>Ga0170475_103627562_pt1 | contig 13129 bp, 16 predicted proteins | sample Soicark_Litter_5_FD_111474 | JGI IMG/M metagenome (GOLD analysis project Ga0170475, IMG submission 111474) | Avena fatua rhizosphere microbial communities from Hopland, California, USA. Combined Assembly of 48 SPs | reverse complement strand
TCGGGAACAACGCCGCAACGACGATCACGGCGACCATGGACGCATCACCGAGACCGAGGAACAGGATGGTCAGGGGCGTCCACGCGATCGGCGGAATCGACATGAAAAGGCTGTTGAGGGGCCGCATGAAAGCCCGCAAGCCCTGCGACAGGCCCATGGCCGCGCCCAACGCCACTGCCAGCACCGTCGCCAGGCCAAAGCCCATCGCTTCGCGCACCAGGCTGCTGCCCAGGTGTTTGGGCAGGCTGCCGTCTTGCCACCAGCGAACCGCCTCCTTGGCCACATCCCACGGCTGGGGCAGCACGTACGCGGGCACCCGGCTTGCAAGCGCAACCCAAATCGCGGCGAGGAGGGGCAGAGATGTCCACGCGATCCAGGGTGACACCAAACCTTTTCTCGCCCTTGCTTGCGTCTTCGCGGGAATGACCACGTTCAGCGCTCCTGTCCTGCTTTGGATTTCTGCCAGTAGCTCAGGTCCACCACCTGCTCGACCTTCAGCGGCCGGGCAATGAAGCCCAAAGCCAGCGAATAGTCCATCAGTAGCTGGATGAATCGCATGTCAGCGGTCTCCAGTTGGTCGGACCAGCCCAGCCGCTTGCGAGCCTCCCGCACGATGGCGTCGGGCTGCACCGTCTTGCCATCGAGGGTCTGCACCGCCTCCAGCTTGAAGGCTTGCGCGATGAGCTGGTCCGCCTCGGCTGGCTGCTCCTTCAGGAAGGCAATGGCGCGGCGGTGCGCCTTGAGCAGCTTGATGACATCGGCAGGCCGCTCCTTCAACGTGGCAGTGGGGGCCATCACAACGTACCAGGGGTACTGCGGAAGCGCCTGATTCAAGTCCAGCACCAGCCGGCTGTTGCCGCGAAGCAATGCCTGGCTCACGAAGGGCTCCCACACGAAAGCCGCGTCCGCCACGTTGCGGTCCAATGCAGCGTTCATGTTGCCAGGCGGCATGGGCACGATGGTCAGGTCGGTGTCGGGGTCCAGCCTGCCTTGTTCCTTCAGCACAAAGCCACGCAGCAACACGTCCATGCCACTGCCTTTGGCCACCGAGGCCAGGCGCTTGCCGCGCAGGTCTGCAACGGTCCTGACTGAGCCGGAGCTTTGGCTGATCACTGCGGCCTGCCCGTAATTCACTTTGGCGACGATGCGGGCGTCGAGCCCGCGAGAGAACCATTGATACACCGGAGGCGCACCCACATAGGCCACGTCCAGTTCGCCGGCGGCCAGCGCCTGTTGCAGCACTGGGCCATCCCCAAAGGATTTCATCTCGACGTTCAATCCCTCCTCGGCGAAATAGCGCTTCTGCTCGGCGATCACGGCCGGCGCATTGGCCATGGCGAACACCCAGCCCACCCGCAAAGGCTTGGCCTGCGACCACGCCAGCGGCGCGTGAAGCCCGGCTGCGGCAACCAATGCCAGGGCCGACAAGGCGTGGCGACGAGGGCTCATGCGTGGTTCTCCGTAACGTGGGCGATGCGATCCAGCAGGTGATTCCGGTGTTCGAGGAAGCGGGGCAGCCGACTGGTTTCCAAGTAACGGCGCGGACGGGGAAGGCCAATGCGGTGTTCGCTGTCGATGCCCCGCGGCGCGCGCCCCAGCACGAGCACGCGGTCGGCAAGGAACACGGCCTCGTCGATGTCGTGGGTGATGAAGACCACGGTCTGGCCCAATTGGGCCCACAATCGCAGCAACTCTTCGTTCATGTGCCGCCGGCTCATGGCATCCAGCGCGGCAAAAGGCTCGTCGGCCAACAGCAACGCGGGCTCCGGCGCCAGCGCGCGGGCCAGCGACACCCGCTGCTGCATGCCGCCTGAGAGCTGGTGCGGCCACTTGCCTGCGACGTCCTGCAAGCCCACCAGCTGCAGGTAACTCATGGCCTTGTCCTGCTGCGCCTGAGGGGTCAAGATGCCGGCCATCTTCAAGCCGAAGCGAACGTTGTCCAACACCGTCAGCCAAGGAAACAACTGGTGTGACTGGAAAACGTAGCCCAGCTCCTGCATCTCGGGTCGCACATCATGGCCATTGATCTGCACGCTGCCGCTCATCGGCTGAAGAAAGCCCGACAGCAGGTTGAGCAAGGTGGATTTGCCGCAGCCCGAAGGCCCCAGCAGAACGAGAAACTCTCCGGGCACGACTGAAAGGCCGAGTGCTTGGAACACCGCTTGCCCGTCAGGGTACGCAAAGTCAACTCCGGACACTTCCAGGCCAGCGGGACGACGTGCCCCCTGCGCCTGGCGACCGGGTGTGGTTGAAGGCAGGCTCAGGTTCGAAGCGAGATGCATGATCGCGGTCGGCTATGAGGTTGAAGGGCCTTTTTGAGTCATCATAATACGTGTTAATACAAGCAAAACGACGAATTTTTGTATGTGCATATGAACCGACCGCCCCCCGCCCCTCCTCACACGGCGCTGTCGCGCGAGAACCCGACTTCGCTGTACGAACAAATCGCCTCGCGCCTTCAGGAAGAGATCGAAGCGGGGGTGTACGAGCCCACGGGGCGCCTGCCATCCGAAGCACAGATCGGCGCGCGCTTCGATGTCAGCCGCGTCACGGTTCGGTTGGCGGTGGACAAGCTGGTTGCAGAGGGCCTGGTGGTGCGCCGCCAGGGCAAGGGCAGCTATGCCGCCGGCAAACACGTGCGCCATGGCCTGGACACACTGCGCAGCTTTCATGAGTCACTGCTGCAGCAAGGTTTGGCTGCAAGCATGCGGTTGCTGGAGAAGCGGCTGGTGACGCTGCCGTCGGCATTGCGCCAGCGCTTCGCCCCTGCCAAACGCGGGCTATTCGTCAAGCGGTTGCACCTGGTGGATGGCGAACCCGTGGCAGTCGGCTTCAGCCACCTCCCCCATCAGCTGGGTTCGGTCACCTGGGAAGAAATGGAACAGCAGCCGGCGTACAGCCTGTTGGCCTCCGTCACCGGCAAGGCGCCCGCCAGGGCCGACATGGTGATCAGAGCGCAGTCGGCAGACGAGTCGCTGGCGGAAACGCTTGAGGTGCCGCCGGGCGAATCCCTGCTCGTACTCGAGCGCACCTCGCACTACGCCGACGGATCGTGCTGCGATCATGCTTGCTTCTACATCCGTCCCGAGCGCTACGAATTTGTCATGAGCAGCACGTTCCGATAGCAGGCGGGTCACTGAGAAGAGCGCGTCGACCCGTGGGCCAGGGCAACCATGAGGTCCAGTTCGACCGCAGCGTCCTTGGGCAGTTGGGCCACCCCCACCGAGGTACGGGCGTGCGGGCCGTAAGAGGCACCGAACACGGCCGTCAGCATCTCCGAGGCAGCGTCGGCCACTTCGCTCTGCTGCGTGAAGTCGTCAGCGCTTTGCACGAACACGTTCAGCTTGAGCACGCGGGCCACGCCTTCCAGGCCCACGGCCTTTTGCAGAATGGCAAGTACGCGCAATGTGCAAATCTTCGCAGCAAGGCGCGCCTGCTCGAGCGAGACGGTGGTGCCGACGCGGCCGACAACGGTCACCTCGCTTCCGATGCGCGGAACTTGTCCGCTCACGTACGCCACGTCGCCATGCACCACCAGCGAAACGTAGTTTCCGCCGACGAGGATGTCGGCATCCATGTCGAAGCCGTGTACTTGGGCGAGGCTCCGGGCAGTGGACAGTCTGGTGATGTCGCTCATGAAGATTCTTTCAAGACAATGGGTGAGAAGTGGGAAGCACTGGCCGTCGCGTCGCTGCCAGGCATCAGGCTGGTCAGTGCATGAGAGACGCAACGCTGGATACACCTGTCGCCTCATGTTCTTCAGACGTTCACGGCGTCCTGCTGCCCATGAACCTCGAATAGAGAAAGGGCGCTGCGCAAGGTGGAAGCTTGCTGTTTGAGGTTCTCGGCAGCGGCGCTCGTCTGCTCGACCAGCGCCGAATTCTCTTGCGTGATCACGTCCATCGCGCCAATGGCAGCATTGATCTGTCCGATGCCGGTGCTTTGGACTTCACTCGCGCCGCAGATCTTCGTCATGAAGGCTTCCGCTTGCTCGACCGATGCGACGATTTCACGCAGGCCGCAGTCGACGTGTGAAGCGCGTAGTACGACACCAGAAATAGCGCTATCGTTACCGCGATCGAGATCACCGCGACCAAGCAGAGCTTGACATTCAGCTTCATATTGGTCTCCCCGGGTTCCAACCCGCATCCTCAGCGTTCCTGCCCTGTGGTGCGATAGGCATGCTGTCTCGATCCTACTGACGTCCCGCTCGATGCTTTGCTCGTTGACGACCGCAGCGGGGCCCTTCGTGAAACTGAACACAGTTTCAGAGACGGTGCCGGCCCGTTGCTCGGTTCGGCTGCTTTCGCCGGTGCGAACAGCCCTACGGCGATGTCCTGGACTCCGGCCCACCCACCGGGTCGTCGTCTTCGTCCTCCAGGTCGGCCGGCTGGTCGAACGCTTCCATCAAGTGCGCCTTGCGGGCCATCATGCGGGCGGCGAGTTCGCGCAAATCGATGCCCGACACAGACAGCAAAGTCAGCATCTGATCGTGCACTTGCTGCATGCGTGCAGCCACGTCTCCGCCCAGGGTCAGCAGCTTTTCATCGAAGCGAAGATCGCCCGGTTCGCCCATCGACATCTGGGCGACCAGCCCCCAGGCGCTGTCGTGCAACGCCTGGAACGGACCGAGACTCAAGCCGGCCGCGTGAAGGGACGGGAACAGCAATTCCTCCTCGATCTGCGTGTCAAGCGTGAGTTCGAGGTTCAAGCGCTCCGCGACAGCCAGTTTTTCCCCTCTGGCGTCATCACTGCGGCCGCACAGCGCGGCATAGGCGTCGAGCAATTGGTGGATCGATGCGCGGTTCTGCAGCAGCAGGCCGATGGCATCGCCGGGCGTTGGGCGCGGGTGGATGGTCATGGAACATCTCACTGCAAAGGGTTGATCAAGCGAATGCCGCCGGCAAGGTGGCAACGAGGCGACGACGCGCCGTCGTCCGCCAGTGTGACATCGCTCGCGTCCGGCGCGAAGTCGAACCCTCTGCGGCATTCAGCGTGTGATTGCCCATGTCGAGTGATGGCCACATCCCGAGGCACAACCGGACAAGACATCGACCCGGTGTGGGGCTCGTCCTACATTTGCCGCCGCGCCGCCAAGACGACAGCAGCGCAAACGAAAGTAGGCATCATCCTACAAACGTTACGGGACTCCCCCGACGTTTCGGCAAGTAACCGATCATTAGAATTCCGGGCATGACTGCAGCTGTACCCGCGGCGACCCACCGTATCCGTCTGCTGCTCCGAACAAGACAACAAGAGTGCGCAGGCACGGTGCAAAGCTCGCTGCCATGTTGAAAACCTACATCGTCGAAGACAGCCCGGTGATCCGCGAGAACCTCATCGCGACACTCGAGGAACTGGTTGCGGTGGAGGTGGTGGGAACAGCGGACAACGAATCCGCAGCGGTCTATTGGCTGACGCAATATCGCAACGCCTGCGATCTGGTCATCATCGACATCTTCCTCAAAAGCGGCTCAGGCCTGGGTGTGCTGTCAGCGAGCGCCCGTGCTGCCGACCATGCCAAGCTGGTCGTCCCCAGCAACTACGCCACCCCTGACATGCGTCGAAAGTGCCTGGAACTGGGCGCACACAAGGTGTTCGACAAATCGAACGAAATCGATGCATTGATCACGTACTGCCAAAAACTGGCTGCTGGTGACACCTCGTCGTCGGTCATGGGCGCTCTTTGAGGGGTCACAGGCCCGGGACTTCACGCCTCTGGGCGCCCGCGCCTTTCGGGCGCAGGTCCGGCGCTGCCTTACTGGATGAGGCCGTTTTTCAAGGCGTAGTAGGTAAGGTCGCTGTTGGACTCCAGCTTCATTTTCTCCATCACACGGGTGCGGTAAGTGCTGACGGTCTTGACGCTCAGCGACAGGCTGTCGGCCATGTGTCCAATGGTCTCGCCCTTGGCCAGGCGCAGGAACACCTGGAATTCGCGCTCCGACAGTTGCTCGTGAAGCGGTTTGTCGGCATTGCCTCCCAGGTTGTCGGCCAGCAGCTCGGCAACTGCCGGGGTGATGTATTTGCGACCGCGCGCCACGGTGCGTATGGCCGTGACGATCTCCTCGGGTTCGCATTCCTTGTTGAGGTACCCACTTGCGCCCTGCCGGAGCAGCGTGGTGGCGTAGTGCGCCTCGGGGAAACCGCTCAGGATCAGCACCGGCAATTCGGGCGCACGGGCGCGGATGGCCGCCAGCGCGTCCACACCGCTCTGCTCGGGCATGGAAAGGTCCATCACCAGCACGTCGACCAGGCCTTTGCGGACAATGTCCAGGGCTTCGCGCCCGTTGGCCGCTTCAGCCACGACCTGCAGGTCGACCTGCTCGGAGAGGTATTGGCGCAGGCCTGCGCGAACCAGCGCGTGATCGTCGACGATGGCAATTTTGATCATGTCGGTATCGGGCGGTTTGTGAATTTCTTCACGAATCATTCTAGATGCATGGAACGGAACAGGGCATGAAGAACTTCTTTCTCCGATTCAAACGCAGTGCGGTGACCTTCCCGCTGGCCGTGATCACCGCCCTGACCCTCATGGCAATCAGCGAGTCATCCTACCGCTCCTCCGTCGATTCGCTGGACCGCCTCGGCCAACTGGCGGTGGCGCGCATCAACAACCTCGTGCTGCTGCGCCAGGTGCTTGATGCGGAGAACGGCCAGCGCGGCTACCTGATCACCGGGCGCCCGGAGTACCTGGAGCCGTACCGCACGACCATGAACCACATCGGCCAGACCATGAAGACCCTCCAGGATTTCTACTCCAAGGAGCCGCAGCAGGTCGCCGATTTCGCTTTGCTCGCATCGCTGGTCAACAAGAAGCTTTCCGAAATGGACACCACGATCCAACTCAGGGCGGAAGGCCGCGACGAGGCTTGGCGGGGCGTGATCGAGACCGACATTGGCCGAGAGCAGATGGAAGCGATCCGGCTCGCATCTGAACGATTGTTCAGGAGGGAATCGGCGCAAATCACGGCCGGCCGTGCATCCGTGTACCAAACACTGCAATTGAACCGTTTCGGCGTGGCGGCGATGACGGCGCTCAGCGTGCTCGCATTTTTCATGTATCTACGCCAGACGGCGACGCTGGACCAGGAGCGGCGCCGTCAGCAACTTGCGCTTCAACTCGAAAGGGACTTGCTCGAACACCAGGTCAAGGGGCGCACCGCACAGCTCACGGAACTCGCCCACCACTTGCAGACGGCGCGCGAGGACGAACGAAGCCGGCTCGCCCGCGACCTTCATGATGAGCTAGGCGCCCTGCTCACCGCGGCCAAGCTGGACGTCGCGCGGCTCAAGTCCCGCATCGGCGCCCTGACGCCCGAGGCGCAGGAGCGCATCACGCACCTCAACGACACCCTCAACGACGGCATCGCGCTCAAGCGCAGGATCATCGAGGACCTCCGGCCGTCGTCGTTGAACAACCTGGGGCTCGTTGCGGCGCTGGACATCCTGGCGCGCGAATTCGCTGGACGTTCCGGGCTCAAGGTGGGATGCGACCTGCACCCGGCCAAGCTCTCGCCGACGAGCGAACTGACGGTGTACCGTCTGGTGCAGGAAGCCCTGACCAACATTGCCAAGTATGCCAAGGCGACCCGTGTCGACATCTCTTTGCGCCAAGTCCGGTCACAAGTGGAAGTGACCGTTCAGGACGACGGCATCGGCTTCGACACCAGCGTGAAGCGGCCGTCGAGCCACGGCCTGGTGGGCATGCGCTATCGCGTCGAGGCGGAAGGCGGCAGCATGCGCTTGCAGGCGGCAGCGGGGTGTGGCACGTGCATCGTTGCGCGACTGCCAGTGCCGGAGGCGGCTTCCGCCGCTCCTGCCATTGACGCGTCCGCGTAGGCCACTTCCTACAGTTCCGGCTAGGAGCCGCCGACAGTTCATCGCGTTCGTGTCTCATGGGCTCTGCGAAGGCGCTGCCATAAGCTCGACCCACTGGTTGAACCCTTCAAACAGGCCAAGTGAAGACTGATTCTTCTAGGAGCCCAACATGCTGCACTACGCCGTTGTCTTTTTTGTGATTGCGCTGATCGCAGCGCTGTTCGGTTTCGGTGGCATCGCCGCCGGCGCCGCCGGTATTGCCAAGATCCTATTTATCATCTTTGCTGTCTTGGCTGTGGCGAGTTTCCTGTTCAGCCTGATCAAGAAAGGCTAGTGGCACCCGCCTTAATTCCGGCCGCGACACTCCGCCAACTTCAACAGGAACTCCATCATGAACGGCAACAACCCCCTGAACGTCAACACCCCGCAAAGCCCGACCTCCGCGGTAGACCCGACCAAGACCGCGGCCGATCGCGTCGCGGAAGCCGCTCGCTCGGCCGAGGCCCTCCGCATGGCCGAAGCGACCCGCGCGGCTGAAGCCGGGGATCCTTTGGCGAGCAGTACTCGCCGTGTCGCCAACGATGCGCTAGATCATGTCGAATCGGCGGTCCACTCTGCCCAGGCCAACTTGCAACCCACGGTCGCCCGCATCGCCAGCCAGGCCGAAGCGCTGGCCCGCAAGGGGCTCGATGTGGTCAAGGACAGCGCTTATCACATGCGCAACCGGGCGCAATCGCTCGGCGATGTCACCGTCCGCTACGTGAAGGACGAACCCGTCAAGGCCGTGCTCATCGCTGCGGCCACTGGCGCCGCACTGATGGCCCTGGTCAGCCTGGTGCAAACCGCCCGACGAAACAGCGACCGCTGATGTGGTTCCACGGGCCCGGCACCACGCCTCGTGCGTGGCCGGGCCTTTCGCAATGGCACCCGCCTTTCAACTCCCGTCGCGTCATGATTCATCCCCTCGTTCGACTGCTGGCCACTGAACCCCACTTGGCCGCGGAACACGTGAGCGCATACGCGGCGCTTATTCAGGCCGAGGCAGGGCAGGTCCGTCGTCGTTGGCTCCTGAGAACGGCCCTGGGCCTGCTGGCGCTGGCCTGCCTGGGCGTGGCCATCGTGCTCACCGGCATCGCACTGATGCTCTGGGCCATCACGCCGGCGCTCTCTGAGCAGGGCCAATGGGCGCTTTGCGCGGCTCCCGCCGTGCCGGCGGTCGTTGCCATCGTTGCCGGATTGATCGCGCGGCGTCCTGCTGCCGAACGGGCCTTCGCATCGATCCAGGCGCAGATCCGCGCCGACCTGGACATGATCCGCGACGCGAGGTCTGCATGACCCACGTCGAATCGACCGGCCTTGATCCCTCGATGCAAGGCGAGGCACTGCGGACCGCCCCGCCATTGTCCCCCCAGGAGCGACTCAACGCGTCGCGCGAGTCGCTGCAGCAATGGATCGCCCGAACTTATCACCCCGAACGGCTGGTACCGGCGTCCAGCGAAGCCGATCCACCTTGGCTTAGCGCGCTCGTGGAGTCACTGAGCGACGTTCCCGTGGCGAGGGTCGCCGCACGCTACCTGCGGCGCTGGTGGCGGCGCCACCCGCTGCACGCCACAGCCGAACTGGGCGACCAGCTCGGACGCGAAGTCTTGACGCCCACGGCTGAAAAACATCCGTGGATGCTGCTGGGCGGTGCCGTCATCGCCGGTGCGGTGCTTGCCCGCCTGCGCCCGTGGCGATGGGTCTCCGGCTCGACCATCTTGTCGAACCTCTTACCGCCGGTCAGCCTTGCCTCGATACTGGCCTCGGTCACCGGACTGTTCCGGTCCGGGCCTTCGGATTCGGTGCCTGACTCCGCCGAACAGCCCCCCGCCGAATACGCCGGGACGGCGTCACAAGAACAGGTTTCGGTTGCTGCATGACCTCGCCGGTGCCGGGCGCCGCCGTCCTACAGGGCGTCACGCCGGCGTCCGATGGCCCGCGCCCCCGACCACTTTTACAGTCCCCCCATCGATTGAACAGGCACCCGTCCAGGTGCCTCGCCACAGGAGAGACGCCATGTTGAAGTGGGCTTTGATCTTTGCGGTGATCGCGCTGATTGCCGGCGTGTTCGGTTTCACGGGCATCGCGGCGGGTGCTGCTGGCATCGCCAAGTTCCTCTTCGTGGTCTTCCTCGTGCTATTCATTGCCGTGCTGCTGATCGGCCTGCTGGGCGGCGGGGCAACCACGCGCAAATAGCCCCATGCGTTTCGGTCTCCGGGTGGGGGCCGGGTTCCATTGACAACACCCACCCGTTCCACACCTTCTTCCCGAAGGCCTCCCTAAAAAGCAGAAGGAGAATCACCATGTTTGTCCGCAACACCTTTGCCGCCGCAGTGACGGCCGTGGCCCTTCTCACTGCCACCGGCTGCGCTGTCACCCGAGACCAATCGACCGTCGGCGAATACGTCGACGACACCACCATCTCCACCAAGATCAAGGAAAAGTTCATCGAAGACAAGAATGTCTCTGCCTCGGCGATCGAGGTGGAAACGCTGAACGGCACCGTCCAGCTCTCGGGCTTTGCGCGAAGTGAAGCGGAACGCAATCAGGCTGGTGCGCTGGCACGTGACGTCAAGGGCGTCAAAAGCGTGAAGAACGACATTCTGGTTCGCCCCTGATCGAGCCCGTTGTCCCGGGGGATCGCCCAGGCACGTCGCTCACCCCACCGCCGTGCATTCAAAGTGCTCATGGACGGGACGTGGGAACCCCAAAAAAAAGGCACCCAGTGGGTGCCTTTTTTCAACGACGCGAACGATCAGCGATTAAACCCACCGGTGCGCGGACGTTGCGGCTTGCCACCGAAGCTCGGCTTCGTTCCCGCACCGGGTTTGCGCGGCGCGAAACCACCGGCACCGCGATCGGCCGGCGCGCGGTCGAAGGCATTGCCACGCGGCTGGAACGTGCTGCTGCGACGGTCGTCGCCCTGGCGGTCGAACGGCGAACGGTCACGCGGCGCGAAGCCTTCGTTGCGGGGAGCGAAGTCGCCTCGGGGGGCGAAGCCCTCGCGCGGAGCCGCATCGCGGTTGTACGGACGCGGGCCGCCGAACGACGGCTTGCCGCCGAAGGGTTTGCCGCCTGGACGGCCGCCGAACGACTTGCCGCCGCCGAACTTGCCTTCAGGGCGTGCACCACCAACCAAGCGCGGTTCGGGACTTTTCGGCTCCAGGCCTTCGATGGTGGCCACGGGGATGTTCTGGGTCGTGAATTGCTGGATGCGGCGAATCATGCCCGAATCCATGCGTTCGGCCAGCGTGATGGCCAGGCCATTGCGCCCGGCACGGCCTGTGCGGCCGATGCGGTGCACGTAGTCCTCCGCTTTCATCGGCAGGCCGTAGTTGATGACGTGGCTGATCGTGGGTACGTCGATGCCGCGGGCCGCGACGTCGGTGGCCACCAGCACGCGCAGCTGCTTGTTGCGCAGGCCCTGCAGCACGCGGGTGCGGCGGCCTTGTGGCATGCCACCGTGCAGTGACGCCGCGGCGTGGCCCATGTCGGCCAGGCGGTCGGCCAGCCAGTCGGCATCGCGCTGGGTGCTCGTGAACACCACGGCTTGTTCCATCTCGCGGGTGGTCAGGATCTGGTCGAGCATCGCATCCTTGTGCGTCTTGTTGTCTGCCCAGTGCAGGCGCTGCTCGATGTTTTCGTGGGTATCGGTGTGCGATGCCACGTCGATGCGCTGCGGGTCACGGAGCAGATCGTGCGCGAGTCGGCCGACATGACCGGCGAACGTGGCGCTAAACATCACGGTCTGGCGGCCTGGAGGCAGCTTCTCGGCGATGTGCGTGATGTCGTCGATGAAGCCCATGTCGAGCATGCGGTCGGCTTCGTCGAGCACGAGCATCTCGACGTTGTCGAGCACGGCCTTGCCGGTCTGCAGGTGATCGATCAGGCGGCCGGGGGTGGCGATCAGGACGTCGAGCGGGCCGCGCAGCGCTTTCAGCTGGGCAGGATAGGGCACACCGCCGACGACCGTCGTGACCTTCAGGCCCTGGACATGACGCCCGTAGACCACGGCTGCCTTGTCGACCTGCATTGCCAGTTCGCGAGTGGGGGTCAGCACGAGGATGCGCGGACCATAGACCACGCCCTTTTCGCGGCGTTTGGTGTTGTCGCCGCGGGCGGCAAGGATGCGCTGCAGCGCCGGCAGCACGAAGGAGGCGGTCTTGCCGCTGCCGGTGCTGGACGAGACCATCAGGTCCTTGCCGTCGAGTGCCATCGGGATGGCTTTCGACTGCACCTCCGTGGGCGTGGCATAGCCAGCGTCGTTGAGGGCTTGGAGCAAGGCGGGCTGAAGGCCCAGGGTATCGAACGTCATGTCAATCTTTCAAACACGGCGCTGCGCACGCCCAAGGCGTGTACGTCAGCACCTGCCAGCGTCCGCACCATGGCGGAATGCCGGCCAATCAGTCGCTGGGAAGAAGGTCCGAACCCTCACCGGTGATGGCCACCGGAGGCGGGGTTGATATGGAACAGTCAAAGCGACGGCATCGCCGCCAACCATTCCCGTATCGGGGTTCGAACAGGCCGCGCGGCGCATGAATCACCGCGGGAAGACTCGACAAGGTCAGAGGGGATGAACGGAACACTACCGAGTTGAGACCTCGGCAGTGCAGCCGGCGATTCTATCTGATTCCCGGGGTTCCGCGGAAACCTTTTCTGGAATTGAAGGCCCGGCGCTCACAGTGACAGGAAATGCTGCCGGTAGTACGCCAGTTCATCAATGGATTCATGGATGTCGGCGAGCGCGGTGTGCGCCTGCGCTTTCTTGAACCCGGCGATGATGCCCGGCTTCCACCGCTTGGCGAGTTCCTTGAGCGTGCTGACGTCGAGGTTGCGGTAGTGGAAAAAGGCCTCTAGCTTCGGCATGTAGTTGGCAAGGAAGCGGCGATCTTGGCAAATGCTGTTGCCGCACATCGGCGACGTGTTCTTCGGCACGTACCGCTTCAAAAATTCGATCACCTGCGCCTCGGCTGCCGACTCGTCGAACGTGGAGGCCTTCACGCGGTCAATCAGGCCGCTCTTGCCATGTGTGCCCTTGTTCCATGCGTCCATGGCGTCGAGGGTGGCGTCGGTCTGGTGCAAGGCGAACACGGGGCCTTCGACGCGCTGGGTCAGCGTGGCGTCGGTCACGACCACGGCGATCTCGATGATGCGGTCCGTGTTGGGGTACAACCCCGTCATTTCCAGGTCGATCCAGACCAGGTTCTGGTCGCTGCTGGCAAGGGTGGTGGGGAGGGAATCGGTCATGAAAGGTCTTTGACGGTTCTGTGCG
>Ga0170475_102705376_pt1 | contig 13130 bp, 11 predicted proteins | sample Soicark_Litter_5_FD_111474 | JGI IMG/M metagenome (GOLD analysis project Ga0170475, IMG submission 111474) | Avena fatua rhizosphere microbial communities from Hopland, California, USA. Combined Assembly of 48 SPs | reverse complement strand
CCTCGCTCTGCGTCGCTCGCGCGTCGCGCCGCACTCTTCCGTCGGCGAGTGTGGCAGAGTTAGCCGTCGGGGCGGCAGTGCCCGTCCCACTGCGCTGCCGAGGCCAACAACCAGCTGCGCGCCGCCGTTGAAGTGCGTGTGTGTAGGCGTGGCATGGCTTTTGTACTTGGGCCCAACGGAAGTAGCTGATCGAACGGCCGGCACTCCACGGTTGCCGATCAGCGTTGCGAAAGCAGGGACATTCCAGATGCACGCATTGATCACCGGCGGCGCGGGCTTCATCGGTTCACACCTCGCCGACCTCCTGGTTTCACACGGGCATCGCGTCCGTGTGCTGGACAACTTGATCTCGCAAGTTCACGGGCCTGGTCGCAGGCCACCGAGCTATCTCTCCGGTAGCGTAGACTTGTACGTCGGCGATGTACGTGATCCCAAGGCCGTTGCTTCCGCACTACAGGGAATCGACTGCGTCATTCATCTCGCCGCGCTCGTGGGCGTCGGCCAGAGCATGTATCAGGTGGCCGACTACGTAGATGTCAATGTCAGAGGCACGGCGGTGCTGCTCGAAGCTCTCGCGAAGCGCCCGGTGAAGCGGCTCGTCGTGGCCTCGAGCATGAGCGTCTATGGCGAAGGCGCCTGCGTCGATGCCATGGGACAGCCCCGGCCCGCCGCAGGCCGCCCCCTCGAGCAGCTCCGGCGTGGGGAATGGGAGCTGAAGGACGAATCCGGTGCGGCCCTGGTCCCGGTGGCGACGTCCGAGCGCAAACCTCCGGAGCTAGCGTCCGTCTATGCGCTCAGCAAGTTCGACCAGGAACGCTTGTGCCTGGTGCTGGGCCAGGCCTACTCGATTCCTACCGTCGCGCTGCGCTTCTTCAATGTCTACGGTCCGCGGCAGGCACTGTCCAATCCGTACACCGGCGTGCTGGCCATCTTCTCATCCCGTCTGCTCAACAATGAGGCGCCGCTGTTGTTCGAGGATGGAGAACAGCGACGCGACTTCGTGAGCGTCTATGACGTGGTGAGCGCCTGCTTGCTCGCGCTGGAGCGGCCCGAGGCGGTCGGGCAGGTGCTGAACGTAGGCAGCGGCCAGGCGAGAACGATCGTGTCCGTGGCGCACGACATCGCCAAGGTGCTCGGGCGGCACATCGCACCCGAGGTGACCGGCAAATACCGCGTCGGAGACATCCGGCATTGCTTCGCAGACATCTCCCGTGCCGAGCAGGTGATGGGCTACCGACCCCGGGTCGCCTTCGCCGACGGGCTCGCGGAACTAGGCCGTTACCTGGAAGCCCAGGTGACCAGGGGTAGCGTCGCACGCGACCGCACGCTCGAAGCGCGCCGAGAGCTGGAGTCGAGGGGGCTCACGCTGTGACCGCAGCCAGCCTCATCACGGGTGGAGCCGGCTTCATTGGCTCCAACCTGGCTTACCGCCTGCTGAGCGCCGGTGAGCGCGTGTTGCTGCTCGACAACCTGTCGCGGCCCCAGGTAGGGCGCAACGTGGCTTGGCTGCGCGAATGCTTCGGTCCCCGCGCCGAGCTGCAGGTCGGCGATGTGCGGGACGAAGCCGCCGTCCGCCAGTGCGTGCAGCAGGTCGATCACGTCTTTCACTTTGCGGCTCAAGTCGCCGTGACGGCGAGCCTCGCCGATCCGAGCCACGACTTCGATGTGAACGCGCGCGGTACGCTGAACGTGCTCGAGGCCGTGCGCGCTCGGCGCAATCCGCCGGCGCTCTTCTTTACTTCCACGAACAAGGTCTACGGGGACCTGGCACGGCTTTCGTTGACGATGACCGAGCAGGGCTATCAGCCGCTCGCGCCGGAGATCCGCCAGCATGGAGTGGGCGAAGACGTGCCGCTGGATTTTCATAGCCCCTACGGCTGCAGCAAGGGCTGCGCCGACCAGTATGTCCTAGACTACGCTCGAAGCTTCGGGATTCGCTCGGTTGTCTTCCGCATGTCCTGCATCTATGGCCCGCGCCAATTCGGCACGGAGGACCAGGGTTGGGTGGCGCACTTCATGCTCCGTGCACTTCAGAGCGAGCCCATTGTCGTGTACGGCGACGGGCAACAGACGCGCGATCTCTTGTTCGTGAGCGATCTGGTGGACGCCTTCTTGGCCGCGCGTGACAAGCTCGACATCTGCTCGGGGCAGGCCTTCAACATCGGCGGTGGTCCGGAGAACTGCGCCAGCGTGGCCAGCGTGTTGCAGCGTGCGCGTGTGCTCGCGGCCTCGCGCTCCCGGCTTGGCTTTGACGATTGGCGTACCGGCGACCAGCGCTACTACGTATCGGACACGCGCAAGTTCACCCGCCTCACCGGCTGGCGACCGCGCGTCTCCGTTGCGGCGGGTCTGGAGAAATTGAACGAGTGGTTGAGCAGCGTGGTGCGACCAGAGGCCGCGCTGGAACGTGAGCCGCCGCGCCGCGCCGAGCACGGCAACGCGGCGGGACGCGGAGCTGCGCCATGAAGATCGCCCTGGTCAATCCGCCCTGGAGCTTCGACGGCAGCATCTATTTCGGCTGCCGCGAGCCACACACACCGCTCGAGCTCGGCTACGCACGCGCGCTGCTCGAGCAGCGGGGTCATGTCGTGCGCTTGCTCGATGCGCAGATGCGCGGGGCCGATCTGTCGGCTCTCATTACCGAGCTGTCCTCCTACCGGCCCGATGCGACGGTGCTCACGACGGCGCCGAGCTATCTGTTCTGGCGCTGCGCGCCGCCCGAGCTGCGCGTGCCCATCCAAACCGCGCGGGCACTGCGCCCGTACACCGAGAAGCTATTTGTGGTGGGCCCGCATGCCTCCACCACTCCCCGCGCCGTGCTGGGCAAGATTGCGGCGGACGCTGCGCTGATGGGCGAGTGCGAGGAGTTGCTGCCGGACCTGGTGGAAGCGGCAGCCGCGGACTATGGCCGCCTGGACTCGATCGCCTACCGCGCACCCGGCGCAGCTCTGGCCGATGGCGATGCTGCCATCGTGGTGCGGGGCTCCCCGGCCGCCGTCGATCTGGCTCGGCTGCCCGCGTTGCACTGGCAACTCGAGGAGGTCGTGGCTCATCGCCACCATCATCATCGCTTCGACCGTGCCCCCGACGGTCCAGGTGCGGAGATGGAAGCCTCGCGGGGCTGCCCGTATGCCTGCACCTTCTGCGCGAAAGAGAACTTTCGCAATCGCTACCGCACCCGCCCCTTGAACGTTCTGCTGGAGGATCTCGACGGGTTGATCGCCCAGGGGGTGCGCTACGTTTACTTCATCGACGAGATCTTTCTGCCCCATCGCGCGTTGCTCGAGGCCCTGCTCACGCGCGACATCCAGTTCGGGGTGCAGCTGCGCATCGACAACTGGTCGGAGGAGCTGCTCGAGCTGCTGGGCCGCGCAGGCTGCGTATCGATCGAAGCCGGGGTCGAGAGCATCACCGCGCAAGGCAGAAGCCTGTTGAACAAGAACTGCAAGCTATCCACCGAGCAACTGAGCGAGCGCTTGATCACCGCCAAGCGCGGCGTTGCTTTCGTGCAGGCCAACCTGCTCGGGACAGGTGACGATCCAGAGCAGGTCGCTCGCTGGCGCGCCGAGTTGAGTGCGCACGGGGTCTGGTCCAATGAGCCCGTGCCACTGTTTCCCTACCCAGGTTCGCCCGCGTATCGCCTGAAATGGGGCGCGCTCGACGACAGGGCGTGGGAACGCGCACACGCGCACTATCTGGAAGAGTGCTTGGGGTTCAGCGACATTCAGGATCAAGCACCTCGGCCGCTGGCCGAGCTCGAAGCCTAGCAACTCGGAGAAACGAGCTCCTCGTGCATGTGTTGATGACCACCGACACGCTGGGAGGCGTGTTCAGCTACGCCATATCCCTGTGCTCCTGGCTATGCCGGCGGGAGGTCCGGGTGACGCTCGCGAGCATGGGCCAGCCCGTCAGCCCCGGGCAGCGCCGGGCACTCGAGCACGCCGGAGCTGATTTGCGCGAGAGCAGCTATCGGCTGGAGTGGATGGAAGACCCCTGGGCTGACGTGCGGCGCGCCGGCGAGTGGCTGCTGGAGCTGGAGCGGGAGCTCGAGCCTGATGTGATTCATCTCAATGGCTACGTGCATGCAGCGCTCGGTTGGAGGGCTCCCGTGTGCCTGGTGGCTCACTCCTGCGTGTGCTCCTGGTTTCGTGCGGTGCGCGGCGAACCAGCGCCGGAACGCTATTCACACTACCGCCGCGCCGTCGCGACTGGTCTCGCGGCGGCGCGGTGGGTGGTTACACCCACGCGCGCGATGTTGGAGATGCTGCGGCGCGAGTATGGCGTGCCGGAGCGGGCAGAGGTGATTTTCAACGGCGTGCCCGTGCCCAGCGCAACGGCGACGTACAAGCAGCCCTACGTGCTCGCGGCGGGGCGCGTCTGGGACGCAGCAAAGAATGTGAGCCTGCTGCAAGAGTCAGCTCAGGCCGTCCCTTGGCCGATTCGAGTGGCGGGGGAGCCCACCGCGCCCGGGGCGAGTGCCAGTCTCGCATTTCCGGATCTCGAGCTGCTCGGGCTGATCGGGCAGCACGAGCTGGCCGCCGAGATGCGCGGCGCGGCCATCTTCGCGGCACCCCATACCTACGAACCGTTTGGCCTGTCCATTCTGGAGGCGGCCGGTCATCGCTGCGCACTCGTGCTCGGCGACATCGCGAGTTTGCGCGAGCTCTGGAGCGGCTGCGCGCTGTTCGTCGATCCCCGGGACCCAGGAGCGCTGGCTCGAGCCTTGAACCTGCTCATCGAGGACGCGCCGCTGCGCGAGCGCCTGGGGGAGCTCGCGCAGCAGCGTGCCCAGAGCTACGGCCTCGAGCGCATGGCCAGCGCCTACCTGCGTCTGTACCACTCGTTACGCCAAACGCATGCGCTGCCACGCCCCCTGGAGCTCTCGTGAGAGTCGCAATCTTTTGCCATTCGATTCTGTCCGACTGGAACCATGGCAACGCGCATTTCCTGCGCGGCATCGCCCGAGAGCTGCTGCGGACTGGACATGCCGTACAGGTATTTGAGCCGCGTGACGCCTGGAGCGCACAGAACCTCGTGGCGGATGCGGGAGCGAGCGCCCTGGAGGGCTTCCAGGAATACTACCCGGCGATCCCGGTGCAACGCTATGAGCTCGGCGAGCTGGATCTGGACGCAGCCCTCGAGCGCACGCAGCTCGTCCTGGTGCATGAGTGGAACACTCCCGAGCTCGTGCAGCGCATCGGCGCGCATCGTGCTCGCGGAGCGGGCTACCGACTGCTCTTCCACGACACCCATCACCGCATCCTGACCGCGCCCGAGGAGCTCGCGGGCCTCGACTTCTCCGGCTATGATGGCGTACTCGCCTTCGGCGAGGTCTTGCGCCAGTGTTACCAGCAGCGCGGCTGGGGGCGGCGGGCCTTCACCTGGCATGAAGCTGCGGACGTGGCGCTCTTTCGCCCACGTCCCGATGTGCCCGCGGCGGGCGAGCTGATCTGGATTGGCAACTGGGGAGATGAGGAGCGCTCACGGGAGCTCGCCGAGTACCTGCTCGAACCCGTGCGCCAACTGCGCCTCGAGTGCCAGGTACACGGTGTTCGCTATCCCGAAGCCGCTCGGGAAGCCCTGCGCCAGGCAGGTGCGCAGTATCGGGGCTGGCTGCCGAACTACCGCGTACCGGAAGCTTTTGGCGGCTTCCGGGTGACGGTGCACGTGCCGCGCCGCCCCTATGCGCAGGCCTTGCCCGGCATCCCGACCATCCGTCCCTTCGAGGCGCTCGCGTGCGGCATCCCCCTGGTGAGCGCGCCCTGGTCGGACAGCGAGGGTCTGTTCCGCCTCGGACAAGACTACCTGATGGCGCGAGATGGTCGCGAGATGCAGCGGCTGCTGCGAGACGTGCTGCTCGATCCAGAGCTCGCCAGCGCGCTCGCGGCGAGCGGGCGAGAGACCATTGCTCATCGGCACACCTGCGCGCATCGTGTGGCTGAGCTACTGCAGTTCTGCCGGGCGATCGGTGTGAACTGCGCCGAGCCGGTCCTCGATCCAGCCCGGGCGCGCCCGCTACCCGTGAGCCCGGAGGCAAACGCATGCGACCGAAGCGCCTGAAAATAGCGTTCTTTGGCTCCAGCCTGGTGTCCTGCTACTGGAATGGGGCAGCCACCTACTACCGGGGTCTGGTACGAGCGCTGGCCGAGCTCGGCCACGAGATCACCTTCTACGAGCCCGATGCCTTTGACCGGCAGCGGCACCGCGACATGTCCGATCCCAACTGGGCACGGGTGGTGGTCTATGCCGGCAACGACGAGGAAGCGCCGTTGCGACAACTCGCCGCCGCCGCGCGCTACGCCGACGTGCTCATCAAGGCGAGCGGCGTGGGCGTCTATGACGCGTTGCTGGAACAGGCGATCCTGGAGGTGGCGCGCCGCTCGCAGCAGGTGGTGTTCTGGGATGTGGATGCCCCCGCGACACTGGCTCGGGTACAGGCCGACAGCAACGACGCATTTCGGCACTTGATCCCGCGCTACGACGCCGTGTTCACCTATGGCGGTGGTAGGCCCGTCGTGGATGCCTACCGGGCGCTCGGCGCTCGGAGCTGCATCCCCGTCTACAATGCACTCGACCCGGCCACGCATCATCCGGCACCCGCGAGCGCCGCCTATGCGGCGGATCTGACGTTGCTCGCCAATCGCTTGCCGGATCGTGAAGCGCGCGTGAATGAATTCTTCCTGGAGCCCGCCCGGCGCCTGCCTGCGCGGCAATTCCTGCTGGGCGGCAACGGTTGGCACGATGCGGTCTTGCCCGAGAACGTGCGAGCCCTGGGGCACGTCTCCAGTCGCGACCACAATGTCCTGAACTGCTCGGCGCTGGCCGTGCTGAATGTCGCGCGAGACAGCATGGCGGCGGTCGGCTTTTCGCCGGCGACGCGTGTATTCGAGGCGGCAGGCGCCGGCGCCTGCCTGATCACGGATGCCTGGGAGGGCATCGAGCTGTTCCTGGAACCCAATCACGAGGTGCTCGTGGCGGCTGACGGCGCTCGCGTCGCCGAGCACCTGGAACAGCTCTCTGTCGAGCGCGCGCGACTCATCGGGCGAGCGGCGCAACGGCGGGTCCTCGAACAGCACACCTATGCACGGCGCGCGCTCCAGGTGGAGGCGCTGCTCTGCTCGGGCTCAGAGACGGCGAGCATGGAGGTAAGCGCGTAATGCAATTGAAGTTTGTCTTTTTGGGACTATCCATCACCTCTGCCTGGGGTAACGGTCACGCCACCACGTATCGGGCGCTGTTGCGCGAGCTGGCCCGACGAGGTCACGACGTGCTGTTCCTGGAGCGCGATGTTCCCTACTACGCGGCCAATCGCGACCTGCCTCAGCCTGGCTACGGCCGCACCGAGCTATATGCGAGCCTGGAAGATCTGCGCGACCGCTTCGAGCGCGAAGTGCGCAGCGCAGACGTCGTCGTTGTCGGCTCGTACGTACCGGAAGGCGCGCAGGTGGGCGCCTGGGTGCTGCGGGTCAGCTCCGGACTGCGGGCGTTTTATGATATCGACACGCCGGTGACCCTGCGCGCCCTGGAAGCGGGCGGCGCGCCGTATCTCGAGGCCGCGCAGGTCAGCGACTATGATCTGTACTTGAGCTTTTCCGGTGGCCCCAGTCTGACTCGCCTGAGCCAGGATTTCGGTGCCCGCGCCGCCCGGGCGCTGTACTGCTCCGTAGATCCCGAGCAGTACTATCCGGAACCCGTCCACCAGCTGTGGGACCTCGGTTATCTGGGCACCTTCAGCCCCGACCGTCAGCCTGGCCTCGAGCAGCTATTGCTCGAGCCCGCACGCCGCTGGCGAGCGGGTGCCTTCGTCGTGGCCGGTCCGCAGTACCCACCCGCGCTGCACTGGCCAGCGAACGTGATTCACCTGCCGCACGTCGCGCCGCCCGATCATCGCGCCTTTTACAACGCGCAGCGCTTCACGCTCAACCTGACCAGACGGGACATGCTGATCGCCGGCTACTCGCCCAGCGTACGCCTGTTCGAAGCTGCTGCGGCGGGCACGCCGATCCTGAGTGACGCCTGGCCGGGGCTGGAGCAATTCTTCGAGCCTGAGCGAGAAATTACGCTGGTGCACAGCCCCGGCGACGTGCTCGAGCTGTTGCAACGATGCACGGAAGAGCGCCGGCTCGGTCTAGCGCAACGCGCACACCGCCGCGTTCTCTCCGAGCACACGGCGGCTCATCGAGCCGAAGCGCTGGAGAGCTACGTGCACGAGCTGCTCCTGGCGCGAACCCGCGCGCGCCGCCGGCCCAAGGGGGCCGAGCAGCTGCTGCACACCGGAGGTGAGTCATGACTCCGCCCCGGGCGCTGGTGCTGGGCGGAGCAGGGTTCTTGGGCTCACATCTTTGTGAGCGGTTGCTGGAGCAGGGCTGCCTCGTCACGGCCGTCGACGACTTTTCGACCGGGTCGCGCGCCAACGTGGCCCGCTTTCGCAGCGCGCCTCGCTTCCGGTTCGAGCGGAGGGACGTGAGCGTCCCCTTCCAGCTGAAGGGTCCCTTCGACTGGATCTTCAATCTCGCGAGCCCCGCCAGCCCGGTGCACTACCAGGCAGATCCGGTCCGGACGACGCTCACCAATGTGCTCGGTACGCTACACGCGCTCCGGCTCGCGGTGAAGCACCAAGCTCGTATCTTGCAAGCGTCCACCAGCGAGGTGTACGGCGACCCCGAGGTGCACCCCCAGCCAGAATGCTACTGGGGCAACGTCAACTCGATCGGTCTGCGCTCCTGCTACGATGAGGGTAAGCGCTGCGCCGAGTCGCTGGCCATGGACTACGTGCGCGTGCATGGCGCTGATCTGCGCTTGGTTCGAATCTTCAACACCTATGGGCCGCGCATGGCCATCGACGACGGCCGCGTCGTGTCCAACTTCATCGTGCAGGCGCTGCGCGGGGAGGATCTGACCGTGTACGGGGACGGCTCGCAGACCCGCTCGTTTTGCTACGTGGACGATCTGATCGAGGGCTTTCTGCTGTTCATGCGCCAAAACAGCGAGATAGGGCCACTGAACCTGGGCAACCCGAGCGATTTTACCGTGTTGGAGCTGGCGCAGACGGTGATCGCTCTCACAGGCAGCAAGAGCCGGATCATTCACCAACCCTTGCCTGCGGATGATCCGAAGCTGCGCAGACCCGACATCAGCAAGGCGCAGGCGTCGCTCGGCTTTGCACCGAAGGTCGAATTGCGCGAGGGTTTGCGGCGCACCATCGAGGCGCTCGGCACCACGCTGGCTCGCAAGAACGAATCGGGCGTCCATGTCGTGGCCAGCGGCGAGCCGCCTTTGGCCCGGGCTTCCTCGGGCAGGCGGTCCTCGTGATGCCGGCCCCCAGCCATTGCTTGGCGGAAGCTGCGCTGAGTGACAGGGCTGCCTCGATCGTCGCTGCGGGCGTCATCATTCCCGAGTTCGCGCACGCGAGCTCCGCGTTGCGCTGCCGCTCCGTCTTGCAGCGCGAGTTTCCCCATCTGCCCTGGGTTTCCCCTGCCGCTCCCGTGCCGGACGCCGTCGTGATCGACGAGCGCTCGTGGCACGATCCATCGGTCGACCTCTACCACTGGGACGTCATCGTGCTCGGGCTACACGCGCAGCGGGGCTGGCTGCTGGTGCGGCCGGAGGCCGCCCTCGAGCCGGCGACCGAGACGCTGCTCCAAGTGCTCACCCGCTACCAACGCCTCGCCCCGCGCGTGAACGCTCACTCCCGTGACGAGGTCTTTCTCTGCGCTCTCTCCGTGCACCGCAGCCTGCACGATCTGCAGAAACCATTGGTACGGGCAGACTATGAGCATGCGCTCGACGTTTGGCAGTGGGTATTGCGACTCGATGCGGGTGCCAGCCGAGCCCTGCAGCTGGCGGCGCTGTTTCACGACATCGAGCGCCTGTCCTCCGAGCCCGACGAGCGAGTCGAGCAACACGCAGCGGACTACCAGGCATTCAAGAATGCGCACGCAGAAGTGGGGGCCAGGCTCGCCGCTCTGACGGTCCAGGCCGCCGGCATCGACCCGATCGATTGCCGGCGCATGCAGGAGCTCATTCAGAACCATGAACACGCGCACGAGCGCGCAACCTGCGCCGAGGCCGAGTTGCTCGGCGACGCCGATGCGCTGTCATTTTTTTCGCTGAACAGTCGCGGCTTCTCCGACTACTACGGGCCCGAGCACACGCGCAAAAAGGTCGCCTACTCCTTGCGCCGCATGTCCAGCCGCGCGCTGGCCTATTTGCACCGGATGAAGCTGAGCCCCGAGATCCAGCGGCATGTGCGCGAGTCCGGCCGCTCGCGCCCGCGTGTCGAGCACCTGCGGGTGCTGCCATGAACCAGGCCGGCATCATCGCGCGCCTGCAAGAGCTGGGTGAATGGTTCCACAATATGGATCTCGGTGGCGTGCAGACCGCACCGAATCACGCGCTCGGCGATTACCCGAACTGCAAGTGGCGGCACTTCGCGCACGCGATCCCCGCAAGCCTGGCGGGCAAGTCCGTGCTCGACGTGGGCTGCAATGGCGGGTTCTATGCGCTGGAGATGAAGCGGCGGGGCGCGGCTCGCGTGCTCGGCATCGACGAGGACGAGGGCTATCTCGCTCAAGCTCGCTTCGCAGCGGAGGTATCCGGGCTCGCGGTCGAGTTTCGGCGCATGAGCGTGTACGACGTGGCCTCGCTCGGTGAACGCTTCGACTTGGTCATTTTCATGGGCGTGCTGTACCATTTGCGCCATCCACTCCTGGCGCTGGACCTACTGGCCGAGCACGTCGTCGGCGATCAGCTACTATTTCAGAGCATGCTCCGTGGCTCGCTGCAGCTGGGGCCAAGCGAGCAGGGCAGAGGGTCGCACGAGGACCCTGTCTCCGCGAACAACCCTGCCTCCGCGAAGAATGGTGCCTCCAAAAAGGATGGGGCCTCCGAAAAAGCCAGTAGCTTCGAGGAAGACTATGCCTTCGAAGAGGCTCAGCAGTTCGAGCTGGCGAGCTGGCCGAAGCTGCACTTCATCGAGCATCGATATGCCCACGATCCGACCAACTGGTGGATTCCCAACAAGGCCTGCGCGGAGGCGATGTTGCGATCGGCCGGCTTTGTCATCCTCTCGAATCCCGAGGAAGAGGTCTACCTCTGCCGTCGCGAGTGGCCTGCCGGGGCCAACAGGCACCCCGTCGCCCACGGTAGCGCCGGCAATGGCCGCCATTGCGGGGGAGCGCGTCGATGAGCGTCGAAGCCGTGATGCTCTGGAACGAGCCCAACAACCTCTCTCACTGGGACCGCGAACAGGACCCCGAATGGCTCCAGTTTGGCGACATGGTCAAGCTCGCCGCGGCGGCAGTCCGAACCGAAAATCCTCGACTGCGCATCGTGCTCGGCGGCATCTCGCCGATTGACCCAGACTTCATCTCCAATCTGCAACGGCAAGGGGTGCTGGAGGCCGTGGACGTGGTGGCGGTCCATGGCTTTCCGCTGGACTGGAACCACTGGCAGCTCGCGGAGTGGCCGGCAAAGATCGACTCGATCCGCAGCATCACCGAGAAGCCGGTGTGGGTCACGGAGGTGGGGGTTTCGAGCTTCGGCGCCGAGGAGGTCCAGGAGTTTGGGCTGAAGCGCACCGCAGAGCTGCTCCGGGGCCACGTGGAACGCGCCCACTGGTACAGCTTGTTTGATTTGCCGCGTGCCTGGCCCGCCACCACCCGCCACCGTGAGGCGGAGGGCTCCTCCTATTACCGTCACTTTTACATGGGGCTGATTCGAGAGGACGGGACCGCCAAGCGGGCGCTGCGGCTCTTCTCCGAATTCGCACCGGAGCTCGGCATTTGCCAGTGGTTGCACTTCGAAGATCATCGGCTGGAGAGCGCGGTGCGCTGGCTCGAGAAGCTGGGAGTACGGCATCTGCGCACTGGGCTCTCCTGGGCAGACAGCCATCGCGCGAACGCGGACGCCTGGTTTGACCGCCAGATGCTCGCGCTGGAAGACTACGAGCTCACACTCACCTACTGTTTCACACCCGAGTCGCGCGGTCTCAAGCCGCACCACACTAGCCCACCCATCGAGCCGCGCGAGTATGCAGACTTCTGCGCGCGCATGACGCGGCGATACGCTCGCGGCTGAGTGGCATCGTCACGGAGGGTGGCTTGACAGGTGTAGATCGCGGGGCTAATTGCCTCGCGTTCGCTTGATCGAGATCCATTGCCACGTTCCATCGTCCGACCTGAGGCGAGCATTCGGCTACTTGCAGCCGCACTCGCGTCGAGTGCTCACCATCTCGGGGCTGACGCTCGCTTCGGCGGCGGTGCAGGTGCTGGAGCCGCTGGCCGTCAAGGTCATCATCGATCAGTTGACGCAGGGTGGGCGGATGAGCGCGCTGCTGCCGAGCCTGCTGGCGTTGACCGGCCTGCTGTTGTCGCGAGAGCTGCTCGGTTGCGTCAGCAACTGGCTCACGTGGCGCACGCGGCTCGGCATCCACTTCGATCTGCTCGACGCCAGCGTGGAGCGCCTGCATAGCTTGCCGCTCTCCTATCACCGGGATCAGGCCGTGGGCGCGACGATGACGCGGCTCGACCGCGGCGTGCAGGGCTTCTTGAACGCAACGACCGAGGTGGCCTTTCAAGTCCTGCCAGCGTTCGTCTACTTGCTGTGCGCGGTCGCCATCATGTTTTCGCTGGACTGGCGCCTGGCGCTCCTGGTGCTCGCCTTCGCGCCGCTGCCCGCGCTGATAGCGATCCGGGCCGGCTCCGAGCAGGCCGAGCGCGAGCGCGGCTTGCTCGACCTCTGGTCGAAGATCTATTCGCGCTTCAACGAGGTGCTCTCGGGCATCGTCACGGTGCGCAGCTTCGCCATGGAAGACAACGAGAAACGCCGCTTTCTCACCGGGGTGGGCAAAGCCAACGGCCGGGTGCTGCGCGGTGTGGCGACGGACGCGCGCTGGAGCGGGCTGCAGGGTGTGAGCGTGAGCGTGGCGCGTGTCAGCGCCCTCGCGCTCGGCGGATCGCTGGTGCTCGCCGGCTATTGCACCGTGGGTACGCTAGTGGCGTTCCTGGCGTATTTGAATGGCCTGTTTGGTCCCGTGCAGGGCCTGATCGGGATGTACGGTGCGCTGCAGCGAGCGAGCGCATCCATCGGGCACGTGTATGCCATCCTGGACGCCCAGGATCAGCTGGCGG
>Ga0170475_119727630_pt1 | contig 13135 bp, 6 predicted proteins | sample Soicark_Litter_5_FD_111474 | JGI IMG/M metagenome (GOLD analysis project Ga0170475, IMG submission 111474) | Avena fatua rhizosphere microbial communities from Hopland, California, USA. Combined Assembly of 48 SPs | reverse complement strand
CGACCTCTGACCGACCATGTTGCAGGTAGTGCAGAATCGCGTCGCCCACTTCTTGCGGGAGCGGCAATTCAGTTTCGCGTCGATTCTTGCCTGCGACGATAAATACACCCCTGGACCAGATCAGATGCTGGCATTGCAGTCTGCTCACATCGCTCGCGCGCAAACCGAGGCGTGCGGCCAACAAGAGCATAGCCCTGTCACGTGCACCCAACGATGTGGATTGATCGCAAGAGGCGATCAACTCATTGACCGCCACTGTTGAAATGTACTTGGGTAAAGAAGACAGTCGCCATCTGGCCACGGTGGGAATAGCAAAATCCAAGCCTGTTGCGCAGTCACCACGTGCAACCAAGAATCGGAGAAACATCCGCAAGGCGGTTGCTGTATTCTTCGCAGCCTCTTGATGTGCTTGACTTACTTGCCGAAGAAAGAATGTACGCAACCGCTGCGCGGAGTATGTGCTTGGCTCGCCTAATGTCTGCACCAGGTTCGTCACGGGCAAACGGTAGCTGGCGAGTGTAATGTCCAGCGTACCACGCTGCGCCTTCATCCAATCGCAGAACTCCGTATAAAGGACTGGAACACAGCATTGCATGTGCGGCTCGACCGAACGAGCAATGCCGATCGCCTCCAGAAAACCGATGAAGACGCGGGCACTTTGGTAGAGAGGGCGGTGATTGCCGTTCGAGTAACGAAGTAAACCACGTTCGGCAAGATGGTCATGTAGCCGGACTAGAGTACGATAATCCAGTTCGCCAGGGGCGAGACCTTCCGAGGTTGCCCAGTCCGCAAAATGCACGACCTCGCGGACATGGCGACGGATTGATATTCGTCGGTAACCATGGTTTGCCAGCCATGAGGTGAATTCATCGAGGTACGGGCCGGCGAGTCCAGAACGATACCGAGCAAGAGTCGATTCGGACTTGAAATAGGCGATCAGCATGCTGCGCTCCTTCAAAAAATGCCCTGAAGGATGGCGGCATTATGCGAAGTGAATCAGAGCGTTGTATGTGGATGGAACCTGATAAAACGGTTGTCGCCGTCACCCTGCGACCAGCATACTCCGCATAACAATATGCTTTCCATAAGAACAGTTATGTGAAGCTTCACATAACTGTTCCGTTACTCCCTACACCCCTTAGTCAACTTCCTGCTACCTTACTGAGAACGCAAGGTTGTAAGGCGCTGCTCGATCAATTTCCTGAAGTCTTCTTCTGGGCCAAACTGAAGACATTTTTCAAGGTCGGCAATAGCCTCCCTCTCGTTTCCCAGCTCACGCCAAATATTCGACCTGTTGTAGTAAGTCAGGGGATAGTCCGGATTAAGTTCAATGGCCTTGCCAAAATACGCAAGAGACTTTTGAAACTGCTTCAATTCATAGTAAATCGTAGCCGCCGTACTATATGCTGCTGCCTCAACATATCCAAGCGCAAAAGCACGCTCTAAATCATTAAGCGCAAGGCCGAATTCTTTTAGCATGGCATAGGCCGTACCACGATCAGCATAAGCCAAGGCATTGTCCGGATCCACATGAAGCACATCTCCATATAACTCCAGCGCGTCCTCCATTTTCCCATTGGATATGAATCCCCTCGCTCTCATGCAAAAGGGAGCAAGATCGGTCGTCTTTTCATTCATCGCAATTACTCTCTACTCAATACAAAACACATCGGCAATTCCATCATTCCCATAGGGCGCCTGTCCTCGGCATTCTGTGACTAGTCCTCTTTTGGCTTCCATGATCGCCCGGCATCTGCAAGTGATGGTATGTACATTCTCATATTTCCCGTTTTTTCTGGAATAGGTATGCCAAGTTTTCTTGGGAAAGTCGCGCAGTTGAATGCACACTCGTTGCGGCCAGGAAAACTATAAAGCACGTCCTCCGATGGACTGTCCGCATATATGCGTTCATGTTCTTTTCTTATTCGGTCAAATTGGGCTCGCAAGAACGCGATTCTTTGTTCGATGACAACCTGCGGATCGCCGCTACGATCCACAGCAGGATTGCTTGCCACCGATCGGAAAACACCGGTATCGTCGCTGATTTCCCCTCGGTAACTGGCTCCTTTCATAAGTGATTTAACGGCATCGGGAGCAGACATTTCATCGCTCACTTTCGGTCCAAAGCCATAAATGGTCTCCCCTCCGTTAAACGAATAGCCGACATGCCCCGTAATCACATAAGGATGCGGCGCATCAGGTGTCAACAAATCCTTGGAAGAACCCGCCCCTCGAAAACCGAAAATGCTGACTGCAGGAACTTCGTCAACCGTCGAGTAAGTACCATGGCCGGACTCTTTGAGTGTTTCCTCAGCCCTCTTCATGACGCCTCGCATGCTGACAAGGTCCTTTCCTGCGAGGATCAGGGCGTGCTCTGTGCCGCTGCCAGCAGGATCTATCTGGCCGAGCCCGTTAGACCACGGGTATAAGGTACCAAAGGCTCCTACCTCGTTGTCAGCAATGACCGCATTAAAATGCCTATAGGGAAACTCATTCCACTCATAGCTTTTTATCGAGATATTCAGATCCGGGTTTTCCCTGAGTGCCTGCAGGATCAAGCGTTGAGAGGCGTTATCCAGCGGATCGTTGTCCGGTTCTGCCAACCGTATTTTGATGGATACGCCATGCCGTGCTTTTTCGAGCAGGATTTTCGTGAATTCAGGATGGGCAAGCTCCTTGACGTAGAGTTCGATGGACTTCTTCGCACCGCGAGCCAGGGCCCAATAGCTGCGGCCGGCATAAGCAGTGCTCACATCTGGGCGATCAATCACCACGCCATGAGCTGCAAGGTCGGCAAGATACTTCTGTTGCAGACCAACCGCACTACCGCGCGTTGCAGCAAGTGCCTCGTGCTGAAAATAGAGCCGGGAGAGGTGTGGCGGAAGCTCTACCATCATCTCCATACGCTTTCCGGCTTTGGGATCGAACGGCCCTGTATAGATGATGGACTTATCGGGCGTAGCGATACTTTTCTGATGCACCACCATCTTGTGCGGCAGATTGGTGGCGACGTGAACACGTACGCCTGCATCAGCCAAAGTCTGTTCCATGATGGGAGACAATTTTCCACGGCTAAGGACTAAATCAACAAGCGCGCCAGAACGTGCATGTCGGCAGATCGCTTTTACCAGCCCTTTCATGAAAGAAGCACTTTTTTCAGCGCCGCCATCATCGAAACGCCATTGCCTGATCACAAGCGGCGTTTGGGGCTCCAACTCCTCGACAAATTTCGTGAGATTCTGAATGAGCTGGTCACCCGTTCCCATCTCGACAGTTTTTATGTGCCCGCTTGGAAGCGGTTTAATGCCATATTCCGACAATGCATCCAATGGGGATGCATGCGATGCTTCCTGGGGAGGGTGAGCACCAGTCAGTTCTCCCCAGCGCGCCGCTCTTGTACTTTTAACCGGCGCCTTTCCGAGCGTGTATGACGGATGATTGACGTACTCGCCGACAACGTCGTCTGGACGCACTTCTACCTTGCCATATTCTCCCGCTCTGGAGACAACAAGCTTCCCATGGTCATTCAGGCTGAGAAAAAATACACCATCGCGCTCCTTGCCGTTCAACCTCACGGGGACACTTTTAAGTTCATGCAATGGAATACGAATGCCACGCGAATCAGGAAGCTTCAGTCGGATCAGATCAGCATCCGGACTCACGCCGATTCTCCATATGCGCGGTTCAGGATCTGTACCATTTAAACGAGCCCCTTGCCGCATGTAGTCGTCCGCATGAAGAAATAACAATCGCTCGGGCGAGGGAATTAATTCTCCTGGTTTCAGCAGGCGAGAGCGAATTGATTCTCCTGGTTTCGTCAAACGACCAAGCAAGGCTGTATCTGCCTCTTCACTGAGGTTGAGTTCACGCTTGGCACCAGTCTTCATGTTTTCCCAAAAAACAGTGCCATTAGTCAATTCAGCGCGCGTTACAAGCTGATCCTGACTTTCTGCAGGACGCAAATAAACGCTTGCCTCCGCGCCATTACCATCCACCCGGACAAACTCCCAATCCTTTCCTCCATACTTGATTGGGGGCGGTAAGGCCAGACCTTTGACAAGGGTTTCTCTTTGCTCCCGAATCTTCGCTTGGCCGCGAGAAGGCGATCCAACCGGCACAGGATGATTGGAACTTGCGCCCCTGATCCAAGGCACTACGAAGTAGCCATCTTCATCTTTTTCAAGCCTCCACTTCTGGCCGGTGTCTTTTGCTCCAGGCAGAAGAATATCGGAGGGCGTGGGAAGCGGTCTTTCTTCCAGTCCATGACTTCCGCTTCGATTTCTTCTGCCTGGCACTTGCGCTTTGATTTCCACCGACTGGCCGGTTTCATCCGGCACATGCAAGCTCATGGTTGGGTTTGCCGGCTTTGGGGAAGGTGTATTTATCACCTCGCCCTTGATTGTTCTGGTTGCTGGACCAGTAGAGGGAGGCAGCGACGGTGTGCCAACAATATCTTCTGCTTTTTTCCAAACACCATCGGCGGAATCGCGCACCAATCGCTGTATCTCCGCATCGTTCCTGACAGAGCCCGGTCGTGTCCGGCCATCATGTGCTTTTCTATTGGGTGTCAGGTGTTCCAGCCCCACCTCATTCCCAAAAGGATGCCGTGATTCCGCTGTCGTCCTCACTTGGCGTGTTGCTTTAAACAAGCGCCCCAAACCTAACGCGCTTCCGACAAAAGTCACTCCCATTGCGGCGCCGGAAACAACACCGGTTACTACGCTGAATATGGCGGCTTTAGGGTCATGCAAGAGACGCGGATCAGTTACCACATCGGTGAAAGCAACTGCGCCATTGTTGATCGCGCCCATTTTTGCCCCGGTCATCAGTTGAGGACGCAATGACGCAAATTGCCCGGCCCGTGCTGCGCCAGCCTCGGCTTCGGTTCGTAACAAACCACGCTCAACGGCCCGTGGCACGCTGCCGCTGGTCAGCTTGACAGCCCCCTCCTCGGTGCTGTGTAAAACGACTGTTTTGCCAGCCGTCGCCGTCTCTGTCAGGGCCACTTTCGTTACTGCGCCAGAAGCCCCACGCACTGGTGCACCAAATCCCCCTGCAACACTGGCAATCAGCGTTTGTCGGGTAATTTCCCCGGCCCCGATTTGCGAATCCATCGTGGTATATCCCACGCCAGCGGTAAGGGCGCTGGCCCCCATCGCCAACGCTACGCCGCCCCACCCTCCCACGGGCAGCGTAGCTATAGTCCCCACCACAACAGTAGCGCCAGTCACTACGGCATTGGTCAACACATCTTTATTCTGCGCCAAGGTTTTGACATCGCTTTCCGCAAAACCAGCTAATCCAGCCGCCTCGGCCAGTTTTTTCCGATCACCCGTTTCCTTGTATTCCTTCAAGGCTTTTTCGGCATCGCCCAGATTGCGATCCAATCTCTCACGATCGGTCTCATAGTTTGAGTCCCAATGCGTGAGCTTTTGCAATCCACCTCTGATTTCATCAGAACCCATGGTCTTAAAAGCGCCATAAACACTTGTGACAGGATTGGCAAGCATTACCGCATCTTTCCCTGACAATCCTTGCCGCTCATACTCGCTCAGTTCGCGCTGGCGACGAATGAATTCGGCAACCATTCCAGAGCCCGGGTTAGTGCTGTCAAGATCAATCCAGCCGCCATCATAGATTTGGCGCATTTCAATCCAGTCGCGCCCATCCAATTGATCCTTCAGATCGGCACGCAAATCCCTGTTATATAAACGCTTATAGGCCTGTTCAATGCCTTCGTGCTTTGCATCGCCGTGTATCTGAACCTTTGATTTTCCTGTCAACACCTGGCGAATCAGATCCTTATCTCCCCATCCCGACGTTGCCAGACGCAAATTGATCGCGGCATCGTCAACCTGCCAGGCCTCCATCGAGGCCTGGTCTTTTACCTTGGCGACGTCTAGCAGATGCAAAATTTCATCTTCTTCCGCCTTACCTTCCAGATCATCCTTAAGGCGTTGAGATAAACCTTTTCCTTCATAGTCATAGGCATCGATAATCGCCTGGATTTCCTGCGGTGATTTTCCTTTCAGTTCTGCCTTGATAATGTCTTTATTGGTACCTGCGCCGTCCATGGCACAGTACAAGTGTGCTGCCGAAAGCGCTGCCTTCCATTTGGCTTTGGACGTCTCGTCCGCATCCGGCGCCAAGGGGTTCATTAGCTTTTCCGCATACGCCCATTCGCCATCGTTCAAATCATCTTTTAGACCAGCCTCCAGCGATCCGCCATATTTTTCCTGATACGCTTTTTTGATGGCATTTATTTGAGCCGCGTCCTTGCCGGACAACACTTCAAATACCGTGTCTTCATCGGTCCCTGCCCCGGCAACCGCGATGTGCAATCTTGCTGCGCTATTGCGCGCCGCGCCAGCTTCGAAATCCCCGCCATCAGGCTTGAGAAGGTCTTTGGCTCGCGCCATTTCCTCGTCATTAAAGGAACCACGGCATTGGGAAAGCAGGTAGTCGATCGCCTCTGCGCCCTTCTGCGATTGGCCGTATATTCGTGCGTATGTTTCGGCGACGCTTTGGCGCTCCTGCGTCGAGATACGCTCGAACATCTTCAAAACGCCCTGCTCATCCACGGCAAAGTCATCCAACTCGGCTTTAATTTCAGCCGCCCTCGCTTCGTTTTCGCTTTTCGTATCGCGCCTTCCCTTCAACAGCGCATTGAGACGATCCAGCTCTACCTTGTCATCCTTGAAATCCTCATGAAGGTCTTTGTCAAAATCGGCATGCCCATCGTCATATTCCTTGTTGTAAGCCTTGCGGATCATGTCGATCTCGGCGGCGCTACGAGACTTCAAGACCTCGTAAACAGCGTCCTCGTCAGTACCCCAATCTATGAAATCATTTTTGTCCAGCGCATCTCTTATTTTTCCAGCATCCTTGATCGCGGCTTGTTCTGAATAGGCTGACTTCTCAATCTCTTGCACATCGACCTTGCCGTTCTGATTGACTGACATGCGTCCATCACGCGCTACCACGAAGCGCCCGGTCCCAAGCTTGTTGTGCTCAATGAAGTCGTTCAGACTGCTGTGCGCCTGGCCAAGAGTATCGACGTAGATATCCTTGTTTTGCGCTGTGGTCACACGCCAGAGCATGAATTTCTGAATGCCTGCCTTACTGTCCGAAGGCGCAAGCAACACCGGCATGGCAGAAATTTTGGCGTTTTTCCCCCCAAGGTTTTGAATTTGGCTGGCAATCGTTTTGATCGCCTTTAACTGCTCACCGGAATAGAATGGGGCCTTTCCGCTGCCCGAAGCTTGGTCCGGTTTCAAGCCCATTGCCAGGCCTATTCCGTTTTCCAGCTCCACGCCAGATAAGCCTTGTGCGGCATCTCCGAAGTTAACCAGGTAACTCCCAAAAATCGCGTCCGATACCGCATCGAGATCTCCTGGATGATCCTGAAGACGCGCCAGATCTTTCAGGTAGTTTTTTAAAAACGTGACAGTCTCGGGACCGGCACTGCGCACAGCATCACTGTCATAGACGGCTTGCGCGAATGCTTTTTTGTCTGCGTCACTTATTTGATTGCTGCCGTCGACCGTCTGCAAAGACTGTCCCAAAGTAGCCTCGACTCTCCCGAGACTTTTTGTGTAATCGCTGTTGATGACAAGTTCGGCGACCTTGATCGCATCAACCGTATGGCTTTTTGGGCTACTGACAAGGCCGGCAAGGCATTGCGCCAGATTTTGCCGACCACGTATGGTAGACATCTGAGCATTTCCATCCTGATGAGACAGCGATTTTGCCAACACGATGAGCCGGGCAGCCGTGATCTCATCATCCGATGCGCCATCCTTTTTATGGCGGGCTGCAACCTCTTGCGCAACAGAAATCACCAGAATTTGAATGTCTTCCTGGCTTTCAGGCGACACACCGGATTGCTCAATGCCTTTGCTCATCTCTTCGACAAGGTGATTCGTTTTCCCGTGCGATTGCGAGGCGTTTGAAACCGTGTCTGAATAATCTTCAGCCGCACCCCATCCACCGAAGTAGTTGGCCGTAGCAGCGGCTCTTTCGACAGTGCTCATGATGGTCTCCTTTTAATGACTAAGAAGTGTTAAACGGTGTAGATATGCGCCTCATATCGGCTCACCGTTTCAGCATATCAATCGGTGTTCCAGTCGTACTTATCATTGGAATTGGAGGGAGACATCATGGCATCTAGTGTCTTGACAGGCTCTTCCAGCGAATTTTTCTTATCAAGAGATTCATCTACTGCTTTTGCAAAAGATGGATCTTTATTGTATTCAGTGAGAAGACGAATCTGCTTATCCTCTTCCATACCCTGATAATCCTTGTTTTTGACAATTCTGCTGACTGAATCAAACTTCTTGTCATTGCCTTCCCCGGCATATTTCAACAAGAGATTGAGCGCTTCATTTTGTGTCTTGTCGCTCAATTTATAGAAACTTTCATGGAAATCCTTAGAGCCAAGGAGATTTCTGATTTTTTCTTTCCCCTCTTCATTGCCATTCTTGAGGACTTTTCCATAAGTGCCAAAGACCTTTGCTTGCGTATCATCGTCTACATTTTCAGCAGCCATTCTGATGGCAAGGTCATCGATGTCCTTTTCATTTCCTGCGTATTGGCCCTTCAAATCTCTAATCGCTTTATATGCCTGAGAATTCTTGCCTTGTGCTTCACGCACCTCCGCTTTGGGATTGAGTAAAAATGTCTCGCCATTCTCCCGCGTCACTGCATATTCCTCACCGGGGAAATTGCGCACTATTTCTTTCTCCTTGGTGGTATAGGATTCACCTGGCTTGATCTTGTGTTCCTTTCCTTCATCCCACACAGTAATGCTATCGTCGCCGCCTTTGCCTCCTTTGTTCACAGGTACTTGCACGCAGCTTCCTTGTTGTCCTTTGATCGGATGCCGATATGACACGATATCTTTGCTTTGTGTATCCGAAAACTTTCCGTCCTTTTCTACTCGAAGAGGTACACCTGTCTCTTTCTCTCCTCCCTGTTCCTTCCCTGCACCGGCAAATTCATGGTCATCTTTAAGATAATGCACACGTACTTTTTGCCCTGGCTGCACCAAATCCGGATTTTTTGCCACATCAGAATTATGTTCAAGCAGCCAGTCGAATTCTTCTTCAACAGTAGTGTGATTAACAGCAGCGGCTTCTTCCGCAATCTTCCATGCGCAACCAGCAGTGGTGACATCTGACCTGTCTTCATTGGGAGAATAGCCAACCACCGTGACTTCGCGATACCCTTCCGAGATGCCAATTGCGCCCATCTTTTTCCTCCTGAAAAGCAAATAAAGAAATTACCTATGTCGGCAATGCAGGTCATGCCACCTGCCCCAGACTCCTTACCTGCAAGGTTCCCTCAAGTTGAGGTACGGCCAACACTGGCAATTCATGAAACGCATCTGCGAGCGCAGCACGCAAATGCGGCCTGATCTCAATGGAATTGACGAGTAACACTGCCGCGGCAGCGTGATCGGGCGACGATTGCAATATTTTGTCGATTTGCGTCGTCATGGATTCGCGCAGTGCTTCCGGCAGCAGGAGAAAACTGCGCATGCTTGTCTGTTTGATGTATTGCTTCAAGCTTTCCTCCAACGCAGGCGCAAGAATGATTGCCGGTAGCGTGCCATCCATCAGGGTGTATTGATACGTGATATATCGTCCCATGCTGTTGCGCACACATTCCGTCAGCAGAACGTTGTCTTTTTCCCGCGAGGCGTATTCGGCCAGTGTTTGCGCAATCAGCCGCAGGTCGCGTACCGAGATATGTTCCTGGACCAGACGGCGCAAGATGTCCGCCAAACGCGGCAGAGGAACTTGCTGGCGCAGTTCCTTTTCCAGTTCCGGGTATTTCTGCTCAAGCCTTTTAAGCAGGAACTGGCTTTCCTGTACGCCGATAAATTCGTGTGCGTATTGGCTGAGCGCCGATTGCAGATAGCGCTCCAGTACTTCTTCCGCACGCAGGTATCGCAACTTCTTCGCCTGCAGGATGGCACCGCCCTCCTCCTCTACCCAAAAAGCGCGATCTCCCAATAAGTCGCCGGCTTCCTTGAAAGGAATACCAGCTGCTACCAGGGCCGCCTCGCTCTCCACGCACAGCACGCAGCCAGGTTGCAACTTCCCACTGAGCACGGGAAGCTCGTGAATATAGATACCGAACTCGCCGCTGCGCATGCGCAGATCAGGGCGCATCACCATGCCGGGAAAAGGAATGCCACGCTCGATCGTGACATAGCGTCTCACCCGAGCGAATTGCCGATTCAGACGTTGCGGATCAATATGCTTGTCGATGTGGGGATAGACTTGTATGGCGATTGGCAGAGTGAGCGGGTGATCGCTGCTGTCCAGGAAAACAGGCATATAGTCGCTACCGTCACGCTGCATGGACGGCATGGGGGTGTTGACGAGATGTCGGGCATCTTGCCAACGGCGCGGCATGTGTTCCCAGCCGACCATGGCAATCGTTGCGCCCAATAACAGAAAAGGCCATTTGGGAAAGCCGGGCACCAGCATGAGCCCGAGGACCACCAGGCCGGTGATGAACAGGGCTTTGGGATGGGCGCGGATTTGTGCCGCGATATCGTTTCCCAAGGGGTTGGATGTCGTGCCGTCAACGCCTGCGACGCGGGTGATGATGACACCGGCGGCGATGGAGACAAACAGGGAGGGTATTTGCGATACCAGGGCATCGCCAACGGCAAGGATGGAATAGGTTTGCAATGCGCCATCCAGGCTCATGTCCTTGCGCAACATGCCCACCGCAACACCCGCAATGATATTGACAGCCGCGATCACGAGTCCGGCAATCGCATCGCCTTTCACAAACTTCATCGCACCGTCCATTGCGCCGTATAACTGGCTTTCGCTTTCCAGCATCTGACGACGCTGCCGGGCGGCATCTTTGTTGATGATGCCGGCGCGCAGATCGGCATCAATACTCATTTGCTTGCCTGGCATGGCATCCAGGCTGAAGCGCGCCGCTACTTCCGCCACGCGCTCGGAACCTTTTGCAATGACGATGAATTGCACGATCGCGATAATGAGAAACACCACCATGCCGATGATGACATCGCCGCCCACCACCATTTTTCCGAAGGTGAGGATGATGTCGCCGGCATAAGCGTGCAATAAAATCTGCCTGGTGGAGGCGATGTTGAGTGAGAGCCGCAACAAGGTTGTGAATAGCAGCAGGGAAGGAAATGTCGACAGACCCAATGGCGAGCCGATGTACAACGAGACGATAAGCACAGTGACGGAAATTGTCAGATTAATAGCGATCAGGATATCGAGCGCCAATGGTGGCAACGGCAATACCATGAGCGCGATCACGGCAATGATCAATGCGACGAGCATCAAGTCGTAATGACGGCCGAGCCGCCTGAAGCGGTCGGACGAACGCACCAGCCGAGGTGCGCCGAAATTGATGAATGACGAAGGTTTTTGCATTGACATGATGATCTTGCACCTCAATTTTTTTAGGTGACTTCCGTGAATGAATATCCCATAGTCGTGGTGCAGGCGGGATGGTGCAGCAGGGGTTTCGTGGGACATGGTGAAGCAGGGAATTCGTGGAGCACTGCTCCACGCCTGCGCAACGGTATTGCCTTGCAAGGCAATACTCCCTTCCCGCGCCTGCGTAACGGTATCGCCTTGCAAGGCGATACTCCCGCAAGGCGTGACGAGTGCCGTGTGGCGGGCCACACAAACGAGGAACAACACAGCAGCGCGCCCGTATGCGCCGCGAAAATGGGATATTCATTCACTGAAATCACCTTATGTAAAGCGGGGATCACGCACCCACCGCATTGCGGCCGCGATGGACTCCAGCAAGTTGTCTGGAACGTATTGATTGACGTGTGCCTCGTCCATTAACTGACGCGCCAGTTTTGCATCATGCAGAATGGGAATGCGCCGCTCTTCGGCGATGTCACGAATGGCCTGGGCGACAGGAACTTCGCCTTTGGCCAGCACCACAGGCAATTTTGTCTCGCCTTTGTTGTAGTACAGCGCCACGGCGATATCGGTAAGATGAACGATCACGACGTGGGCTTTGCGCACGTTGTCCAGCATGTGCTGCATGCCAGAGTCATGCTGGACCTGACGGCGTTTGGCGCGAATGTGGGGGTCTCCTTCCGTTTCCTTGTGTTCGCGGCGAACTTCGTCTTTACTCATGCGATTGCGCCTCTGGTAATTCCAACGCTGGAACCACATATCAAATAGCGCCAGAAGAGAAAATCCTGTCAGTGATGTCCACATCAATGTAGCGAGCATAGACCCGGACAACATAAACCAGCTCTGCACTGACAGAAAGCGCGCGTTAAGCAGCACTGGCAACATGTTCCGAAGCAGAAGATAAGCTATCGAAAACAGCAGCAAGGCTTTGACCATCAGTTTGATGAGTTCGACGATGCTGTGCAGTGAAAAAATGCGCTTTATTCCGGCAACAGGATTGATGCGGGCCAGTTTTGGTTTCACCTGCTCGAAGGCGACGAGGCCCTTCACCTGCAAGAATCCAACGACCGTACTGGCGCAAACCGCAAGTACAACAAAGGGCATCACACACAACAGACCTCTTAGAAAATATTTCTGAGCAAACTGTGCGATGTCTTTCGTACTATCGAGATTGGTCATTTTGAGCGTGACTACATGCTCCAACATGTTTGTCAATTCGGTGCAAATCGTCCGCAGCAGAAAGATGCTGGCGATCAGAGAAACGATCATTGACATCGTTACAGTGAAATCCCGACTGTTGGGGACTTCTCCTCTTATTCGAAGATCACGCAGTTTTTTCGAGGTTGGCTCTTCGGTTTTGTTTTGCGTGCTCTCTTTATCCTGGCTCATTTCATCACTCCATCGAGTTTCTGCAGAAGACCAGAGAAGTTGGGGATCAAGCGCGTGTCTTCGATCAGCAAGTAACAAAACAACAGAAGCAACACGGCCAGAATGATGATTTTGATCGGCAGCGCAAGGAAGAAGACGTTGAGTTGCGGTGCAAAACGCGATAACAATCCCAATGCCAGTTCGGCAATCAACATCAGAATGACAAATGGCGCCGCGATCTTGATGACTAATTCGATCAGGCCGGTCAAGGCACTGAAAAGCAGTTCCATCAACTTGATATTTCCCACCAGGGGAAGCATGCGATCAATAGG
>Ga0170475_107776532_pt1 | contig 13136 bp, 11 predicted proteins | sample Soicark_Litter_5_FD_111474 | JGI IMG/M metagenome (GOLD analysis project Ga0170475, IMG submission 111474) | Avena fatua rhizosphere microbial communities from Hopland, California, USA. Combined Assembly of 48 SPs | reverse complement strand
AGACTAAGCCCAACCGGAATCGGACCGGTATCCAACGTTTATCAGACGTTTATTCTACCATTAAACTATGGGCTCCTTTAAAACTTAGTCATATTACGTTAGCATACCTACTATACAGCATCAACTTACTTTAAATGCGCTTGTTGTCTGCTGGCGAAACACGACCACACATTTCACAAACGATTCAATCAAATTGCAATATTTTATAATTATCTTTTCGCTAAATAAACAAAGTCAAACAGTATATATATATATATATATATATACAAATTATTACATAAACCCCTTACTATCAATATATAAATTCAAAAAGTCCTAATGCAATTTCATAAATATACCCCAAAAATAACATTATAACAATCCCTAGAAAACTACAAAAGTGCAATAAAGTCCAATTTACGCTTCCTCCCATAATTACTAAAGGAACAAGAATTAAAACTTCAACTTCAAATAATAAATAGACTACTACAAGTTTATATCCTTGCACTAAACTATTTATATTTAGTTTTGAAAAAGACTGCAATCCACACTCATACGGTACACGTTTTGAGTTGGAATAGCTTACACCAGAAATAAAATACGACAATACTATAAGTACAGAAACAATTAACATAAGAATAACCAAAGCTCATCCCAACTCACTATCGAGGCATCCCATTAATTCAAATTTTAATTTAATATTTATCACTATACATATCCTGATACTCACACAATTCATCCAATTGCTCACCTGAAAGATAGTCGGCTCAGTTAAATGTGTCAGCCTCTCTCTCCATAAAAGTTACTACCGGCATCAAAAATATAAAAAGTCCATGTGCGTAAACACATTTAACTGCTAATTCCGCTGGAAATACCGAACTACCAACATATCCCAGTATTACAAAATTAACAATAATACCAATAATTAGAGCTCAAAAATAAGGACGTTCTGAAATAACCCGCATAGATTTTGTCGAATCTAAAATTGGAAACAAACCAAAAGAACCTATATACATGACCATTACAGCAATTCCACTAAGTTTATGTGGGATACTACGAACAATCCCGTAAAACGGTAAAAAATACCATTCAGGAACTATGTGTGGAGGCGTTTTTGTCGGATTTGCCTCTACTCAGTTATCAGGATGCCCAAAATAATCGGGGAAAAATCCTAAACATCACGTTGAAAACAAAAAGAACATTAAATAAATATGGTAATCCTTTAAAAAAAACAAGTCAAACCAAAGAACCCGCTCTTGCTTTGGTATTGATTTAAGAGAAGAACTGTTATCAACATGTAAAATGATAATGTGACCTCCTATCAAACCTAATAATACAAAAGCCAATAAAAAATGAACCGTATAGATTCGATTAAGTAAGGGTTGCCCAACATAAGGTCCACCTCACAATCACTCTACAACTCCGTCACCATAAACCGGTATAACTGAAAAAAAATTAGTAATAACCGTAGCAGCTCAATAAGACATAGTTCCCCACGGTAAAACATAACCTGTAAAAGCAGCCGCCATTGTTAATAAAAATAGTAGTAAGCCCGAAAATCATAAAGTTATTCTGTCATACGACTTAAAATACAATCCTCTTAACAAATGCACATACAGCAAAATAAAAATAAACGAAGCCCCACATCTATGTAAATACAACGCCCATCAACCCCAACTTAAATCTTTATATACTAATACATGAACTACTCTTCATGAGTCCGTTGCTCACGCAGAATAATTACACGATAATACGATACCTGTAATGATTTGAATTGCAAAATAAATAATAAGCAATAAACCTACCGATCAAGCCGTACTTAACGATTTAGGCGATGGATATCGAAAAACATGACTATCAAAAATCGCAACATTATATCCTTTAATTTTATTAAATATCACTATTTAATCCAAATTTTCCTCAGAGTCGTCGTTACAGATAAATTCAACATACTCCTCAATCTCGTCCTTGTCAAAATTAGCAGTATCTAAATCAAAAAAATCCATATATTCGTCAACTGAGTTTTGTAAATAAAATTTTAAATTTTCAATATCATCCTCATCAAAATTATTAAAAATAGATAAGGACGGCAATACTAACAAAACTGCTTCCATTTCTTCAGTATACACAATACCATTCATCTGGTTTAGTAAATAGGTTAATCTAATACCTTTATCTAAAATACTTCTCGTTAACTCATCCAATTCAGATTTAAAAGTAGAAAAAACCTCAACTTCTCGAAAGTATGCTAAATCAAGTTTTAACGTACCTGCTAATTTTTTTATTATAGGTAGGCTAGCCATAGATCCAACACGGCTTACGCTTACACCATAATTTATGCTAGGACGAACTCCTTTTCGAAAAAGATTTGTATCTAAGAAAACTTGACCATCTGTAATACTAACCACATTGGTCGGAATATAAGCCGAAACATCACCGCTTTGGGTTTCAATTATTGGCAAACAACTCAACGAACCGCCGCCATAAAAAGAATTAAGTTTCGCCGATCGTTCTAACAAACGACTATGTAAATAAAAAATATCCCCGGGATATGCTTCTCTTCCAGGTGAACGACGAAGAACCAAAGCAACTTGACGGTAGCTAACAGCATGTTTCGATAGATCATCGTAAACATTCAGTGCATGTAATCCTCCATCTCTAAATCACTCGCCAATAGCACACCCCACAAACGGTGCAATATAACAAACACTGGCGGGTAAACCAGCTGAACTCATAACAATAATCGAATACGCTAAAGCTGAGGTCTCCTCCAAATCCTTTTCTAACTTTTTTATCATAATAGCACGCCCAGCGATGCCTACATATACACAAAAAAGACTATCGTTTAACTCAACATCGTCATCTTCATAAGCATTATTTCTATTACTAATAATCGTGTCAACAGCGATAGAAGTTTTTCCAACTTGTCTATCTCCTATTATCAACTCCCGTTGTCCGCGTCCAAAAGGCAACAACGCATCAAATCCAAGAACTCCAGTTAATAAAGGCTCATTAACCGACTCTCTAGATATTATACCAGGTGCTTTTACTTCTACTAGTCGGGTATCTAAAGATCCTTCAATCGCACCTCTACTATCAACTGGTTTTCCTAACGGACTAATAACTCTATTCAACAAAGAAGGTCCAACACCAATTGTCAAAGGTTTACTAGTACCGACTACTCGATCACCCGATCGAACCAAATTATTGGCTGCAAAAATAATTACCTTAATTTTAGTACGAACTATTGTCAAAACAATCCCAAAAACCGCTGTTTTAGGAAAATAAACCATTTCCCCAGCTTTAACACCTCGTAAATTTTTTACTATTGCCACACCGTCACCGGTCTTTATTACTGTTCCGACAGGTCGGATTTTTTTAAAACCCAACTTAAGTGACGATAATCATAGGTCAAGCTTCTTATGATTACCCGCTTTCACTACTATAATCACTAGGTCTTAATCGATATTTTCCAACTAAAAAAAATTAAATGATACCCGTAATAACTTGAATTGAGAAAACCGTATAACCTCCTTTTATACCTTTTTATCGCAACTAACTATGTTGATGTGAGCTTTACTTATAATTTAGACTTTTAATTGTATTACGGTAATCAGTCATAAAATGCCTTTAAATCCACCATAATTTTCTCAACTATGAGTTTTAAAAGTCGAATAATGACGTTTTGTCAAAATACTCTATTCGAACGGTTCCTAAATCCGTCATTTAAAGCCTCAATAAACGAATACCAAGTTTCTGCCTCAGCGTCTTCTCACTGAGCACCAAATGGCACACAAATAGTGGTAGAATAAAAAAACACCCAAAATCCTATAATAAATCAGACTCATACGTATCTAGTTACGCGTATAGCTAATCTGTATTTATTCTCCTTTGCTCGATAATATGGACTCTCTTTTCAATAAATGAAACGCATATAAACTTTATATTCTTGCTCTCGACGACAAAATTTATGCAATCATCAGTACAAAATCGCTACAACTTTTCACAGCCCAGGTATGTATCACATAGCTAAGATGAGACTAACGGTTGCGAGGATGTCAACAAGAATTCAAACAACGATCATGATTTGCCTACATACTCATTTGATGGCTTTTCATAACATTGCGAACCCTTGCTTGACTATCCCACACAACCAGATAGTCTCCAGCCACATATTCTTTAAGATTGATTTAATTTCTTTCATTTTATTCATTATCATCGATGGAGTCATCGTTACAGATAAATTCAACATACTCCTCAATGTCGTCCTTGTCAAAAGTAGCACTGTCTAAATCAAAAAAATCCATATACTCATCAACAGAATTCTGTAAATAGAATTTTAAATTTTCAATATCATCCTCGTCAAAATTGTTAAAAATAGACAAGGACGGCAATACTAACATAACTGCTTCCATCTCTTCAGTATAAACAATACCGTTCATTTGATTTAACAAATAGGTTAGTCTAATACCCTTATCCAAAATGCTTCTTGTTAACTCATCCAATTCAGACTTAAAGGTAGAAAAAACTTCAACTTCTCGAAAATACGCTAAATCTAGTTTTAATGTACCTGCCAATTTTTTTATTATAGGTAGGCTAGCCATAGATCCAACACGACTCACACTTACGCCATAATTTATACTAGGGCGAACTCCTTTTCGAAAAAGATTTGTATCTAAGAAAACTTGACCGTCTGTAATACTAACCACATTGGTAGGAATATAGGTCGAAACGTCACCGCTTTGAGTTTCGATTATTGGCAAACAGCTCAACGAACCGCCACCATAAAAAGAATTTAGTTTAGCCGATCGTTCTAACAAACGGCTGTGTAAATAAAAAATATCTCCAGGATATGCTTCTCTTCCAGGTGAACGACGAAGAACTAAAGCTACTTGACGGTAGCTAACAGCATGCTTCGATAGATCGTCATAAACATTTAATGCATGCAATCCGCCATCTCTAAACCACTCACCAATAGCGCATCCAACAAACGGCGCAATATAACAAACGCTAGCAGGTAAACCGGCTGAACTCATAACAATAATGGAATACGCTAATGCTGAGGTCTCCTCCAAATCCTTTTCTAATTTCTTTATCATAATAGCACGCCCAGCGATACCTACATATACACAAAAAAGACTATCATTTAACTCAACATCATCGTCTTCATAAGCATTATTTCTATTACTAATAATCGTGTCAACGGCAATAGAAGTTTTTCCAACTTGTCTATCACCTATTATTAACTCACGTTGTCCACGTCCAAAAGGCAACAACGCATCAAATCCAAGAATTCCAGTTAATAAAGGCTCATTAACCGACTCTCTCGATATTATACCCGGCGCTTTTATTTCTACTAAACGTATATCTAACGATCCCTCAACTGCACCTCTATTATCGACCGGCTTACCTAAAGGACTTATAACTCGATTCAACAACGTCGGCCCAACTCCAATTGTTAAAGGTTTACTCGTACCGATTACACGATCACCAGATCGAACCAAGTTGTTAGCCGCAAAAATAATTACTTTAATTTTAGTTCGAACTATAGTTAAAACAATTCCAAAAACAGCTGTTTTTGGAAAATAAACCATTTCTCCGGCCTTAACACCGCGCAAATTCTTTACTATCGCCACACCATCACCAGTTTTTATAACGATTCCAACAGGACGGATTTTTTTAAACCCAGCCTTCAACGCCGTCATTCATAAATCCAACTTTTTATAATTGCTAGGCTTCATTAGACTCCGAAACAGTCCTCAAAAAAACAATCTCTAAAAAAGAACGAATACACGACATAAAAGTTGTTATCATATAAATTATAAGACCCATTAGAGTCCATCGGTACACTAAACAGAACAGAAAAGCCAAAAAAAGTTGCCACTATATCCACGATACCAACATGATTATAAGTTAATATTTGAGGCATTTTAGTTAAAACATAAAAAACTAAATTACCGACATAATTAAAGCGTCTTTTTCACCACTTTGCATATATTAGTCAGTTACAACTCAATTGCTCAGTATCTAATTATAAAGCTAAAAGGAAGTTTGTAAATATACAAACAAAAATTCAAACACTCCTCTACTGTCTACTATTTTCAAATTTTAACTACGATTCTTACCTCTCTTTCCAACTCAATAAACAAATTTCGAGCCTCAATAATAAGAGCGAATACACACCGGCAAAGCAAATAAAATTCTAACTATTTCTCTAAAAAACATAAACTCAGTCCCTATCTTGTAAACTGCGTCTGGAAAATCCACCGGACACAAAAATAGCGCCATAGCTCACGATACATCAAAACGCCCTACTAGAAACAAAATAATGTCCATAAAAATATAAACTGCAACTAATAATCATAATACCATTTCAAATCGCTCAAGCTTGAGCGACGATTGAAATAAGTTTTTTAAAATTCTTCTAACAAAAAGGTAAAAAATGAACAAAAACCCTATAAATAAAAAAACAGCGCCAAAAACAAACACTACCTTTGTATTCATTCCAGGAGGCAAACACGTTGTTAGTCACTTAATTAATGCTGGATATACTTTCTCCATGTATCAGTCTTTAATTGCCGTGTGTTTACACGGACAGAAGTAAAACAGAAATTTTTTAAACTCCTCAAAATTTCCGTAGTACCCCGCCGTGCAAACACCGGCCGAAACAGCTACTATACCCAAAATCTTCGTAATACCCCTTTTCAAAGCCGCACGCAAACTGTCCATTCGTTTTTTAAGTCACGATTTCTTATTATTATTATTATTGTTACTACTGTTATTAACAGCACCATTTTTTAAAAGATTTACTTGTTCGCGAGTCATAAATAAACTTGCTGCAATAAGATAATCCGGTACGTAAGTAGGTATATCAAGATCCGCAAATAATCAGGTTAAATATCCAACTTCAATACCAAATATAAATATTATAGCTGTTAGGCTAAAAAAAACCTTATAAACCAAATATGTCATATTAAAAAATACATTATTTTCTTTACTTGTTCCAAATACGAGTTGATTTAATCGCATAAAAGATGCCGAAAATAATAAAATTGACAAAAAAACAAGACTAATTCCAATTGGTATATTCTCACAGAAAACGCCCAATATTACTAAAAATTCAGCTAAAAAGCCCGATGTCAATGGAAAATTAACATTACCTAAAAAAAATAACACTATAAACGTACTAGCAGACGGCGCGACATTCGACAGTCCACTCAAATACGCCGCTATTTTTGTACCATAATTTTCATAAATAACGCCTATTGAGATAAACAATACAGATGCAATGAAAGCGTGGGAAAAACAGGTAAAAACAACACCAGCAGCGGCTAATTGCGAAAATAGAAATAACCCAATTACAGCATAACACATATGAGACACAGAACAGTAAGCGATAAACCGCTTCATATCATACTGTCTATACAATACTACTCCCACATAGGTGATCCCCAAAAGGCAAATAACAGCTGCAATACTAATACCAAATGAAAAAGTCGACCAAGCAACGGATCGTATCAAACCGAAAATTCCAATTTTTAACAAAATTGCCGCCAATATCACAGAGCCAACCGTATTCGCCTCGACATGCACCTCCGGCAATCACCCGTGAAATGGTGGTGTTGGTACTTTTATTAAAAAAACAATTATAATAAAAGCTATACAAAGAAAAACTTTGTAATCCAAACTAATAACTTTAATAACCGCAAACGTAGCAGCTCGATACTCTGACCAAAGCGGAACAATACCTAAAAAAAAGCTCGAACTACCAATAACAGTAAACGAAACTAACAAATATACCGCTTTAATCCGTCTAAAGCGTTTACCATACAATAAAATAATACTAACCATTAAAATTAACAAGATTTCAAAGCTAAAATAAAATACAATAATACTAGAGCTATTTAAACATAATAAAATACATAACTCAATCAAAATTAGAAAAATATTATATAAATAGTCATTTTTAGAGTTAAACTCCAATCAAAATACAATAAAAAAGAAAAAACAAACCATAATGCCAAAATAGGTAACCAATACATTGCTACTGTCCATTAAAGTTCCATGCAAAGAGTAAAATCATCAAAACATCATTTCAAAATCAAATGAGCTAGGCTCAAAAACAAAATCTTTATCTTGTTGAAATGCCCGCCCCATTATATTTGTTAGCAAACCAAAATAATATCAATAAGCTACCAACGCAGCAAATAAATAAAAAACCTCTCAACCATCAAACTCATATTTAAAATCTCTTACTCAAAGATTAACCCGCCGTTTAACTCAATCAATAATATTATCTACGACGATTTTTAAACTCTAATACAATAAATATAATAAATACAGCTGTTTCGATTATGGACAAAATTATATAAATAATAGCTATTTCATAATTCAAACTATCAACCAATAAAATAAAGAAGCATAAATAAACAATTTCAAACATAATAACAAAATGAAATAAGGAACGCGAGCCAACAAATAATAATAACATAATTACAAAAATTATTACACTAATATTCATTTTTTTATTTACTATACAAAACCCTAACGGATCATAATGCTTTCTTTAAAACACATACAATATTGAAATAAAAAAAAAGTTAAAACCTAACAGATATATAAACAACACTTTTCAACATAAAATCATTAAAGAATCAAATCGATATCTAGGCAACCCAGCCCTAACCAAAACAAACAAATAAACAAAAAATAGAACTTTTATCAGAAAAATAGAAAAATTTACAATTTCAAAGCTACAAACTAAGCAGTTACCCCAAAACAAAATAACATTTAAAAAACACATTATCAATATATTCGAATACTCTGCTAAAAAAAACAAAGCAAATAGAAATCCACCATATTCAACATGAAAACCAGCTACCAATTCTGATTCTGATTCAGCCAAATCAAACGGAGCTCTATTTGTTTCCGCGAGTGAACATATAAAAAAAATAATACTAAGACTAAAAAAAGGTCAACCAAAACTTATATGACACAAATTCTGCATATATAAAATATCAACCAACGTACCACTTCCAACAACGGAAAGTATCGGCAAAATGGTCAATAGAAGAACTAACTCATAAGATATCATCTGAATAACAGCTCTAAGCGCTCCATAAAGAGCAAATTTGTTATTACTAAAAATACCAGCTAATAAAATCGATAAAACTCCGAAACTTCCAAAACCCAATATAATGAACAAATCATAATTGTATGACCCAAAATTACCAAGATCTTTAAAAAACATATTTGTTGACGGCAATAATACAAATCAAGAAAGAAAACTAAAAACAAAGTTTAAAACCGGCGCTAATATAAACCCAACTACATACCTTTTTGGCAATACAATCTCGGTAAATAACAATTTAACACCATCAAAAATACCTTGACCTACTCCATAAAATTTAGAATAAAATCCAGGACCAACTCTATGCTGAACACTCGCCATCAATTTTCTCTCAAAAACGGTAAAAAATGCTACTGTTAATAGTATAATCACTATAGTTAGCAAAATTGATATAATCATTTTAATACCATACTTTAAAAACAAGCATAAAAACTCTCAGTAGCTCCGCACTATCAACAATTTTATATTTCGTATGTTTATCTAACTCGCTGTAATATAATTCAACGTTTCCCAATAATGGAAACGATTTCTTAAAAGGATGACCTATAAAAGAATAATCCGTCATTATACGACGTGACGATAACAAACCTATAAAATTTATACCAAACAAGTCATAAACTAACCGTTCTAATCATACATTCCCAACTGCTAAACTCGTTAAAGACGAAATGGTCGAAGTTATAGCGGTTCCAACAATAAAATCAAAAAAAAATACTCTATTTGTTAAAACATACAATAAAATCGCAAAACTTAAATCATAACAAACTATATCAACACACAATGATTGCCCAAATAAAGAACTTAATAAAAACTTTTCATATAAAAATTTGACAATACCGGAATTAACTAAATATGTATACGTATCAACAAATGTAATTTCTAAATCTAGTCCAATTTCAAATTTTCCACTAATAGTTTCACTAATAATTTCATCTTCGTATTCCATTTTTATTGAGCTAAAATAGATATCAAATATACTATATAAATACAAAGTCCGACATAACTTCCTTTCACAATCCAATCACTTCACATAATTCGATTGAACACAGTCCCACTCTTGGTACCTAGTTTAAGAAAAAAATTAACATAATCAACCGAAAAAAGGCCTTTTTCCAAAATTAAATATATTTTTAATGAAACTTGAAATAACACATTAAAAATTTTCCCATAAATATAATCTATTCCAAATTTGTTTATAAAGAACCAATTACCAAAATTACTAAAATGAATTGAAAAAACATGGCGTATAATGAAATACGCAATAACAGCTAATACCATAAATATAGACGGAATTAGTTTAACAAATGTACTAACAAATTCATGTTCAATATAAATAACATCCATACCCCTATAATAACCCACATTGTCAAAAAATCGAAAATTGTGAATTCGAAAAACATCTTCAAACAAATATCCAAAAACTATACTACAAAACGAAAGAACTACAATAACTCCAATAGAAATGAAGTTTCCATCAAAAGATAAACGCAACAACTGTACCTTATTCGGATTAGTTCTAACAAAAAATGACAAATAAAGCATTCTAACAGAATAAAGTGTGCTAAAAAAAATTGAAATAGTACTTACAAATATAAAAAAATTGGCTTGTATTATAAAAACGCTAGCATTTCCAGTTTCTAGAATAAAATCTTTTGACAACATCCCAGAACACATCGGCAATCCAGCTAAAATTATTGAACCAATAAAAAGACCTGCATAATGAATAGGTACTTTATTGTAGTAAGCTGCTCCAAACATTCTCACATCCTGTTCATCAACTATAGTATGGATCAAATAACCCGCTGTCAAAAACAACAAAGCTTTAAAAAATGCATGTGTAAATAAGTGAAACAAAGCACCAATATAGTTTTCAAAACCACATGCCAAAATCATATACCCTAATTGACTACAGGTAGAATAGGCGATTATCTTTTTTACATCATTCTGAAAGTAAGCAATTATTGCGCCAAAAACGGTGGTCGCACTACCTATAAAAATGCAAATTCATAAACTCAACGGTGACGCCTCAAAAATGAAATTCAATCGTATTGCTAAGTAAACGCCGGCTGTTACCATTGTCGCAGCATGAATTAACGCCGAGACGGGTGTCGGACCTTCCATGGCATCTGGCAGTCACGTATGTAACCCAATTTGCGCTGACTTTCCAATCATTGCCATCAACAAAAACAAACTCAAAATCGTAGCTAAACTACAACCGTTGATCGCAAAATTATAAAAATATGGAAATAAAACTTTTAATAAAACAATATTCGATGTACCAAAATACTTATAACAAAATAAAATAGCCACTAAAAACCCACAATCACCTATTTTATTCATCACCATTGCTTTTAATGCGGCTTTGTTAGCCTGGACCCTAGTTCCTCAAAAGTTTATTAATAAGTATGAGCACAAACCCACACCTTCTCATCCAACGAAAATAAGTACCAAATTATCTGCTGTTACTAAGACAATCATAAAAGCAGTAAATAAATTTAAATAAGACATAAATTTAATATAAGCAGGATCATTGTACATGTACTCGACAGAGAAAAAATGAACCATAAGTGATACAAATAAAATAACAAAAAGCATTATTAATGAAACCTCATCTACCATAAACCCAAAGTCGACCAATAACGTATCAATATTAATCCAAGGTTTAAACCGAAAAAAAAATGAAGTCTCCTCGGAGTTAAAAAAAAAATTCAATACAATGATTAAACAAATACTTACTGCTACAACTGAAACCACAGTACTCACCTCACGACCTAAGTCGTAACCGTACACTTGTAGTAATAAACTGGTACAGAACAGAAGCAATATAAGTATGCCCAGATTGACACTCGTCAAATCTAGGAGTTTAGTTATCATTAGTGTAGATTAATTAAATCGTTATAATACAGGGCTATTAAAGTTATGAAAACATACGTCTGTATAAAAGCTACCGCAATTTCTAAAACAATAACTAAAAAAATAGACGGCATAATTAACACAGTTACAAATAATAAACTTACAACCTTAGCTACAATTAAAGTTCATAGAAATCCAAGCAAAACTTTTAATAATGTATGACCTGACATTAAATTTGCAAATAAACGCATAATCAAACTTAATAGTTTCGCCATAAATGAAAATATTTCAATAAAAACTAATAATGGCGTCATTAATAAAGGAATATTGTTCGGTAAAAATAAATTTAAAAAAATTATGCCATGATATGAAACTGACACTATCGTAAACATGACAAACATTGTTGTCGCTATTAAACTAATAATAATTAACGAACTTGTCACTGTATAAGAAAATGGTAATAAACCGAAACAGTTTGCAATTAAAACAAAAAAGCACATGACCAAAAACGAAGGCAATCATAAAAAAGATTTAACATAAATCTTAGAAAATAAAATATTACTAAAAAATCGTGAAATTAATTTTATGAAAAACCCAAAATTTAAAATAAATCGAAAACTAGAAATCCAAAAACTAAACGGATACTTTATCCCAAAAGTTTCCACATCATTATTTAACGCGTCTAAAGAACAGAACTCATATACTAACATACTGTCTACTTCTTTCATTACACCTAACTCCTCCACACACTCACCTGATTCGAAGATTACAAAACCCTCCCCATCAACCCAGACTCCATCTCTATTAAGACGACGTAAGAACGGAAATACTTCACCAATAATCACAAACTTATCCTTTTCAAAAATTCATAGGCCGCTTCATAATACCCCATATACCTGACTATTTGCAATAATAATGAAAAAAATTACACAGTATATTCCTACAGTCTCGGTACAAACTCAATCAAAAGCAAAATTTTTATGCAATAAGTTAAATATATTATCTATAAACGAATAATTCCACAAACTATGATCTGCCCCATGAGAAAAAACAACTTCCGCTTTGAACTGTTCAAGTGGACTGAACCACTTAAACGCGAACAAAGACATACTTTAGAACCAATTCCAAAATCAAAGTTTAGAATAAAACCCTGATTTCAAAATTTAAAATAGGT
>Ga0170475_106928555_pt1 | contig 13137 bp, 7 predicted proteins | sample Soicark_Litter_5_FD_111474 | JGI IMG/M metagenome (GOLD analysis project Ga0170475, IMG submission 111474) | Avena fatua rhizosphere microbial communities from Hopland, California, USA. Combined Assembly of 48 SPs | reverse complement strand
TTTTTCAAAGCGCTCGTCCGGGCCATCGTCGCGCAACAAATCTCCACAAGCGCCGCGCGCGCGATTTATCAGAGGCTGCTCACGGCCGTTGGAGGAGAGCAAAATCTAATTGAGGGTCTCGCCGCCTTTCGCCCGAAGAATTGCGACTCGCCGGGCTTTCGTCGCAGAAGGCTCGCTATCTTCAAGACCTGGCCCAGAAGGTTCGAGCCAAAACGGTTCAACTCGATGCGATTCATTCGATGTCGAACGACGAGATTATCGCCGAACTAACACAGGTGAAGGGGATCGGACGCTGGACCGCGCAAATGCTGCTGATCTTTTCTCTGGGCCGGCTGGATGTTTTTCCTGGCGACGATCTCGGGGTGCGCTCCGCGATTAAAAAGCTCTACCGGAAAAGGAGCGTCCCGAAAGCAAAACAGCTCGCGAAGTTCGAACGACTCTGGCAGCCGTATGCGAGTGTGGCGAGCTGGTACTGCTGGCGCAGCCTGGATTTGAAATAGCCGTCCGCGCTTAGTCTTGCAAGCGCACGCGGTAGTAATAGTGAGCGTCCGTTCCGCTGCGGGGGAGTTCCACGTCGCCACCCGTCCCGAGAACATCGGTCTGAACGGTCGTCCAACTTCCTGGCTGCAGATTCTCGGAAGCTTCGATTCTGTATTTCCTGCCAGCACTGGTGCGGAAGCGCAGGTTCACAGCCTTGTTCCCGCCCGATGATGCATTGATGCGGAGATTATCGTTTGCGTCGAGCGGATTGGTGCCCAATTTATACTCTTGATAATTCGAAAGACCGTCGCCATCTGGATCAGCGTCCGGATAGCTGCGCGGGTCAGTATTCGAGCCGAAGTATTGAATTCGCCACGAATCAGGAATCGAATCGTTCCACGGAGCCGCGGGCCGATTCGCCATGGCCACGAGACCGTTCCCGCTTTGAATCGGGAAGAGTGTAATTCCATTGGGTGAACCGGACACGCGCTCAAGCTTCACCAGGAATAACGAATCCGGCGTCGCCCCGGCTGGAACGGTAAACTCAATTGTGCCGATAACCGCGTCGCCAAGAACTCCAGGAATGGTCGTAGCCAGCCAGGCTGCGCCGTAATGGCCGGTTTCCTGATTAAATGATACGGTGGGCGCTCCGAGCGCGGCGGACGGAGTAAAGCTCAAAAGCGAATCCGGAAGCGCGGTTCCCTGCACGGTTTGAATGCGTGCATTGAACATAAACGCTCGCAGCGGATATCCACCTTCCACATGGACGCGGAGGGGAATGCTAACCTTCTCGCCCGGCATGCCGGTGACAGCTCCCGCGGAAACGGTGAGCGCCGGACGGATCGGTGTCTGAATTGTTGGTTCGGTCGGGAGAGACGACGCGAATAACGCGCTTTGGCGCTGAAGCGGAGCCGCATCGCCGCGGAACATGTTGCTGATCACGGTGGCATTCAAGATGCCGTTGCTCCAGTAGCGATAGTACCAAACCAGAGAGGGATCCAGCGCGCGCCGAAACGCCACAAAAACATCGTTCACTTCCAGGCGTCCGTCTCCGAAGCCGATCTTATTGATATTTAGATCATCCCCGCTGTAGCCAAAGCCCGAGGATAAATCGACCGCATTGGTGCTGACGCAGCACGTGTCGAAAGCCCCCATGAAGTCGCTGTCCACCGGGGGAAGATTCAACGCATAGACGATAGTTTCCTGGAGCTGGGTCAGGTCATTGTTCAAAATATTCGTGTCTCCAAAATCGCCCGCGTTGTACCAGAAGAACGGAGCGACATCTCCTACGATATAACCCGGCGTACCAACCCGCAGCGTCCGATAGGACTTAATGTCGCTGTCGGGGAATCGTTCATCGGGCACTTGAATGAAGACGTCACTGGCCACACCGTCCCCGGTCGCGGATGGACGATCCACTCGGAGAGTATAGGTTTCGTTGTTCGTTGCGCGCTGAGGAACCGAGAACAAAAAGGCGCCGGCTACAACTTGCCCTTGAGAAGATTGAAAGAGTGTGTCATGTGGCAAAGAATAGGAAACCAGTGTTTGCAGTTTCGTGTCATAAAGATTCTTCTCTTGGAACCGTTCCACCCAACCCACACCGAGAAGATTATCCGTGTGATTCGTGAAAAGAAGATCCGTGAAGAGGGATGAGGTTTCCAGGACCGGAATAGATGACGTCCCGGCCGAGGTTGGAAACGGATAGGTCGTGAGATTTGTCACCAGGGTGCTGAACATTTTCGGTGGAATTACTCTGTAGATATCTCCGGGCAGTTTTTCCATTAAGGTCGAGAAAAAGCCGAATTGCAACAGCGTGGCCGGTTGTGCATCCGAGTGGACCGCGAGGTTGAATTGCAATCCATAAGCGGCAACGCCGGGAATAAGCGAGAGGGTTACCGGAGCGTAAAAATGCTGCCCGGCCGCCCCGATAAACTTGCTGGAAGCTTCCCCGCTTTGAAAGCCGAGGCTGATCCGGTTGGGAACGTAATTGTCCCGCGTAAATTCCGCAAAAGCCACGTCGCTATCGAGATAATTCGGGCGAAACGCTTTCGCCTTCACAACCAGCGTATTTGTCGAGAGGACCAGACTAATCACGTCCCCCGATTTTTTCGGCCCGAGCACATTTGCATTTTGCGCGGGGTCGGGTTCCAAGCCGTCGAGCGTATAATAAATGAGCGCGTGCTCGGTGTTATCCTTTAGAACCAAAGAGCCGGGGACAGCGGTAGAATCCAGAATGGGCGTCGCCACCCGAAAGATAAATGTCGCTTCCGCGACCTGGCTGGCGATCCGATCGTCACTTCCGCGCGGCGCGCTGAAAGCTTTGACTTTCACCACTTTGTTGGCAGAGATCAATTGTGTGGGCAGGGGGGGCGGCGGAGTCTGCGGGGTAGGAAAATCGCGCGCCTGAAGGGATTGGGTGCTTGGGAGCGGGGGCGTATCTTTGCTGAGAGGGTTATCCGTGACCAGGGTGGTAAAGTAGTGTTGCGCGAGCGGGTCGCCGCTTATAACCATCGATACATCGTTATCAAAGACACGTTCGGTGACTGGATCATTAATCGCGAAAAGAATTCCGGTGTCTCGATCCTGGAACGTTTTGTAAACACCGATCACCGGCGTCTGTATCCGCGGCGCAAGCACCGTGACAACGCTGACCAGCGCGTTTCGCGGTGGATCACAAACAAGATACACGCCAAACGCATCACGCGTCACCGCCACCGGACTTTGCATGCCGGCGCTCTCCGTTTTCGCGAAAGTCGCTACGCTCGGCGCGTCCGAAGACACGTTCTGCACGACCCGCAAGACCCCGTTGCCTGTATCCGCGACAATTAATTCATCGGTTAAATCATGATAGTACAAGCCGCTTGGCGCGGAGAACAAAGCGGTTTTCGCGACAGAACTATTCCGGAAACCACGGTCCAGGCTTGTGCCCGATCCCGCGACTAGAGTCGAGACGCTATCTCCCGGTTTCCAGCTTTTGACGCTATGCGCCCCTGCGTCCGCAATATAAAGCAGACCGCTTCGGCCAAACGCGAGTCCAACCGGTCGGAGCAAGCCTGTGCGAAGAACGGTAGAAACGCTATTATCCGTCAGATTGATCACTCGAATCGCTTTGTTCCCTGAGTCGGCGATATAAACATGGCCGTTGCCGTCGTAGGCCAGCCCGGCCGGGCCGTTAAACGAAGCACTGGCCCCCGCTCCATCTGTAAATCCAGCGGTTTGAGGTGTTCCGAGAGCGTCATCCGCCTCGTGCGCGAGAGCAACATTCCCGGCGAGAGTCTTGACCACCCCCTGGTAAGTTATCGATCGGATCAAATGGTTCCCGGTGTCCGCCACAATCACTCGGTCAGTCAGCGCTATGATCCCCTGCGGATTGCGGAACTGCGAATCGACGCCAAGACCATCGACCGCACCTTGGACAAACGGAGCCGATTCTGGCCCTGCTAACACCGAAAAATCTCGCTTATCCGCGTTAAACTCCACGATCCGATGATGATCGGTATCGCTGATGAGATAATGATTCAGTGGAGAAACGGCTATTCCCGCTGGCTGAAATAGGTTTGTATTCAGGACGATGCCGAACGTTTGCGCGAGTATGGCTCGGTGGCCAAGCAAGGCGAAAAAAATCGCCAGAAAGCAGGCTTGCTTCAACTTGCGAATAGTTAGTGCGTTTAAATGAGCTATGCACATGTTATGAAATAATTAGTCAACTTTTAAGCGATAGAACCGTGCTTTCGCGGCAGCACTGGATTGATTGTATTCCAGGAACCCGTCCTGGCCGGCAATGCGTCCCGTGATTGCATTCCAACCCTTCAAATCCTCTGTTTGTTCGACGGTATAGTTCTTTCCCGCGTGCCCCACCCAACGGAAGGTAAACTGGTCGTTGGCATTTCGAACCTGCCAGGTCGGCAGCGTAGGATCAGTCCCTGCGAGATATTCTTCGTAATTGGTAAATCCGTCTCCATCGGCGTCGCTCTCCGGATCTCCCGCCGGAGCGGTCGAGCTCCCAAAGAAATGCTCGCGCCACTCATCCGATATGGCGTCGCCGGTAGTCGGATTGCTCACGCCGATCCAAACCTTGGCCCGAATGCTCTCAAAGAGGTACCCATGAAGCGCACCCGTATCCCAATTGATAAAAGCTCCCCCTGTATTCCGGAAAATGACGGCGTAGTCCTGACCGGTAGAAGCTGTTGCCGGGACCGTAAACTGGACCCAGCCCAAAAGAACACTGCCAGTCAAGCCGGGGTCCAGACCATCCCATCGAGCATACACTGTATTTGGTAGAGCAGTCCCGTAAGGTTTGGGCAATGGAATCCCTCCGGACGGAACGAAAGTAACGGAAGTGACCGGGGGCGCCCCATTCTCCCCGACGACATCAGCTACAAGCTGCATTCCGGAAACAGTCAAGCCGGCATTGGGCTTCATATAGACGGGAACACTGATGGCGCTTAACGGCGTTGCGTGATCGAAGCTTTGACCCGAAATAACAACATCCCGACTCCAGGCGGAATTCTCCGCGAGGGCGGAGCCTCTTAGGCTCTGCGCCTTGAGCGTCGGAGCCGATCCCACCGTCGACTCCCATTCGCCATTGAGGTCGCGCATTCGGAATATATCTGCTGATTCGAAACCCAGGCCGCGCAGCAAAATCGTCGCTGCGTCGTTATATTCAATCACGTTCTCAAGCACGCCGATTCGATAGACATCCATGGCCGCGAATACATCACTGCGAGAGAAAGGGCGGCGAAAACCGAAGGCGGCCAAAATCGCATTGTTCGCGTCATCGCTCTGGAGAAGACCATCACCGAAATCACCGGCATTATACCAATAGGCGGGCGCTGTATCGCCTTCCAGAAACCGGGCATTGTTAAGGCGGATGGTGCGCTGTGGCATGGCCTTAAGTGGAAGCGGGCGTTGAATTCCGTCGGATGTGCCAGAAACATCTGTGATCTGAATTGTATAGCCGTCGCCGAGGTCAGCGATCGTGCCCTGGGAATCCTGGAAGCGGAATTGAATGCCAACCATCGCTACGGTCGCAAACCCACCTGCCACATTGAAGCCCGAATTCGTGCCAAAGTAGGCCACGGCCACGCGGTTCGTTCCATCACGCGCGCTCGAGAAGGTGCTGTCTGGTGGCAAAACGCTAGCGGGCAACACCTGGATAAAATCATTCGTGGACATCGTGAGGACCTGCACATCGCCGCGTTCCAATCGTGGTGACCCGGGGAGCGCTACAACCTCAACAACGAACTGAATTGAGCGCAACTCCTGTTCGTTCCGCAGGTTGGCAACGATCGGCAATATATAGTAGGAACCGATGCCAGCGGTAAATTCGCTTCTGGCGATAGGTACTCCAATTTCTCCCTGAGTCTGTGAATCATTGCCGAAGTTAATGGCGGTTCCACTCACAGTTTTACCTGCATTCGGTCCTAAGAAGGCTTTAACGCGCAGAGAGCGCAAGTCTCGCTGCGGAACATTCCAGGCAATCGCGCCGGTATCCTGTTGCCTGAACACGGGGCTGCTATTGGTCGTTGGTTCGCTTGCATCCGTCGTATAGTAGAGCAATGTGCCGTCCGGAAATCCATTGGTGCTCGTCACAGTGATATCGACCCCCATCGGATAATAACCAGAACTCGGGGATAATATCGGGATAGGGACCTCTGTAGGAGTGGCGGATACCGGAGGGCTTGTAATCCCATTCTCCACTGCGATCACACGCAAACCCGCTAAATCAACCGGGCCCTCCAGGGTTAGGCGGCCCACGCCATCGGCATCGATGTGAACCTCCGCGCTGGCCGTCGTGGGAATTGTTCCGTCCCGGCTATAATAGAGATGTGTATCGCGGCTAAAACCAGAAACAGAATTCGAGGCGGAAATCGTCACGGTGACTCCATTTGGAAAAAATCCTGAACTCGGCTGAAGTACGGGCGTCGCTACAGTGTCCGGTGTGCCGGTCGTTCCGCCGTTACTACCGCCTCCGGTGCTTCCGCAAGCTAAAGGAAACCCTGCTCCAACGGCCGCTCGCACTAAATGGTAATAGGTTTCAGTGTCATAGACTGTTCCGCTGGATAGATCCACCGCGATCCCCATTGGATCCCGCAGTTCCGCAAATTGTGACGAGCTGTCCCACCAACCCGGCGAAGTTACCACGCCCGGGTAGCTAAACCAAAGGCTCGAGTCTATTCCGTAGAGTGTCGTAACCACCCCGGCGCATGAAGCGACGCGGATTTTGTGGTTGCCTCGATCAGCAATGACGATGCTGTTGTTTTGGCCAACGGCAATTTGCCACGGTTCGTTTAGCTTCCCGATATTTAGCTCGCCATCATTGCTGCCCGCCGCATTGAGCGTCCCCGCAAATTGCACCGGGTTGGCGCCAAAATTGGCCAACTTCCAGATTACCTGCGAACCCGAATCACTGACGTAAATGCTCCCATCGTCTTCGACTGCCAAACCGTGAACCTCTCGCGCGCCCGGAATTGCCATTGTAGCCTGGGTGCCATCCTGCGGGTTAAAGCGCACCACGACACCATTCAACTGAGCGATATAAAGATAATTCTGCCGATCAATTGCGAGCGCCGTTATTGGTCCAGCGGAGAGAATGGGATGAAGGTTCGCGCGAAAATTACCGAAGTAGTCAAATTTTCGGATCGAACCATCTCCCTGGTTTGCGACGAACAAATTTGTCAAACTGTCGAAGACCAGGCCGATAGGACGATTCGCGGTGGCAAACGTGGCTGTCCGGTTAGCCGAATTCACACTTCGCACAACATTGTTGTTGAAATCGGCGACGAAGATCGTCCCGTCTTTGCGCACAGTCAGACCCGCGGGCGTGCTGAATTGTGAAACGCCTTTTCCACCGTCGACATAGCCCGGGACGCCTGTTCCACCGAGTGTCGTAACACTGCCCGATGGCTGCGCCTGGATTTCTGCCGCGAGCGCCGCGATACCGAGGATCATCGCGATTTTTCCGAAACTTTGCATAAAGCCGCCTATTTGGAAGCAGGTTTTCCGAATTACGACTAACATGTTATTTCTGGGGTTCGAGTGTTTGACCCTGGGCGAACGCCTGCGCTTCCTTCGCTTCTTCCTTAACTTTCTGATATGGCTTGCCCCGGTTCCAATACTCCGGCATCTCGTCATTGTGTTCGGGCATCCGGGTATTAAGATATTGCGTGCGATAGGGTTGAAAATCTTCGGACTCGATAATCGTTGGCGTCAGGAAAATGATCAGGTTCGATTTCTGGCGTTCTTTGCTCTCGTGGCGAAACGCCCAGCCGAAGACGGGGACATCCCCAAGGAACGGAACCTTAGTATAGGCTTTCTGTTCGCTGTCGCTGATCAAACCGCCCATTACAAGCGTGTTCCCGCTAGGAACAAGCACCTGCGTTTCAATCTTGCTGGTAGCGAAGACATCCGCCTGATTGACCTTGCCCGCGACCACTTTTTCAACCACGCGGGCAACTTTCGAGATTTCAGGACGAATCTTCATCGAGACATTCGTTCCTGTGATCCGCGGCGTGACGACCAGGATTGTACCCACGTTGGTATATTCCGGCATGGTGCTTGAAACAGCCGTGCCAGCCTGGCCTATCGCATCCGTCGCGTTGAAGATCGGCACCGCCTCGGTGACCTCGAGTTTCGTTTCCTGGTTATCAAGAGTAACTACTCGTGGCGTAGCCAAGGTTCGGGATTCGGCTTCCGTATTCAGGAACGAAAGAACCGCGTCAACTCCTTGCGCATTCAAAAACGCTACTGCCGGCGAGAATCCTGATGACGAGAGGAGGCTCACAGCCTGGCTGCTGAGACTTTCGGTCTTGGTCTCAGTAGTAGCGGTGCTCGAGCTTTGCGGCACTGAAACCACAGTGCCATCCGGGCGCGTCACATTGATCGGAGTGCCCGGCGCAGTCGTTGTGGTGGTCCTGTTCCCAGAGACAGTTCCATTTCCCATTGTAAAATGCTGTGCCTGTAGTGTGTTCTGCCAGTCAATACCCTTCACCGATTTTGGATTGCTCAAAGTCTCGAGAAAACGCGCCTCAATCAGGACCTGTTTTGTTGGAGTATCCAACGCTGCGACCAGATTTGTAATCGCCTCATACTCACGCTGAGTAGCGAGCAGCACCAGTTGGGCCGTCCGCTTATCGGATTGAACCCGCGCGGTAGGAAACGTTATCTGGACAAGACTTTGGATATTTGTCGTGTTGCTATAGCGCAACGGAACGGTATAGGTATAAACAGGCTCTTTCGCGGTCGGGTCACGGAAAGTAACCTGGCTGAACCCGGTATTCGGATCCGTAATCAGGATCAAGCCGTAATTATTCAGGACTGCTTCCAGCGTTTGCCGAGCGCTTACTCCGCCGTAGGTGCTCAGGGAGACGGTATTTGTCGCCAGGGGCGGTAGCTCGATTACGTTCGTGCCAACTTGTCGGATGCCTCCCGTCTTGATACGCGGATCAACCAAGACATTTAACTTTGCCAAGCGGGCCAGCATTTGGATCGCGGTAATGAGCGGCACTTCCTTGTTCGGATCAAAGAAGGTTTCAAGTTCCACTTTGTCTTCCGGGACCACTTTCGCAAGATCCCCATTTTCCGGTTCCATCGCTTTGAGGTTTGAATTGGTCGAGCCAAGCAGTAGTCCGGTGCTGCCCGGCAAAGTGCCTAAAACAAGGCCCTTTTGCGCGAGGAGGGAGTCTAACGCTCGTCGTGCCGTAACGTTTTCAAATCGGATCGGCCCGACGCGTTCCGTGAGGACCCCCGATGGCGCGCCGTTTGTAATGAGGCTTGGCGCTATCAAGTAGGTAATTCCGGCCTGTTGCGCCAGGTTCGTTACGGCGTCCATCACCGGAAATTCCGGATCAAAAGAAATTAGCGGGAGAACCTCGGCGGTGGTGTTCGTGCTGGTTGCGTTACTCGTAGTAGTTGTTGTCCCCGGCTTTTGGATTGGCCCAACATCCACGGCGGGCGCTTCCACAGCAGGCACCGGAGCGGGCGCAGCACTGTCTTGTGCCGTTGCACCGCGCGAGTTGCGCATGCTTTGCCGCAGCGAATCCGCGAACTGTGATCCTTTGACGGCCGTGGGCGGGTTAGTTTGGGCGATCAGTGATGTCGCCCACCCAAGTGACAGCAAGAATAAGAAATAAAGTTTAGTCCTCATGCGTTTCTAGCGATTGCGTATTGAGCGTAGAGCAATTCTCAAACCGACTGTGTTGCTCATGTCGGTTTTTTCTATTACCTTTGCGTGCGCGTTATTGTTAACGGTTGTGTATAGCCTTGCACTTCAAGCACTACCGAGTTTCGAGAAATTTCGCGGCATCGAACATTTATATTATGTTCCTGGCCATCAGACCGGAGCGGAATAATAGCGTGACGCCCTGGCACCAGCATGACGTTATTAATTACGGCGATCCGTTCTTCGCCGGAACCGATCACCCCTTGAAATTCGGTTTGAAGTAGGGTTGGAATATCTATCGCGATGGCTGACCTTTCCACCGCTGCAACCAAAGTGACTTTCTTTGCCTTGGGAAAAAACGGGTCTCTGATATTATCATCAACTGTAAAAACCGAGCGCCGGGGACGAGCGGTTGTAAGATTCGCGGCCGATACAGCGGCAGCCGAAGCTATTCGTTCTGGATTGATATTACCCGCGGCAGAAGCTGCAGCGGCGGCCTTTTTTGCCTCCGAGCAGCCCGCGCCGGCTAAAACAAGCGCGGCGATTATTAAAAGCAGCCGGCCTCTGGAAAGTAGTGTGAAAGAAAGCCTCATGTTAGGTAGTTCCTGGCTTGATGAGTGTCACCACTCGGACTTCGATCATGAGTTTTTCGACCGTCTCGCCACCTGGCGCGGCTCCGGAAGATTTCCTCACTGCTAAAGACTGGGGAGCAATCCGAATATTCTGGACACGGAAGTACGGATAACAGTTCTCCAAATCGGCCAAAAAGCGTCCTATTTCCTGAAAATGTCCGTTCAGCCGAACTCCAAAACTGGCCGCCTTATAAGGGAACTTTGGAAGCAACCCGGCCTCGATGAATTCAGGCTGAGTCAAATCCACAACAAAGCTTGGTTCGAGGTTCTCCTTCTTGCGATAGTTATCCAATAGCTGCAAGAACCAGTAGTAGTATTGTCCCTGCGGGGCCATGTTCTGCTGCTCCGCCTCCAACAAGCTTTTCGTCCGCGCAAGATTCGCTTCGACAATTGGAGCGCTGTGCGCGAGACGCTCCGCCTTGGTAAGCTTGTCCTGGGTGCCGGCGATCTGCAGTTCGAGCCGCGCTAGCGTATCTTTTTGCGCGCCGAGCACAAAGGTGTACAGCAGGCCAAGAACCCCCGCGATCGCAAGGCATGTCAGAATGAGCCTATCTCGTTTTTCCTTGGGAAGCTTATTCATTGGTTAGAACCCTTTCTTTAAGGGTTAATTCAATCGTGAACGGCACAAAAAGGGCGTTGGGATTCAGGGGATCCTGGGGATCGGGCCGGGCCTGCGGAGGCCTTTCTGTAAAACGGAATCCATCTTCGGACTCCGGTTCAAGAATTTCTTTAAAGTAAGCTGAAGCGTGAATATGCCGCGCCAATTCATCGATCGCCGCTCCCGAAGGTTGCCCATAATCACGTCCGCGAATCTCAACGACGACTCGCTCCATCGCCCACGGCACGGTGCTAAAGTCCGCCCGCGCCACAATTTGATTGTCCGTTTTATTGGTGCTTACCGGGGTGATCTTCGCGCTATACTGGACGGTATTGGTAGTAAAGGGCGGTTTGTCCGTGAAACTAGGGAATGTGTTGCTCACTAACGTTGTCACCGGGATTGCCGTTTCCCGTTTTCCCCAGGGCCAGAAACCGGGAGGCGGCGTATATTTCACCGTCACGTTTGTCGTGAAAAATTTGCTGTTGACGTCACCGGCGCTGTACTTTTGGTCCGCTTTGATCTCCATGAGGCGAATCGTCTCGAGCGACACCCGCTGGATATTGTCCAGGAAAGTACCCCAGGCGAATCGATTGCGGGAATAGTTGCCTAGAGAGCGAAGCTTCTGTTGTCCTTCGGCCAGGGCCTGCTGATTTGCTTTGGCCTGCCGCGAAGACTCATCCACGTCCTTCAGGCGCGTTTCGAGATTTGCCAGGTCGCTGCGCGCCGCCATGACGCTCATCTGGGTTATGCCCATCCAACCGATCATTAAGATGACAAGAGCCACGCCGGCAAAGAAAGCGCGCTTCACCGGGTCGCGCCGGCGCATCTCTTCAGCGGCCTGTTCCTCCGCGAGTAAGTTGATGCGTATTGGCATAATTACAAAACGGCTAAGGCTCCTCCGGTGGCGACCGACAACTGCGAGGCCGATTGTTCGAGGTCAGCCAGCTTTTGTGGCGGTACTGATATTTTCATAAACGAAAGGGGATTCCATGATTTCGCCGGCACCATCAATTCACTCTGCAGGCTATCAACAATGAATTGGGAGCGGGCGGAACCGCCGGAAACGAAAATCTGCGAAACAGTTTTGTCCTGCTGATGCTCGAAGAAGTCGATCGAGGCCCGCAGCTCGCGGCCGAGCGGCATGATCAAACCTTGCATCGCTCCTTGTACCTCTTCGGGCAAACCGACCTTGATGCCCTCGGCTTCCGCGTAGCTGACGCCCATCGCTTCCGCAAGACCGGCGGTCAGCTTGTCGGCCCCGAGCGCAACCACGCGGCTCAGGGCGAGTTCGCCGTTCAACAAAATTCCAATGGTGGAGCTTTTAAAGCCGACATCAATCAGCGCCACGACTTCTTTGCTGAAAGCCTCGGGCATCGCGTACTCAAAAGCATTTGCCGGGCACACCAGTGACGGAATTATCTGATCGAGAATCAACCCTGCATGACGCGCCGCATCCTGCAGCAAACCCAGCGTTTGCTTTTTCGTCGCCCCAACCAGCACGCGGGCCTTCGCCGTCGTTTTAGCGCCCGGCTCGTTTGTCGGCTGACTTACCCCCAGAGTGTGGCAATCGAAAACATGCTCGGAGAGTTCCTGCTGCAGATAATTCTTCGAATTATATTTCAGCATCAGCCGCATATCGGCCACGGGCACGAACGGCAGCTCGGCATGACGCAAAAGCGCGTCCGAAACGCCGATGACCACAGCGATCCGTCGGCCGCGATACTGGACGGCTTCGACGATAGCTTTAAGGTGATCGCCCAGAACTTCGGGCGAGAGAGCTTTCTCGGAAATTGGCGCATCTTTCAGGGCGTAGTGGAGCAACTCGAAACTTTCAGTTTTACGCTGCACGTAAACGGCCTTCGTCGTGCGCTGACCCAGATCAATGGAAACGACAGAAGTCCGCCGGCTCGTCCCCGGACCGAGGAGCGACGAGAGGATGCGGGGCTCATCTTTAGTATTAGCACTCAAAGCGATTCAAATCGTTTATGTTTCTGGAGTGCCAATAAGCTGGAAAAGTACCAGCCGTATTTTTAGCATGCCTGAGAAGTTCTCGCTCTTCCGATGCAAAAGCTTGCGCGGTCGAGCCGTTCTACTGGCAGGCAGACGGCACCCTGCAATAGCATTCGGCGGGAGTAGTGGCGGACTTTAGAAAAAGTTCGCTTCAGAACCATGAATTTCTGTTTCCAATCCTCCAACGGAAAGGATTCAATTACCCCATGCGCGCCTTGCTTCTGCTCACCGTCCTTTGCACTTGCGGAAATCTCGCC
>Ga0170475_105055784_pt1 | contig 13144 bp, 12 predicted proteins | sample Soicark_Litter_5_FD_111474 | JGI IMG/M metagenome (GOLD analysis project Ga0170475, IMG submission 111474) | Avena fatua rhizosphere microbial communities from Hopland, California, USA. Combined Assembly of 48 SPs | reverse complement strand
CTGACGTTTTCGTTTCGCGGTCAGCCCCTGCTCATCGATCCGGGAACAGGCTGCTACACGTCGGATCCGGATCTTCGCGAACGTTTCCGGTCGACCGCCCTGCACAACACCGTGACGATCGACGGGCGGCCGTCGTCGGTCTCGAACGGGCCGTTTCACTGGTCGCGCATGGCGAACTGCCGGGTCGATCGCTGGCAGACTGCCGACGCGTTCGACTTCTTCGATGGGTCGCACGACGGCTACCATCCGCTCGCCCATCGCCGCTGCGTGCTGTTGCTGCACGGCGATCTCCTGATCGTCGCCGACATCATCGAGGGGTCAGGCACGCACACGATCGCCGCGCACTGGCACGTCGATCCACGCTGGTCGGTCAAGGCGGCGGGATCGCGGGCCGCATTCATCCGGCGGGGAGAACGGGTCCGCATGATCGTGGCCGACGGCACCATCGAAGCCTTCACCGCCGATCACGGGGCTGGCCTGGGCTGGCACTCGCCTGCGTACGGCCGCGTCGAGCCGGCCACCACGCTTCGCGTCGTGCGCCATGGCCATCTGCCGATGAGCATCCTCACAATCATCGAGCTGAGCGCACGGAATGCAGTGCGGACAGTCGCCGGCGAGCCGACCTCGCACACGAACGGCCGCCCCGCGCGCGCGTCCGGGTTTCGCATCACCCGCGACTCATCGGTCGACTACCTGCTGATCGCAGAATCCGCGGGCGCGGCCGGCCCCTCGCCCGACGCGCTCAGACAGATCGGCGCCGTTGAAACCGACGCGCGAATGCTCTTTTACCGTTCATCAGCCGGGGAACCTCTCTCTCAGATGGCATTGGTCGATGGCGCGCACGTCCGCACCCTCGGCGGCAGCCTGTCCCTGGAGGCGCCGGGCGTGCTTCCCCACTACTTCGCGGATCTGGGCTCCGCCTCCTCCACGCTCCCGGACCAGATCCGGTAGCAGAACGGGATCCGAGACCATGTGTGGCATTGCCGGCTTCGTCGAGTCTTCCTCGCCCTCCGCCCCGTTCGACGTCGAATCGAGCCGGGCCCTCGCGCATCGCATGTGCGATGTGATCCGCCATCGGGGACCGGACGATGAGGGGTTGTGGGTTGGGGAGGGCGTGGCGCTCGGCATGCGCCGGCTCAGCATCATCGATCTGTCGACGGGCCGGCAGCCGATCCACAACGAGGATCGGACCGTGTGGGTGGTGTTCAACGGCGAGATCTACAACTTCAGGTCGCTGCGGCGCACCCTCGAGGAGGCCGGGCACGTCTTCTACACCTCGACGGATACCGAGGTGATCGTGCACGCGTACGAACAATGGGGCACGAACGCGATTTCCAGACTGCGTGGAATGTTCGGGCTCGCCATCTGGGATACCCGTTCCCGGACCCTGGTCGTCGCGCGCGATCGCATGGGCATCAAGCCGATGCATTACGCGACCGTCAAGGGGCGGCTGTACTTCGGATCGGAGATCAAGTCACTGCTCGAGGCGCCCGATCTTCCGAGGGATCTCGACATGGACGCGATCGATCACTATCTGTCATTCCTCTATACACCGCGCGACGGCTCGATTTTCAAGAGCGTCCGCAAACTTCCCCCCGGTCACCTGCTGATGTGGCGGCAGGGGGTCGTCACCATTGAACAGTACTGGGAACTGCCGGCCACGGAGAGCTATCAGGGGTCCGAACCCGACGCCGTGCAGCAGCTGCGGGCGGTGCTCACCGACGCCGTCCGCTCTCACCTCGTGAGCGACGTCCCCCTCGGCGCCTTTCTGTCGGGCGGCGTGGACTCGAGCCTCGTCGTCGGGCTCATGAGCGCCGCCTCGTCCGGGCGGGTCAAGACGTTTTCCATCGGCTTCAACGAGCCGGCGTTCGACGAGCTCGATCACGCGCGCCGGGTCGCGCGTCATTTCGATACCGATCATCACGAGTTCGTCGTCCAGCCAGACGGGATCGACATCCTCGACAGGCTCATCTCGCATTTCGACGAGCCGTTTGCGGACTCGTCGGCCATTCCGACGTGGTATGTCTCGGAGATGGCGCGGCGCCACGTGACCGTCGTGCTGTCGGGCGATGGAGGCGACGAGCTTTTCGGGGGCTACAATCGATACCTGCCGCACCCTCGCGTGGCGGCGTTCGACCGATACATTCCTCCCGCAGGCCGGCGTATCGCGGCCATGGCCGCGTCCACGCTGCCCCACGGCGCGCGCGGCAAGAATTTCCTGCGGCACGTCGGGCGCAACGATCACGGCCGCTATATCGACGCGATTCGATTCTTCGGCACCGACGAGAAACCGGCGCTCCTCACCATGGACGCGCGCAGGAGCATGGGCGGCTTCGATGCCGAGCAACGGCTCGCGCGCCACTTCGAGCGCTACTCCCAGCTGCCGTGGGCTTCCCAGATGATGCGCTTCGACACCGAGACATACCTTCCGGAAGACGTGCTGACAAAGGTCGACCGCATGAGCATGGCGCATTCGATCGAGTCGCGCGTCCCGCTGCTCGACAACGAGGTGGTGGCGTTTGCCTCGACGCTGCCGGCCTCCTTGAAGATCAAGGAGGGCCGGCGGAAGCACATTCTGAAGGAGGTCGCGGCCACGCTGCTGCCGCGCGACGTGCTCGATCGGCGGAAGCAGGGTTTCGGTGTGCCGCTCGGCGTCTGGTTCCGCGGACACTTGCGCGAGCTCTTTTCCGATACCCTGCTGTCGAGCGCCAGCCTTCAGCGAGGGTATTTCCGACCGGCATTCGTGCGCCAGCTGCTCGACGAACACGTGGCCGGCACACGTGACCACACGCTACGGCTGTGGCAGCTTGTCGTGTTCGAGCGGTGGCATCAACAGTACGTCGACGGCCGAACTGGCAAATCTTTGCCACGTTTCACCCGTGCCGTTCCACCCGAGCCCGCCGTTCTTGGCAGTTGAGGGTCCCGCACGCCACTTTTTCTGAATTTCTATGGCACTCCGCTTGCTGACGGGAGGGCGTGCAACGTGCCATCCCTATTGCCGTGGTGTTGACCAGCTTCGAGCCTGGGGGGACCGAGCATCAGATGATCGAGCTCGTTCACCGGCTCGACCGGTCGCGCTGGTCGGTCCACCTGGCGTGCTTCCGCGCCCGTGGTTCGTGGTTTCACCGCATGGCTCGCTCGGTCGACTCGGTCACGGAGTTTCCCGTCGGGAGCTTCAAGCGGGTCGGCGCGCTCAAACATCTGTGGGCGTTCTCGAGATGGTGCCGTGAACGCCAGATCGCGCTCGTGCACACGACGGAGCTGTACTCCAACATCTTCGGGTTACCGGGAGCCGCGCTGGCAGGTGTGCCGGTTCGCATCGGCAATCGCCGTGGGATGAACAACGACCAGCCGCGCGGCCTCGTCGGGCTGCAGCGCGCCGCGTACTCCTGTGCGCATGTCGTCATCGCCAACTCGCGGGCGGCCGCCGTGCGCCTCATGGAGGAACGCGTACCGGCGCACAAGATCACCGTCATCCCCAATGGTCTCGATCTCGACCGCTTTCCACCGCGCTCGGTGGAAAGGCCCCCGCGGCGAGTCGCCATGGTGGCCAATCTCCGGCCGGGAAAGGGGCACGACACGTTGATCGACGCGGCATTCGAGGTGCTGCGGCGTCAACCGGACGCCACGTTCGACATCATCGGCGACGGATCCGAGCGCGACCGTCTCGTCGACAGGGCTGATCAACGACGGGTCCGCCACGCGTTCACGTTTCTCGGCCAGCGTGAGGACGTGCCGGCGCTCCTTGCGGAGGCGGATATTTTCGCCCTTCCATCCAGGTCGGAGGCGCTCCCGAACGCCATCCTCGAAGCGATGGCCGCCGGCCTGCCGGTCGTCGCGTCAGATGTCGGGGGCATTCCGGAACTGATCGCTCACGAGCGGACCGGGCTGCTCGTGCCGCCAGGCGATGCCGCGGCGCTCGCGGGGGCCCTGCTTCGAATGATGAATGAAACCGGCCTGGCCGGGCGTCTGGGCCAGGCGGCCCGGGTGGCCGCGGAAACCCACTATTCATTCGATCGGATGGTGACCGCCTTCGACGCGTGCTACATGAACGCGCTGGCAGGACGATCCGTCGCCGCCGTCGAACCTCTCGATCTGCTGGTGTCCTGATCATGTGCGGCATTGCGGGCATCGTAGCCGCGGACCGGCTGGACGAAGACGCTCCCATGCGGGCCGTCCGCATGCGCGACGTCATGGTCCATCGCGGACCGGACGAAGCGGGGCTTCATTGCGACGCGCGGGCCGTCCTCGCGCATCGCCGCCTGAGCATCGTGGACCTCAGCACCGGGCAGCAGCCGATGTCGAACGAGGACGGCAGCATCCTGACGACGTTCAACGGGGAAATCTACAACCACGCGGCGATCCGCGCCGAACTGCAGCGCGAGGGACACGTTTACCGCACCTCGTCCGACACCGAAACGATCGTGCACGCCTACGAGCAGTGGGGCGAAGAGTGCGTGCACCGCTTCCGCGGCATGTTCGCGTTTGCGATCTGGGATTCGCGACGCCGCCGGCTCTTCCTGGTGCGCGATCGATTGGGGGTCAAGCCGCTCTATTGGTGCATGGCGGGCCGCATACTGCTGTTCGCATCGGAAATCAAGGCCCTCCTGGCCAGCGGGCTCATCGAGCCGGAGACGAACCGGAGCGCGCTGCCCGAACTGCTGGGCACGCGATCGATCGCGGGCGAGGAGACGCTCTTTCGCGGAATCCACAAGCTGCTGCCCGGTCACTGGCTTGTGTTCGAAGACGGCATCGTGCGGACGCGGCAGTACTGGGACCTTCCGGCCAGGGACGCGACCAGTGCGCCGACTTCCGATCCGGACGCCGGCGCCAGATTTGCCGAGCTGCTCCAGGAGTCCGTCCGCCTGCGGCTGATGGCGGACGTCCCGCTCGGCGTGTTCCTGTCCGGCGGGATCGACAGCAGTGCGATCGCCGCGATTATGGCGCGGCTCATCTCCCAGCCGCTCAAGACGTTCTCGGTGGCGTTCAAGGAACATGCGTTCAGCGAGCTCGAATATTCGCGGCAGGTCGCGCGCGCGATCGGGGCCGAAGCGCACGAAGTGGTCATTGACGACCGCGAGTTCTTCGAGGCGCTGCCGAAGCTCGTGTGGCACGAGGATGAACCGATCGCGCACCCGTCGAGCGTGCCCTTGTACTTTGTTTCCGCCCTCGCGCGCGAGCACGTGAAGGTCGTCCTGACCGGCGAGGGCAGCGACGAGCTGCTGGCCGGATACGGCAAGTATCCGCGCGTCACGTGGAACTGGAAAGCCGGCACGGTCTACGAGCGGCTGCTGCCCCAGCCCTGGTGTACGCGCATCGCCCGGCAGATCGTGCCGTATCTCCCGGGCAGGATGTCGCGGTACGCCGGGCGGTCGTTTCTCGCCATGGAGCGGTCGCCCGAATCGATGATCTTCGACAACTTCGCGGCCATCCGGCTGAACGACCAGCGCACGCTGCTGGCGCCGGCTCTACGCGACGCCGCCACGGGCGCGGCCGCCTATGACGCCTCCCTGCGGCATTTCGAGGCGCGGAACGGATCGAGCACGTTCCTCGATCGGCTGCTCTACGCGGACATGAAGACGTATCTCGTCGAGCTCCTGATGAAACAGGATCAAATGAGCATGGCGGCGTCCATCGAAAGCCGCGTGCCGTTTCTCGATCACAAGCTGGTGGAATTTGCCGCCACGCTGCCCGACAGCTGGAAGCTCTCGGGCCTCACCACCAAGCGTGTCCTGCGTCACTCCATGCGGGCGCTGCTCCCGAAGGCGATTCTCAATCGGCCGAAGATGGGGTTCCCCGTGCCATTCAGCCGATGGACACGCGGCGGGTGGAACAGCGTGGCTTGCGAGGTCCTGCTCGATCGCCGTTCGCGCGAGCGGGGACTGATCGACCCGGCGGCCGTCGAACGGCTGCTGCGCGATCACGCCGGGGCCGCCACCGAGGGCGGCGATCGGATCTGGAGCCTGATGAATCTCGAGCTCTGGCACCGGACGTTTATCGACAACGAAGGCATTCAGACGCTTCCCCATGCGCATACTGTGGCTGAAATCGGACCTGCTGCCGCCGCTTGATACGGGCGGCAAGCTCAGGACCTGGCATCTCCTGCGTCATCTGGCACGGCGCCACGAGATCACCTACCTGGCGTTCACCGAGCCAGGCAGGCCCGCCGCTGACATTGCGGCGATGGAGACCGTCGCCGCGCACGTGGAAGTCGTGCCGCGCCGCGAGCCGGGCAAAGGCTCGTGGCGCTTCTATGCGGACGTGGCGAGATATCTGTGCGATCCGCTGCCGTACGCGGTGGCGAAGTACCGATCGGCAGACTATCGCCGGCGGCTCAGCCGCCTGCTCGAAAGCCGCACGTTTGATCTGATCGTCTGCGATTTTCTCTTTCCGGCAGTCAACCTCCCGACGCACCTGCCGTGTCCTGCCGTGATCTTCACGCACAACGTGGAATCGGAAATCTGGCGCCGGCATGCGACGACGAAGACCGGGGCGGTCGGCCGCCTGCTCTACGGCCGGCAGTACCAACGGATGCTCAGGTACGAGGGGCGGACGCTCGCTCGCTTCGACGGGATCCTTGCCGTCTCGGACGCGGATCGGCAGATGTTCGCCGGCCGCTATCCGGACACGAAGGCGATCCCGATGTACATCGTGCCCACCGGGGTGGACACGGATTACTTCAGGCCCTCGGGCACCCCGTCCCACCCGGCGGAGCTGGTCTTCACGGGATCGATGGACTGGCTGCCGAATCAGGACGCGATGCGCTATTTCTGCCGTCACATATTGCCGCGGGTCCGGGCGGAGGAGCCCGCCGTGCGGCTGACGATCGTGGGGCGGTCCCCGACGCCAGCGGTGCTGAGCCTCGCGAAAGAAGCCGGCGTTGAGGTCACGGGCCGCGTGGACTATGTGCGGCCGTACATGAACGACGCCGCCGTGTATGTCGTGCCGTTGCGCATCGGGGGAGGCACGCGCCTCAAGATTTTCGAAGCGATGGCGATGGGAAAGGCGGTCGTGTCCACGACGGTCGGCGCCGAAGGGCTCCCGGTTGTCGACGGCGAACACCTGCTCATCGCGGACGAGCCAGGGTCGTTTGCCGACGCGATCGGTCGTCTCATCCGGGATGTCGGCCAGCGCGAGCGGCTCGGCTCGGCGGCGCGCGATCTCGTGCTCGAGCGGTACGACTGGTCGGCCGTGGCCGGCGCCCTCGAGGATCCCCTCACGCGGCTCGCCTCTGGACAGGCACGGGGCGAGCGCACAATCTTTCCCGTTTCAGGCGCCACTCCTGTCGAAGTGGGCGCGGTCGGCCAGGTGCTATGAACTTTTCGGTTTTCGGTCTGGGTTACGTGGGCTGTGTCTCCGCCGCCTCGCTCGCCCGCGACGGTCACGATGTCATCGGGGTGGACGTCAATCAACAGAAGGTGGATGCGGTCAATGCGTGCCGCAGCCCGATCGTGGAACCGGGTCTCGACGATCTGCTGCAGCAGGGCGTCGCGCAGAAGCGCCTGCGCGCGACCACGGATACGCCAACCGCGATTGACGACACCGACGTGTCCCTGTTGTGTGTGGGGACGCCGAGCCGGCGGAACGGCAGCCTCGATCTGTCCTATCTCCAGCGCGTCGCCGAGCAGGTCGGCCACGCATTGAGAGCGAAGCCGTCCTATCACGTGGTCGTCGTCCGGAGCACGGTGCTCCCGGGCACGACGCACGAGATGATCATCCCGACTCTCGAACACGCGTCGGGCAAGAAGTACGGCGAGGCCTTCGGCGTGTCCGTCAACCCGGAATTTCTACGCGAGGGCACGGCGCTCAAGGATTTTCGCACGCCGCCTCTCACCCTTGTCGGCCACAACCACGCCGCCGACGCAACCGGCACCATCGGCCTGTATGGGTCCGTCGACGCTCCGCTTGTCAGCACGAGCATCCGGGTCGCCGAGATGATGAAGTACACGAGCAATACGTGGCATGCGCTGAAGGTCGTGTTTGCCAACGAAATCGGCACCTTGTGCAAGAAGCTGAACGTCGACAGCCACGAAGTGATGGACATCTTCTGCCGGGATCACAAGCTCAACCTCTCGTCGTACTACCTCAAACCGGGTTTCGCATTCGGCGGGTCGTGCCTGCCGAAAGACGTCCGGGCGCTGCAATATCGCGCGCGCGAACTGGACGTCGAGCTGCCGGTGATCTCGCAGGTGCTGCCAAGCAACCGCCTGCAGATCCAGCATGCGCTCGATCAGGTGCTCGACACCGGCAAACGGTCGGTAGGCCTGCTCGGCTTCAGCTTCAAGAGCGGCACCGATGATCTGCGCGAAAGCCCGATGGTCATACTGGCCGAGGCGCTGCTCGGCAAGGGCCTGACGCTCAAGATTTACGATCGCAACGTCTCGCTCGCCCGCCTGGTCGGAGCAAACAAGGAGTACATCGAAAACCAGATTCCGCACCTCTCGTCGCTACTGTGCGACACCATCGACCAGGTCGTGGCTGGCTCGGACGTGCTCGTCGTGGGAAATCCCGATCCCGAATTCGCCGATGCGGTGACCAGGTGTACGAAGAACCAGATCGTCATCGACCTGGTGCGCCTGCCGATCGTGGGACCGATGCTCGAAGCCGACTACCGTGGCATCTGCTGGTAATGCGTACGCTCCTCATCTGTCATGACGATGCGGCCCTGGACCGCGACGGGCTGGCGCGGTGGCTCGCGTCGTTCTCCACCCTGACGGGCATCCTCGTGCTTCGGGAGCCGCCGCGCCGTCTGCGGGAGCGGGCCGCGCGCGAACTCCGCCGCGTGGGCTTCTGGCGTTTTCTCGATGTCCTCGCATTCCGCGTGTACTACGCGGTGTTCCAGGCCGCCGCCGATCAGCACGCTCTGGGCCGCGAACTGGAATGGCTGCGCGCGTGCTACCCCGAGCCGTCGGGCGCCCCGGAATTCCTCGCCGAGTCGCCGAACTCCGCCGAGGCCGAGGCGTATATTCGCCGGTGTCAGCCTGACCTCGTCCTTGCTCGCTGCAAGGTGCTGTTGCGGCCGGATATCTTCTCGATTGCCCGGCTGGGCACCTACGTCCTTCACCCGGGGATCTGTCCCGTATACCGGAACGCACATGGCTGTTTCTGGGCCATGGCGCTCGGCGACTCCGCGAACGTGGGCACGACACTCCTGCGCGTCGACGCCGGCGTCGATACGGGGCCGGTGTTCGGCCATTTCCGTGTCGAGGCCGAACCCGGTGAATCCCACATCACCCTTCAGCAGCGCGCGGTGCTCGATCATCTCGGTGACATTCGCGAAACGCTGCAGTCGATCGAATGCGGCCGCGCCAAGCCCCTCGACACGACCGGACATCGTTCGGCCATCTGGGGTCAGCCGTGGCTGACCGCGTTCGTCCGGATGCGTGCCCGGGACCGGCATACCAACGGAGCGCGGCTGCACTCGGAGAGTCCGCAATGAGCGCGCTGATGTACCACGACATCGTGGACGCACGCGCAGCGGATTCAAGCGGATTCGCCGGACGCGACGCGGCGCTCTATAAGGTTGCGCCCGCCGTCTTCGAGGACCACCTCGATGCGATTCTGCGGTTGCTGGCCCGCGCGGCGCCCCCGCACGGGTTCGAGCCGACATTCGATGATGGGGGGAGAGCGGCCCTGACCGCCGCCGACAGCCTCGAGAAGCGGGGACTCAGGGGCTCGTTCTTCATCACCGTGAATTACATCGGCACGCGAGGCTTCGTTTCGAAGAGCCAACTGATCGAGCTCAGGAGGCGCGGCCATCGGATTGGCAGCCACTCCTGCTCTCATCCGCTTCGAATGGGCCATTGCGAATGGCCTCGCCTCATCCATGAATGGGCCCACAGCCGGGCCGTGCTGAGCGACCTGCTTTCAGAGGACGTCCGGACCGCCTCGATCCCTGGGGGCGACTTTTCGTCGGACGTCGCACGAGCGGCGGCGGAGGCCGGATACATCAGACTGTTCACATCCGAGCCCAGTGCAGTTCCGAGAACTGTTCATGGGCTGACACTTGTCGGGCGGTTCGCCGTTCGCCGGTGGACATCGGCGAGCATGCGGCGGCACTGGCAAGCGAACGGATCCTGCCGTGTGCGCAGCAGGCGGTGTTGTGGAAAGCGAGGAAATTCGCCAAGCGCATCGGCGGGAGGGAATATCTCGGCCTGCGACGCGCGCTCCTTGGACTCGGCGGCGACGAGGTGGCATGGGGCGACGAACGCTGGCCGGAGCGTAGAGATTAAATGGTATGCCCCGTGCATTCCCGGGGCGCATGCCGCTGCCCTCTCGCATTCCGCCACTTGCCGGAGGAGCAATCGCGTCGATTGTCATACCCGCCGGGCTTCTACTGCTCAGGTTGCTGTCCGGACCGATTTCCTCGGTTCACGATGAGCTGATTGCCAACGGGCTGACGTACGCGTACGTGTCCATCGCGTCAGCGATCGCCGTCACGCTATTCGGCTACATGATCGGGCGCAGCACGGATGTTTTGCGCCAGCTCGCGACGACCGATCCCCTGACCAACCTGCTCAACCGGCGCGCGATCGAGAATCGGCTCGAATCAGAGTGGCAGCGCGCCCGCCGCTACGGCCTGCCGCTGTCGCTTCTGATGATCGATCTCGACGGCTTCAAACGCGTGAACGACCTGGGCGGCCACGCAGCCGGCGATCGGGTCCTCCGCGCCGCCGCCACGGCGATTCGGAGCACGCTGCGTGGAAGCGACTACGGAGCGCGGTGGGGTGGCCACGAGTTCATGATTCTTGCGCCGCACACGACACGCAATGCCGCGGCGCAGCTGGCCGACCGTATCTCCCGCCGCATCAGTCAGCATGGATGGAACGACCGCCTGGCGACGACGGCGTCCATCGGCATCGTGACACTCGAGCACGGCACCTTCGAGGACGCCGAACCGTCACACCTGGTGGACGAAGCGGACCGCGCGCTCTACGCCGCAAAAGACACATCCCGTAGCGGCGGCGCTCACTGAGTCCAGGCAATCCCGTCTGCTGACAGGCCTTCGCATGGGCACAGTTCGCATTGCGCTCGTCGCTGACCTTCACTGCACCAAGACGTCCCAGGGGGCGTTCCAGCCGCTGTTCTCGGGGATCAGGGAGGCCGCGGATCTATTGCTGATCGCCGGCGATCTCACGGACTACGGCCTTCCCGAAGAAGCGCTGGTGCTCGCGCGCGAGCTCAGCGCCGTGCGGATACCGGTCGTCGCGGTCCTCGGCAATCACGACGTCGAATCATCCAAAGAGGCGGACGTGGCGCGCGTCCTGAGGGAAGCGGGAATAAGCGTTCTCGACGGCGACGCGTGCGAAGTGCTCGGTGTCGGGATCGCAGGCGCGAAGGGGTTCTGCGGCGGGTTCGGCAAGCGCGCCCTGGCTCCCTGGGGGGAGACCGTCCTGAAGGAGTTTGCGCGGGAGGCTGTCGAAGAGGCCCTGAAACTCGAGAAGGCGCTGACGCGCCTGCGCACCGACCGTCTCATAGCGTTGATGCACTACGCGCCGGTTCAGGAGACCGTGGACGGCGAGCCACCGGAAATCTACCCGTTCCTCGGCTCGAGCCGGCTCGAAGAACCGATCAACCGTTATCCGGTCACGCTCGTCGTCCATGGCCACGCGCACCAGGGCCGCGCCGAAGGGAAGACGTCCGGCGGCGTCCCTGTGTACAACGTGTCCATGCCGCTCCTGACGCGGATGTTCCCGGATCGCCTGCCCTTTCGCGTATTCACCGTGCAGGTGCCCGCATGACCTCAGGCGGCCGCGGAGGGCCGGCGTTTTACGTCGATGCGCTGGAACGCCTGGCACGATCGGACATTCCCTTTCTCGTCGGGGGCGCGCTGGCCCTCGGGCACTACACCAGGATCGATCGCCAGACCAAGGATCTCGACTTGTTCCTGCACAAGGCGGATGTCGAGCGCGCACTCGATCTTTTTCGTCGCGCGGGGTACGGCGCGGAGCTGCGTTTCCCGCACTGGCTCGGCAAAGTTCACTGCGGCGACCAGTATGTGGATCTCATCTTCAGCTCGGGCAATGGTGTGGCGGTCGTGGACCATCTCTGGTTCGAACACGCCGTCGAAGCGGAGATCCTCGGCGTGCGCGTGAGGCTGTCGCCGCCCGAGGAGATGATCTGGTCCAAGGCGTTCGTGCAGGAGCGTGAGCGATTCGACGGCGCCGATGTGCATCACCTGTTCTACCGATTTGGCCCGACACTCGACTGGCAGCGCCTGCTGGACCGCTTCGGAGCGCACTGGCGCGTTCTGCTGGCCCACATCATCATGTTCGGCTTCGTCTATCCTGGCCGCAAACGTGTCATTCCCGGGTGGGTGACCGACGCACTGCTGTCACGCCTCGCAACGGAGCCGGACGACTATGCCGATCACGTCTGCAATGGAACACTGCTGTCGCGCGAGCAGTACGCCTTCGACCTGGACGCGCTGCGCTACGACGACGCACGCGTCAAACCCAGGGGACATCTGACCCCGGACGAGATCGATATCTGGACGGCGGCTATCGAAGAGGATAAGTAGCGGCGACTCTTCGGCCGCCGCTGTCGTCATCCGCGTCCGGCGCGTGGGCTGTAAGGATCGGCCTGGCCATCCGGCTGACCGGGCGCCGGACTGGCAGGCGTGCCCGGGCGCGTGTCACCCGCCCCGACCGGAGTTCCCGCACGGCGCTGAGCCTTCCCTTTTTCAATCTCCTGAATCAAGTACGGCACCAGCAGTGCCAGCACCGCGATCGCCGCAATGATCACGGCCCACATGGTTGTGGACATCACATTCCTCCAAACTGCGTCGCGCAGGGCGGGCGCGCCCCGTGCGATCCTGTGGTGCGGCTAGGCGCGCGATCGCGACCGGCTGCGTTTGCGGGGCACCTTGCCGCCCGCCGCTCTCGCCTCGCTGAGACCGATTGCAATGGCCTGCTTCCGGCTGGTCACTCGCTTTCCAGAACGACCGGACCGCAGCGTCCCGCGCTTGCGTTCGTGCATCGCCCGTTCGACCTTGGCCGATGCCTTCTTCCCATACTTCGCCATAAGCATCCTCGAATCGTAGGGGTTGCACGGGGAATGCCACCGGCGCGGGTGGCACTTCTCTTGCACCCTCCCTCGCGGCTAACGTGGAGGCACCGTCCACCCCATACATCAGCGCCCTGGG
>Ga0170475_104242259_pt1 | contig 13144 bp, 14 predicted proteins | sample Soicark_Litter_5_FD_111474 | JGI IMG/M metagenome (GOLD analysis project Ga0170475, IMG submission 111474) | Avena fatua rhizosphere microbial communities from Hopland, California, USA. Combined Assembly of 48 SPs | reverse complement strand
GGTGAGCAAACGGGCAAGCTCCCCGAAATGCTCGACCGCGCCGCCGGTCAACTCGGGCAGGAAGTGCAACGGCGATCAATGCAGATGGCCACCATCCTGGAGCCGCTGTTGATGGTGGTGATGGGTGGCGTAGTGATGGTGATCGTGCTGGCGGTGCTGTTGCCTATCATTCAGCTCAATACCTGGGTGAAGTAGGCCCCCCGGTCGGCTGGCGCCTCCTGCCCCCAAGATGCTATGGAGGACCACCAAGGTCCACCGCGTTGTTTTAAAACGGGTGTTCCATAGTTCATCTCGCAGGAGGTGCGGAAATGAATTCGACCCAGGCAGTCCTCGAAGGTAAGGATACGGCGATCGAGCCGGCGCTGCACGTCAGCGCACACCAACCGCGTCCGTGCGCTGTTGGTGCTGCACAACCTGCGCCCGGCGCACGTCGGCGGCCGAGTCTGGGCGGCATGGTGGAGCACGCATCAGGAATTGGTGCCGGCGCTGCTGCGCGCGGAGATCGAGCGCGAGTGCGAGCGCCTGGCACTGGTAGGCAAGCAGATCAGTGCGATCGAGGCGCGCCAGCGTGAGCAATTCAAGCTGACACAGCAGCCCGTGGTACAGCGGCTGAGCCAGTTGCGGGCCATCGGCACCTGCGGTGCCTGGGTCTTGACCAAGGAAATATTCAGCTGGCGGCACTTCAACAACCCACGTCAACTCGCCGCGAGCATAGGCCTGGCGCCCACGCCGCACGCCAGCGGCGACAGCGAACGCGAGCAAGTCATCAGCAAAGCGGGCAACAAGCGCGTTCGCTGGTTGTTGGTGGAGTTGTCGTGGCGCTGGCTGAGGCTGCAGCCCGACAGCGAGCTGACGCACTGGTTCAACCGGCGCTTCGCGATGGGCAGCAAGCGCACGCGCCGCGTGGGGATCGTCGCGCTGGCGCGTCGCCTGGCCGTGGCGCTGTGGCGCTACGTGCAGCACGGTGAAATTCCGGCAGGGGCGACGTTCAAACCGACGGCCGCCTGAGTAGGGAGCCGCATGGCACAGCCGAGTCAGATCATGGTTCAAGGTCAACGCGCCCGCGGTACACCCCTGGCCGCTTTGCTGCGGCCGTCCCCAAGATGGGGCGCGTCGGTAACCGAAGAGTCAGCCAAGCGCCTCGTGCGCGCATGCTGCATTGGGTGGCGAAACATCACAAACGCCACGGATAGAAGGTGGTCCGAGCCTTGGCTCCGGACGCTGCAGCACTCTCCGACCCGGAACCACTTCATCGTATGGCGCGGCTGCATGGCCCGACGGACCCGGTCCACCGATCCCTTCCTGCCGGCCAGGAGGGGTTGCCCATTCACGTCCCTCAAATACCATCCTCCGCCAAAGAAGACGCTTGACAACACAGTCCCCATAGAAGGGGCGACCCCGGGTCGGCCGGCTGAGCCGGTCCTCGCGGGTGGCAAGATGTGCGGCTTTGCTTCGCTTGCCTGCCTGTCGCTCTTGTTGCGAGGGCGTTGCTTCGCTTCGCTCGCTCGCCCGCATTTCCCTGGCGAAGCCGGGACTCTGACTCTGCGGCTTAGCCGCGCTTGTCTGCCCGTCGCTCTTGTGCGGGGTGTTGCTTCACTCTTGTCGCATGGACGCCGGCACAAGGAGCCCCGAGAGTCGCTTGATTGGGGGCTTTGCCGCGTTTGGCTTCGCTGTTTTCTCAGGGCCTCATGAGGAACCAAACGGCGGCAGGCACGGTCCATGCTGGGCAACTGGCAGGTTTTGAGCGGGTTATTCACCAGGGCGCCTGGCGTCGGTCGTGGTTGAATGGACTCATTCGTTGGTTCAGGAGGTCAGCATGAGCACATCCAGCGATCTGGTTCCTGTGTCGTCCCGTGGCAGCATTCCTATCGCGCGGATGCGCAGCGTCTACCGCGTCGACGATGTCGGCCGCAGACTCGATCGCCTCCCTGACAAGGAGCACGAGAGCCTGCGTTCCACCTATGAGCGCATGATTGAAAAAGGCCCCGATCGTTTCCAGGTCAAGCCGGCCGGACTGCCCGCCATGGACCACCTGTACGACGATCTGCCCAACTTCGCCGAGGTGCTCGACGACGTGAAGCGGCAGTTGGCCCTCTGCGAGGACAGCCGCGATGCGCTCGAGATTACCCCGCTTCTCTTGCTCGGTTCGCCCGGGATAGGCAAGACCCATTTCGCCCGCGCGCTGTCGCAGCTGCTCGGCACCGGCATGGGCTTCATTTCGATGAGTTCGATGACTGCCGGCTGGGTGCTCTCAGGCGCATCGAGCCAGTGGAAGGGTGCGCGCGCCGGCAAGGTGTTCGAGACGCTGGTCGAGGGGCAGTACGCCAACCCGGTCATGGTGGTCGATGAAATCGACAAGGCGGGAGGCGAACACGCTTACGACCCGCTCGGTGCCCTGTACAGCCTCCTGGAGCACGACACTGCCGGCAACTTCATTGATGAGTTTGCCGAGGTACCCATCGACGCCAGCCAAGTCATCTGGGTGGCCACCGCAAACGATGCACGGGCCATCCCCGAACCCATCTTGAACCGGATGAACGTGTACGAGGTGCAGGCCCCCGACCGCGACCAGGCCCGCCACATCGCCGCGAAGCTGTACCGCGGCATCCGGGCTGACCACGGCTGGGGAAACCGCTTCGCCACCGACCCCGCCGATGAGGTGCTCGACCGCATGAGTGAGATGGCCCCGCGCGACATGCGTCGCGCATGGATGACCGCCTTCGGCAATGCAAAACTCGCCGGCCGTGACCACGTGCAGCCGTCCGACCTTCCCGAAGGCGGCCTCAAGCGATCACCCATCGGGTTCATGCAATAGCCTCGGCAAGCCCGCCCGCACCGGTTCGGCCCATGGCAGGTGCAGTTCCGAGTGGACCGGGTTGCACATGGCCACGCATGGCGGCGTTGGCCGTCAGGACAACAGAGCCTTGACGCAGGCCAGCAGGCCTGTCTTTGAGAACGGTTTGTCGAGGGCGTTGCAACGCGCCGTCCGCAGGAAGTCGCGGGCGTCTGGCGACAGCGTGTCACCGGTGACAAAGAGCATGCGCTGTGCCAGCAATGGATGGCGTTCAACCACGGCACGCCAGAGGCCCGGGCCGTCCATGTCGGGCATCCGAAGATCGGAAACGATGGCATCGAACCGGGCTTCGGCGAGCAGCGCCAATGCGAGCGCACCGGACTCGGCCGTTGCGACTTCGTAGCCGGCCTGTTCCAGCAAGTCACGCATGAGGCTGGCCAGTTCCGGTTCGTCGTCCACCACGAGCACGCGCGACAGCAGGGGAGGCTCCTCCGGTGCACCGGTTGGGGGCACGGTGTTGTCGTCGATGGCCATGCCGCTGATCGGCACGCTCATCCGAAAGCTCGCGCCCCGACCAGACGCCGGCGGCTCCAGGCTCAAGTCGCCACCGTGTTCCAGCACGACGGCCCGGGAAACGGCGAGGCCCAGACCCGTCCCCATGCCTTCCCCCTTGGTCGTGAAAAACGGTTCGAAGATGCGCGAGCGCAACTCCGGCGGCACGCCGGGTCCCGTATCGGCCACACGTAACCAAACCCGCGGTTCCCGCCCCTGGCGGCGATGTTCGACCCCTGTTGCGACCCGTATCGCATGCGGGCCAGAGACACCCGACATGGCCTGCTGTGCGTTGACAAGCAGGTTCAGCAGCACTTGGCCCACCTGGTCGCCGTCCGCATTGATAGACGGCAGTGCGGGCGCCAATGCGAGGTCCAGCTCGATGCCGTGCGTACGAAAGCTGTAGAGGAGCATGTCGGCTGCGGCCCTCACCAGCTCGTTCATGTCGACCGGCACGCGCTGCGCCGGCCGGTTGCGCGCCATGTTCAAGAAAGTGCGCACGATTCGCCCGCAGCGTTCCGCAGCTTCGCGGATGCGGAGTACATCGGCGCGCAAGTCCACGTCATCGCATTTTTCCTCGAGCAGGCTCGCCCGCCCCATCACGATGGCCAGCGGGTTGTTGAGCTCGTGCGCCACACCGGCCAGCAAGCTGCCCATCGCCGAGAGCTTCTCGCTCTGGCGCAGCGCCTCACGCTGGCGCCCTACCTGCTGCGCCGTGAGGTGCCGCTCGGTGGTATCCACCATCGATGCGGTGTAGAACACACCGCCGCCGGCATCCGTACGCCAGCACCATCTCGATGGGAAATTCACTGCCGTCCGCGCGCATCGCATGCAGTTCCATCCGACTTCCGAGGGCCAGCGGCGCCTTGCCTGCCGCGAGGCGGCGCATCCCCTCCTCGTGCGCGGCCCTGAACCGCTCCGGAATCAACATCTGGCTCACCGATTGGCCCAGCACATCCGCCCGCGTACGGCCAAACATCGCCTCCGCCGATGGATTGAAGCCGACGATTCGGCCGTCCGCGTCGCTCGAAACCAGCGCGGCAAGCGCGTGGTCCACGATCGCGGACTTCAGCGCCTCGCCGGCATGGAGCTGGCGCACTTGCAGGGCCAGCTCATCCTCACGCAACTTCAAAGCGGTGTCGTCGCGCCCGTAAACCGCAATGAATTCGGCCGCTTCTGCCCCGTCTGCCGCAAACGGCACCATCGTCTCATGCACGTACGTGCGGCCCAGCACGGGGTGATCGATCCATCCCTGCCAGATCAGCATTTCGCCGCCGAACAGGCGTTCGACCAGTGGCGCGTAACCCGCGTAAATGACCGGGTCCGCGACGTCCGAAAGTTGGCGGCCGATTGTCTCCTCGAGCGGTCGGCCGTAAAAGGCAACGGCCTCGCGGTTCGCATAGATGATGCGGTGGTTTCGGTCAATCACCGAGATCCGCGCAGTGGTATTTTCGAGCAACGCCCTGGTCAGCGCCGAATCGAGCGCTGGCAGCGACAGCGACCGGTCCCCGCCCGATGACGCCGGACCACTCCAGCAGTACTGGGGGCCTCGGTCGCTCACGGTGCGGTCGGCGGTACGTACACGTAGCCGACGTTGCGAACGGTCTTCAACACCTCCGGTTTATCGGGGTTCGTTTCGATCTTGCGACGCAAGCGCATGATGCGCAAGTCGATCGACCGGTCGAACACGTCCCAACCCCGGTTGTGCGCCTGTTCCATGATCTGGTCGCGGCTGAGTGGTCGATTGGGGTGGCGTGCGAACAAGGCCAACAGGTCGAACTCGGCGGCGCTGATCTCCACTTCGGCACCGTCGGGCGCAGTGAGGCGGCGCTGCTCGAGGTCAAGCGCACATCGGCCGAAGGCAATGCGGTGGGCGGCTGCGCTCACCAGCACGGGCGGGGGCTCTTGGTGCAATCGCCGGAGCACGGCTCGCGTGCGCGCGAGCAACTCTCGCATTTCGAAAGGTTTGGGAACGTAGTCATCTGCTCCCATCTCGAGGCCGACGATGCGGTCGACGGCTTCGCCGGCGGTGGTCAGCATCAGCAGGCCCACGAAGGGATGGGCTTCTCTCAACCAGCGGGCGAGCGACAAACCGTTTTCGCCAGGCATGTTGATGTCGAGCAGCACCGCATGCGGCACCGTGCCAGCGACGATCTGGCGTGCGCGTGCAGCGTCCTCCGCCATTTTCACGTCGAACCCATGCCGACCGAAATACTCGGCCAGCAATGCCCGGAGTTCGGGCTCGTCGTCCACCACCAGCAGCACGGGCTTTGCCGCACCGTCACCCTGCCCCATGACCGGCTCTCCCTGAGGGACTGTTCTGTGAGCCGAATCATATCGGGGCGCGCCGGCTTTCCGCGCTCTTTCGAGCGTGCTGGCCAGCCACTCTCCTGGGGACTGTTCGATCCTGGCGCGCCCCGTGCCTCCGCTGCGGGACGCCATGCCGCCGCCCCCCGTCATGCGTTGCCGCGGGTCGGCAACAGCTCTTCATCGAACGCCTCGCTGCGGAAAATCACGGGGCGGGTGTCCATGAAATCGACGTGGGGGACCACCGGCGCGACAGGCGCTGGATCGGGATCGGGGTACGTCGATGACCGGAAGCGCACCGTCAAGCTTGACGGGCGCCAAAACAGACGTTGAAGCGTGGAGGTGACGCTGGCTGGGGTGTTCATCTGGTGCTCCAGGCGATTCGCAGGGGTCTGAGGGCCAGTGTCGGCACCGCGGGTATCAAGAGGGTTTCGCAGCCGCGGAGCCTGTGTTTCTTTTGTTTCAGGCCGGAATGCGAGTGCACTACGATGTCGGTCATGCCCATTTCCCTGGACAACCAGCTCGTCGTCGCAATCTCCTCGCGCGCGCTTTTCGATTTCGAGGAGGAGAACCAGCTTTTCGAGGCGGGCGACGATCGTGCCTACATGCAACTGCAGCTTGAGCGCGCAAACCTGCCCGCCAAGCCAGGCGTGGCGTTTTCGTTGGTCAACAAGCTGCTGGCCTTCAACGCCATGCCGCCGACCGCCTCGGTCGAGGTGGTGATCCTGTCGCGCAACGATCCAGTGTCCGGCATGCGGGTGTTCCGCTCGTCGCAACACTACGGCATGCCCATCCAGCGGGGGGTGTTCACGCGGGGCGAATCGCCGTGGCGGTACCTGCGCCCACTCAATGCCCATCTGTTTCTGTCCACCAACGAGGCCGACGTGCGATCCGCCCTTGGGGCCGGCGTGCCCGCTGCGCGCGTGTTTCCGCATTCAGCACGCGCGTCCAGTGCCCATCCAAACGAGGTGCGCATTGCGTTCGACGGTGACGCCGTGCTGTTCTCCGACGAAGCAGAGCAGATCTTCCAGCGCGCCGGGCTCGACGCCTTCCAGGCCCACGAACTCGACCGTGCCGGCGTGCCCCTCGCAGCCGGGCCCTTCAAGCCGCTGCTGGATGCGCTGAAGTTGCTGCAGCGCAAAGCGTCGCAGACGATGCGGATCCGCACGGCGCTCGTCACTGCCCGCAGTGCACCGGCCCATGAACGCGCCATCCGCACGCTGATGGAGTGGGACATCGAGATCGACGAGGCCATGTTCCTCGGCGGCCTGCCCAAGGGGGCGTTCCTGCGGGAGTTTGAACCGGACTTCTTCTTCGACGACCAGAGCGGCCACATCGAAAACGCATCGCCGCACGTGCCGTCTGGTCACGTCGCAGCGGGCATCACCAACCTTGTTCGGTCGGACCAGGGCGACTCGGCAGGGTTCTTGCGCATTACCAACACGGCGTGACGGTTCCCTTGATGGCCACGCCGATGTATCTCAAAGCATGTGCCGGCAGTCAGCACCTGAAATGCCTGTCACCGCGGCGGCGGGTTGCCGGACTCCAGTATTTCATGCAAGGTGGTGCCGCCCACCACGGCGCAGTCAGCGGGCTTGGTGCCGGTCCACCTGATGGCCGTGCCGCGGACAACTGGACGCACCATTCGCCACGGGAAAAAGCCGAAGCGCTGAGCACCGTCGTAGTCGATGATCGCATCGGCACCGCGCCGCTTGGCGTCGGAAGCCAGCCTGGGCAGGATGTCCTTGATGCCACCGTAAGTTCCTTTGCCAACCTTCAGCCGCCGGATCACCGCATACGGCCTGTCCGAAGGCGGGTTGCCAGTCATGAAACAAAAGCTGGCAAGCTCGGGAGAAATGGGGCCCGCGCCGTTATCGCCGCCATCGGTGCTCCCAATTTCAGCGTCCCCGTCCGGCGCGTCGGCACCTCCGTTGGGGGACGCCTCCGTGGCGCAGGCCAAGTGCACAAAACAGGCAAGGAATACGGCGGTCAAAGCGATGGGTTTCATGGAAAGCTCGGCACGAAATCCGCGACGTTATCACGCAGTGCGCGACCCACTCCCGCTGGCCCGGTACCGCCTGAACCACTCGAGCCCGGCCGACGTATCGCCCCGCGGCCGGTATTCGCACCCTACGGCGCCGGTGTACCCGCTCGCCTCGATCTCGCCGAGCAAATGGTCCAGGTTCAATTCACCTGAATCGGGCTCTTCGCGTGACGGCACGCCGGCGATTTGCAAATGCCCCACCCGGCCGCCGGGCAGGTATTGTCGCAACCGGGTCGTCAGGTCCCCTTCGGCGACTTGGCAGTGGTACAGGTCCATCTGGACGAGGACGTTCGAGGCGCCCACCGCCGCGGCTGCGTCGTGGGCATCCTGCTGGCGGTTCAACAGATAACCGGGCATGTCCCGGGGGTTGAGCGCTTCGAGCAGCAAGTCAATGCCAAGCGGGGCGGCCTGGTCCGCGGCCCATGCAAGGTTTTCCAGAAAGGTGGCCTGTTGGCGCGCCGGGTCACCCTCTCGCAGGCCAGCCATGACATGCAACTGGCGGCATTCCAGCACTTGGGCATAGGTAAGCGCCTGATCCATTGCGGCCCGGAAGCGGCCTTCCTGGCCCGGGCGCGCGGCCAAGCCACGTTCACCGCGGTCCCAATCGCCAGGAGACACGTTGAACAACACCTGCCGAAGGCCGTGGTCGCTCAGGCGCAGGGCCAATTCACGGGCGCCGAACGTGTACGGGAACAGGCACTCAACCGCATCAAAGCCATCCGCAGCGGCAGCGCTGATGCGGTCAAGGAACGGGCGATCGGGATACAGGAAACTCAGGTTGGCTGCGAATAGGATCATCTGCGTGCGCTCGCGACAGGCGCCACGATAGGGCCAAGCGGCTACCGCGGCGGCGGACGGCCCTCGTATCGAATCGAGTCAACCACGCCGCGCTGGAACCGCACCGTGGCGTACAGGTTGCCCTGGCCGCGGTCGTAAAGCCATTCGTCGATGAGTTCGCACGGGGCAAGCTGGGGTGGCACGATGACCGGATACACGCTCCACGGCGTAAGCACCTCCACTGGCTTGCAGAAGCTGTCCCGCATCGCCGGTTCGCCGCACTTTTGCAGCACAGACAATCGGGAATCCCGACGCTTGCAATCTGGCCATTGCATCGCAGCGATTCACCTCGCGCGGAGGGTGACATCAGCAGCACCAGGGTGGCGCAGGCGGCGATCCAGGTCCGACGGCTCATGTATGAGAGGGTCCCTTGAAGTGTTGAGGAGTCGCCGGTCCCGGTGCAAGACCACTGCCGTTCAGCGGCATTGTGTGGAAGGGTTGACATCGGCCGGCCGCAGTCTCTCATTTTAGGCCCTGGCCCGTCGATATCTCTTTCAAGTTCGATCTCATGTTGGCGCCTGCGCCGGGGGCGCACATCCCTCCCATGCCCAGCCATGCCGAGTCCATTCTTCGCACAGTCTTCCGGCGGCGATCTTCAGCCGACGCATCGTCGTTGCTGACGCGCTCATTGGGCGCGAGGATCGAAGGCCAAGAGGACCTGCTCGACCTGGAGCAGTGGCGTGAACGCGTGCTCTCCTCGATCCTCGTGACCGTGCTGGTATTGGGCACCGCCATCGCCGTACCTGGTTTCATCTACGCATTGAACCTCGGCTTGTGGCCCGTGCCGGTCGTCGATGTGGTGGCACTCGGCTGCGTGGCCTTCATCTGGCGCAAGCGCACGCTGCCATACCGCTTGCGCACCTGGAGCGTGCTGCTGCTGCTCTTTGGCATCGGATCATGGTTCCTGGTAATGGCGGAGCCGGTGGGCATGGCATACCTGGTGGCGCTGCCAGTGCTGGCCGCGCTGTTGCTGGGCTTGTGGCCCGGCCTGCTTTGTCTGTGCATCATCGGGGCGGTATTGCTTGCAGGCACTGTCCTGCCCATGGTCGAAATGCAAGTGCCGCGCTTCGCGCCCCAGCCGACAGTGCACTGGGCCCTGGTCTCCGGCAGCGTGACCTTCGTGGCAACGGTGTTGACGCTCTCCAGTGCCGTGCTGCTGTACGGCCTCGAACAATCCTTTGTCACACTGCGCAACAACGAGGCACGGTGGAAACACGCGCTGGAGAGCGCGGGCGACGGGGTGTGGGACTGGACACTGACCACCGGTGCGACGGTGCTGTCACAGCGGTTCGCGAGCATGTATGGCTATGGGGTGGAGGAGCTGGCCACTGTGATCGATGAGATCGACCAGCTGGTGCATCCGGACGACATCGATCAGCTGATTCGCACTCGCCAAGAGCACATTGCAGGGCGCACGCCCACCTACGCCAATGAGCACCGCCTGCGCTGCAAGGATGGCACATGGAAATGGGCGTTGACGCGCGGCATGGTCATCGAACGCGATGCGCACGGTCAGCCGGTGCGCATGATTGGCACCCACACCGACATCACCGAGCGCAAACAAAATGAAGCGCTGGTATGGCGACAAGCCAACTTCGACGCCCTGACCGGCCTGCCCAACCGCCGGATGCTGCGCGAACGCCTTGAAGAGGGTATCCGCGAGAGTGAGCGCCATGGCACACCGCTGGCGCTGCTCTTCATCGACCTCGACCACTTCAAGGAAGTCAACGATACGTTAGGCCACGACCGGGGCGATCAGCTGCTGGTTGAGGCGGCACGCCGCATTCGCGGCTCCGTGTGCGACTCGGACACCGTAGCGCGCATGGGCGGCGACGAGTTCACCGTGGTCCTTGGCGAGCTGCCGGACACCAACCGTGTGGAACAGGTCGCGCGCGATATTCTGGCGTCGCTGTCGAACGAGTTCGTGCTCGGCAGCGAGCGAGCTTTCGTGTCCGCGAGCATCGGTGTGACGCTGTACCCTGATGACGCCACGCGAATCGAGGACTTGCTGAAGCAGGCCGACCAGGCCCTTTATGTGGCCAAGGACGCCGGACGCAATCGCTTCAGCCGTTTCACTGCGGCACTGCAGGAGGCCGCGTTGATGCGGGTGCGGCTGGCCACTGACCTGCGCGGCGCACTTGAAGGCGAGCAGTTGCAAGTGCTCTACCAGCCGATCGTTCATCTCCGCACCGGCCGAGTGCACAAGGCCGAGGCACTGCTGCGCTGGATGCATCCGCAGCGTGGGCCCATCAGTCCGTCCACGTTCATCCCGATCGCCGAGTCCAGTGGCCAGATCGTGGAGATCGGCGACTGGGTGGCCTGCAGGGTCGTCGAACAGGTGCGGCGCTGGCGCGACGTGCTCGATGCCGGATTTCAGATCAGCGTGAACAAATCTCCCGTGCAATTTCGCCACGGCGAGTGCACCGGCGCGCCTTGGATCGCAAGCCTCGACAAGGCGGGGCTTCCCGGCAACGCCTTCGCCGTCGAAATCACCGAGCGCCTGTTGCTCGACCGGGGCAATGACGTGGCTCAGCAGCTGGCTCGGCTGCGCGCGGCAGGCGTCGCCGTATCGCTTGATGACTTTGGAACGGGGTATTCGTCGCTGTCGCACCTGCAAAAGTTCGAGATCGACTTCCTGAAGATTGACCAGGCCTTCGTGTGCGGGCTCAGTGATGAATCGAAGGGGATGGCCTTGTGCAGGGCCATCATCGTGATGGCTCATGCGCTCGGCATGAAAGTGGTGGCCGAGGGTATCGAGACCGGCGAGCAGCGGCGCCTGCTCATGGAAGCCGAATGCGACTATGGCCAGGGCTATCTGTTCGCGCAACCGATGCCGGCCGACGCATTCGAAGGTTGGCTTGCGAGCCGGGGGGCGTCAACGTGACCTGAGCAAGCCGGCTTCGTACGCGTTGAGCATGGCCATTGCCGGCTGCGTCTCGGGCAAAACATAGACCACGCCGCGCCCCTGGCCCAGCACGGGGTTGACGACCTGTTCGTAGAACGGGACGGGCACCACCACGCAGCCGAGGGAGACCCGGTTATCTCCGGTCGTCGCCGACGAGAGGCGCTGTTCGCGACGTTCACGAGACGGACCAGGGCGCACACGATGGATTGCGATGGCAGCATCGTAATCGACCCATACGATGGCTTCGCCATCGAGGTTGCGGCCCGGCTCGGAATCAAAGCGACCGGCGGGCGTGGTGCGTTCGGCAGGCGACAGGGCCAGCCCGCGCCGCCCGGCATCGGGAACACCATGGTCGCCAGGAGCCAGCCCCAACAGCGCGGCGGAATCACCGGCGAGGCGACCGTCCCGATGGAAAACGAACAACCGGGCATTTTTCTTGTCGACCACGGCGAACGGCAGGTCGCCGTGGTCTCGTGCGGCCATCGCCCAATCGCGCGTTTCACGGGCTTCGGCGGTGAGCCGGGGCGCGTCGAGATCCATCGGCGCGAGGGCCTTGAGGTCAGCGGCTTGAGCCAGGCTCATGGCGGTGCTGCACACCAGCGCCATCATCCAACGTGTTCCCGCCAAATCCACTTGCATGCCACACCCTCGTGCCACTGAACGCCCAGACACCAAAAACCGGGCTTGGGCCCGGTTTCGGTGCGGCAAATGGTAGCAACGAGGTGTCGCCGATCAGCGACTGAAATGGAAGACAGAATTTGGTTTTCGGGAAATCTTCACGCGGGGCTCACGACCTTGGCCCTCCGTACCGTGCCGCCACGTCGTACGACGCGAATACCTCCTTGAGCGGCTTGGCTTCCGGCAGCACGTAGACCACGCCGCGGCGTTTATCGAATACAGGCTTCAACACGGCATCATAGAAATCGGGCGGCACGTTGATGCAGCCATAGGAAATGCGATTGTCCTCGGGCGTCGGCGAAGCCAGACGCTCCTGGCGGCGCTCTTTGGGCTCCACCGCGCGAAGGCGATGCATTGACACCGCAGCGTCGTAGTCCACCCAGATCACGTCCTCACCTCGGACGTTGCGACCCGGCTCTGCAATGAAGCGCCCGGCCGGCGTGGTGCGCTCTTCGGAGCGCACTTCCGCCATGGGCCGCTTGCCGATGCCAGCGACCGAATCGTCACCGGTGGCTGCGCCCAGCAGCACGGGACTTGCCGCCAAAAGGCGGGCTCCCGGCTCGAACACCCAGACACGCGCATCTTTCTTGTCGATGATGACAAAGGCCATGCCATGGTTGTCCCCCGAATCGGCGACCCAGTCTGCAATGTGACGCACGCTCTCAGGGGGAGACTGCGCCCGGAAGGCCGCAAAACGGGGGGCATGCTGGGCGACTACAGGAGACGGGGTGACGACGGAGGTGACCGGCACGGTCCGAGCGCCATGATCCGGGGGCACTATCAAGCTTGCCACCGCGACGCCGAGCACGATGCCTTGCTTGAGTCCATCGAAGATGGCATGCATGTCGAGCACCTTGCGGAAGGTCTCCATGCCGGAGCCGCCGCGTTGCGGCGGCACGGGGCACGGAGAAGACGCCTTGCGCAGTCAATTGCGGTCGGCCCGGGCAGGACGCTCGGTATCCATCGTGGCTGTCGATGTCGAAGTGCCGCTGTTACCCGGCATCGAAGACGTGTCGCTTCCGCTCGG
>Ga0170475_104141560_pt1 | contig 13152 bp, 15 predicted proteins | sample Soicark_Litter_5_FD_111474 | JGI IMG/M metagenome (GOLD analysis project Ga0170475, IMG submission 111474) | Avena fatua rhizosphere microbial communities from Hopland, California, USA. Combined Assembly of 48 SPs | reverse complement strand
GAAAACGTAGAACAGTAGAACGCCACCATGGCCTCCAAGTCGGAAACCCAGAGCGCAACGTGCTCAATGCTTGCCATGCGAGTCCATCTCTTGGGCGAGCCCGATGAGAATTCCTTCCGGGCCGCGGATGTAGCAGAGGCGGTAGACGTCTTCGTAGTTGACGACCTCGTCGACCAGCGTGGCCCCGAGCTTGCTGAGCCGGGCAAGGGTCTCGTCGATGTCCTCGACGGCAAACATGACGCGCAGGTATCCCAACGAGTTCACGGGCGCTGTGCGGTGGTCCGAGGCGATGGCGGGGGCCTCGAAGCGCGAGAGCTCGAGGCGGCTGTGGCCGTCCGGCGTGCGCAGCATGGCGCTTTCGACGCGCTGGCCGCGCACGCCAGTCACGCGTCCGGCCCATTCGCCTTCAATGAGCATGCGACCTTCGAGATTGAGACCGAGCTCGATGAAGAACGCAATGGCGGCGTCCATGTCCGCGACCACGATACCGACGTTGTCCATACGCTTGACTGTCACGATGCCCCCTTGGTCCTGCAAGGATACTGGCGTACGGCGCAGGGCGCGAGATGCCCCTGAAGGCCTTCAGTCAGTTGAAGTGTCCAGAGCAGCTTGATCACGGTGTCCGCCGAACGTATTGTGGGGGAACCTTCTCCACGATCGTGAAACCGCTCGTGCCGTGAGCGAGGAACCGTCCGCCGCGTAGACCTCGAAGTGGACCAGGATGGCGGCCGAGGGCCGTTGGCTTTCGACCAGGCGACCACCCGAAGATGGTGCTCTTGTCGTCGTAGGGTCCGAAAAACATGGCTTCGTCTCCGGAGAGAGTCATTGCGGACGAACCGTGAAGTCTCTTTGGCGTCGGGTGGAGCGTCTGTTCCCGCGTCACGAGGTTCCACCTGACGAGGGGAAATCCCGTGTACGGGAAAAACGCGATTCGCGCGTCGGTGTCCCAACACGCGGCATAGCAATCGGCCACATCGGCACCGTCCGCGCCGAAGAGCGACTGGTAGCCAACCTGCAAGTCGCCAGCGCCATTGAACACGGCGAGTCCCTGGTTGCCGGGCGCAATGCCGCTGAACACGCCCTCGTCAAAGTACGTCACGACGATCGTATCGCGATCTGCCAAAACATCTTGAATCCCATCGCCGGCGAAGAATGGGCGCGATAGGTCATTCGTCGTGGAGAGGACCCAAGCATTCAGGCGGCCCTTCTCGGTGCGGCTGTCCACGACCACTACTCGCTCCTCGTCGAGGCAGCGAATCAGAGGGAATCTCACCAGACTGGGAACCACCGTACATGCGTGTGCCGTCCGCACGAACAGATCGGCGTCGAGGCGAAAGAGCCCTGCCCAATGCCCCGAGTTCAGGACATCGACATCGACGAGCTCGCCCCACTCAGAGGGGAGATTGGTCGCAGTCTCACGAATCATTCCCGGTCTGCCCAACGTTTGCCCGTTCAGCAGTCAACGCCTTCAGCGCGAACGATCTGCCACTGCTCCCAGGCAAGCTCGGGTTCAATGTCCGCGTAGCCTCTCGAGCGTTCGAGCGCGCGCGCATCGCGCGGCTCCATGGCAACGGTCGCACAGTTGGCCACTATCTCTTCGACCTCGCCGCGTTTCAGAGGGCGCCCCGCCGAGCGTTCAGCGGCCATGAGGACAGCGGTGAGTGAAGGAATCATCGTCAGCGCGAGGCGCGCGGGCTCTATGCCTCGGACCCCGGGCTCGCGAAAGCGCCAAATTCCAAAGGGATTGTGGCGGCCGTCGTCCGGTCGGTGGCGATGATCTGGCCAGCGTTCAAAGCTACGGCGTTGTGCATCGGCATCTGGACGAAAGGTGTGACCGGACATGAGCGCGGGTTGTTCAGCAAGCTGATACAGGCAGAATGCGTCCAGCCAGGCAATCGCTTCTCGAGCGTCCCCCATTCCCACCTCGGCGTCTGGCAAGCCAAATTGATGCATTCCGCACGTGAACATGACGTCGTCATCGCCCTTTACCAGGACGACCGCACTCTCGTAGAGCCTGAAGAGATCGCCAGACTCGAGCCGTTCGAGCCACAGCTCCCATGAGGAGGCCGCCCCGGATGCCTCCATCCGAATGGCGACGCCGCCGGCATCACGCAAAGCCCGGCCAAGTCTTGCAACCTCGGGAGCATGCTCGTTGAGAGAACCTCGGAACTCAACGACGGCCGCGCCCGGACAGGTCGCCACTCGCCCGAGCAACTCTTTCGCCAAAGGTCCTTGGCGTCCCCAGGTGAAACCATGGGCAAGCTGATCATCTGTGACGACTTCCACACCGACAGTGCCCGGTAGGGCCGCGTTTGTCCCGCTCGGCGCGTTCGCGATGCCTCGCTCCGCCAAAGCGCGGGAGAGCTCCTGCGTGTCGTGCCATGGTCCGGGAACCAGCATGAAGAAGGAGGCCACCAGGTTGTCCATCGTGCGTCGCGCTAACGATCACGCGTTCGGTGACGGCGCGCAAGCACCGCCCGCTTCACCTCGCTGCGCGGCCGACGAGCTCGTCGGCTTGCGGGATGGTCAGTCGCGGCGCCGAGAGGACGACTGATGCCTCGATCTGGCGTTCTGGAATGCTCCAGTAAGTCCGCAGGAGCACCGCCTTCCGCGCGTCGGGAACGAGGTGGAAGCCGTGCCGTTCGTAGAACTTGACCGCCCAGGTCGCAGCTGCCCATGTGCCGATGAGAATGGGACGAGCGGAACGCGCCCGAAGGTGTGCCAACAGCGCCCCTCCGACCCCACGCCCCTGCTGTTCAGGCAGAACGTATGCGTGCCGGATCAAATCGACGTTCCGGACGGGCTGGAACCCCATCACGCCGGCGACGGCGCCGTCGACTTCGTACGCGACGAAAACGATCCCAGACGCCACTTCGGCGCGAAGCTCGGACGCAGGCATGTACGGCTCGTGCCAACGATCGGCAGGAATCACGCCGCGATACGCTTGCGCCGCGGCGTTGATGACCGCGAGGATCGCTGCCGTGTCTTCGTCACGACACGGACGAATGAGGGGCTGCGTGCGTTCGTGCATTTGTATTCCTCGCTCTAAATACTGATCTAGGGAGCTTCGAAGGGTCCTATGTCTGCGGTGCGGACATAGAGCTTGTCGCCCCAGAAATCTACGCCTCCATTGTTCGCGATGGAGACGCCGCGGTCGATGGCGGGCGAACCTGCCTTGAGCTGAAAGCCGCCCAGTCGGGCCAGCGCGGGGCCGCTGGCATCGCCGTTTGGCCGCGCGGTCGCGTCGACGAACATCGGCGCTCCGGTCTGAGCCGCCGAGCCCACTGACGACACGCCACTGAAGAGGTTGTTGGCGTACGTGACGCCCCCTCCTGTCACGGTCACTGCACCGGCACGCGCCGAGTGCAGGATGTTGTTGCGGATGGCGTAACTGGCCTCGAGCTCGCTACTGCCACCCGATGTGTTGATCAAGCTCGCGCTGCTCGGCCCGTCGATGAAGACGAGATTGTTGTAGATCTGGTTCGTCGCCGAGGCGTCGGAGTGGAGGTTGATCCCGTGGCGCGTGTTGTTCGCGAGCAGGTTGTAGCGCAGCACCGAATCGCCAAAGGCGATCTGGCACAAAAGGATGCCGTCGCCGTTATCGTGAACGTAGTTGTACTGAATCGTGACCCCGGTGGTCGCGCGATCGGCGTCGATGCCATTCGCGTCGGCGCCGCCCGCCTTCTTCACCGTCCGGAAGGTCTCGTTGTACTGCACGACGACGTCGTCGGCGTAGTAGACCTCGATGGCGCTGGTTCCGGCATCTTTGGTGACGTTCCGTTCGATCACGACGTGCTGCGATCCGGTCACGTAGACCGTGTTGCAACCGTACTTGGCGTTGGTCTGGCTCAGGTAATTGCCCCGCACGACGACGTTGGTGTGGGGGAAGAACTTGGAATCGGAGCGCGAGGTGCGCACGCCCCACCCGTACCCACCGTCGAATTGTTTGACCACGATGCCGCCGAACGAGGTGTCCTGGACCACGTTGTCCTCGATGAGCACGTCATTGAACCGCGTCTTGGTCCCATTGTCCGACTGCGCTTCGACCACGATGCCGCCGGTGCGCTTGGACATGTCCCAGCCGGTCTTGAACGTCACCCAGGGTGGATCATCGTCGGCGGAGTCGCCGCCGATACAGTTCACCACGCCCGTCACGTCATGGACGAAGCAATTCCGGATGACGATGTGGTTCAGGGTGCCGGCGTCCTTGCCGCGCACCGCGATCCCGCGAAAGTCGCCGGGCGCCGTTTGTTTGTTCATCACCTCGAGGTTGCTCACCTCCCAGTACTGGACGTTGAGCAGCAGCACGGCGTCCGTGACAGCGACACCGGCCATGATGCGGGGCTTGCTACCCGTCCCGTACTGATCGATGACGTTGGGTGAAGCGGCGCTGCCAGACCCCTTGGGCGCGAGCTGGCCAGTCCAGACGCTGCCTGCCTTGAAGCACAACGTGCTGCCCGGCGCGAGCGTGGTCGCGTTGACCTTGCCGAGGGTTTGCCACGCAGCGCCGGGCGTGGACCCGTCGTTGGTGTCCTTGCCAGCCGTGGCGTCGACGTAGAAGACTCCGGACGCGGGAGCCGCCCCCTCGCATCTCGAGCGTCCGTCGGTGCCGCCGGCTCCGCCGTTCTTACCGCCCTCGCCGCCCTTGCCGCTTCCGCCCCCTGGACCTGTGACGCCTCCGGTCCCAGCCGCGCCTCCCACGCCCGTGCCCGCGCCACCGCTCGAGCTGCCGCCACTCGCGCCGCCGGCATTCGAGCTGCTCCCGCGCCCGCCGCTAGCGGCGCCGCCCGCACTCCCCGAACCGGAGGACGGCCCACCCGTGCCGAGGCCGCCCTGACCGCCGGAGCTGGTAGATCCACCCCCCGTTCCGCCGGCCGAGCCCGCACCTCCGCACGCGGCCAGGACCAACAACGAGCCTGCGAGAGCGACCAGAGCGGAGGCACCTGCCACGCGGCTGAGGGGCAAGGTGCGCCTGGAATCGGATGAGAGGGGGGTATTGCGTCGCTCCATGGCGTGGGGCCCATTGTAGCGGCCCGGACGTCGGCGTGGGGTGGGCAGCCCGCGTTAGAACGTGACGTAGAGGCCCCTGGAATTTGCGACGACGCCCGCAACGAACTCGACGAACGCGGAGAGCTCGGGAGAAGCGCCGTTCCGAAGCGTCTCGAGGGAAGCGCAGACCTGCTCCGAGGATTGGAAATAGGAGCCCATCAGGCCTGGATCGAAGATGGCGCCCGCAGGTGCCACGAAAGGCGAACCGAGGAGCGCCGCGCAGGCCGACGGAGCGATGCTCGATTCGACGTCGGCCCACGACCCGTTCAGGCCGTGGTCAGCCGACGGGTCGTAGTACTTGGTCAGCGCGAAATCGGCGATCTCTTGGAGACCACCGCTCTCGAGCGTTTCCTGCCAACGCTTGTCGAGGGGGTCGCCCTCGTAGGGGGTCGAGCACGACTCCCAATGCGCATCGACGAACATTGTGTTTGACCTTCCTGTCTCCGCTGCGAGCGTCGCGCTGTCTCAGGGGCAAGGCTCCCGTGCGCCATGAGCTACTCATACCCCAAGGGGGCTTCGAGGGAGCCAACGCCAACGCCTTGTTGCTTCGCGCTCATGTGGGAGGTTCGCCATTGAAGCGGGTGATCAGCATGACCGCGGTGTCGTTCACGGCTGTGCTCGCTCGCAGCCCGGCGGCGTTCGTCAGCACGAGCACTCCGAACCTTTTCGCGGGCGCCAGCCAAACGTCGGCGTACCAGAGATTGTTGCTGCCGTCGTGCTGGAACACAGTCCCCCCACCCCAGTCTCTTTCGACGACGCCCCAACCAAGCGCGTAGGCCGTTCCCGGCGTCGGTGTGTGGAGGCTCTGAAAGCTGGCTGCGGACACGAGCGATCCCGTCCCCATCGCGCCCTTGAGGTGCATTTCGTAGTACTTCGCAAGATCCGCCATGCTCGCGTGCACCGTGCCAGCAGGGCCCATCGCGGGCGGGTTGTCGGCCGCGGGCCCCGCGGGGACCGGGGCAAAGCCGTCGTCCCAGATCGAATGTCCCCAAGGCTCAGCGAGCGGGGTCGAGCCTGAAGGGGGACCAAAGCCAGCGCTGGTCATGTCCAAGGGTGCGAAGAGACTCTCGGTCATGAGGCTCTCCCATGCCTTGCCGGTGACTTGTTCGAGCATGGCACCTGCCACGATGTAGCCCGCATTGGAGTAGTTGAAGGTTCCCAAAGGCGAGGCCGGCGCCAGGGCCAAATACTCGCGCGCCAGCTGTCGCCGTTGCTCCGTGAGGGAAAGAGTGCTGCCCCGAAGGGAACCCCAACTCGGGGCGCTGGTCGCATCCGGCGTGATGCCCGCGGAGCTCGTCAGAAGATTCGTCAACGTCACAGCGCCGTACTCCGGCCGCATCGGAATGTCAGGAAGAACTTCGGCGACGGTGGTCTCCCACCCGATTTGCCCGCGCTCGATCAGAAGCGCCGCCAAAGTGGCGGTCATCGATTTCGTCAGCGAGCCAATGTGCCATTGATCGTCTGCCGCAATGAGGTCCGGGTGACCGAGCGCGCGCACGCCGACGAATCCAGACTCGAGCGGGCCCTCGGGCCCGAAAGTAATGGCTGCCAAGCCCGGCAGCCGGTGGTTACCCCGAATCAGCTCCAGCTCTTCGTCCAACTGCCCGTCCCCGAGCCGTCCGACGTCTGACGGGTGCGCAGCGGAGGGCGGCCCCAGCAATCCCTCCGACCCACAGCCACCACCAAACGCGGCGAGGAGAAGAACGAAGAAGGCACCTGGGCGCTGGCGCTCGCACGAGCATGGTCCTGTCGTCGTCGACACGGGCGAACGTCCCAGCAAACCACGGACCAGGTGACGGCGCTCGCAACGTCAGCGATCGCCGTCTATGCGGGTGGTGCGCCAAGACGAGGTGGGCCTCCAGCGCCCACCCCCTGCACCCCCTGGGCCGAATTCACAACGAGTTGATAGCGAGACGTGTCTTCCAACGCGAATGGCTCACCCGATTGGTCGAACCTGGTGGGAATGAACACGCACCGACGCCTTTCAGCCGATAGGGGCGGAAGCATTTCCAATGCGTCTTGCAGCGACTTCGCAGTCCGGATTGAGGCCGTTCTGCCAAGAGATTCCTCCCAGTGTTCCATCGGGTGTTCGGCTAACGATACCGGCGCCAGGCGGCGGTGGGCAGCAGCTCCTCGCCGATGGTCACTGAGGAATGCGGGCGATGACCTTGAACTCGAAGTCGAACCCAGCGAGCCAGTTGACGCCGACGGCCGTCCAGTTCGGATAGGGCGCGCGCGGGAAGACTTCGGCCTTGACCGCCATGATCGTGCCGAACTGCTTTTCGGGATCGGTATGGAAGGTGGTCACGTCGACGATGTCATCCCATCCACACCCCGCTGCCTTCAACGTCGCCTCGAGATTGGCGAACGCCAGACGGACCTGAGCCTCGAAGTCAGGCTCGGGTGAGCCATCGCCCCGACTGCCGACCTGCCCAGACACGAACAAGAGATCATTCGACCGGATCGCTGCCGAGTAAGCGTTCGAGGTGTAGAGGTCTTGACTTCGGAAGTCATGCACTCACCCGCCGACGATACTGCTTGGCTTCGAACCCGTGGGTGTGCCGTTGCCGCAACGTTCTCTTTGCACGATCGGCGTCAGGGCGCGTGTTAGCCGCCCGGGCATTTGCGTCACGCTCTATCGTGTGTAGACTTCTACACATGGCGACCAACCTCGCGATCGATGATCGGCTCCTTGACGAGGCGCTTCGCGTGGGCGGCCAGCGGACGAAGAAGGACACCGTGACGCAGGCGCTCATGGAGTACGTACAGCGTCGCAAGCAGGCCAAGATTCTCGACCTTTTCGGAAAGGTCGACTTCGATCCGAAGTACGACCACAAGCGGCAACGGCGCCGCTCATGAATGTCATTGTCGACACGTCCGTTTGGTCGCTTGCCCTCCGGAGGCGGCGGTCTTCGACTGCTTGGGAGGCGTTGGAGCTCGCCGAGCTCATTCGAGAAGGAAGAGCTGGAGTCCTGGGCCCCGTTCGGCAGGAACTGCTCTCCGGTGTTCCCGATCAACGGCAGTATGAGACTCTGCGGGACTACCTACGCGCGTTCCCGGACGTCTCTCTTGGGTCGGACGACTATGAGGAGGCGGCCGCGTTCTTCAACCGATGTCGCGCGAAGGGTGTTCAAGGATCGAACACTGATTTTCTGATTTGCGCGGCAGCCGCGCGGCGCAAGCTGGGAATCTTCACTGCCGACGCCGATTTCGTTCATTTCGCCAAGCTGCTCCCGATTCAGCTTCACTCTCCGCGCGCGTCTCTGTCTGGCTAACGATCGCACCTTCAGCGACGGGCGCACCAGCACGCTAAGCGACCGAACGCCCGGGTCCGACTGCAACCGCGGTTAGACAACACTCGGCCGTGGATCATGTGCCGCCAGGAGCAGCGTTGGCCCTCCACGTCACCATGTTAGCCGGGCTCAGGATATCCGATCTCCGCCATGTCTCCTTTGAGCGATCCAAGGTCGACCTCGGGGTTCAACCGCTTCACGAGCGCCTTCGTGAGCGCGCTGTGTTGGTACAGCGCAACCACATCCGCGAGCCGGATGTCCGTTCATAGTAGTCAGCGGCAAACTGAACATACTGTTCCGGAGCGCCGGCAAAAATTGACAGAAGCCAAGCCGACCCGTCGGGATCGTCACCCGACGGGAAGTGAACAGGACCGCTGGACCAGGCCCGGTCCATGGCGCGTCTCCAGACGCAGAATGTGCTGTTGGCAGTGTCGAACGCGGGCTCCTGCAGGAATTTCGCGTGGAACTCTTGCGGGAGCGAATCGAAGATCCCTGGCCACGGCGAGTCGGGCCGAAACATCGAGGATTCGTGTGCGAGGCCGTGAAGAACGACGCCGTCGGAGGTCAGAAGCGCGAACCAGTGATCACCGGAACCCTTGCGCATGGAGGCCATCATCGCGTCGCTCGCCCATCGCGAATTGAACGAGTAGTACCTGTCCTGCCACTCGGGCGCGAGGATGGCATCAAGCATGGCCAAGGCGCGTGTGAGCCTTCGAAAGCCACGAATGCCAGGGAGCCCTCCGAGATTTCGCGTGGAGATCATCATGATCCTTCATTGTTCAGCTACTCGGTCGTCCAGGCGGAGGTAAGGATTGCGCCGAGGACCGCGGCGGCGCCGAGGCTCGTGGCGACCACGCGGGGCGGACCTCGCTCGGACGAGAGCAACCACCCGGCGCCGAGGCCGAGCGTGCCTCCTAGAAGACCGCCGCCGACTTCGGCGAAAGTTCGAAGGCCACAAAGGGGACCGCTGCAACTCGCCCTTCCCCCGAGCGCGACACCGAGCGATGCGCCGCCCGCGAGCATGCTGGCGACCGGAATGAAGCGAAGCTGGTCGTCATTGCGGGTGACCGCACCAAGGGTCACCGCGCCGGCAGCGGCCAACGACGCGAGCACCGACGTCATTGATGCGCGCTTCCGCCGTTTGCTGGCTGACCATTGCGCCTCCGCCGACAATCCGCTCGCGCAAACGCGTGAGCCGAGAGGATCGACGGCTGCGGGAGGAGTGGTCGGCGTCACCGGGGGAGAGCCCGGCCCGGGTGAGGAGGCAGCCCCTGACGATGAGGGTGTCGTTGACAGCGCCGGGCTCGTGCAGACGGCCTTGGCCAAGGTCGAGGCATCGACGACCTTCTCGTCGAGAGCCCGCTGCAAGACGCGGAGAGCCCGGCGCCGAAGGGCCGACGATTCCTGCACGGCATCGATGAGCGCCGGATCGACCGTCTGGCCAAACGACCAGAAATCAGTCTCTCGGGCGCGCGGAAGAGCGCCGATGGACAGGGCGGTGCTTCGCTCGTAACGGTCGAGCGCCGCGGCCGCCGAAGGCTGGTCTTCGCTGGCGAGGGCGATGAGGCACTTGGCGCGCGTGTCTCGCTCGCGTGGCGTCTCCTGACGATCGGGAGAGCGGGCCACAATGACGGCTTCACGCTGCGCCAGGGTGGCAACTTGCGCGGCGGTGTCCGCGGGAAGCGTGCAGGTAAGGTAGTCGAGGAAGAAGGTCGTGGCGGGCTGCTGGCGGGCGCTTTGAACCGCACTCGTGAAATCGCCCGCCACGCCCGTCGCCACGGCGGTCCGACACAGAGGAGAAATGAGCGCCTCCCATTGGCGCGGCCTCGCGTCCCCGTTTAGGTCGAGTGCTCCCGCTTGCGCCGCGCGCTTGGTCAGGCTGCCCACAAACGCGGTCAGCCCAAGACAAGGGAGGGGCTGACGTGCAGCCGGACCAAGAAGCCAGCCCACCGTTTGCCCGCTAGAGGAGAAGGCCGGGCCGAGCGCGAGCGCGCCGCCCGAATGCAACCCTACCTTGACGCTCTCCGGAAGAGAGTGCTCGCCCACCAGCGGAGGCGTTTGCCAAATGAATTGGCAGAAGCGCGCCGTTTCATTGGGTGTGAGGGAACGGTGTACCCAAGTCTCCCGGTCGAGATTCAAGGCATACGCCGCAATGGTCGGCCGAGATGGTTCGCGCATCATAGCGCACGCCTCGCGCGGAGTGACGTTGGTGACGAAGAGGCCGCCGTCGTCGGTCATTCCACCCGCCGCCTGGTACGAGGTGGGCAGCGGCGCTTCGACCGCGCGCCATGTGCCCGCCGTTGCGTCACCGACCATTGCGATGGCCGTCCTTGCGGTGGGCTCGATGCCCACCACCCACAGCTGGCCGTCCTCCCGTTCGGCGGCCGTAAGGGCCAAGATCGCCCGCGGCAGCTTGCTGTGCGCTGTCCACGTGGACCCCAGGGCTTCGACCTCGGTCGTGTCGGCGCCACCGATGGCCAGCACCCGTCCATCGCGCAGCGCCCAAAGAACGTGCCGAGCGCGCGGGTGCGCCATGGCAGGAGCCAAGCTCCATTGCAGCGTGCGTGGATCCAGCCGCTCGCACGAGGAACCTTGCGCGTAGCCTCCGCAGACCAACACTTCGCCGCTCGGGAGCTCCACTCCCGCTCCGCCCTCGTGAGAGAACGACAGGAGCCCGGTTGGCTCGGCGTCAGGCGGCGAAGACGGGCGGGTCGCCACAGCTGATCCAGCCGTGCTGGCCGCCGGCGCTGCAATCTCGGCGCTGCCGGCGAACGGGCAAGTGAGCAAGACGACGCCGATGAAGGTCGACAATCTGGTCGACCAACTGCAATACCAGGCCGGGCCAGGCTTTCCCATGAGTCGTCAGCATAGCCCGTTCGTCGCAGGCGCGTTCGGCGGCGGCCCGAGATGGAGACCTACACCGCGACCGCGTAGCGGAGACCGAGGTGACGGACGCGACCCGGGCGGGCGAGGTCACGGCCGCAGAACGAGGAAACCCTTTTGCTCGGCTTCGAAAGCTGCTGGCAAGACGGGCCGACTGCCAACCTTTGCCGCACCCATGCCGCGGATGTGCCGAACCAGTCGCGCGGAAACGCGCGTAACAGCAGCCCAGTCCCAAGTGGCCACGTGCGGCGCATCGTGTGGATAGGTCGGGGCCCATCGTTCCGCTCGGTCCTGGCTATTGTGATTGGTGTGCGAGGCTCGCAATTCCTGTCCGCGCGGCGCCTCGAGGAGAAGCTGTATCAATCCCCATCCTTCGGAGGCGTAGCGAAACGTCGCGTTTCCCAACGCTCCTGGCTCGAGGTCAATCCGCTTCGTTGCAAGATGCCCCCGCATCTCCGGTGCGTACAGCATCAGATGGGCGGCCTGGCGGGTAAGATCAAACGCCGACGTCACCTCCTCGAGCGAGGTGAAGGTGCGAACCTCCTGGTCCGGCGCCGAGTAGGCTTCCATCAGCCGCCAGTCCCGGTTGGAAAACACAAACTCCAAGACCGCCGCGCAGTCCCGAGCGAGGGCATAGAAGTCACAATTCGGCATTTCGCTTTCGCTTTCGCTTTCGCTTTCGCTTTCGCCCGACGATAAAGGAATTCAGCAGCCCGCGCAGCCCAGTGGCCGCCAATTTCAGGCGTTGGGTAGCCTGCGGCGGCACGACCTGCAGTCCGACCCGAGATCTTCAGCGTCCGGCGAGCACGACGAGGTAGCCATCAAGGTCGCGCAACCAGATCTCGCGATGCCCAGCGTTGGGGTTGACATGAACGTCGGTCACGATGGTCGCGCCGGCTTTCCGGATGCGCGCTATCGCAGCATCCATGTCGTCAACCTCGAACCAAACTGCGACGCCATTGCCCAACGGCACGCCGGGCGTGGCCAGGGCACCGTGGTGATGTGCCTCCTCGAGCAGGTGTAGCTGCAAGACCATTCGGTCCTCGACAACAACCTGCTCGTATTCATCGCCGCCGTGGGCGCTCTGAGCACCCAATACATTCTGGTACCAGCGACTCGCTGCCGGCACATCGCGGACAGCGAGCAGGGGCTGAGGGGTGACTCCTATCTTTCTCTTACGATGCATGCGACCCACGCACGTCACGAAACAGAACGAACCCTGCAGCGTGCTGCAACCAAAGTTCGCGCCCTCGCTCTGTAGAGGGCGGCTTGGCAAGCTCCTTTTCAGACGGTGACATGATTCCCTTCACGTGTCTGTCGAACAATGCTGCCGTTCAGCGGCGTGGTCCCGAGCGAAAGTGAGGAACACGTCCGACCGCAACGGCTTGTATCGCTGAGCGCTGCCAATCCTCGAGAGCTCCCGGTCAGCAGCTGTTCCGTCCTGTGATTTACAGCCCGCACGGGCAACACGAGATCGATCCACCGCCTGGACCTGACGGCAATGTCCGGCAGGCTGCCGGCGGCTGAGGCCAAGGTCCGGGTCCGAGACCACCGCACGCCAGGGCGTACTCGTCGGAGTGACACTGATCTGCGCACTCGGAATACGACATTCCGGGTGTCGTGTTCTGACCGGGGCATTCGGTGACATTCGTGCTCAGGCAAGACATGCCGTCACCCTTTGCACCCTGACACGAAAGGTATGTGCGCGCCGCCCGGCACTGTCCCGGTGCCGCAGTGGCAGGCTCAAAGCTTGGCGACCAGGTGCAGGCGGGAAGAGACGCATCCGACAAGGGTGAGTTTCCACCGCACGAGCCCACCCATGCCAAGGACAGAAGGAGTGCGAGAACTGGTCGCACAGCCGTTTGCAGAGAGCACGTCTTCATGAGGATTGCTCCGTTCGAGCCGTAGAGGGGCCCGATGGTGCGTG
>Ga0170475_117886287_pt1 | contig 13153 bp, 1 predicted proteins | sample Soicark_Litter_5_FD_111474 | JGI IMG/M metagenome (GOLD analysis project Ga0170475, IMG submission 111474) | Avena fatua rhizosphere microbial communities from Hopland, California, USA. Combined Assembly of 48 SPs | reverse complement strand
GAAGCCCCATTACTATGATAATAACGAAATAGCCACCCATCATTTACATCACGCATAATATGTTCTACACTTAAAAATGCTAAATTTATATTTGGTGCATAATGCATTGCTAAAAATATCCCTGTTATTAATTGTACTATTAAAAATACAAATTTTACAAAAAGCTGCAGCTAAGATGAGTTCAGGAGAGGAGGAAGAAGAGGAGAGGAAGAAAAGGTGCTAAGTGTGATTTTTTACAATGAATTAGAACTCCTTCTTTTTTACAGCACGAGGAGCTTGATAGCCCTCAAAACCTTCACGATAAGCTCCTCCTCCGGATGTTGTGCCAACATCCTGGGTTGGACCACCCGCTGCACGAGCAGGAGGAGCATCATCATCGAATTGAGCTCGTTGATCGGTAGCTTGAGTCTCACGAAGTTGCGCCTTAAGTTTCTCCAACTCAGCCATCATATTGTCACGATTCTGCTTAATGTTAGAAATGTGATCACCACGAATATCAGATTCTTGCATTCTCAATTTTTGTTCAGCTTGAGCCAGCTTGAGCTCCTCATCATTCACAGCTTGTTTCAAATCATTGACCTTTTGAGCCAATGGGTTACTTTCATAAGTGACAGTGTCATCACCCTTATAAGCACCGTGTTGAGGACCGAACTGACGCATAGCATCAACTTCTTCCTTCAAATCGGCAGCTTCCTTTTGTTCCTTCTTGTACTTGTCACGATAACGATACCCACGGAAGGCAAGGTAAATCAAGCCCAACAAGAAGATCAAACCGAAGATTACACCCAAGATGATGGCAACAATGTTTTGTTGGACAGGATCACTCTTAGGCTTTGGTGGTGGAATGTATTTGGCCAATGGAGAAGTAATGAAGGCATAGACGGTACCATGACGACCTTGACCGGTAGTAGCCGGGGCTGTGCATCGATTGATGACAGACTGAACCAAATTATCTGGTGGTGGCGCTGTGGCAGGATCACGGACAATGTATTGACCTTGAGTACAGTTGACACTTGGAGGACAGTTCAATCTTCTATCATATTGAGATGGGAACAAGCATCTCCAAGTTGAGAATTGTCCAATTTCGAACAACGAGGCCAAGCAAATATCTTCGATCCAGACAGTACCATCAGGGAGACGACGATTCGAATCGACTAATGAGGAAACGGTAACATTAACAGCAAATGGCTCCACAACATCAGAGTCGACATCACATTCGAAAGCAGGAGAAACAACAGTTTGTGCAAAAGTTAAGAAAGCATCATATTCCAAATCATCACGATGGACACGACTAGGATGAACAGAGTTGACAGCATCTCTCATACGAGATTCAGCCACAGTTTTGAATATAATTCGAGTAGTGGTAACGTTTGGAACACTCAACAACAAACCACCAGAAGCGATTTTCGCCGTCATAATATTCACCAATAACAAATTCAAAGCCAGAGTGAAGGAAGAATCACGGCGGACATCAACACTGACACGTTGGTTAGAGGACTTGACTTGAGCATAGCAACCAGTGAAACATGGTTCGGTAGGAGTGGCATCCGGAAGGGCCAACAAACGACGACTAATGGAGGCAGCAGAATTACATCCATTTGCATTCTGAGCGCATTCACGGTTCCAGCAATGATAGGGGGCTTTCAAGCCACAGCCATCATAAGCCAAACATTTCTCACGACATAAGCCATCTTCACATCGGAGAAGCTTGCCGTTACATTTGGCGATGGACTTTTTAATGCTTTGGCAAACATCTGTACTGTTGCAAGTACCATCCGAGCAACGACTTGTATTAGTTGGGCAAGCAGGTATGGGTGGACACATCCATTCGTCATCAGCAGCAACACACAACCCATTCCAGCAAAGAATCGATCCAGTTGGGCAAATTGCATTGACGCTGCTAGTTGAGGGCCAAGTGGATTGAGGGCCATTAGCCACCTCAACAGCAATTTTAGCACACAGGCTAGGTTGGTCAACACAACTTCCATCCAAACAACGGGAACCAGCGCAGGGTGGTGGTGCAGGACCACCAGATTCATAACCGCACAATTGAATTGTTGCTTTACACGCGCCTGTAGGGCACTCGACAGGAGAGGTGGGTGGACATCCTTGAGCCACACCCATACAAGAAGCATGACATTGAAAGTCTTGAGAGCAAATCATTTGACCATCGGGACAGGGTAAGGCAGGCTTACATAACTTGGCTGCAGCAGCACAAGATCCATCAACACATAAAAATTGACCAGCCTCACACACAACAGCGGAAGGACAAGAATCAGTTGTTGCACTAGAACCAGCGGGATACTTCTTGCAAGTGCCGTCAGCACATCGAATAGGAGCAGTGATGGGGCATTGATTTGTCGTGTTGCAAGCAGCAAGACTTGCCTTGCAAGTGCCATCAGCACACCAAACACCAGTACAACCTGTAGGGCAGGAAGCACCTGGAGCAACACAAGATCCATCAGTGCTACAGCGGAAAGGAGTGTTGCGAGGGCAGCCATTGGCTAAAGGACAGTCGTTGGGGTCAGTCACACAAGCACCGTTAACGGTACACTTGGATTGTGAAGGGTCAGCACAACCATCAGGAGATGCAAAACTAACACAGAGTGCACTATCATTGACACACAAACCAATGGGACCGGTAGAGCAGCGAATTGAATTTGCAGAAGGACAGCCAGTTTGGACATTAATGTTGCAAGCAATCTCGGCAACCGTGCAAAGACCATTTGGACAACGATAGGAACCAGTTGGACAAGTATCGCCAAGAGGACATTGGCCTGGTGGACGGCAGATTCCACTTTTGCATCGTTCAGTGTTAGTAGGATTATTAGGGGGACCGCAAGGAGCAATGATGGGACATTGAGCGGAAGTGGCTACACAATCACCGCTAGCGCAGAAGAAAGGCGTAGTACCATTACATGGGTTGGGAACCAAATCTGGAGGACAAGCCGAGGATGAGCTTGTGCAAAATCCGTTAGAACAGCGGAAGGGAAGCGTCTGTGGACATTTATTGTTGGTTGAAGAGGCAGACGTACAATCACCAGCTGTTTCTGCACAAGATCCATCAGCACAACGTTGTTGTGGCGTGCCATCTACAATGGGGCAGCCATTGACCGATGGGCATTGGGACACATCGGCTCGGCAAGAGCCGTCATCACAAGGAACCGTTCCTGCCGGGACAGTAGTGTTTCCACCAACAGGGACGTACTCACCAGCAGTACAAGAGTAGTTAGTCGGGCAACTTTGGGTTTGAGAAATGCAAAGCCCAGAGCTTCCGCACTTGATTGGTCGGGTACTAGGGCATCCATTTGCTGCTGGGCAACTCTGTGCATTGGCGGCGCAGAAACCATCATCACAAAGTTCTGGGAAGTTAGCAGGGCAAGCAGGTGCGGGACAATCTGTAGCAGATGTGACGCAACGACCATCAGAACAGAAAACTCCAGGACAACAGCCATTGCAGGAACCATCATCGTTGTAAATCGCTGGGCAACTACCGTTAATACATGTTCCACTAAGACATCGAGTAGGGCGATCGAAGGGACAAGGAGAAGTAGAACTTTGACAAGTTGGGTCATTCCATGGTTCAGCCACACAAGCGCCATTTGGACATTGGTAGGGTTTGGTAGGATCAGAACAACCAGAGGCAGTTGGACAATCAGATGGAGCCGAACGGCAGGTTTCATCCCAACATTTGTATGGTGAGCTGTCAGGGCATGTAACAGGAGTCGCACAAAGCTGTTGAGATGGAGCCCACAGACCATCAGGACATGGGATCAAAGTGGTGCCATCATCAGGATGGGTTGTAGGACAGAGTGAAGAAGTGGCACGACAAGAAGAGTCGGTGCAGCGAACGGGGGTCTCTGGAGGGCAAGTAAACGAGGTTGGACACAGACTCAAATCTGCAACACAAATTTGACCAGCTGAAGATTGAGGACAAGTAAATTGAGGGCAAGGATTGTAGTTGTTGTTGGCCATGGAACAATTGTTTCGGCAAGTACCATCCAAACATCTGAGCGTTGCCGGTGGACAGGTCACGATAGTTGGGCACAAAGCCAGAGAGGCAGCACAACCGCCAATTGGGCATCGGACTGGCTCGGGAGCAGCACATGCAGGGGCATCAGTGCAAAGGTCAACAGAAACAGCACAAGCATTATCAGGACAAAGAACAGGAACATCACTCGGGCAAATAATTCGAGTGGGACAATCCACCGATGAGGTGCGACAACTTCCATCTGGACATCTCCAGGGAATGGCTGCAGAGCAATCTGCAACACTAGCACAGTCATTAATGGTAGCAGTGCAGCTACCATCTATGCAAAGAACTGGCTGATTCAATGGACAAGTTACAGGAGAAGGACATCTCTCAGGACAGCTGATGACTCCTGCAGGACAGATGATACAAGTGCCATCAGGGCAAGTGAAACCAGGGCAGGTAGTACTTGTGACACACTGACGAGCAGATCCCTTGCATGAGCCATCAGGGCATTTGACTGGCTTGTCAGAAGGACAAGTTGAAGTGGTGGGACAGAATAACATGTGGTGTTGACAAGAACCATCAGGACAACGAACTTGATTCAGAGGACATTTTATAGCTGAAGAACACTCAGCCACAGTCTTGGTACATTGGATACCGTTTTCACAAAGTAGATAACCAATAGGGCATGTAACAGGAGTCGGGCAAGATGCAGCATCAGGACGACAAGAACCATCAAAACAACGAACTTTAGCGTTTGGATTAGTTGGATCACACGAGTAAATACTTGGACAGTCATTGAAGGTGGTTTGGCAACTACCATCAGGGCAAAGAACGCCACTACTGCACGTCTTGGGTGTGGGACAATCAGAAAACTCAATAACGCAGCCACCTTGAGCACATCGGAACGTACCAGCTGGGCATGATGTGACAGTGGGACAATCGGAAAGAGACAATACACAAGTGATACCATCACTGCATTGGGTGGTACCAGGAACACAAACAGGGGTGGAAGGACATTCGGCAGTAGTTTGTCGACATTGACCTATTCCCCAACCAGTACAGGCAACAGTTCCACTTGGGCAAGTAGGGGCTGGAGCACAGTCAGCAGCAGAAGCGAGACAGCTGTGGGTAGTAGCACAGAAAACAGAAGGAGACACACAACAGCCAGTGGAAGTGGAACGACAACTACCACTAGCACACTTAGCCTCACAAGTAGTGTCCACACTGGGACAACCGGTGTAAGCTGCTTGACAGTCACGATTAGGACATCTGTATTTAGTGTTATTGTATTCCCAATTACAAGTAGCATGAAGCACGATAGCAGGAACATTTTGGAAAGCAACAGTACTGTTATCACGCTTATCCTTCATCGTAATTTGAGCACTGAAAGAACCATGCCAGTAAGAAATGAAGCTAGCCTGATCGTAAGGATTGCCATTACTGTCATTCTTACTCACGGTAGTGGCAGTGATGGAATAATCAACATTGTTCACAGGATCGTAGTTTCGAACCATAGTGACATAATAACTGAAGTAGCCACTGGAAACTGGGTTCTGGAACTTATCTGAAGCATCAATACGGAAAGTGCTTGGTAAAGCAGCAGTACCCATAATGGGGTTTGGTGTAACGGTGAATGTTTCTGGGACACCAGGAGCAATGTTGACACTAATTACAGCTGTTTGAGTGTTAACAATGGACCCTTTGATGAGATAGTAAGTACCACCATAACTGAGAAGAACACCAATAGGAATGTTTGGAGAGGCTTCAGTTGCATTGACGGTAAATTCATATTGACCGTTAATATTGCCATAATCATTGCCCAAGACATCAGGACCTCGACGTCCAAACAAGGCAACACCATTAGTCAACCAGGCAGTGGCAGTTTGGCTCTGACCAGGGTTGGCATATGTGGCACTGAAAGTTGTTCCGGGGTTACCAAAGACAACATTGGCACCATTTTTACGATAGAGGTTACCATATTGATCACGTAAGTTAACGGTCACAGTCCATTTGGAACCAGCAAGGAAGGTGGTGGCTGTAACAGTGAAATAAGAGGTGGACGGATGAGGAAGAGCAGGACCAACTTCAATAGTAGCCAATGTGGATGTTGGTTTAGTACAGCTAGTGTTTTGACCATCGACCATGACGAACCACGTGTATGTACCAGCGATATAGGGGGTGAAAGGAAGTCTATACACACCCTGTCCAGGATATTGAGTGGCACCAGTTTGGTTAACATATCCAGCAGGTACGAAGGTGATATTGGGAACCTCACCACCACCAGGACAAAGGATGGTGCTAAATGCCCAATTCCAACCAATATTGGCTAGACCATTATCCAACAAGCATGGGTTACCATATTGATCATTCATAACCAAATCAATGGTAGCTTGAACACCCGCGGTAACTTGATCTACAGGGATAACTTGAGTGTTTGGAGGATAACGTACGTCAGCAATCACAGTGAAGTTCTTGGTTCCGGGAACGTTGACAGCAGATCCATCAACAGAGACCAGCATATCATAAGGAATCCAAGCTTCATGAGTGTAAGTACCAGGCAATGACACAATGTAAGAGCCCGGGGTAGCTGATTGAACTCTGGTCGCAGCGTTACCATTCTGATCTCTGGCAGTCAAACGATTCACTTGACCGAACCATGGGTTACCGTAGATATCCACCATATTTAATGTGAAATTAATAGCATTACCGGCAACAGTAGGTTGTCCACTACGAGTGGTGTTAGAAGCAGCTGGATCAACAGCAGCTGGAAGAATGGTCACGGGAATCGAAGCATTCTGAATGGGGCAACCACCCAAAGTAATAGTCAAAGAATTGATGAAATCACTGGTATCAATTTTGGTGGGGACGAAAGAAACATCCACGGTACCATAGTTGGTATCAACATCGCGGAACACAGGAGTGAAAATAGTTGTAGGGTTAGTTTGCAAAGTGAAAACCAGGGGTGTGGCAGAGGTCCAGGTAGCAGGGTTGCCAAAGGCATCGCGCATTCGGATAATGAAAGCACCAGTAAACACGGCGCCAGTAGAGAATTGAGCACCAGCAGTGATGGTCCATGATTGACCGGCATCGAGGGCGGCGAAACTGTTTTGACAAACAGGTGGACCAGCTCCAACAGTGATTTCCATACTATCAATTGGTCTAATTGGGCCAGTACCAGTGCCATTCTTTTGACCGTTGGAAGTGACAGTCACAGTCCAAACTCCGGCAAGGGTCAAATTATAATTACAGACATAGTCACCAACGGTGAAGGTGCAAGTGATAGGAACAGTACTGGTACCTTTTGTGGCTGTAGCACTGACAGTTTGTCCAGCACCAATGGGATTACTAACTCTATCCCGTAATGTCACTGAGAACGAATGAGATTCACCAGCATTCGAGAAAGCTGGAAAGCCTTGCACTGATGATTGAAGTGGGTCAACATAACCGGTAGTAACGTTGAAATAATAGTTGTTAGTGGCATTTTTGGATGCTTCAGTTTCAAGGTTGGATTCGAACACTCTGACTTTGTATATTCCGGGGGTGACACCAATGAAGGTGACATTGTAAAGAGGAACAATTGAACTCATAACAGTTCCAGCAATGGAGGTACTGTTATCTGTTTTAGTGATGGTGACCGCGTAACAGGTTGAGCAAACATAAGCAGCAAGCTGAGTACAACCGCTATCTGCACAAGGAAGGATTTGGAAGTAAGGAGTAGGAACTTCACCAGCACGAACATTCGAGATGTTTTGTAAACGAGCGAAAGTGAGTTGACCATCCTGAACAACACGAGCGGTGAAGCTGGTGATCCAAGGACCATAACCTTTAGCAGGAATACCAGAGTGAGCAAGATAAATCGTGTAAGTTGGTGCAAGTGCGACAAAGGTCGGGCAGGTGTAAGTAACAGTGTAGAGACCAGGTCCACTGTTCACAATGCTAGCAGTAGTGTTAACACCATTGTAGCTAATAACACTGCTGTACAAAGTTAAATCAGTAGTGCCAATTTGAGTGTTGTTGTAGATATCACGAGCTTGAACTTGGAAGCTAGAAACATTTTGGGAAGTACAACCAGTTAATCCACTACCAAAAGCAATTGTGTTGGGAGGATAAGTCTCGGCTGGAATCACAGTGAGGTATGAGAAGGGAGATCCAGTAATGTGTTCACCAGTAAGAGTTACCACAATCTCAATGTTGTAAAGACCAACAGGACTGGTTTGAGATACATTAAAGGTGTAGAGTGCAGTGGCATTTTCAGTGGAATTCGAAGCTATCATAGCGTTACCATAAGTAGAACCCATACGAAGACGAGGAGAGTAATCACCAGGAAGGGCAACACCATCACGAGCGTTGCCATACTTATCAACACTATGAACAGTGAAGACGAAGGATACACCAGCTTTGACGGTGGAATTAACCAATACTGGTTGGAAAGTAGAAATCTTATCCGCCTTTCCAGCCGAAACAAAATCAGTGACTGGACTACCAGAAATTTGTCGGACGGTGGGAACGTTACCTTGAATGTTGAATGTCAAGCTTCCTTTCACCTTGGGAATAAATGAAAGTTGATATTGACCAAGAGAGAGAGCAGTGACAGTGGCGGGACCGTCAAGAGAGCCACCAGGGAAGATCACGTTCGCAACTTGAAAATCCGTGTTTCCGACAAAGATTCTGTTTCCAAATCCATCTTTGGCTTGGATGATACAATTGAAAACATCTCCAGCCGGAAGTGCTTGGGTTCTAGCGCAAGTGTGAGTACAAGAAGGATACCAAATAGGACCTGCGACAATGTTGGGAGAACCAAATTTGGTAAAGTTAGTACCATTATTGATTGTGAATGCAATAGAGAACTCGTTCAAGCCAGGTTCAGTGGCCTGTGTAGCATTGTAGGTGACTTGAAGTTTGCACAAATTGCAGTTGTTAGCAGGATCATCGACCCATGTGAATATGAATGGGACAGGAGGAGTCAAAGGCATGTAAGTGCTAACAGTAGTACCATTTTTCACAGCCCATACCAGTTCACCAGAAATAACATCCTCAGGATTATCAAAGTTAATAGGATTAGCTTGAATATCAGCTAAATCTAAATCAAAAGTGGCTGTTTGCCCAGCAGTTGCTGCAGTAACACCATTACCAATGGCATCGGACTTGTTGATGTTAGCAAGACCAGGAACAACAAGGACAGTTTGACCAAATTGTATACCACCAAGAGCAAGAGTGTTAACTCGGACGTATTCACTGTAACTGCCAACGCGAGGGATGATCATATCAAATTCATAATAACCCATATCGAAAGTTGCGTCGGTGAGATTGCCAACATCCAAGAAACTAGGTACATAACTAGCAGTAATACCTTCAGGTGATTGAGTTTTGAGGTTGTTGTATTGATCAACACCTCTCACAGTCATTGTGTGGGGAGTACCAGCCAAAATACGAACATCGTCGTAGATGCTGTTGACACGTGCATAACCGCGGTTTTGAGCACCACAAGGAGGAATAGAACTATCTGCCTTCAACGTGAAGTTGCGAGTGAAACTCGCACTTCGAGTATCTTGGCCACGGAAGGTGATAAAAGCTTCACGAGGGGCCTTGCTTTGTGCTTTGACTGAGGCAGCAAGACCCGCACCAGTGCCAGTGAGTTGACCAATGTAAACATAGGCGAGATTACCAGTAGGAGGAAATTGTGTAGCGCCCAAAGCAGTGAAGTCAGTTGGTAAACCAGCAGCGGTGGCTTGAGCTCCAACAGAAGAATGAACAGCCATGACTAAGTAATCAGTAGCGTTGAGTGTGGTGCCGCGGAGGAAATTGTGTAATTCAGTAGCACCACCAGTGTAGCCAGCAGCAGGAACAGCATTAGTCAAATCGTACGAGAATGGACCAACCTTCACACGACCAAAGTAACGGAACACTGCAACAACCAAGCTATTCGGAAGACCCATAGTGTAGAGCTCAGGAATTTCTCCGTGGATGACTCGGGAGTTATCAGGAGAGATAAAATCAGCCAAAACATCAAATTGGAAAGGAACTTGAGCTTGACCCATACTTAGAGGTGGATCAAGAATGATGTTTCCATCAATGGTAATGTTGAACTCATAAGTACCAACGCGAGTGTGGTTGTAAGGAATTTGATAGGTACCATCACCAAGATCGACAATGGGAGTAGAATTCCACTGTCCAGGAATAGGACAAAGCTGGTTATGATAGTTGACCACAAATTTGTTTCCTTGACCACCGATATTGATGTTATTACCACAAGCATCACGAGTTTGAAGTCTGAATGAGCTTTGAACACCGGCAATGGTTGGGGTAGGAGAAGAAACTTTAATAGTTTCCTTGAACTCAACAGGGACAACAAGCATACGGAGGTAGTTGATGTACACATTACCAGTGTTATCAACAGTATTAGCAGCAGTGAAACCAACATAAGCAGCACCACCCATGCTAGTACTAAGTCTACGAGCATCGACTTGAACTTCAACAATTGGACGAATGACATCATTCAAGTAAACACGAAGCCAAGCAGGATCAGTAGGAAGTTGACCAACTCCATATTCAATACGAACTCGATGTTCCGTTCCGTTAGTAAAATTGAGAAGTGGTCCAGGAGCTTGATTGGTACCCAAAGAGAAATTACTGTACTCACGAGCATCATTTGCAAGTTCATAAGCAGTGTGAACACTCAATTGACCAACACTTCCATTTTGCCATACAGCATTATCACCGACACCAGCACTGATAACGTTATCAAATTCAACGACAAAACTCTTGGTAATACCAGAGTATCCCAAATTGAAACCACTAAAACCAATAGCAGCAGGGTTATCGTTGTTGTGGAAAATGAAAGAAAATCCTTCTGGTCTTCCAGTGACGTTGAAACTAAATTCAGCCAAGAATCCATAAAGTAATTGGACAGCAACTGGAGTACCGTTACTTGAGAAATAGGCAACAGATCTATCCAAAGTAGTCTGATTGATCAAAAGCAATTTGTTATCAACAGTCCAAGTAGCAGCAGGAGCGAGATACATTTGACTACGAAGAGCAGCAGTGGTCCAATTGAAATTCATAACACGAACACCACTAGTTAAGCCGTTACATAAAGTAAAGTTAGGTAATTGAATCTGAATTTCAGGATCACCAATAGAAGCACGATGAGCATAGAAAATATCACATCTATAAGTTTCATTAACCACCATAGTAGGACGTTGAACAGCCGCAAAACGATCCATGTTAATAGTATTCGATGGGAAAGTAGTATGAATACCTTCTAAAGACCAACCGGTAGGACCGTTGAGTTCACCACCACCTGGATTAGTTGGTAATAAATTATCAATAAATACCCACATATCATCGGAAGATGACATACGATAAGAAGCACCAGCATCATAACGAATATAAGTATTTAATTCATAAGTAAAATAACGGTTATGAGGATCACCTTCATTACCAAATAATTGATTATCAATGGGATACCATGAAGTAGATAAGAAAGTGAAAATAGCACCACCACCCGGACTAGAAAGAGGAATAGTTTGAACTTGTGCTTTATTGATGATAGTAAGAGGATCAGTAAAGAACCAATCATAGAAACCAGGACTGGTGAGAGTTTGACCAGGAGGACTGGGGGGAATTTGTCTGAATTGCGCGGAATCATTAGTAACCAATAAACCGATAGGTTGTGTACTGTTGACAGTAGATGGAGTGATAGAGGCATTCCAAAATGGTTTCCGATCTGGTCCTAAGAAGTTGCGGACCCAGTGCTTGTTCAGATCCTCAGTGTAGTTGCCAGTAGTGGACCAGTTACCACGATTGAAGTTGGTGTGGTTTTTGTGGAAATCTCGAATAATGCCAGTAATGTAGATCAAGTTGGCAGGAAGCAAATCCATCAAAATACAGTATTGACCTAAGTTCTTTGCAGGGGTCCAGACAACTTGTCCTGCAGGGTTACGTCCATCATCATAGGCAGCGAAACAGGCACTTTGAGGGATAGCATCAACAGCAGGATTCCACTTCACAATGCCGCAAGTTTGAGAGGGGTTGCTAGAACTGTTGTAGGCGGTGTAAGTAGCACCTGGAGGCAAGTTATCAGCAAAGATGGTTAACCATTGGTTAGTGTTGTTATCATTCGCACAAACAGGGTAACTGCCTTCAATACCCCTGTAGAAGAAAACCGTTCGATTGGTGATCACGCGGTATGTTGGATCATTCACATTACAGCAGTGGAAAGGTAGAACAAAGAACGGTGGGACGTTGCAAGTAGCAGGAGTGGTACAAGGAATGACAATTTCCATAATAAAATCCAGAGGTACTGAGGAGGAAGGATTAGAAGTGTCAGCATCCTTCACATCAAATTGCATGGCGAACAATCCAGTAAGTCTGGGAGTCCAAGTGATCAAACCATTTGTGAAGTTGACCGTGAAATTGCCGTCTTGAGCAAGAGGACATCCTGTTTGAACTGAACCATTGGATTGAATAAAGCAACTATAATACAAGTCGGTGGGGGTGGGGTTAGGTAACCCAGAGTCGAGAGTATTCCCACGACCGAAGATCAAAGTTCCTCCCAATGGGTGAACTCCGGGAATTTGATATTGAAGAGGTTGCTGGACATTGAAGAATTCTCGAGCCAATCCATTGGTTCTGGGACTGGCCGAAGCTTGTCGGTTGAAGAAGATACGTACTCGCCAATCACTATCGTTGTTGTGATTTCTGATGGCGGACAGCCGACAACAATCTTCGTATTGGGCATACGAGCTGTTTGGGCCAAGAATGACTGTCATATTCGTATCTCCCTTGAAATAATCCTCTGTCGCGAATATTTGACGACAAACGAGCTGAATACTCCGTGAGAAGCTGCCGGTATCGTTACATCCCGGGATGAAGCAGTTTGGATAAAAGTAGGCAGTGCCTGCGTTCACATATTGACCAATAGATGGTCTTGTTTGGGGGGACCAGCCATAATCGTGACGAAACCCGAGAAACCACTGCACATAGTATGCGCGTGTTGTCGTATTTGTGCCGTTAAGCCTATTCCACAGGGCACTACCATACGCCCAATGAGTTGCGTTTGCTTGGTGTGCACATAGGAATATGGTCGCAGCGAATACCAGCAAGCTGATTAGTTTAGCTGGCACCATAGCAGCTCAGCAAATAACTGCAATCCACCAGCTCGGAATAAATTCTGAG
>Ga0170475_102415035_pt1 | contig 13155 bp, 8 predicted proteins | sample Soicark_Litter_5_FD_111474 | JGI IMG/M metagenome (GOLD analysis project Ga0170475, IMG submission 111474) | Avena fatua rhizosphere microbial communities from Hopland, California, USA. Combined Assembly of 48 SPs | reverse complement strand
TGTAGCTATAGTCGCCGAAGATCATCAGCCGGCAACGGATGCTTCGTTAAACGAGTCGACCGGGAGTCCCGAACCTGGAAGCGCTGTCCCGCAGAGCTCCACGGCAACGGCCGCTGTGCAGGAGCCAACCTTCGGGTCTGGAGCGGCGCCCGAGAGCTCGAGTCCATCGACACCTAAGGAGTTGGCAAGTTCCAGTCCCGCATCGGTTAAGCCAGCAATGACCCACCCCTCTGCGCCACCTGCGGAGAACAGTAAAACCCAACCTGTTACGGAGACCGAGGCCAGCTCTCCGACAGATTCTGCGCCACGCTCCACAACGACTGATAATGACAATCTTCAACCGGAAGACTCAAGCGCCCGAACTAGCCCAAGGCGTGCCCCGGTCAAGCCTGCCGATGAGAATCGGGTTGTGGAAGGATTCACCCGGAGTGACGTCCCCGATTTATTACGGAGGGCGGACGCGGCTGCCGGAGCAGGCGATTATCGCCTCGCCCGGTATGAGTACTCGATTATTCTCCGTCTCGACCACCGCAATGCTTCTGCCCGCAATGGATTAGCTCGCGTGCTGGCGGCGAGAGAAGAGAAAATCCAACAGCGCTGACGCGCAGCAGTTTGTGCCACCCACCGAAACCGTACTTCGATTACCTACTCTGCAGATGAAATTCCCTGATAGCTCCGGAATAGTTCCGTGCTATATCCATGCTCAATTTGGACCTTCCCAGTGAGGACGCTGGTTCCGGACATGAAGACTCTCGTATAGCTGAATAATCCCTGGAATTTTCCCTGTTCCTAGAAGAAGCAAACCCTCTGATATACGGACCGCGGACAAGTGCTGGCGGCTGATTATCAGGTCTTGATGGTTGCTTATCTCTGTGGCGAAGGATTGTTCCTTCTGCCGACCCGCGCATCGCAATTGTTCCACGTGGCACAATGGAAGTTGCTCTGGTTCGAAGCTGTAAGTTAAGCGTTTGTTACGCATCGTTCCGACAGTGTTTGGGATAAAGGCAATTTCCTCCGCACCGTATTCGCATTCCCGATGCCGGCTTGTGGCTGCCGCCTTCTTGTTCACGCTCATTTTGTGTAGGGCCACGAGCCAGACGCCAAGCTTACAGCTCTTCTCGGATTCGCGGCCCGCCATGGGCACGACATTTAGCATCTATTTGTATTCATCCGATCGTGAAAGTGCATCTGTCCAATTCGACGCCGCGTTTGACGAAATTGAACGCGTCGAGGAGGCCCTCAGCAATTACCGGCCGACCAGTGAACTTTCTCGCATCAATCGGCTCGCGAGCAAACAACGGGTCACGACTGACCCAGAGGTGTTCCGCGTATTGCAAAGTTCCATCGAATACAGCCGACGGACAGGAGGAGCGTTCGACATCACTGTCGGACCGCTCATGCGCGCCTGGGGCTTCTTCCGCGCAAACGGGCGCTATCCTACCGCCGTTGAACTGTCGCAAGCTCGCGCAAAGATTGGATGGAGTAACGTTGAATTGGACAATACAGGTCGAACGATAACCTTCCGGGCTCCCGGAATGGAACTGGATCTAGGTGGCATTGGGAAAGGTTATGCGGTCGATCAGGTGATCACAGTCCTGCGGCAAGCTGCAGTGACGTCCGCGCTGATCGACGCGGGATCAAGTACGCTCTACGCATTAGGTGCGCCTCCCGGAAAAAGCGGATGGAAGGTGATTGTGCCAAAGCCCGGTCAGCGTTCCCAGGCAGTTTCTAGCGTCTTTCTGCGCGACGCGTCGCTCTCGACTTCGGGCAGCTATGAGAAGTTTTTCCGGCTGAACGGACGAACATACTGCCACATCATGGATCCGCGTACCGGACAGCCAGTGCAGGGGATGTTGCAGACGACAGTGATCGCTCCTACGGCGACTGACAGCGATGCGCTCTCGACGGCAATGTTCGTGATGGGCCCCGCGGCTGGTCGAAGGTTTCTGCCATCAGTCCCAAACACCAGCGCTGTTTGGGTGGAGGGGACGCTAGAGCATCCCCGCATTGAGCAGTGGCGCTGGCCGACAGTATTGTGCCGGCAGAATGATGACTGCACACCAGATAGGAAGGACGAAGAGAAACCATGAACCGAAGAGATTTTTTGGGAGGCGCAGCAGCAACGTTTGCTGCCACCGCTTTTGCCCAAGGTAGCGGCGCAGCTAAGTCCAAAGTGCCGGCCTCCAGCCAGGTGAACCTCGCGATTATCGGCCCAGGCAGTCGCGGACAACAACTGATGCGAACATTTCTGCGTGTGCCAGGCGTCCGTTTCATTGGGCTATGCGACATCTACGAACCGCGCTGGGCGCAGGCGCGAAAGATCATCGGTGAGAACACTCCCGCGGTTCGGGACTATCGCGAGCTCCTGTCCCAGAAAGACATTGATGCTGTCATCGTTTCCACTCCGTTGTCGCTGCATGCCCAGCATGTGGGTGCAGCCCTCGATAGCGCCCATCATGTCTATGGCGAGAAGAGCATGGCGCTCACCGTGGAGCAGTGCGACCAGATGTTCGGCGCTGTCAAGAAGAGCGGACGCCACTACCAGATTGGTCTTCAATACCATTACGCCCCTTGGTTCCGCGAAGCAGTGCGAATGATTTCTTCCGGCAAAATCGGGAAGGTAACCCAGATTTATGCCTATTGGCACCGTAACAACAGTTGGCGGCGGCCAGTGCCGAACAATGATCCAAAGCTCGAACGACTCATTAATTGGCGTTTGTACCGGGAGTATTCAGGGGGGCTAGTGGCCGAACTCGGCTCACATCACATCAATTTTGCTAATGAGGTATTTGGGGCAATTCCCGTGTCGGTAATAGCCAGCGGCGGAGTGGATTTTTGGAAAGATGGACGTGAAATGCCCGACAACGTCCAAGTCACTTATCGCTATCCTGGAGGGCAGACGTTGTTCTTCAGCGCGATCACTACGAACAGACTCGACGGTTGTGAGGTTCGCGTACTCGGAACCGGGGGGAGCATTGTGCTTACCGAAGCCGACGGGACTTACTATTACGAGCCAAGCACGGCTACGTCAGCAGTTCCGGAAGCTCTCGCGGTCGAGCATGGCATAGTTACCGGTGCCAGTTATCGCGCTGAGTTACCGTATCGCGGTCAGGGCCAGCCCGTCGCTGTTCCGAAGGGCACCGCCGGAAATCCTGACTTCCTTGCCTGCAGCTCCTTTATCGACGCTATTCGCAACGAACGCCGTCCACTAGCAGACGAGCAAATAGGATGGCGTACTGGAGTGACAGTCGCAATGGGCAACTACGCCATTGAACATGGCGAGCGCGTGAAGTTTGCCGATCATGTTCGTGAGCCTGCGCCTTCGTCGACGTAGTGTAAAGGAGAGTGTGCCAGCCAATTCGATCGGCAAGACGCGTTTTGTGAAGTTTGCGAGGCTGCTGCTGTCCGTCCGATACTCGCGACGCTCTCGCTGTTCCCGGACGGACTCACATTATTTTTTCTGGGATGCCACTGCAGGTTTGAGTTCGCTGGCAGATTTCTGCAGCGCTTCAACAGCTGTTGAGTCCAGCACATAGAGTGGCGGTTCGTTTTGCCGCTCGGCGATGTACTCATCCCCATGCTTGGATATCAATACCTTTTCGAGGCGTTTGCCACCGTCGGAAGTGACGCTGATCTCCGTCGTGGGCGTCACAAAACCGGAATCAGCGAATTTCGTGGCCTGCAGATCGCGGGTTTTATCGATCACCGCTTGCACGCTGCTCACGTCCAGCTTCTTGCCATCTCCCGACCACCAATCATCGCCAGTCTTAGTCAAGAAGTAGTTGTTCGATCCGTCGTGGATCTCGATCTTTTCAGGATCGGAGTATCCAAAATCAAAGAGCTTCTTGTTGCGGAAATCGTCCAGCTTCTTGTTCACTGCTTGAGCGATGTCACTCCCGACCTTGTATACACCGCTTACAACATTCGACTTTGCGTAATAGTCATCTTTGCTTTTGCGAAGTTCTAATTGCTGGACCCCTGAATCAGTTGTCAGTTTCGCGGTCGCGATAGACTTAGCCGCAGCGAATGTCGACGCAGCTTTCTTCTGGTCGTCGGAAGCCAGATCCATTTTGGCATCCGCGAGTTTACGGACGAGTTCATCTACTTGAAAGCTGTCAGCCCGCAGCGGCTTGGGCTTGAGAATCTGCCATTGATCCTTGTTGCGTCCGAATTCAATATCCTGCCGATTAGATTCCACATCAAGACGGCTAACCTTGTCCGGCTCGATCGTGAGCAGGCGCTTATCGCGCAGGTCATTCAAGCCCTTATCAATACTGTTCTTTGTGTAGCTCGCAATCGTGAATACGCGCGGATCATTCTCTAGCTTGGCAAATGCTCCGCTTCCTGTAGGGGTGTCGTCTCCGACCAGCAGCTTGTGCATGTCGTTATTCTTGCCCGCTACGTCGACTTCGAGCGTTGGGGAGCTTAGTCCAAACTGGTCCAGGCTGTTGGCCTTCTCTTCGACTACTCGTTCGGAACTAAGCGAAGCCAATGTGGAGAGCACATTTGACACGGCCGACTGATCGGCCGCCAATTGTTGTGGAGCCGTGATCTGCCATTTGCCATTGCTATCTTTGGCAAGCATAAGCTCGGCGGCGTCCTTCTTCTTGAGGTCGATGCGGGTGAGATCGGACTCGATGAGCGCGAGGATTTTAGGTGAACTAGCAGTTGCAGCTTGGACGTTCTCTGATGCTTTGTGGTGATTCGACCAGTAAAGTGTGCCCGTAAGCGCCGCTAACAGTGTCGCCGCAAAGATCAATCCGCGAATTCTCATCGGAGCTTCTCCGAGATATGAATCATTCGAAAGTGCTTACCTCCTATTCCACCAGACGGAAACACCGGCGACGATCACCACGAGCGGCAGTAAAAATTGACTAGTGGTTCGAACCCAGGTGAGTTGGGAGCGAGTCATCGTAATCCGACGATCTTCCCGCTCTTTTGGACGTATCGAAATCAGGTCCTCATCCGATGCAAGCCAATTGATTGTGTTCAATGCCAGGTCGCTGTTGCCGTTGAACTTGATAAAAGAGTTGCCGAGCCAAGTCGAGCTGCCCATGACGACAAATCTTCCTTGCGAGTTGTCTTTTCCCGTGTTGTAGGTCCCCGCAGCAGCAATGGGCAGCGGACCTTTCTTGTTCTTAGGATCGTTCGGGTTTATCGCGGGACTGCTCAAATTATTTGTCGCGAGGCTTGTGGAAGAAGAACTGAAAAGTTTCTCAACGGTAGTTTTGTCCGAATTCTTGATACTCAGGGAGCGAGAAAGCGGAAAACCGGTGGCGCTTCCTTTAATCTCGTTCACAATCGGATGCGCGTCGTAGCTGGTGACTAGCGCTACCTGTGGGCCCAAACCTGCTAATTGCCCGATTGGATTCAGATCGAGGATCAGATCTTTGTCCAACGTGACGCCCCAGCTTTGAATCAGGTTCGTTAGTGCATCGTTGTCCGCAACTTCTGAACGGCCCAGCTTCAAGGGAGGATCGAGCATCAAGAGCGCGCGGCCGCCAGTTTCAACGTACTTCTTGATGGCCTCTACTTCGGGCTGTTCATAATTACCGCTGGGACCAGCGACCACCAATGCCGTGCAGTCGCTCGGGACTTCCGCTTTTTCCAGCAGGCTGACTGACTTTGCCCCGTACTCATCGTTGCCCAGCAAATCTTTGAACCGGGAGTAGCCATAGCGGTCAGCGTCGTCGATTTGGTGTTCGCCACTGCCGGTAATGAAGCAGATAGTACGCGTGTTGTTCTTGAGATCGCGGATGAAGGCGCCGGTAATACCTTCTTCCGTCATGCTTTTCGCCTCTTCTTTCTTTGCGCCTACTTGCACAAGAGCAGTGCCATAGCTCTTGATACCGGCTTCCCGAGCCACTTGCGGCTTCTTGTCAGGATCGATGTACTCGACATGGACCTTGGGCGAAAGAGTCGCGTACTGATCGAGCAAATCCTTCGCGTGCTGGAAGCGAGTGGACTGGTCGAAGTAGGTGATCGTCGCACCGAGCTTCAGCCCTTTAACAATCTTCGCCGTCTGCTCGGACAGGCTATATCGCTTGTTTGCGGTTCCGTCGTAAGACTTGTTGTATCGATCGGCAAGTACGTTCGCTACCGAAGCCGCGGCAATGATTACCAGAATGTAGAGGGTTGCGTACGCCGCATACTTCGTCTGACGTGCCTTAAGAAGCGATGTGTTCACCTATGCCCTCCAGCGCAGTGATTCCATGGAACGAGCCGTGAAGAACAGGCCCAGCAAGATCAGCGTTGCGTAATAAACGGCGTCCTTGAGCTCGAGCACTCCGCGCGCGAATGATTCAAAGTGGACGGTCACAGACATGTAAGACAGAACTTTCGCCCAGGTGGCCGTCTCATATCCGCTGACCCATTCGAAGACCCAAAGCATCAGGCACACCCCGAAGGTCGCTGCCCCCGCGATGATCTGGTTCCTTGTAAGTGTCGATATGAATGTTCCAATCGCCAACAGGCATCCCGCTTGCAACAACAATCCCAAATATCCGATAAGCAAAGGCTTCCAATCCGGATTGCCGTACCGAAACAGGAAAGCGAAATTCAGCGCTGTAAAGAACAGCATGCAGACGTAAAGCACGAGCGCCGCCAGCCACTTGCCAATGATGACTTCGAGGTCGCGAACGGGCGATGTTGTGAGGAGCTCGATAGTGCCCGATCGCTTCTCTTCGGCAAATAGGCGCATTGTGATCATGGGAATAAAGAACAGCCCAATGACGCTCGCGTTGGAGAGCAGCGGCCTGATGATCTGCTCGTTCACATTCATCGGGAAAGCCTGACCGCGCATTTGAGACGCCATGCCCTCAAAGACGAAGAAACCCAGTGCATTCCAGAAGAAGAACCCGAAGATTACTGCGAACATCGTAAGCAGCAGATACGCAACGGGTGAAACGAAGTAGCTGCGAAGCTCTTTGGCGAAGATGATCCAAATGTTTCTCATGCCTGTGTGCCTTGAGCGGCGTGTTTTTCGCTTTCAGGGGCCGAACCCTGTTTTGTGAGTTGCAGGAAAACCTCCTCGAGACTCATTGCCGTTGGGCGCAGCTCGTTCAGATCCCATCCAGATTCGACCACGGCGCGGGCCAGATCACCACGGATGAAACCCTTCTGGCTCTCGACTTCGAAGACATTGCGAGAGCCTCGTCCGTCCTTGAGTGCAACACGGCTGACTCCTGCTACCGCTTCCAGCCTGGTTCGAATGGCAGACGAATCCAGATTGCCATTGCGGCCAGCAACTTCGACGAGCATCGTTTCGGCCCCACGCGCGCGGGCCTGAAGGTTCTGGACCGAATCGGTCGCGACCAGCTTTCCTTTGTTGATGATGATTACTTTTTGGCAGGTCTGCTCAACTTCAGGAAGGATGTGAGTGCTGAGAATGATCGTGTGATCGCCGGCCAGTGTTCTAATGAGGTCCCGCGTTTCATTGATCTGTTTCGGGTCCAGACCGGCCGTCGGTTCATCAAGGATCAGGACATCCGGATTGTGAATGATGGCCTGCGCAAGCCCAACACGCTGCCGATAACCCTTCGATAGCTTGCCCAGCAGCTTCTTCCTGACATCGGTGATTGCGCAACGCTCGCACGCATAATCTACGCGCCGCGGGAGATCAGCATTCGACAGCCCCTTCAAACGCCCGACGAATTTCAGGTACTCCGCGGTTTCCATCTCCGGATATAGCGGCGGAGTTTCGGGGAGATAGCCGATACGCTTCTTAACCTCGAGCGGTTGCTCCAAAATGTCAAAGCCCGCGACGCTGGCTGTGCCGAAGCTCGGCGGCAGAAAACCTGTCAGCATCCGCATCGTGGTGGTCTTTCCTGCGCCGTTCGGGCCGAGAAAGCCGACGATCTCTCCCTTTTGCACATCAAAGGAAATGTGGTCGACGGCAATATTGCGACTGTACTTCTTGGTTAGGTCCTTAGCAGTGATCATTGGTCGACTTAAAACCGCATCAGAATTGTGACTTTCATCGATCGTTTTCTCTTGAAACTGGCAAGTTCTAAGAATTAATTTAAAAAAGAGCGGCGGCAGATGCAACCGGTGCTGCTCGACCTGGGACTACGTTCTCGGTTTGAGCTTCTGACTGCCCTTAAGTCCGCCGCTTTCGATGACAGTAATGCTCTGGTCGGCAGCGACATTGCTGAGGCTGTCCCGCAGTCCGCTCGGCCACTCGATTTCCACGCCTTCGGCCTTTGTAGAGGTCCCCAGGCCGAATGTGAGTAAGAGCTCACTCTGTGAGAGATAGCTTGAGCCGCTGCGCATCATTAGCCATTGCGAATTCCCGCCCGCCCGCACGCGAACGATGGTCCCAATTCCATCGCGGTTCGATTTCGTGCCTTGTAACTTTACTCGCAAGCTGTGATTCTTCGTCGCATCATTCCGGAACAGTTGGGCGGCGCCGCCGTTCGTCGTGACCACTAGATCAAGGTCGCCGTCATTGTCTATGTCTGCGTATGCTGCTCCGCGGGCGAAGCGCGGACGCGCGAAATCTGCGCCTAGCTGATCAACTACCTCGGTGAATTTACCGTCTCCTCGGTTACGAAACAGGTGCGGCGACTCCGCATAGCGGACGCGCTTCTGAATGTTCTCGATCTGATCTTCAATATGGCCGTTCGCCACAAAGATATCGAGCCAGCCGTCGAGATCGTAATCAAAGAAGAAGCAGCCAAAGCCCAGTGTCAGCAGACTAGCGCGGCCCACTTCGGAGGTAGGCGCCGCATCAACGAATAATCCATGTCCCTCGTTATGGAACAGCGAAAGCATCTGATTGGAAAAATTAGAGATCAGAATGCTGGGATTCCCGCTGTGATCATAATCGGCTGCATCGACTCCCATGCCCGCGCGCGCCAAGCCTTCTTCGCTGTATGCAATGCCGGCATTTACTGCCGCCTCGGAAAACCTTCCCCCTTTGTCGTTAACGTAAAGTTTGTTTGGCTGCGTATCGTTGGATATCACGAAGTCCGGCCAGCCGTCGTTGTTGTAGTCGAGAACAGCTATGCCTAGCGTCTTGGAGGTGGTATCGAGCAATCCCAATTTAGCTGTCGCATCTTCGAATTTGCCACTTCCAAGGTTGTGCCACACGCGGATAGACGCGCCTTTGTAGGACTCGGGAGTGCAGTACGACTTCCGCTTGCCATCGATGGTGCAGAAGATGTCCTGTTTCGGCGACCATTGCACGTAATTCGCAACGATGAGATCGAGCTTGCCGTCGCGATCGTAGTCGACCCAAGCGGCACTAGTGCTGAACTCCTGCACGCCGCCAATGCCTGCCTTTTGGGTTATGTCAGCGAACGTGCCATTCCCGTTGTTGTGAAATAACCGGCTTTGACCTACGGCGCTGATGAATAGGTCGTCGTATCCGTCATTGTCATAGTCGCCAATAGCGATTCCCATGCCGTACATGCTGAAAGCAAGCCCGGACCTCTGTGTTACATCAGTGAAGGTTCCATTATGGTTATTGTGGTAGAGCTTCAGGGTGGAGGGATGTTTTGGAGCGTCTGGCCAATCCTCGCCATTAGCAAACACAACGTCCTGCCAGCCATCATTGTCGTAGTCGATGAAAGCAACGCCGGCGCCAAGCGTCTCCGGCAAATAGCGCTTTCCTGTTGCGCCGCTGTTGTGCACGAAGCGAATACCGGACGTTTGGGTGATATTCGTGAATTGCCCTCTCTGAGCAAAGGCCGCCGGACAGTCCAAGCCGAAACCGCAGATGAGAGTGAAAAAAAGAATGCGAAGAATGAAGTTGTTCATCAATGACCGGGAGGGACCGACGTACTCGTGCCTGGTTCTGCTGACGAGACTGCGCGTACGTTCGAATGAACTCCGGCAATCCTTGTCTGCCGCGCTGGTACGTGTAAGGGAGCGCCCTCGTGCTCGTGAATTGTTTGCCGCTCGTTATTATCTTCGGGATGGGACAGACGGTAGGGACCTGTAAGCGCCTGCGCCGCCTCGTCAGCTTTGAACCGCAAGTAGCGCTTCTGGTACTCAGCTGACCTCTCAGTATTTCCCAACCCGCGATAGCAGAGCATCATGTTGTAGTTTGCCTGGAGATCTTCAGGATCTACGGCGATCGCCTTCTTCAGCTCGTCGATGGCCTGCTGATATTGGTGCTGAAGGAACAGCGTCCGTCCAATGTCATTAATGACGACACGGTCCTGCGGATACTGATTCTCGGCCAAACGCAAATGCTCCAGCGCCTCGTCGTACTTGGCTTCGATGCGCAGAGCCCGTGCATAGAAATAATGAGTACGCGCCAAGCTGTTGTCGATTGTGAGCGCCTTCTCCAGGACCTGCTTAGCGCGCTGTTCATCACCTTCCTGCACCAGCACGCGCCCCATGTTCACATAGCTGTCCGCCTTTTTAGGATCGGCATCTGCCGCAGCCTGGAAAGCGGCGAAGGCGCCTTTGAGGTCTCCCTGTAGGAACAGACCAATTCCAAAGTCGTTCCAGCGCTCCCAATCTTTTGCATCCAATTCCCGTTTTGGCTGGGGCCTAGGAGCGTTCTTCGGCGCTACTGGCAATGCAACAGCGTCCGATGCAATCGTGATGATGGGCAGATTGGGAATGTATTTCAGCTTGCCGGACACTTCTGGCAAATTGCCGTTGAACGCGACCTTGCGATCGTCAAAATTCGGCGAGATTTGAGTTGCTGGGCCTTCGCTGTTGCCGGCGTAGGAGAATTGCGTGTAATACCAGGAAAATTTTCGGTAATTAAGTTTCGCTTCCAGATTGATTTTGTTGCCGGCGTTCTCCGGAATATATAGGCGATAGTGGACGGTATCGGCAGCGCCGGGCGGGATCAGCTTCACGTAAACCAGGGCACGCGCCGACCATGCATTGCGTTTATTAATTGGATTGCCGTGCTCGTCAATACTTTGCGAGCGGTAGAAGTGTGCACTCTTTTCTACCGGCCCTTTCCCGTCGTCCTCTACGCGGCCGCTCCAGAAAAGAACCTGACCTTTATCGTCTATAGCCTTAAGTTCCAGCCAAACGTCAAAGCCGTCCACCGTGCCTGCGGGGAAGAAGTGTCCGACTTTGCGTGTCCGAACGACCACATCGACGCGCTCGTTATCGCCTCGTCGGAGAGCTGGCAACACTCTATTTAGCGGAGCTGTGACTTCGAAGCTCTCAGAGCCCCCGATATCAGTTCCCGCTCCGCGTGAACTGGGCTCTGCTTCTTCTCCCACTGCGAACGTTGTTGAAAGCTCGCCCGGAACGCTGGCACTCTGCCTGGCGACTCCCGTTTCTGGCGAAACGGCAAAAATGTCCACGCTGATGACGCCGTTCTTCAGAAACTTGAGGACGGATTCCATCTGCTTTTCATCCTCATTCGCAAATGGCAGAGCAGTATTGGCGCCAGGAAAGCGATGCGAATGCAATTTTCCGTCCGTGGTTCCGTAGTCCGCCGACTCGACGATTGGCATATGGCAATCGAGACAGCGCTGCGGCTTCGCGGGATAGTAGAACGACCTTGCTCCTAGTCCGGAGACGCCGCTTGCCTGCCAATTGTCGTAATCGTTGAAGCCGCGAATCCAGCGATAGTGGTTGACTGGAACGTCCAGATGGACTTTGTGGCAGCTCGAGCAGAACTCAGCCGACTGTTGGTTGTGCATGAAGGGCTTAAAGAATGCTCGCCGGTGCGGCTCAGGATTTAGATAAATTGCATAATCGTGCAGCCAGCGCATCACCGGGTTCTTGCTTGCCGCCAGCTCGTGCAGCTTCGGGTATTCAAGTACGAAATCGCCCTGGCCCATCGTGCTCTTCACCTTCACGATGGAGTGACACATCAGGCAGCCGAGCCCTGCGTTCGCCTCCGGCGTATGCACGATCTGCTTGATAGGTTTGTCCATCATGCCGCTATAGAGCACCGATGGATCATGGCAGCCGCCACACCACTTTGAAGGACGCGTGCCAACCACGTCCTGCATGTACTCGATACTTTTGCGATACCACTGATTATTGAACGAAGAGAAGTGGTGGGCTGAGCTGTTCCACTGATCGTAAACGTCCTTGTGGCAGCGCTGGCATGTCTGCGATTCCATGAAGTATTTCGCGGGAATCAACTTTCCATCAGCCGTTTGTGCGGAGCTTGGGAAGAATGCGCCCTGAGGTCCATCGCCCTCGGCTGCCATTTCAGCGGGCGCAATCTCAGGGTTCTTGATCGGAGTTGAAGCTTCCCATCGCTTCACCCGCAGAGATCGAGCGCCCCAACCCAGAAGTCCAGCAATCAGGAACAACAGGGCGCAGTGGACAGCCAGTTTTCCAGGTGCACTGGCAAACCAGTTCCGCGAGCGAAACCAATTCGCCAGCAGAAGTAACACGCCGGCAACCGAGAGAAGTCCATGCAAGTAGACGTAAACCAGATGGCTCCGGGTTCCGCCCAGAATCATGACTGCGATTCCGGCCAGCGCTCCCAAAGAAATGAGCGCGACCCCGCTCTTAGTTAAAACGCTCAAACCTTGGAACTTACGGAAGAAAAAAGGAGCCGCGAGCGCCGCTACGACGCCAAGAGCGACGTGTGCTAGCGAAAGTCCTATGTAGAAGAGATTTGGACCAGGGAAGGCGTAAAGGTAAATGCCAGAGAGGGCTGCAAACCAGATGAAAAGCTTGATGAAATCTCGTGCAGCCACAGCCTTCATTGACAGGAATTTCCCACGGAAAAACTTAAATGCTTGGCTGATTCACAGACGATAGTGCTTTTGTACTAGAGGCGGGAAATTTCCCAGGAACAGGGACATTAACAGCGAATTTTTTTATTCTAACGACTACGTTACCGAATTTAGCCGTATTTTGCGATTCCGCCGTCCGGGCCAGGGAATTAACAGGGCATTAACAGCGAATTTTTCCTTGCAGCAGTTAAAGCTCATATAACCACAGACTTGCGACGAAATTTCGCTCGGAAACGGTCCGCAACGTGAAGGAACAGAGAATTTGCAGGGATCAAACCTGCCTCGAGCGCTCAGCATTGCATCACTCTCCAGCGCCGTCCTGACTTCCTGCCGCTCTCGCGACCATAACCTTGCGCCGCCGCCATCTTGATCTACTGAGCCAGCCCACTCATCGAACACCGCGATGAGTAGGGCACCCGGCAATCCTCTCGCAATTCCATCATGTCATCATCTTCTCTCTGCTGCTAGTAGTTTCGTA
>Ga0170475_106271893_pt1 | contig 13156 bp, 14 predicted proteins | sample Soicark_Litter_5_FD_111474 | JGI IMG/M metagenome (GOLD analysis project Ga0170475, IMG submission 111474) | Avena fatua rhizosphere microbial communities from Hopland, California, USA. Combined Assembly of 48 SPs | reverse complement strand
TGAAGCAGGGAATTCGTGGAGCACTGCTCCACGCCTGCGCAACGGTATTGCCTTGCAAGGCAATACTCCTTTACCACGCCTGCGTAACGGTGCTCCCTTGCAAGGGAGCACTCCCTCCTTGCATTGCATCCCGCCAGCGCAACGCAAGGAGGTATTTTCTTTCCCGAAAACCGCCTTAGCGGGATGCAATGCAAGGAGCCCGGAGCGCCGTGTAACGGGTTACACAATGCGACGGGCAACGCGGCAGCGCGCCCGCCAATGGCGTCAGCGGGTATGTTCTTTCCCGGAAGTCGCCTTATACCAATCCTCACCCATGACGTAACTATGTGTGAAGAATGGTATTACTTTTGGTTTTCCCTGGGCGAGAGTACAGCGACGGACTGCGGATGTTAACTCTCACGCAATGCCAATGCTTCCCCGATCATGACCAGCACCGGCCCGTGACATTCAGACAAGCCTTGTTCCAGTTCACCTAATTGCAATCGCATGATGCGCTCGTTGTCCCGACTGCAATTCTCCACCACGACCACCGGTGACCTAGGCGAGCGGCCTTGCGCCAATAATCTTTGCGCAGTGGTGACCGCTTCCTTGCCGCCCATGTATTGCACGATCGTATCGCAATAGGGTAGCGTGGTTTCTTCGGGGTGATTGGGGGCAGTGCTCGACGTGAAAAACGCGACGCTGCGCGCAATGCCGCGCTTGGTTAACGGTTGTTTGGTCGATGCAGCAGCAGCCAGGGCGGCGGTGATGCCGGGCACGATTTCGACTTCGATGCGTTGCGCTTCGAGCGCGCGCAGTTCTTCATCGGCGCGGCCGAACAGCATCGGATCGCCGCCTTTGAGGCGTACTACCAATTTGTATTTTCTTGCGCAGTCGACCAGCTGTTGATTGATCAGCGCCTGCGCGGTAGAGCGTTGTCCTGAACGCTTGCCGACAAAAATTTTGACGGCCTGCGGACAATGGCGCAGCATATCTTCGGTGATTAATGCATCATGCAGTACAACCTCGGCTTGCGCCAAGATACGTGCGCCGCGTAGTGTGATCAAATCGGCGGCGCCCGGTCCGGCGCCAATCAGGTAAACCTTGCCGTAGTTACTGGTTTCCTGGTCGGCATCTTTTTGCAGCATATTATTTTTCAGTGGCAATCAGGTGAGCCGAATCATTCCTGCGGCAACGGTCTGATGCGTGATTTCATCGATCAGGATAAACGCCCCGGTCGAACGGATTGCATCATAGGCGTCTGCCGCAAGCGGCTGCTGCACATTGATCGATACTCTGGCGATGTCATTCAATTTCAATACATCGGCGGGCCGTGTTTCTTGCGTATTGATATCGAATAACGTATCAATCCCGGTAACCCGTGAAGCCACCTGCTTGGTAGTGTGCTTCAGCCAGTATTTACGGCGGAAATCCAGCGGTTCTTCCGACAGCCAGCATATCTCGGCATTAACGGTCTTGAGGAGCGTTGCCGAACGATCGGCGGAGGCCAGCATGTCGCCGCGCGAAATGTCGAGGTACTCTTCCAGCAACAGTGTCACTGATTGGCCGACGACGGCCGATTCCAGAGAACCGTCTAGCGTGAGGATATCCTTCACCGTGGCGGTCTGGCCGCCAGGTTGCACCACCAGCTTGTCGCCCTTGCTCACCTTGCCTGCCTCGATACGCCCCATGTAACCGCGGAAGTCATTGGCTTCATGACCATTATGACGCGCCACTAGTTGCACCGGAAAACGGAATGGTTCGTCATGCGATTCGTCATAGACAGAAAGCGATTCGAGCAACTCGATCAATGTCGGTCCTTTGTACCACGCTAGATTGTCGCCGACTGTCACCACGTTGTCGCCGGCCAGCGCCGACAATGGAATCGGGCGAATGTCTTTCAGGCCCAGTTGGTTTGCGAATTCCTGGTAGGCACCGATAATGCGGTCATATACGGTCTGGTCGTAGTTGACCAAATCCATCTTGTTGACCGCAACAATCACGTGTTCGATGCGCAACAGGTGGGCAATGGTCGAATGGCGCTTGGTTTGCGTCAGCAATTCCACGCTGCCATCATCGCCCAATTTGACTTTTGACACATCGATCAAAATGATCACTGCATCGGCGGTCGATGCGCCGGTCACCATGTTGCGAGTGTATTGCTCATGACCCGGCGTGTCGGCGATGATGAACTTGCGCTTGGGTGTCGCAAAATAGCGGTAAGCGACGTCGATCGTGATGCCTTGCTCGCGTTCGGCTTCCAGACCATCTGTCAGCAGCGACAGGTCGATGGTGTCGCCCACCGTGCGTTTGTGCTTGGCGCGCGAGATTGCGTCCAGTTGGTCGGCAAAGATGCCTTTGCTGTCGAACAGCAGACGGCCGATCAAGGTGCTCTTGCCGTCATCCACCGAACCGGCTGTGATGAAGCGCAGAAGGCCGCGTTCTGCGGATTTTTGTTTGGCTGCGGCTTGGCCCAAGCCTTGTTCTGCTAGCACGGCGGTCATTAGAAATATCCTTCTTTCTTGCGTTTTTCCATCGAAGCTTCCGATGTTTGATCATCCATGCGGGTTGCGCCGCGTTACGTAATTTGGGTCACTGCCGTCTCGGCGATGATCGCGTCAACAGTCGCTGCATCGGACGCTACCGGGCAAGTGCAGGAGATATCGCCGACAGTACGGAAGCGTACTACCTGCGTCTCCACCGTTTCACCGTCCCGGGGTGGCGTCAGATCGGTCAACGGCACCAGCAAGCCGTTGCGTGGAATGACTTGGCGCTCGTGCGCAAAATAGATCGGCGGCAGTTCCAGCTGCTCACGTGCGATGTATTGCCACACGTCGAGTTCGGTCCAGTTCGAAATCGGGAACACACGCATATTTTCGCCCGGATGGACACGGGTGTTATACAGGTCCCACAGCTCAGGGCGCTGTGCCTTTGGATTCCATTGACCGAATTCATCGCGGAACGAGAAGATGCGTTCTTTCGCACGTGCCTTTTCTTCATCGCGACGAGCGCCGCCAATACAGGCGTCGAATTTGTGTTCTGCGATCGTTTCCAGCAAGGTTACCGCTTGCGCTGCATTACGCGAATCGGTTTTCGGATTGCGCAAGCGTACCGTGCCGCGCTTGATCGAATCTTCGACCGCGCCGACGATCAGTTTTTCACCTAATTCGGCGACACGTTTGTCGCGGAAGGTGATGACTTCCGGGAAATTATGGCCGGTATCGACATGCACCAGCGGAAATGGGAATTTGCCGGGACGGAAAGATTTTCTGCAATGCGCAGCAATACGACGGAATCTTTGCCACCGGAAAAGAGCAATGCCGGATTGGCACACTCGGCCGCGACTTCACGCATGATGTGGATCGCTTCCGATTCCAGCCAATCCAGATGGCGATTGCTGGCGGCGTCCAGAAATAATTTATCGACTGCTGTATTCATGATTTTCAAGCCAATGTTGTTATGCTATTGATTTAATTCTGACGAGTTTGCCATCAACTACGTGCAGGCCGCATTCCTTGGATTCAGGATTTTCCCACCACCAGCGTCAGGCACGCACATCCTCACCCGGTTGAATAGAACGGGTGCAAGGCTCGCAGCCGATCGACGGATAGCCTTTGTCGTGCAATGGATTATATGGAACCTTGTTGCTCCGGATATAGCGCCAGACATCATCTTCCGACCAGTCGGTTAGTGGATTGAATTTGACCATGCCATGCGCTTCGTCCTGCTCTCGCACATCCAGCGCGGCGCGGGTAGTTGATTGTGCGCGGCGCTGCCCGGTGATCCAGGCCTTGTTGCCGGCCAGAGCGCGATTGAGCGGCTCAACCTTGCGAATGCGGCAGCATTCCTTGCGCATCTCGACGCTGTCATAAAATGCGTTCAAACCATTTCGCTGTACATAGGCATCGACTGCTGCGGGTTCTGGGCGATACAGCGTTACTTCGTAATTGTAGGTTTCCTTGATGCGGTCCAGAACGTCCAGCGTTTCCTTGTGCAGGCGGCTGTTTCAAGCGTAAACACGCGAATCTGCAGCTTGGCGCGCAGGATCATGTCGGTCAGCACCATGTCCTCCGCTGCCAGGCTGGATGCAAAGACGGCCGGTGTAAATTCAGCTGCGATATGGCTTAGCGTGGCCATGGTATTCGCAACCAGGGTGTCGAAGTCGCTCATACGCCCGTTCCAACACGCTGCGTACGGCGGAATAGCGGCGATTTTTGGTCCCACGATGCCTGTTAAGGTTCGGAGAAATCGGTCAAGCCTTTCAGCGCGTCATGGATATCACGGTCGGCGCGCACTGCGAAGGCATTGAAGCCGACGCGCTGCATGTAAAACAACTGGTCGCGCAACACGTCCCCAATCGCGCGCAATTCCCCGGTATAAGCCAGTCGCGCGCGCAGGTTATACGCAATCGAATAACCGCGGCCATCGGCGAATTTCGGAAAATCAATCGCGATCACCGGCATCCGTGCAATATCGTCTTTCAATGCTTCCGGGCGTTCGCTGCTGGCGAACAGTACGCCGACATCGTTGCGGCCTTGTAGTACGGCACGCTGCGCTTGCCATACGGCCAGCGGCACGATGATCTTGCCGGCGGGGACCGTGACGCTTTCCACTGTTTCGCCTTCGGCCAATTTGAGAATGCGCCAATCGTCGGCGACTACTTGTTTGTCCTTGATGATGTTAGACATATGCATCTTCTCCAATCGGTTGACCGACCTTGATCGGCGTCGCATAAACATGATCCTTGAACGGCGTGATGCCGATACGGCGTACGGTATCGATAAAGCGTTCGTCCTCGGTGCGGTCGCGCACATACACTTGGAGGATGCGATCGATCACGACCGGCATCTGATGTGCCGAGAACGACGGTCCAATGATTTTGCCGATCGAAATATCGTTGCCCTGCGCGCCGCCCAGCGATACCTGATACCACTCTGCGCCATCCTTGTCGACGCCGAGAATGCCGATATTGCCGACGTGGTGATGACCGCATGCGTTGATGCAACCGGAGATATTCAGTTCGATTTCGCCGATATCATGCTGGAAATCCAGATTGTCGAAACGCTCCGCAATTGCTTCCGCAATCGGGATCGATTTTGCATTTGCCAGCGAGCAGAAGTCGCCGCCGGGGCAGCAGATGATATCGGTCAGCAAGCCAATGTTTGGCGTCGCCAAGGCATGTGCTTTTGCTTCTTTCCATAGTGCGATCAGGTCGGATTGCTTGACGTCGGCCAGCACCAGGTTTTGTTCATGCGTCACCCGCAGTTCGCCGAAGCTGTATCGGTCGGCCAAGTCGGCAACAAAATCCATTTGCTCGGCAGTCGCATCGCCCGGCGGCACGCCGGTTTTCTTGAGCGATAACATGACAATCGCATAACCAGGCATCTTGTGCGGTTTCACGTTGCGCTGCAGCCAGTTCGCGAATGCCATGTTTTCCTGTTTTTGTTGCTCGACGCTTGCATCGATTGCGGGCAGTTTTTCGTATGCCGGTGGCGTGAAATAGGCTGCTACGCGATGCATTTCTTCGGCCGTCAATGTGCTCGGGCCATCCTTGATGTCGGTCCATTCGGCCTCGACCTGGCGGGTAAACTCTTCGACACCGAGTGCTTTCAACAGAATTTTGATGCGTGCCTTGTAGATATTGTCACGACGGCCGTACTGGTTGTATACGCGCATTACCGCTTCAATGTAGGTCAGCATGTGCTGCCATGGCAGGAATTCACGCACGACGCTACCGATGATCGGCGTGCGGCCCAAACCGCCGCCAACCATCACACGGAAACCGATTTCGGCTTGCTCGTTTTTCACGACCGTCAGGCCGATGTCGTGCATGCCAGTCGCAGCGCGGTCTTCCAGTGCGCCATTGATCGCGATCTTGAACTTACGCGGCAGATAGGCAAATTCCGGGTGGAAAGTGCTCCACTGGCGCAGAATTTCGGCATATGGGCGCGGGTCGATGATTTCATCGGCCGCAACGCCGCAATACTCATCCGATGTGATATTACGGATGCAATTGCCGGAGGTCTGGATTGCGTGCATTTCGACCGATGCCAAATCTGCCAGAATATCGGGTGTTTCTTCCAGATTGATCCAGTTGTACTGGATGTTCTGGCGCGTGGTGAAATGCCCATAACCGCGGTCGTATTTACGAGCGATATGCGCGAACATGCGCATTTGCTTGGTCGATAACAGGCCGTAAGGTACGGCAACCCGCAGCATGTAAGCATGGCGCTGCATGTACAGGCCGTTCTGCAAGCGTAGCGGACGGAATTCATCCTCAGTCAGCTCATCAACCAAGCGACGGCGCACTTGATCACGGTACTGTGCAACGCGCTCCTTGACGATTTGATGGTCGTACTGATCATAGCGATACATGGTGTGTCCTAATTCAATTCTGAGTTGTTGGGGCAGAGCAGGCTATCGCTTCGCTTAAGGCGACTCTCTCCGTCCTGTACTAATATTAAAATACCAATTTTGCTGCAACCGCCGTCAGCGTCGTCGCCAACAAGCCGCGCAAGATTTTTTCCGGCACGGCACGTGCTGCCAACGAGCCAATGGTAATGCCCGGCACCGAACCCAGCAGCAGCATGGCGAGTAATTCCCAATTGATCGAACCGAGCCACCAGTGACCGAATGCGGCAATTGCCGTTAATGGTACGGCATACGCAATATCGGTGCCGGCAATCTCAGCGGGTTGCAGGCGTGGATAAAGCAATACCAGCAGTGTTGCTCCGATCGCGCCGGCGCCAATCGAGGAAATGGTGACTAGAGTGCCGAGCAACGCGCCAGCCAGAATTGTAGCTGCAGTCAGCTTGGCGCCTTGCAATTGTTTTTCCGGATGATTGATTGCCCATGCCTGCATTTTGCCTCTGAATAAGAGTGCAACGACTGTCAGCAAGACCGAACTGGCGATCGAGTAACGAATGACCTGGCCGATTTGCTTGTCGAGCGCACCAAAATATTTTAGCGAGAGTGTCGCGAGCAGTGCCGCCGGCAAGGCGCCAATACATAGACGTTTGACGATATCCCAATGTACGGTGCCGCGGAAACGATGGGCAAATGTGCCGGCACTCTTGGTGATAGACGCGAATGCCAAGTCGGTGCCGACTGCGACCGTCGGTGAAATGCCAAACAGGAGAGTCAATAGCGGTGTCATCAGAGATCCACCACCCACCCCTGTTAACCCGACCAACAGGCCGACTGCAAAACCGGAAGCCACATAAGAAAGAGTCATATCACCTCGCACAAAGAAGTCTGAATCGTAATAAACTTATTCCTTATTCCAAACGACAAAGTATTTATTTGCTTATATGCTTATTTGATATATGCAAAAGTCCAAATAAGTTGGTGAATTATTAAGGCAATCCATGAATCTCCATCAACTTCGTTTCGTGCGCGAAGCAGTCCGGCAAAACTATAACCTGACCGAAGCCGCCAAGGCACTTTACACTTCGCAACCTGGCGTATCCAAGGCGATCATCGAACTGGAAGAGGAGCTGGGAATAGACATTTTTGCCCGCCACGGCAAACGCATTCGCGGCTTGACCGAACCGGGGCGGGCGGTGCTGAAATCGGTGGAGCTGATCATGCAGGAAATCGACGGCTTGAAGCGCATCGGCAGGGAGTTCGCTGCTCAGGATAGCGGCAGCTTCACGATTGCGACCACGCATACCCAAGCCCGCTACTCACTGCCCAAAGTCGTGCATGCGTTTACACAGAAATTCCCGAAAGTACGGTTATCGCTGCTCCAAGGCAATCCCAAGCAAGTTGCCGAAATGGTATTGAAAGATCAGGCCGATCTCGCCATTGCCACCGAATCCATTACCAGTGTCGATGGTCTGGTGACGATTCCATGCTACCAATGGGAGCATGTGGTGGTGGTCCCACCCGAGCATCCGTTGTTAAAATCGAAATCGGTCACGCTGGAAGAGATTGCTGTATTCCCATTGATTACTTACGACAGTGCATTTACCGGTCGGGCCAAGATCGATCACGCGTTTTCCTTGCGCGGATTGCATCCGGACGTGTTGCTGGAAGCAATCGATGCCGATGTCATCAAGACTTATGTCGAGCTTGGACTGGGCATCGGTATCATTGCCGGCATGGCATTCGACCCGGAACGCGACAAGAATCTGCGTGCGATTTCGGTTGGGCATTTATTCGGTACCAATGTTTCTCGCGTGGCGCTCAAACAAGGGGCTTATTTGCGCAGCTATATCTATACCTTCATTGAGTTGCTGGCGCCGACCTTGAATCGCAAGTTGATCGACCAGGTGATGAACGGCGAAAAGGATATGTACGAGTTATGAGGACGTGGCAAAGTTACACGTTATTTCAGATTTAGAAGATTTAGAAGTGAGAGCATGATGAATACCGTCAATACAGACATGAAAACGTATTACGCGCAACGTGCTGACAAGTATGAGGACATCTACGCCAAGCCCGAGCGCCAAGTGGATCTCGCGATCCTGCGCGAGCGCGTGAGCGACATGCTGGATGGGCACGATGTGCTGGAAGTCGCCTGTGCACCGGTTATTGGACGGCACAGTTCGCACCATCGGCAACCTCCGTGCTGGCAACCGATATCAATCCGGAAGTACTCAAGGTCGCGAAGGCCAGGAATTTGCCGGCTGACAAAGTGCAATTCGCGTTGGCCGATGCCTTCGATTTGCAAATGGAAGGCAGCTTTTCAGCTTGTTTCGCCGGCTTCTGGTGGTCGCATGTGAAGCGCCAGGAACAAACCGGATTTCTGGAGAAGTTACGCGCTACGATAGGTAAAGACGGACTGCTCGTGATGATCGATAACACCTATGTCGAGGGCAGCAATACGCCGATTGCGCGCACCGACTTGGACGGTAATACTTACCAGATCCGCAGACTGGCCAATGGCGAGCGCTATGAAGTGCTGAAGAATTTTCCGACCGATAGCGCATTGAGAAAAAAGCTGAGTACCGCGCTGAGAGATATTCGTATCTTGCGTTTGGAGTATTACTGGATGCTGAGCGGCAAATTTAAATAAATTGTCCGCTGCGATATCTCAGGCGCTTCGATAATCTAAATGCATAACTGATCTTACGTACGCATTGTCCAGCAAAGGCACTGTCCACGAAAGGCACGAAAAACACGAAAAAGAAGCATAGGAGAGAGAATAGTGTGGTGCACACCTTTCGTGTTTTTCGTGCTTTTCGTGGACTGAGTTTTTTCATGATGACGTGCATAACGTCAGTGCATAATCTGAACGCAGGATGAAGCATGAAACTGGCGACACTGAAAGACGGAACCCGCGACGGACAACTTGCCGTTGTGTCACGCGACCTCAAGACTACCGTCCTGGCTGACGGCATCGCGCCCACGCTCCAGCGCGCACTTGATGACTGGAACTTTATCGCGCCGCAGTTGGAAGCGCTATACGGTGAGTTGAATGCAGGTCGCGCGCAGCGCGCATTCGACTTCGATCCCAAGCGTTGCATGGCTCCGCTGCCACGCGCATTTCAGTGGGCCGATGGCTCTGCATATGTGAACCATGTCGAATTGGTGCGCAAGGCACGCAATGCAGAAATGCCGGAATCGTTCTGGCACGATCCGCTGATGTACCAAGGCGGCTCCGATGACTTCATCGGCCCGACCGATGACATCGTGCTCGGCTCGGAAGAATGGGGCATCGACTTCGAGGGCGAGATCGCAGTGGTGACGGATGACGTGCCGATGGGTATTACTGCTGTCGAGGCGGCATCGCATATCCGGTTGTTAATGCTGGTAAATGATGTATCGCTTCTCAACTTGATTCCGGCCGAGCTGGCCAAGGGTTTCGGCTTTTTTCAATCCAAACCTGCTTCGAGTTTTTCGCCGGTCGCAGTGACACCCGACGAGTTATCGGCTGACTGGCAGAATGGCAAAGTGAACTTGCCATTGCGCGTTACCTGGAATGGCGCACTGGTGGGACAGCCGAATGCCGGTGTCGATATGGTGTTCAATTTTCCGCAACTGATTGCGCATTTGGCAAAGACGCGCAATGCGCGCGCCGGTTCGATCATCGGTTCCGGCACGGTGTCTAACAAAGATGCGGGCAAAGGCTACAGTTGCATAGCTGAAAAACGCTGCCTGGAGACGATTGCGAATGGAGAGGCGACGACATCGTTCATGAAATTCGGCGACACGATCAAGATCGAGATGCTGGATGCGAATGGCAAGTCGATTTTCGGTGCGATCAATCAGCAAGTCACGCAGAGCGCTCGCAAGAAGGTCAATACGTAAATCCCATATTCAGGAGGTTACATGGCCACACACGCAACCACCCCGGTCGGCCAAACGGCTGCCATGCCTGCCGCCGCACCGATCAATGGGCTGCACCACTTCGCCTACCGCTGCCGTGACGCGGAAGAGACGCGCCATTTTTATGAAGACATTCTTGGCTTGCCGCTGTTTCATTACATTCGTTCGGATGTCGTGCCGTCTACCGGTGAATTTTGTCCCTACGTCCATATTTTTTTCCGCATGACGGATGGTTCATGCCTTGCGTTTTTCGACCTCGGTGACAATGTTCTGCCGGCACCGTCATCCAATACGCCATTGTGGGTCAATCACATCGCGATGCGGGTCGATACGGTCGATGAACTGCAAGCAATGAAGACGCGCATCGAAGCGCACGGCATTGAAGTGTTGGGCGTTACCGACCATCGCGTATTCAAGTCGATTTACTTTTTCGATCCGAATGGCATTCGCCTCGAACTATGTGCGCAACTGGCATCGAATTCGCAAATGTTCGATGAGCGCAAAGGCATACACGAAAAAGTCGCTGCGTGGTCAAAAGAGAAGGCTGAACGTTTGGCTCAAAATACGAAGACAAGCCATTAGAGCGGTTTGCGTGCCAGTGTAAGGGTTCTGCCGCGTTGCTCGAAGGCGATTGCAGCGTTGCCGATGCTCGACAGGGAACCACCCTGTCTGTGCTCGGCGCCTTGCACTCACCTCCGATCAACACGGCAGACCGCTTCGCTACCCTCACACTGACACGCAAACCGCTCTAGGCGACTTCCGGGAAAGAACATACCCGCTGACGCCATTGGCGGGCGCGCTGCTGCGTTGCCCGTCGCATTGTGTAACCCGGTTACATGGCGCCCTTGCATCGCATCCCGCTAATGCCCCCAGCGGGTATGTTCTTTCCCGGAGGTCGCCTTAGAAGATTAACGCATACCCCGTGCTTGCCCCAATGATGCAGGCACGGGGCCATGCTCAACTTCAGGCTGCCAACCGCGTAGTATCGCGGCATCCATCGAGCAGGAATGACAAGCCGATAATCAGCACCAGGTCGCCTTCTGCCGAGCGCGCGGTACCGGCGACGCCAGGGACGGAAAGTGCCGTCATCGGTTTGATCACCAAGTCAGCCGTGCCGTCCACTGCTTCCACAGCAAGAATATAGGGCTGTGGTGCGGCAATCACGATGCCGACTTTTTCCGTGGCAGGCTCGTAACCCAGCACGCGTGCCAGCGAGCGTACCGGCAATGGGCGACCCTGGTCGCGGAATACAGGCGCACCGCCGACCTCGGAGAAGATGTCGGGCAATTCCACCACGCGTTGCACTACTGCCATCGGCATGCCGAGCGCGGCGCCTGACGTATGTACCAGCATGGTCGGTACGATCGAAAGTTCGATCGGCAGACGGATCGTGAAGCGCGTGCCGGCACCGAGTACCGAATCGATGCGAACTGCGCCGCGATGTTTTTCGACCGCGGTTTTAACGACATCCATGCCGACGCCGCGGCCGGACACGCTGGATGCCACTTCCTTGGTGGAGAATCCCGGCAGGAATACCAACTGGAATGCCTCTTCCGTGGAGTAAACCGTGGAATCGCTGATCAATCCCTTGGCGAGCGCCTTGCGACGCAGTTCAACCGGATCCATTCCTCGACCATCGTCGGATAATTCAATCATCACACTGCTGGCTTCCTGCCACGCTTTCAGCGAGATGATGGCCTTGGAGGATTTGCCGATTTTTTGACGAGTCGCGGCATCTTCGACACCATGGTCGAGCGCATTGCGCAGCATGTGCACCAGCGGATCGTACAGACTGTCCACCACGACGCGGTCGACTTCGGTCTCTGCCCCTTCGATGACCAGCTCGATGTCCTTGCCGAGTTCCTTGGCAAGTTCCCTGACCAGTCGTGGGAATTTCTGGAACAGCTTGCCGACCGGCTGCATGCGGGTTGACAGCGTCGCGCGCTGCAATTCGGTGGAATAGCGTGAAGCCCGGCTTAATGTTTCGGCAAGAGCGGCCATCAGCGCGGACGAGGCGCCTTCGAACTTGAATTGCATCAGTTTTTCGAGCAGTACGGCGGCCTGGTTTGCGGCTTGCACCGACTCGCCGGCAACCTCCAGCAACGCATCCAGCTTGATTGCATCGATGCGGATGCTGTCTTCTTTCGCTGGCGTATTAATCGGCTTGGCGACTTGCTCTTTGGCGGCGAGCGGGACCGCAGCCTGGTTTGCATCGGATACCTCTTCTACGAAGTTTTCCTCTTCACCGTCGCCTTCATTATCTTCGTCGTCTTCCACGGCGATTGCCGTACCGCCCGGCACGATGGCATAGTACAGCGCCTCCCAGTCAGGGCCTTCTGCGGCACTGGCGGTGGCGGCCAGCGCTGTCTTGGCTTTTTCCTTGGTCTTGGCTTTTGCCTTTTGTTTCGGCTGCGCCTTGGGGGCTGCCACTTTGCCTTCAATCGCATCGGTCAGGATACGTTCCAGCGTCTCCGGCATTGCGGACAAGCTCTCGGGGGGGGCGCCGTTTGCCAGTTCTTTGAGCTGGTCCGCAACAAATCCGCTGGCTTGCAGCGCCGCTTCAATCGCGATCGACGTAACTGGCGCTTTGCCTGTCCGCAGTGCGTCAAACAGGTTTTCGGTGAGATGACAGGCCGACACCATGGCTGACAAGCTCATGAGGCCGGCACCGCCCTTGATCGTGTGGAATGCGCGGAATACCGAGTTCAGGGTATTGGCATCATCCGGATGCTTTTCCAGCACGAGCAGGTGCTCTTCCACGTGTGTCGCCAGTTCTTGCGCCTCGACGACGAAATCCTTGAGCATGTCATCCATCAGAACCCCAGATCGGCAAGTAAGCTATCGACATCGTCCTGTGCCATCGCATTGACCGGAACCGACGGGCCTTGCATCAATTCCACCGGCT
>Ga0170475_106175494_pt1 | contig 13157 bp, 9 predicted proteins | sample Soicark_Litter_5_FD_111474 | JGI IMG/M metagenome (GOLD analysis project Ga0170475, IMG submission 111474) | Avena fatua rhizosphere microbial communities from Hopland, California, USA. Combined Assembly of 48 SPs | reverse complement strand
GGGGCTTTGACCGCGGGCTTGATGGCGGGCTCCACGCCCACCACGGGCACGCCGGGCCAGCGTTCGCGCAGCGCCGCCACCGCCACCGCGGTGGCGGTGTTGCAAGCCACTACCAGCAGCCTCGCACCAGACGTCAGCAGGTGGTGGCCTACGGCGAGTGTGCGTTCGGTGACGAAAGCATCGCTGCGTTCGCCGTAGGGGGCGTGGCCCGAGTCGGCCACGTACAGCAGTGGATGGGTGGGCAGCGTGTGGTGCAACACGCTGAGCACCGACAGCCCGCCGAGCCCGGAGTCGAAGACGCCGACCAGCGCCGGATCGACGATCGGCAGAGTAGGGGCGGAGGGGTCCATGCGCCGCGCAGTCTACCCGAGGTTGAAATGCGTCGGCCGCAGTCGCAGCTGTGGCACAGTCGATAAAAGCACGATCGTTCTTTTTTGTTTCCCGCTCCCGGTGTGCTGTGGGCCCCGACAATCCTAGAATCGGTACCAATCCAAATCAACAGCAGCGAGATCTGAGGAGCTTCGGCATGAAAGTCTTGGTGGCAGTCAAGCGGGTGGTGGACTACAACGTGAAGGTTCGCGTGAAGAGCGACGGCACCGGCGTGGACATCGCGAACGTGAAGATGAGCATGAACCCGTTCGACGAGATCGCGGTAGAAGAGGCAGTGCGGCTGAAGGAGAAGGGCGGGGTCACGGAAGTGATCGCCGTCTCGTGCGGCCCCACGCAGGCGCAGGAGACGCTGCGCACCGCGATGGCCATCGGCGCCGATCGGGCCATCCTGGTCGAGAGCACCGAGGATTTGCAGCCGCTTGCGGTGGCCAAGCTGCTGAAGGCGCTGATCGACAAGGAGCAGCCATGCCTCGTGATCCTGGGCAAGCAAGCGATCGACGACGACAACAACCAGACGGGCCAGATGCTCGCCGCGTTGGCCGGCTTGCCGCAGGCGACGTTCGCCAGCAAGGTGGAACTCGCCGCCGACAGCGCCAGCGTGACCCGTGAGGTGGACGGTGGCCTGGAGACACTGAAGCTCACGCTGCCGGCCGTCGTCACGACCGACCTGCGCCTGAACGAACCGCGCAACGTGACCTTGCCCAACATCATGAAGGCCAAGAAAAAGCCGCTGGAGGTGGTGAAGCCCGCCGACCTGGGCGTGGACGTGACGCCGCGCATCAAGGTGCTCAAGGTCAGCGAGCCGCCGAAGCGCTCGGCCGGCATCAAGGTGCCCGATGTGGCCACGCTGGTGTCGAAGCTGAAGAACGACGCCAAGGTTCTCTGACCTCACACCTTGTCCCGGCGAAAGCCGGGACCTACCGTACCGAATTACTCCGCCTCGCCGTACACGCCCAAGACCCGGCCCTTTGCCGGATGAAGGGCGGTGACTGCGGCGCCACAGGAATCAGACCATGACCGCTCTCGTCATCGCCGAACACGACAACCAGTCCATCAAGGGCGCCACCTTCAATACCATCACCGCCGCCGCACAACTGGGTGGCGACGTGCACGTGCTCGTGGCCGGCCACAGCGCCGGCAACGCCGCGAAGGCGGCCGCGCAGATCGCCGGCGTCGCCAAGGTGATCCATGCCGACGCCCCGGGCTTCGAGCACGGCCTCGCCGAAAACGTCGCCTCTCAGGTGATCGCGCTCGCAGCGAACTACAGCCACATCCTCTTCCCCGCGACGGCCGCCGGCAAGAACGTGGCGCCGCGCGTGGCAGCCCTTCTCGACGTCGCCCAGGTCAGCGACATCACGAAGGTGATCAGCCCCGACACCTTCGAGCGCCCCATCTACGCCGGCAATGCCATCGCCACGGTGCAATCGAGCGACAAGGTCAAGGTCATCACCGTGCGCTCGACCGCCTTCGATGGCGCGGCGGCCTCTGGGGGCAGTGCTGCGGTCGAATCGGCAGCTGCCACGGCCGACAACGGCAGCAGCCGATTCATCGGCTCTGAAATCGCGAAGAACGATCGTCCTGAGCTGACCGCCGCGAAGATCATCGTCTCCGGCGGCCGCGCACTGGGCAGCAGCGACAAGTTCAACGAGGTGCTCACGCCGCTGGCCGACAAGCTCGGTGCCGCGCTGGGTGCAAGCCGTGCCGCGGTGGACGCGGGCTACGCGCCGAACGACTGGCAGGGGGGTCAGACGGGCAAGATCGTGGCGCCGCAGTTGTACATCGCCGCGGGCATCTCGGGGGCCATCCAGCACCTGGCACGCATGAAGGATTCCAAGGTGATCGTCGCCATCAACAAGGATCCCGAGGCGCCGATCTTCAGCGTGGCCGACTATGGCCTCGAAGCCGACTTGTTCACTGCGGTGCCCGAACTGGTCAAGGCTCTGTAAACCCACGCTTCATCGCAGCCCGTTCGCCCACTTCAAAGGCCGACGGGCTTTTTTTCCGCCCGAACCGAGACCCCAGGAGCTGCCATGAGCTACGTCGCCCCCGTCAAGGACCTGTTGTTCTGCATGCAAGAACTCGCCGGCCTGGAGGACATCCCAAAACTCCCGGGGTTCGGGGATGCTGGTTTGGAGACGGCGCGGGCGGTGCTCGAGGAATGCGCCCGGTTCAATGAAGGCGTGGTCGCGCCGCTGAATGTCGAGGGTGACAGGGCGCCGTCGTTCTGGAGGGACGGTGTCGTCGTCACGACGCCCGGCTTCAAGGAGGCTTTCCGCCAGTTCGGCGACGGCGGCTGGCAGGGGCTGCAACACCCGGTCGACCACGGCGGCCAGGGCCTGCCGAAGACCATCGGTGCGGCCTGTGTCGAGATGCTCAACAGCGCGAACCTGAGCTTCGCGCTGTGCCCGCTGCTGACCGATGGCGGAATCGAGGCGTTGATGACGGCAGGAACGCCTGAGCAGCAGGCACGGTACCTGCCGAAGATGATCTCCGGCGAATGGGCCGGCACGATGAACCTGACCGAGCCGCAGGCCGGTTCCGACCTGTCCCTCGTGCGCACGCGCGCCGAACCGCAAGGCGACGGCACGTACAAGCTCTTCGGCACGAAGATCTTCATCACGTACGGCGAACACGACATGGCGTCGAACATCCTGCACCTGGTGCTTGCACGCGTGGTCGGCGCCCCGGAGGGGGTCAAGGGCATCAGCCTGTTCCTCGTGCCGAAGTTTCGGCCGCATGCAGACGGCACGCCGGGCGAACGCAACGACGTGCATTGCGTGAGCATTGAGCACAAGCTCGGCATCAAGGCCAGTCCCACCGCCGTGCTGCAGTTCGGCGACCACGATGGCGCTGTCGGTGAACTCATCGGAGAGGAGAACCGCGGTCTCGAGTACATGTTCATCATGATGAACGCGGCGCGCTACGCCGTGGGCGTGCAGGGCATTGCAGTGGCCGAACGTGCTTATCAGAAGGCCGTTCAGTACGCGCGTGAACGCGTGCAGTCGCGCCCCGTGGACGGTTCGCTGCCCGGCAGCGCCCCGATCATTCACCACCCCGACGTTCGCCGCATGCTGATGACGATGCGTGCCCTCACGGAAGGCTGCCGTGCGATGGCGATCACGGCCGCTGCTGCAAACGACGTGCAACATGCCCACCCGGACGCCGAGGTGCGCAGGCAGAACCAGGCCTTTTATGAATTCATGGTGCCACTGGTCAAGGGCTACAGCACCGAGATGAGTCTCGAAGTCACCAGCCTGGGCGTGCAGGTGCATGGCGGCATGGGTTTCATCGAGGAGACCGGTGCGGCGCAGTACTATCGTGACGCCAGGATCCTGACGATCTACGAAGGCACCACTGCCATCCAGGCAAACGACCTCGTGGGCCGCAAGACGGTGCGAGACGGTGGCCAGACGGCCCGGGCCATTGCCGGGCAGATCGAAGCCACGGCAGTCGAGCTTGCCAGGCGCGAGAGCGTCGCGGCGCGGGCCGTGCTGAAGGCATTGTCCGAAGCGCGCGCAGCGCTGGTGGACGTGGTGGCCTTCGTGGTGGCCCATGCCAAGACGAACCCGAATGTGGTGTTCGCCGGCTCCGTGCCGTACTTGATGCTCGCTGGCAATGTGGTGGCCGGTTGGCAGCTCGCCCGAGCCCTGCTTGCGGCTGAGGACCTGCAGGCCAAGGGTGAGGGCGATCCGTCGTTTCTTCAGGCGAAGATGGCCACCGCGCGCTTCTATGCCGAGCACATCCTGAGCCGCACCGCCGGCCTGCGCGTGGCCATCCTGGAGGGCGGTGACAGCGTCAACGCGCTTGCGGTCGATTCGTTTTGAATTTCACTTGATCCGCCTGGAGGTCCCTGTGCCGCTGCCACCCGTTCTTCAGGGTCTGCCCCTGCCCATCATCGGCTCGCCGCTGTTCATCATCAGCAACCCGAAACTCGTGATCGCACAGTGCAAAGCCGGCGTGGTGGGGGCGATGCCCGCGTTGAATGCCCGGCCTGCAGAGTTGCTGGATGCATGGCTGGCGGAAATCACCGAAGCGCTGGCCGCGCACGACTGCGCGCATCCGGACAAGCCGGCCGCGCCGTTCGCCATCAACCAGATCGTCCACAAGAGCAACGACCGGCTCGAGCACGACCTGGCTGTGTGCGCGAAGTACAAGGTGCCCATCGTCATCACCTCGCTCGGGGCGCGCGCCGACGTGAATGCCGCGGTGCATGCCTGGGGCGGCGTGGTGCTGCATGACATCATCAACAACACCTTTGCCAGGAAAGCGATCGAAAAGGGCGCCGACGGCCTGATCGCGGTGGCGGCCGGCGCCGGCGGCCACGCAGGCGTCAAGAGCCCATTTGCGCTGATCCAGGAAATCCGGGACTGGTTCGACGGCCCCATTGCGCTGAGTGGCGCCATCGCGAGCGGCGGGGCGGTGCTGGCGACACAAGCGATGGGGGCGGACTTTGCCTACATCGGCTCGGCTTTCATCGCCACCGAGGAGGCTCGCGCGGCCGACGGCTACAAGCAGATGATCGTCGACAGTTCGAGCGACGACATCGTCTACAGCAACCTTTTCACCGGGGTCCATGGCAACTACCTGAAGGGCTCCATCGTGGCCGCCGGGCTGGATCCGGACAACTTGGCCACCAGCGATGCCAGCCGGATGGATTTCGCGGGAGCGGCATCGAAGAAGGCCTGGAAGGACATCTGGGGCTGTGGCCAGGGCATCGGCCACATCAAGGAAGTGCTTCCAGCACACGAGCTGATCGAGCGCCTGGCTGCCGAGTACCGGGCCGCGCGGGCGCGGCTGAATCTCCAGTGAAGTGGCATGGATTGCGCAGCACGGCCCATTCGGATGTGCCGCGTTGGCGCAGGCAAGATCCTCGCTGGCACGCTCGATGTTCGCGCGGCACAGCCAGCGGATGCAAGGGGGGCCGCGGGCGTTTGGGTGACTGCCCAAGTCACGCGGTCTGCTGCGGTTCGAGGTCGCAGTCGCAACCGTGCCCAGCGGCGATCCACCGCGGCGCGAAACGTGAAGCGAGGCGGGCCAGCCACGCCGGCCCGATGAAGCGAGCGGGTTCTGTGACGATGCCGCAACGGTAAAGAGCCTCGTCTGCGTACCACAGCAGCGCCACGCAGGGGCCGTGGCGCCGTCGGCTCACGACCATGCCCGCCGGGCATGGTTGCGCGAGGCAACAAATCCCGCATCCGTTGCATGCGGCGCCAACCGCCGGCTTGATCGGGGCATCAGGGTGGATATGGATGGTGCGACGGGACATCAGTGAGATACAAAACGCGACCGTTGTGCGGATGCGCGGGCGAGACGGGACTGCTGCGGGTTCCGCAATGGTGCTACATTAATCGTCCAGACTCTACAGGTCCTTCCCGTCCCCTCGCTTTGAAAAAGGCGAGGCGGGTCGCAATCCGCCAATCGGTGCAGCCGTAACGCGGAAGGTTTATCAACCCACTACAAGGCCGGAAACCGGTGTGAAAGGTGAGCGAAAATGATGCAGGAATACAGGTCGAATTCGTACCTGTTCGGAGGCAATGCGCCTTACGTCGAAGAGATGTATGAGGCCTACCTCGACAACCCGGGCTCCGTGCCCGACAACTGGCGTGCCTATTTTGACGCCCTCCAGAACGTCCCGGCCGCCGATGGCTCAGCCGCCTGCGACGTTGCCCATGCCCCGGTCGTCGAATCCTTCGCGCAGCGGGCCAAGGCCAATGCCTTCGGCAACAAGGCGAGCAGCGCCGACCTTGCGGTCGCCCGCAAGCAAGTCCACGTCCAGTCCCTGATCGCCGCCTACCGGTTCCTTGGTTCGCGCTGGGCTGACCTCGATCCGCTCAAGCGCCAGGAACGCCCGAAGATCCCGGAACTCGAGCCGGCGTTCTACGACCTGACCGACGCGGATCTGGACATGACGTTCAGCGCCACCAACACGTACTTCTCGAAGGCGGAGCAGATGACGCTCCGCGAGATCGTGCAGGCGTTGCGCGAAACCTACTGCGGCTCCATCGGTGCCGAGTACATGCACATCACCGATCCGGCCGAGAAGCGCTGGTGGCAGCAGCGGCTCGAATCGATCCGCTCGAAGCCCACGTTCTCTGCCGAGGAAAAAATCAACATCCTCGACCGCCTGACAGCGGCCGAAGGCCTCGAGCGCTATCTCCACACGAAATACGTCGGTCAAAAGCGCTTCTCCCTCGAAGGCGGCGAAAGCTTCATCGCGTCGATGGACGAGGTGGTGCAGCGCTCGGGCGAAGTCGGCGTGCAGGAAATCGTGATCGGCATGGCCCACCGCGGGCGCCTGAACGTTCTCGTGAACACGCTCCGCAAGTCGCCGAAAGACCTGTTCTCCGAGTTCGATCACACTGCACCCGAGAACCTCCCGTCCGGCGACGTGAAGTACCACCAGGGCTTCTCGAGCGACGTGGCCACGCGCGGCGGCCCGGTCCACCTGAGCCTGTCGTTCAACCCGTCCCACCTCGAAATCGTCAACCCGGTGGTCGAAGGGTCCGTGAAGGCTCGCCTGGACCGCCGTGGCGACCAGGAAGGCGCCACGGTGCTGCCCGTGCTGGTGCACGGCGACGCGGCCTTCGCCGGCCAAGGCGTCGTGATGGAAACGCTGGCGCTGGCCCAGACCCGTGGTTATTACACCGGCGGCACGGTCCACCTCGTCATCAACAACCAGATCGGCTTCACCACCAGCGACCCGCGCGACACGCGCTCCACGCTGTACTGCACCGACGTCGTCAAGATGATCGAGGCGCCCGTGCTGCACGTGAACGGCGACGATCCCGAGGCTGTGGTGCTCTGCCCCCGCCTGGCCCTGGACTACCGGCAAGCGTTCAACAAGGACGTTGTCGTCGACATCGTGTGCTTCCGCAAACTCGGGCACAACGAACAGGACACGCCGGCGCTGACGCAGCCGCTGATGTACAAGAAGATCAGCCAGCACGTGGGCACGCGCAAGTTGTACGGTGACAAGCTGGTGGCCAACGGCACGCTCAAGGCCGAAGGCCCGGACGAGCTCGTCCGGGCGTTCCGCGCCGCGATGGACGCCGGCAAGCACACGGTCGACCCGGTGCTGACCAACTACAAGAGCAAGTACGCCGTTGACTGGTCGCCGTTCCTGAACAAGAAGTGGACGGACTCGGCCGACACCGCGTTGCCGTCCTCGGAAATCAAGCGCCTTGTCGAACGCCTGACGGCCGTGCCAAATGGCTTCAAGCCGCACCCGCTCGTCGAGAAGGTGCTCGCAGACCGCGCCGCGATGGGCCGCGGGGAGATCAACGTCGATTGGGGCATGGCCGAATCCATGGCCTATGCATCGCTCGTGGCCAGTGGCTACCCGGTGCGGCTGTCCGGCGAAGACTGCGGCCGTGGCACGTTCACCCACCGCCATGCGGTGCTGCACGACCAGAAGCGCGAGAAGTGGGACGAAGGAACCTGGACGCCGTTGCAGCACATCGCCGACAACCAGGCTCCGTTTGTCGTGATCGACTCGTTGCTGTCTGAAGAGGCCGTGCTCGGCTTCGAATACGGTTATGCGAGCGCCGACCCGAATACCCTCGTGATCTGGGAAGCGCAGTTCGGCGATTTCGCCAACGGCGCCCAGGTCGTGATCGACCAGTTCATCGCATCCGGCGAAGTGAAGTGGGGCCGTGCGAACGGCCTGACGATGCTGCTGCCGCACGGCTATGAAGGCCAAGGGCCGGAGCACTCGTCGGCTCGCCTCGAGCGTTTCATGCAGCTGGCTGCGAACAACAACATGCAGATCGTGCAGCCCACCACGGCGAGCCAGATCTTCCACGTGTTGCGTCGCCAGATGGTGCGCATGTTCCGCAAGCCGCTGGTCGTGATGTCGCCGAAATCGCTTCTGCGTGCCAAGGATGCCGGTTCGCCGTTGTCCGAGTTCACGAAGGGTGAGTTCCGCACCGTCATCGGCCCGGCCCGCTCTGAGATCGAGCCCGAGAAGGTCAAGCGCATCATCGCCTGCTCGGGCAAGGTGGCGTACGACTTGATCAAGCGCCGCGATGAAAAGAAGGCATGGGACACGGTGATCGTCCGTGTGGAACAGCTGTATCCGTTCCCTCACAAGGCGTTCGCCGCCGAGATGAAGCGCTTCCCCAACGCCACCGAAGTGATCTGGGCGCAGGACGAGCCGCAGAACCAGGGCGCCTGGTTCTTCGTGCAGCACTACATCCACGAAAACATGGTTGAGGGGCAAAAGCTCGGCTACGCAGGCCGTCCGGCCTCTGCGTCGCCTGCTGTGGGTTACGCCCACCTGCACCAGGAGCAGCAAAAGGGGCTGCTCGACCAAGCCTTCGGCAAGCTCAAGGGCTTCGTGCTTTCGAAGTGATGTGATGTGTCGCGCAGGCAAGGCCTGGGGCAGGGTGCCCCAGCCGCCTGCTGCGCCGTCTCGCTTCGACTTTCTCATTCTCTGGAAAACAACATGGCAATCGTAGAAGTCAAGGTCCCCCAGATGTCTGAATCCGTGGCCGAGGCCACCTTGCTGCAGTGGAAGAAGAAACCGGGCGAAGCTGTCGCCCTTGATGAAATCCTCGTCGAAATCGAAACCGACAAGGTCGTCCTGGAAGTGCCGGCGCCAGCCGCCGGCGTGATGGCCCAGATCGTCAAGAACGACGGTGAAAGCTGCACCAGCGATGAAGTCATCGCGAAGATCGATACCGAGGCCTCGGCCCAGGTCACCTCGCAGGAAGTCAAGCCAGCGCCGCAGGCCAACGCCGCGGCTCCGGCTGCTGCGCCGGCCGCCGCCGGCAAAGGTGACGTGGCGATGCCCGCAGCCGCCAAGCTGCTGGCTGAAAACAACCTGTCGGCCGGCAGCGTGCCGGGCACCGGCAAGGATGGCCGCGTGACCAAGGGCGACGTGCTGGGTGCGCTGGAAGGTGGCGCCAAGGGCGCTGCACCCGCCACCAAGGCCATCGCCGTGGCCGCCGCACCAGCCGTGGCCAAGCCGCTGCCTGCCGTGGCTGCGCCCACCATGCAGCAGCTGGGCGATCGTCCGGAACAACGCGTGCCGATGAGCCGCCTGCGCGCCCGCATTGCCGAGCGCCTGCTGCAGTCGCAAGCCACCAACGCCATCCTCACCACGTTCAACGAAGTGAACATGGCCCCGGTGATGGAGATGCGCAAGAAGTTCCAGGAAAAGTTCGAGAAGGAACACGGCGTCAAGCTGGGCTTCATGAGCTTCTTCGTGAAGGCCGCGGTGCATGCGCTGAAGAAGTACCCCATCGTCAATGCGTCGGTGGACGGCAACGACATCGTCTACCACGGCTATTTCGACATTGGCATTGCGGTGGGCTCGCCGCGCGGCCTCGTGGTACCGGTGCTGCGCAACGTCGACCAGCTGTCGTTCGCCGACATCGAGAAGAAGATCGCCGAGTTCGGTGCCAAGGCCCGTGACGGAAAGCTGTCCCTCGAGGATCTGACCGGTGGCACGTTCTCGATCTCCAACGGCGGCACGTTCGGCTCGATGCTCTCCACGCCCATCATCACCCCGCCTCAGTCGGCCATCCTGGGCGTGCACGCCACGAAGGACCGCGCCGTGGTGGAGAACGGCCAGGTCGTCGTCCGCCCGATGAACTACCTCGCGATGAGCTATGACCACCGCATCATCGACGGCCGTGAAGCCGTGCTGGCGCTCGTGGCCATGAAGGAAGCGTTGGAAGATCCGGCTCGCCTGCTGTTCGACATCTGAGGAATCCCATGAGCAAGCAATTTGACGTGGTCGTCATTGGTGGCGGCCCCGGCGGTTACATCGCGGCCATTCGCGCGGCGCAACTCGGTTTCAACACCGCCTGCATCGACGAATGGAAGAACGAGAAGGGCGGCCCGGCCCCGGGCGGTACCTGCACGAACGTGGGTTGCATCCCCTCGAAGGCGCTGCTGCAGTCGAGCGAGCACTTCGAACAGGCCGGCCACCACTTCGCTGACCACGGCATCGGGCTCTCGAACCTGAGCATCGACGTGACCAAGATGCTGGGCCGCAAGGACACCGTCGTGAAGCAGAACAACGACGGCATCCTGTACCTGTTCAAGAAGAACAAGGTCACGTTCTTCCACGGCCGTGGTTCATTCGTGAAGGGCGGTGATGCCGGCTACGAGATCAAGGTGGCGGGCGCCACCGAGGAAACCATCTCGGCCAAGCATGTCGTGATCGCCACGGGTTCGAATCCGCGCGCCTTGCCTGGCGCGCCGTTCGACGAACAAAACATCCTGTCCAACGATGGTGCGTTGCGCATTCCCGCGGTGCCGAAAAAGCTGGGCGTGATCGGCGCGGGCGTGATCGGCTTGGAGATGGGTTCGGTGTGGCGCCGCCTCGGTGCCGAAGTCACCGTGCTCGAGGCCTTGCCGGTGTTCCTCGGCGCGGTGGACGACACCATCGCCAAGGAAGCCCAGAAGGCGCTGAAGAAGCAGGGTCTGAACATCGAGGTGGGCGTCAAGATCTCCGACGTCAAGGCCGACAAGAAGGGTGTCACCGTGTCCTACGCAAACGCGAAGGGCGAAGCGCAGACCTTGGCCGTGGACAAGCTGATCGTCTCGATTGGCCGCGTGGCGAACACCATTGGCTTGAACGCCGAAGGGGTGGGCCTGAAGCTCGACGAGCGCGGTGCCATCATCGTGGACGACGACTGCCGCACCAACCTGCCGAACGTGTGGGCGGTGGGCGACGTGGTGCGCGGGCCGATGCTTGCACACAAGGCTGAGGAAGAAGGCGTGGCCGTTGCCGAGCGCATCGCAGGCCAGCACGGGCACGTCAACTTCAACACGGTGCCGTGGGTCATCTACACCTCGCCCGAGATCGCATGGGTGGGCCAGACCGAGCAGCAGCTCAAGGCTGAAGGACGCGCCTACAAGGCGGGCAGTTTCCCATTCATGGCCAACGGCCGCGCGCGCGCGCTCGGTGACACCACCGGCATGGTCAAGATGATCGCAGACGCGAAGACCGACGAAATTCTCGGCGTCCACATCGTGGGCCCGTACGCGTCGGAGCTGATCGCCGAAGCTGTGGTCGCGATGGAATTCAAGGCCTCGGCCGAGGACATCGCCCGCATCTGCCACGCGCACCCGTCCCTGAGCGAAGCGACGAAGGAGGCCGCACTGGCGGTCGACAAACGCACGCTGAACTTCTGAGCGTCCGGTGGGAGTTCGCGAACTCTATGCACGGACCCTCGCGGAACGCGACTTCCAGGCGGACCCCGCGCAACTGCGCGCGGTGGACGCCCTGGAACGGTGTGAGAACGAGTGGCTCGACTACAAGGCCCGGCGCGGTAACGCGCTGACCAAGATATTGCGCCACCCGCCCATTCCGCGCGGGGTCTACATGCATGGCGGTGTGGGACGGGGCAAAAGCTTCCTGATGGATTGCTTTTTCACGTCCGTGCCGCTCACGCGCAAGACGCGACTGCACTTTCACGAGTTCATGCGGGAGGTGCATCGGGAGCTGGGCGAACTGCAAGGCACGGTCAACCCGCTGCACGAACTGGGGCTGCGCATTTCGCGCCGCTACCGGCTCATCTGCTTCGACGAATTTCACGTCGCCGATGTCACGGATGCGATGATCCTTCATCGCCTGCTCGAATCGTTGTTCGAGCACCGGGTAAGCATCGTCACCACGTCCAACTTCAAGCCCGACGACCTGTACCCGAACGGGCTGCACCGCGATCGGATCCTGCCGGCCATCGCGCTGCTGAAGGGCACGATGGAGGTGCTCAGCGTGGACAACGGCACGGACTATCGCCAGCGCTCGCTGGAGCAACTCGACCTGTACCACACGCCGCTCGACGCGGCCGCGGAAGCGGCGATGACCACCGCGTTCGAGCGCGTCGCGGAGGCGCGGGACGAGGAACCGGTGCTTCAGATCGAGCACCGCCAGATCCACGCGCGCCGCAAGGCGGGTGGGGTGGTGTGGTTCGATTTCGCCGAGCTGTGCGGCGGGCCGCGTTCGCAGAACGACTACCTCGAGATTGCCTCGCAGTTCCACACCGTCTTGTTGTCCGGCGTGCCGTACATGCCGGTGCGTCTGGCCTCGCAGGCAAGGCGGTTCACATGGCTTGTGGACGTGCTGTACGACCGCCGGGTCAAGCTTGTACTGTCCGCCGAAGGGCCGGCCGAAGCGCTCTACACCGAAGGCCCCCTGGCCCATGAGTTTCCGCGCACTGTATCCAGGCTCAACGAGATGCGGTCGGCCGAGTTCCTGGCGCTGGCGCGCCGGGACGTCGATACGTCGCTCACCTGAGCGACTGCAAGGCCGGGCTCGCCAAGCAGCGTGCCCGGTTCGAGGGCGGCAGCACTCGCGTCGAGCTTGCACTGCTTGCTAACCCAATGAGGCTCAGTGCGGGACGGATGCATCAGCATGTCTTGCGCGTCCCCTCGCACTGCAACGACTATTCGCGCTCGTAGCGCAAGGTCCGGCCGGATCGCTTCATCTGCAGCGCCCGGCCCTCGATGTCCATCGTCAGGTTGAACCCTGGGCCGGAAGCCACCAGCGCCGGGTCCAACTCGAAATCGAACCGGTTCAGCCGTTCCCCGGCAGGCCCCCTGGGCAGCTCCACCACCCGCCAGTGTCCATCGTCGACACGGGGGTGGCGCCAGGCCAGGGTGTCCGCCTCGGTCACTTCGGGCATCCGCAGGAAGTCGTTCGCCTCGTTCGGCTCGTACTTTCGAACCTCCTGCCGGTGGGTGTCAGCCAGTAGCACGACCAGTCCGGCCAGCGCTCGCCCTTGCCCTTGCGCCCGGAAACGCACCGCCGTCCC
>Ga0170475_100897538_pt1 | contig 13162 bp, 9 predicted proteins | sample Soicark_Litter_5_FD_111474 | JGI IMG/M metagenome (GOLD analysis project Ga0170475, IMG submission 111474) | Avena fatua rhizosphere microbial communities from Hopland, California, USA. Combined Assembly of 48 SPs | reverse complement strand
GGAGACCATCATGGCCCGCCGAAGATTCACCCTCATCTTTACCGTCCTGGGCTTCGCGCTGCTCGTGTCCATGGCGGGATTCCTGCTGCTCTATCTCGCCGTCGGGCGGGAGCCGGCGGTCGCGTCCAATTCGACGCTGGTGCTGAAGGTCGGCGGTGACCTGGCCGAAGTTGCCCCGGCCAACGTCGTCGGCTACCTGCGCGGCTCGAAGGCGGTGACCGTCCGCGGAGTGGTAGACAACCTGCGGAAGGCCAAGGTCGATGCGCGTGTCTCGTCGCTGCTGCTGAAACCGACGGGGTTCGAATCGCCGTACTGGGCCAAAGTCCAGGAGATCCGGGACGCCGTCCTCGATTTCAAGAAATCCGGCAAGCCCGTCTATGCGTACATGGAGTACGGCGGCGACAAGGAGTACTACCTGGCCAGCGCGGCCGACCGTGTTTTCCTGATGCCGTCGAGCGCCCTCGATCTCAACGGCGTCGCGACATATCAGGTATTCCTGCGCGGCACGCTCGACAAGATCGGCGCGTACCCGGATCTCCACCACATCGGCGAGTACAAAACCGCGTCGAACCAGCTCACCGAGAAGGGCTACACGCGTGCGCACAAGGAGATGGACGAGTCGCTCAACCGGGCCCTCTACAACGAGTTCGTCCGCGGTATCGCCGAGGGCCGCAAGAAGGACCCGGCCGAGATCGAGCGCCTGCTCGACGAGGGCCCGTTTCTGCCGGAGGACGCACTGAGCGCGGGGCTGGTGGACGATGTGGCGTACGAGGACCAGGTCGACGAACGGCTGAAGAGCAGCCGCGGAGCAGCCAAACGCGACGAAACAGCGAAGAAGGGTGAGGCGGGCGGCAGCGACGCGCCGCTCCGCAAGATCGACGGCGATGACTACTCGCGCATCGGCACGTCGTCTCTCGGGCTCAACCGCGGCCCGCGGATCGGTGTGATCTACGCGACGGGAACGATCAACAGCGGCAAGAGCGGCTACGATCCGCTGAACGGTGAAATCGTCGGCGCCGACACCCTCATCGAGGCAATCCGGCAGGCGAGGCGCGACACGTCGCTCCGCGCGATCGTGATCCGCATTGACAGCCCCGGCGGTTCAGCGGCGGCGTCCGATGCGATCTGGCGTGAGCTGATGATCGCCAGAAACGAACGCGCCGATCGTCCGATTGTCGCGTCCATGTCCGACCTGGCGGCGTCGGGCGGCTACTACATCGCGATGCCGGCGCAGGTCATCGTCGCGCAGCCCTCAACGCTGACCGGGTCGATCGGCATCTTTGGGGGCAAGATTGTCACCGGCGGCGTGTACGAGAAACTGGGCGCGCACATCGAGTCGACGAGCATCGGCAAGCACGCCGAAATCAACTCGCCCGCGCGGCCGTACAATGCCGGAGAGATCAAGAAGCTGGAAGAGCAGCTGCACGCGTTTTACGATCAGTTCATCGAGAAGGTGGCGACGTCACGCCACACGACACCGCAGAAGATCGATGCCGTGGCACAGGGCCGTGTCTGGACCGGGCAGCAGGCCAAAGACAATGGCCTGGTGGACGCGCTGGGCGGGCTCGACGCTGCGGTGGGCATCGCCAAACAGCGCGCCAAGCTGTCGCCGGACAGCGAGGTCGAACTGGTGGTGTTCCCACCCCGCAAAAGCTTCTACGAAATCCTCAGCGAGCAGTTCGGAGCCGGCGATCAGCTGGCCGTCAATACCTGGCTCTCGGCGAATCTGTCGACAGGGGAACGGGAGGCGCTGCGGCTGCTCCGCGGCCCGCTCGCGATGTTCCGGCGGGGAGAACTGCTGGCGCTGATGCCGACCGCGTGGGTGCGGTAAGGACTAGACCCGATCTCTACGAGACCGCTTTCTGCAGCGTCTCGCGATTGACCTCGATCTTCATCTTTGCCTTGGCCTTGGTCATGTACGCGCCGAAGAACCTGCCCCTGCGATCTGCGAGCAGCTCGTCCCTGAACTTGTCTTTCGCGAGCGCGTAGTCTTCCGGCGTCGTTTCCTGCTTCTGGAGCACTTTGATGACGGCGGTGCCGTTGGCGACCGTAATCGGGTCGCTGACCGAGCCGGCAGGCAGCGAGAATGCGGCGTCCTCGACCGCCGGCGCGACGCCAAGGTCCGGCAGCGGCGCGTCGCGGGCAATGAGCTCGGTGGTTTTTGCTTCCACGCCGGCGGCCTTGGCGGCTTTCTCGAAATGGGCGCGGTTTTGAGCTTCGCAGCCACTTCGACCGCCTTCTGCCTGCTCAGGTCGCGCGCCTTCTGTTTGATCACCTCGTCGCGCACGCGGTCCTTCACCTCGTCCAGTTTCGGCGCGTACGGGTCCTGCTTCGCGACGAGCGTGATGAAGACGAACCCGCGCGACGCGCGCAGCGCCGGCGAGACGTCGCCGACCTTCATGTCGAACGCGCGGGATGCCGCTTCCGGTGACGGGCCGAGCCCCAGGATCGGTTCGTCGCGGGCGAAGAAGCCCGACTCCTGCACGGTCAGGTTCTGCGCCTTCGCGATCTTGTCGAGATCGGACGGCTTGGTGATCTGCTTCTCGAGGCTGGCCGCCAGGTCGGCTGCCTGTGTCTGGGCGCGCTCGTACGACAACTGATCGGTCAGCTGCGGCTGCACCTCGGCGAGCGTGCGCTTCGTGCCGGGTTTCTTGTCCGTGACCTTGATGATGTCGTAGCCGAACTGCGTTTTCACGACGTCGCTGATCTGCCCGGGCTGCAGCGTGAACGCCACCTGGTCGAACTCGGGCACCATGCGCCCGTGCACGAGGAAGTCGAGGTCCCCCCCGTTCTTCGCGCTCGCCTCGTCGTCGGAGTACTTCTTGGCGAGTGCGCCGAAGTCGGCACCGGCCCTCGCCTGTTTCAGCACGTCTTCTGCCTTCGCTTTGACAGCCGCGTCGTCTTTGCCTTCCGTCCTGAAGAGGATGTGACTCGCGCGCACCTGTTCCGGCGTCGAATACTGATCGAGGTTGTCGTTGTAGGCGCGCTCGATGTCGGCCGCCGGTACTGTGACCTTGGCGCGGATCGCATCGATGTCCACGATCATGAACTTGATCTTGCGCTTCTCGGGCACCTTGAAATCCGCGGCGTGCGCGCCGAAGTAGGAGGCGACTTCCTGATCGGTGACGGTCGCCTGCGTGCGGAAACTGTCAGCGAGGAAGCTCACCACCGCGAGCTTGACCTTGTCGTTGCGACGGCGATACTCCTGCTCGAGTTCCTTGTCAGGTACCGTCAGCCAGTCGGTGAGCGAGGCGCGGAGTTTCTCGACCGTCAGGCTTCGCCGGATGCCTTCTTCGAAATCGGCGGGCGTCAGCGGAGGACGCTGCATGCGCAGCAGCTGCTGATACCGCTGGTCGCCGATGAAGTGGCCGTTGTCCTGGAACGCGGGAATCGCGAGAATCCGCTGACGCACTTCTTCGTCGCTGACGTGGATCCCGACGCGGCCGGCCTCGGCAACCGACGCCTGCTCGTCGACCATCGACTGCAGAATCTGCTGTTCGATGCCCAGCTGCTTCAGCAGCTGCTCGCTCATGTTGCCGCCGTACGCGGAACGATACGCCTGCAGCTGTGCCTGGTATGTCCGGCGGAAATCGCCCGACGTAATCGCGCGTCCCTCGACGCTCGCGATCGTGTCGCCGGATGCGGCGTCCGTCCCGGAGCTGCGCAGGAAGTCGGGAATATAGGCAATGATGAACGCCAGCACGATGATCACAAGGCTCCACTGGAGCCAGGACCTGTGCCGGCGCATGCGGTCGAGCATGGTCATGGGAGCACCTTCAAAACGTTGATGGTATGACAGGAACTTCAGTGGTGGCAAGCGAGCCTGGCCCGGCCCTGTGGTATATTTGCCGTGGATAGAAGTACTTACGTCCAGCTGAGGTTGGACGGTAGTCCTCGATGCCACCTTTGAGCCGAGCCACCAATCTGTCAAGTTCACGCCGGTCATACCCAGCCGTGGCCGCTGTCCGGAAGCGCGGATCCAAGACCCGGCGTCCCGGCGAATTGTCACTCGCGGCGACGCGTCTCGACCTCGCCGCGCGCCTGCGCGTCAATCAGCGCGATATGCGCCGCCAGGTCGAGCGCCACGACGTGCTGCAGGACATCGTGCGCGCCGTGACCACCACTCTCGAGCCGGCCGAGATTGCCGAGCTCCTTGTCGATCGAGCCGCGACCTGGATTCCCGCGCCAAGCTGGGCTGTGGTGTCCTCCGACTTGTCCGCGCGCCTCCAGGTACTGGCGGGCCGCGGCCTCACGGCGGAAATGGGACCGGCGCTGCACAGCGTGGCGAACTGGGTGATGTACCGCGGCGAAGACTTCACGAGTGAAGACCTGCGGGGCGATGTACGGATCCGCAGCGAATCGGTGGGGGCGGTTCTGGCCTTCCCGCTGGCATGCCGCGGACGCCGCGTGGGGGCGCTCATCGGCTTCGATCGCGCGGCCTCGGCCAAGAAGCCGCAGTTGTCTCCGGCGGTCCTGAAGGCCCTGCGCGTGCTCGTCGAACCGGCGGCCGCCGCCCTCGACAGTGCCCTGCTGCTCAAGCGGGCGGAGGCGCTGTCGGTGACCGATGATCTGACGCACCTCTACAACTCGCGGTATCTGAACGCCATGCTGCGCAGGGAAGCCAAGCGTGCATCGCGCAGCGGCCGGCCCGTATCGTTGCTGTTCATCGACCTGGACGGGTTCAAGAGCGTCAACGACACCCACGGCCACCTGTCCGGCAGCCGGGCGCTGGTCGAAGCGGCGGCGGTCATCCGCGGCTGCGCCCGTGAAACGGACGTGGTCGCACGGTTCGGCGGCGACGAGTTTGCCGTCGTGCTGCCCGACACCGGCGGGGAAGGCGCGTTTGCCGTCGGCGAGCGCGTCCGCGAGCGAATCGCCGCCCACAACTTCCTTGCGCGCGACGGCCTGGCTATCCGCCTGACCGCCTCGGTTGGCCTCGCGACCCTGCCAGACGTGGCGGCGTCGGCCGAGGAATTGATGGCGGCTGCCGACAAGGCGATGTACGGAGTGAAGGACTCGGGCAAGAACGGTATTCAGGCCGCACGCGCTCCAGCCGATAACTGACGCGACACGGGGCTCGGCACTCAATGTCCATGACTGGCGGCCGGTGATCGGAATTGCACGAATCCGCACACTTTCACCAGCCGCCGTCGACCGAGGTCGAGCATCGACCACCGCTCACGACAGGAGTTTTCTTTGAGTCTTCGTTCGATGTTGTCGCTCTTTTCAAGTGATCTGGCCATCGATCTCGGCACGGCCAACACGTGCGTCTATGCGCGCGGCAAGGGCATCGTGGTCAACGAGCCCTCGATCGTGGCCATCAACAAGGTCAACGGGCGGGTCGAAGCCGTCGGCAAGGAAGCCAAGGACATGCTGGGCCGCACGCCCGGCAACATTGTCGCCATCAACCCGATGAAGGACGGCGTGATCGCCGACTTCGAGGTCACGGAGAAGATGCTGACCTACTTCATCAAAAAGGCGCACAACAGGAACGTGTGGGTCCGGCCGCGCATCGTAATCGGCGTTCCGTCCGAGATCACGCAGGTCGAGAAGCGCGCGGTCAAGGACAGTGCCTACCGGGCAAAGGCAAGCGAAGTCCACCTGGTCGAGGAGGCGATGGCGGCGGCCATCGGCGCCGGCATGCCGATCACCGAGCCCTCCGGCAACATGATCGTGGACATCGGCGGCGGCACGACGGACATCGCCGTCATCTCCCTCGCCGGCATCGTCTACAGCAAGGCCGTGCGGGTGGCGGGAAACGAGATGGACGAGGCGATCATCCAGTACATCAAGAAGACGTACAACCTCCTCATCGGCGAGCGGACGGCCGAGGCCATCAAGATCGAAGTCGGGTCGGCGTTCCCCCTCGAGGAGCGGATGACGATGGAGATCAAGGGGCGCCACCTGATTGAGGGCGTGCCCAAGACGATTACCATTACCGACGAGGAAATTCGCGAGGCGCTCGCCGAGACCGTGAACGTGATCGTCGATGCCGTGCGGGTGGCGCTCGAGCGGACACCGCCCGAACTGTCCGCCGACATCGTGGATCGCGGGATCGTGCTCACCGGCGGCGGGTCGATGCTGAAGAACCTCGACAAGCGTCTGCGCGAGGAAACAGGGCTGCCGCTCGCCATGGCGGAGGACCCGCTGTCCTCGGTGGTGCTCGGCGCGGGCAAGATGCTCTCGGACTTCAACCTGCTCAGGAAAATTTCGATCGACTAGTGTCCATCCTCGATATTCGCCAGCACGCCGGCTATCTGTTTCTGGCGGTCACGCTGGGTCACGTGATCCTCATCTCCGCCCAGGTCAATTCGCGCAGCGGCGTGCCGGTTCTCGAGGCGGTCACCTTCGGCCTCTTCGCCGAAGTGCAGCGAGGAAGCTCGGCCGGGGTGACCGGCGTAAGCGGCTTCTGGCACCGGTACGGCAGCCTCCGCAGCGTCGAGCGGGAGAACGCGGAATTGAAACAGCAGCTGGAGACCGTCCAGGTCGAACTCCAGGAACAACGTGCGTTGGCCGATCGCGCGCGCGGCCTGCAGGAGCTCCTCGACCTCCGCGACCGTTCGAAGCTGAAGACGATCGCCGCCGAGGTCATCGCATTGAGCGCCTCTCCGGATTTCCAGACGTTGACGCTCGACAAGGGGACCAATTACGCGTTGCGCACGGACATGGCCGTGATCGCCAACGACGGAGTCGTCGGGCGCATCGTCGTGCCGAGCGGACGCGCGGCGAAGGTCCAGCTGCTCATCGACCGCAACGCCGCCGCGGGCGCGCTCGTCGAGCGGTCGAGAGCCCAGGGCGTTGTGAAGGGCACCGGCGATGGGCGGCTGCAGCTCGAGTTCGTCTCGGAGGCGGCCGACGTCGCGGTCGGCGACCTCGTCGTGACCTCCGGCATCGAAGGCATCTTTCCGAAGGGTTTCACGATCGGGCGGGTGGAGGTGGTGGAGAAGACCGGGCCGGCCTACAAGCGGATCACCGTGAAGCCCGCCGTCGATTTCTCCAGACTCGAAGAGGTGCTGGTCGTCTTGACACCGACGCCGGCGCGCGAGGCCGAGGAGAGCCGGGAGTGAGAGCGGCCGGGGTCACCCTGGCAATCATCCTTGCCCTGGTGCTCCAGACGACGCTGAGCCGGTTCCTCGTTCGCGGTACGTTCGCGGTAGATCTGGTGCTGGTGGTCGTCGTTTACGTCGCGCTGATGTCGGGGCCCGTCACGGGCCTCCTGACCGGGACGGTCGCTGGGCTGATCCAGGACACGCTTTCGACGGGGGTGATCGGTATCGGCGGCCTCGCGAAGACCGTCGTCGGTTTTCTGGCGGGCATTATCGGCACCCAGTTCATCGTCGCGCGGCCGCTGCCGCGTTTCCTGGTGTTTTTCTCGGCGACCGTACTGCACCAGACGATCACGATTGGGCTGGGAGTGGTGCTCGGGCTGCGGACCCTCGGTTCGCCGTACGCAGGGGTGGCGGGCCAGGCCCTCGGCAATGCGGTGGTCGGCGTGGCCGCGTTTCAGCTGGTCGAATTGTTACCCGGAGCTGTGGAGCGCCGGAAAATGGCAAGAACGAGGTTGCGCCGGTAGAACCCGGCAGCGCAGAATGACAACGTAATGCCCATTGAAGAGCGGCGCAAGGCTGGGACACGCCTGAGCGGTCTCCAGGTCGTCGTTGTCGCGGCGTTTGCCGTGCTGGCGGTGTGCTTCTGGGTGCTCCAGGTTGTTCAGCACAAGAAATTTGAGGAGCTCGCCGAAAACAATCACCAGCGGACGCTCGCCTGGCGCGCACCGAGGGGCCTCGTCTTCGACCGGGAAGGCCGGGTCCTCGTCGAGAACCGCCATTCCTACAGCATCTCGATCGTGCGCGAGCATACAAAGAACCTCGACCGTACCATCCGCACGCTGGCGGCGGTCGTGGGCCTGGACCAGGCCGCCGTCCGGACTATCGTCGATCGCCATTTGCGCGAGCCGACATACCGGCCGATCACCGTTGTGCAGGACGCCTCGCTGGCCCAGGTGGCGGCGGTGGTGGCGCGGCGGCTGGATTTCGAGTTGCCGGACGTCGTCGTCGAACAGGTGCCGACGCGGCGCTACCCCGATACGATGGGATCCCACCTGTTCGGGTACGTCGGCGAAGTCAGCGATTCGCAGGTCGCCGAAAACACCGCGCTCAAGAGCGGAGATATCGTCGGCCAGTCCGGGCTCGAGAAGGTATACAACACGCTGCTCATGGGCGAGGACGGCGCCAAGCGCGTCGTCGTGAACAGCGTCGGCCGCGAAATCCGCACGCTCGACGAGGACCTGCCGACCGAAGGCAAGCGGCTGCAGTTGACGGTCGACTACGACGTCCAGAAGGCGATCGAAGACGGGTTCGACTCCATCGGCCTCAACGGCGCGGCCGTGGTGCTCGATCCGTCGGATGGCGCCGTGCTCGGCTTTACGAGCCGGCCGGCGTACGATCCCAACGCGTTCGCGTCCGGCATCGACCATTCGACGTGGGCGGCGCTCACCACCGATCGGGATCGTCCTCTGAATGATCGCGCCATCCAGGGCCGCTACGCGCCCGGCTCGACGTTCAAGATGGCAGTGGCGCTGGCGGGGCTCGAAGAAGGCATCATCACGCCGGAGTTCCACGTCTACTGCCCCGGCCACGCCAATTTCTACGGGCGCGACTTCAAGTGCTGGCGCTTCAGCAGGGGCGGCCACGGGTCGATCGACTTGCGTCACGCGATCCAGCAGTCCTGCGACGTGTACTTCTATACCGTCGCCAACATGGTCGGCGTCGACAAGATCAACAAGTGGGCGACGGCGCTCGGCATGGGTGTCTTGAGCGGCATCGATCTTCCCAACGAAGTGCAGGGCATCGTTCCCTCGACCGAGTGGAAGAGACAGAAGATGCACGAGAAGTGGTACGCCGGCGAGACGATCTCGGTCGGCATCGGCCAGGGCCAGGTGACCACGACGCCGATATCGATGGCCGTCTACATGGCGACGTTGTCCAATGGCGGCACCAGGGTCACGCCGCACCTGCTGAAAGCCGTGGATGATGGCGACGGGTGGAAGCCGGCGCCGGTGCCGGCGCCGCAGTCGAAGGTGACGATCGACCCCGAGAAATTGCAGGCCATCAAGGACGGCATGTGGATGGCCGTGAATGAGCCCGGGGGAACGGGCGGCGCCGCCAAGATTCTGGGCCACGACGTGTCCGGCAAGACCGGGACGGCGCAGGTCATCTCCAATCAGGGCAAGGCTGCGGCAGGGAAGACCGAGAGGGACCTGCGCGATAACGGCTGGTTCGTGTTCTTCGCACCGCGGGATAATCCGCAGATCGCGGGGGTCGTCTTTCTCGAGCACGGCGTCCACGGTGGCAACGCGGCGCTGGTCGTGCATCACATTCTCGATACGTTTTTTGCGAAGAAGGACGGCAAGCCGCTGCCGCCCAAACCGACGCTGACACCCAACCTCAACCCGTCCATGGGTTGAGTCGGTTGAGGCCGGGCATGTATGTTTGAACGACGGCTGTATTTTCACATTGACTGGGCGCTGCTGGCCGCCATCTTCGCGCTGTGCGGGATGGGCGTCGTGATGATTTACAGCACCACCGCCGATCCGACGAGGGCGTCCTCGCACTTGTGGATCACCCAGCTGTACGCGATCGGGCTGGGACTCATCGCGATGGTCTTCACGCTCACGCTCGACTACCGAACCTTCACGGACAAGTCCCATTTCATCTACATCGGCCTGCTCGCCATCCTCGTGTACGTCCTGTTCTTCGGCACGACGCAGATGGGCGCGCGGCGCTGGATTTTCCTCAAGATCTTCAACCTGCAGCCGTCGGAGTTCGCCAAGGTGGGCGTCGCTCTCGTGCTCGCCAAGTTCTTCGGGGAGAAGGGCGGCGAACCGCAGTGGACGGATCTGGCGATCGGGGGCGTGTTGACGCTCATCCCGCTCGGCCTCATCGCGAAGGAACCGGACCTGGGCACCGCCGTCACGCTGGTGCCGGTGTTCATCGCGGTGGCATATCTGGCCGGGATGCGCCTGCGCATCCTCGGCGTCATCTTTCTCGCGATTGTCCTCACGGCGCCCGCCGCCTGGATGTTCGCGCTCAAGCCGTATCAGAAACAGCGGATTTCGACCTTTCTCGATCCGACGCAGGATGCGAAAGGCGCGGGCTATCAGCAGATTCAGGCCCGCATCACGGTCGGTTCGGGCGGACTGACCGGAAAAGGGTTCAAGCAGGGGACACAAGGCCAGTTGCGGTTTCTCCCCGTGGCCCACAACGATTTCATCTTCTCGGTGCTTGCCGAGGAACAGGGGTTTGCCGGCGTCCTCGTGGCGCTCGGCCTTTACTTATTCGTGATTTTGCGTGCGCTCGAGTCGGCCCGTCTTTCCAAGGACCAGCTCGGCTCGTACCTCGTGCTCGGCGTGCTTGCCAGCTTCACCTTCCAGGTGATTTACAACATCACCATGTCGGCCGGACTGGCACCTGTCAAAGGGCTCACGCTGCCGCTCATGAGTTACGGCGGGTCGTCGATGATTGCGACACTCGCGGGCTTCGGCCTGGTGCTCAACGTACGCATGCGCAGATTCACGAACTGAGGGGCGGAATGGCGGGACAGGCAGGACAGCCAGGACGGTATCCCGTTCTGACGGTCACGCCCATCCGGCCGGTCCGGTCCCGGGAGTTCGCGCATGACAAAGGAGATGATCATCTCCTCGAATGTCCACGAAACCATCGTGGCCATTCTCGAAGACGACCTCGTCGCGGAAGTATTCGTCGAACGCGAGCGGCAGCGCGGAGTCGTCGGTAACGTTTACAAAGGCAGGGTCAACAAGGTCCTGCCCGGCATGCAATCCTCCTTCATCGATGTCGGTCTCGAACGCGACGGGTTCCTCTACGTCGCCGACGTCATCGACACCATGGAGGAGTTCGACAAGCTCGAATCCGGCGACGAAGACGGCGCGCCCCGCGGGTCCTCGAGGCCCGAGAGCGTCCCCCAGGCGAAAATCGAAGATCTGCTGAGGGAAGGGCAGGAAATCATTGTCCAGGTGGTCAAGGAGCCCCTGGGCACCAAGGGCGCGCGGCTCACGTCCCACGTGACCATGCCGGGACGGTTTCTCGTCTTCATGCCGACCGTGGACCACGTCGGCGTCTCGCGCAAAATCGATTCCCGCGAGGAGCGCAGCCGGCTCCGCGCCATCGTCCGCGAATTTCGCGAGGCGCACGGATTCACCGGCGGGGTGATCATCCGTACCGCCGCGTCAGGACGCCCGAAAGAAGACATCGTCAGCGACCTCGAGGCGTTTCACAAAATCTGGACGGAAATCCGCCAGAAGATGGACTCGTCGCGCGCGCCGGCCGTGCTGTACCGCGAGCCCAGCATCGTCGGGCGGTTACTTCGGGACCTGCTCAACGACGACTATCAGGCGATTCGGATCGACAATGCCCAGGAACACGAGCGCGTGATGGATCTGATCGAGCACATCCTGCCGACGCTCGCGCCGAAAGTGAAGCTGTACTCGAAACCGTTCCCGATTTTCGAGGAGTACGGCGTCCAGCAGGAGATCGACAAGGCCCTCAAGAGCAAGGTCTGGCTCAAGTCGGGCGGGTCGATCGTCATCAACCAGACTGAAGCACTCGTGGCAATCGACGTGAACACCGGCCGTTTCGTAGGCAAGAAGACCAGCGGCCGGCTCGAGGACACGATCGTCAAGACCAATCTCGAAGCCGTCAAAGAAATCGTCCGTCAGATCCGCCTCCGCGACCTCGGCGGCATCATCGTCCTCGACCTGATCGACATGGAGGACAAGAAGAACCGGCAGAAGGTGTACCAGGCGGTGGAGCAGGAGTTGCGCAAAGACCGATCGCCGTCGAAGGCGCTTCAGGTCTCGGACTTCGGCCTCGTGATCATCACGCGTAAACGCGTCAAACAGAGCCTGGAACGGGTGATGACGGAACCGTGCCCGTATTGTTCGGGGACGGGCGTGATCAAATCGAGCTCAACGATCTGCTACGAGATCCTGAGCGAGGTGAAGAAGGTCGGCCCCGATCTGAACGGCCACCGCCTGCTGCTGCGCGTGAACCCCGATATCGCCCGCGCCCTGCGCGAAGAAGAGAGTGGCGTGCTTCGGGATCTGAAACAGTCGCTGGGGCGCGATGTGACGGTGAAGGCCGACCACCAGCTCCACCACGAGCAGTTCGACGTGATGGCGGTGTGAGAGAAGAGGTTGGACAGAGGCTGGAAGTTAGGCCGCGAACGAGCGCGCTCGCGGCCCAACCTCTAACCTCCACCCTCTAACTAAGCCGTCGGCAGGTGTAGCAGGTAGTGGTTGTTGCCTTTGCGGATCCAGACGCGGACGAAATCCCCGCCCTTGAGCACCTCCACTTTCGAGGCGTTTGCCCCCGGCGGCGTGTCCTTCTGAACTTGGGAAATTTCCGACTGCGGGATGATCGTGACCACCTCGCGGCCCTTGACCTGTCCGCCTTGCGTGAACTCCACCCAGCGTTCCAGGCCCTCTGATTGTCCCTTCGCCGGGGGGTTGGCGGCCTGCGCGGTCAGACGCACCTGATAGGTGCCCGCGGCGAGTGCCTTGCCATCGGCTTTGACGCCCTTCGCGAATCGCACCGAGCCGAGCGCGACTTCTCCGGCCGGCGCCGCGGGTGCAGGTGCCGTGGCCGGCTGCGCCTTCGGAGCCGTATGGCCATCGGTCGTCGTTTTGGACGTCTGGGCAGCGGCGGCCACGGCGCCAGCTACCACCAGTACTCCCACCATTACCACGTGCTTCATCGTCGCCTCCAGGCTGGAAATCGAAGCCTTGGACCATTATACGGCCGGATCCGACCGCCGGGCCCAATCGGCTGCGCGCAAACGCCGGTCAGCTGCTCCTTCGCCCGCGGCGCCACGCGACCCGGCTGAGCTCGCGCACGCGGCTTCCGCTCACGGTAACGCCTTCGGCGACCAGGAGTGCACGCTTCATCATCTCGCTGCCCCCAAAACCACCGAGACGACCGCCCGCGGCAATGACCCGGTGGCAGGGAATGCCCGGCGTCCTGCACGTGCGCATGATGTTGCCGACGGCCCTCGCCGCCCGCGGCCGCCTGGCCATGGCCGCGACCTCGCCGTACGTGGCGACCCGTCCCGGCGGAATGCGGCGCACCACGGAGAGCACGCGCGCGGT
>Ga0170475_104488914_pt1 | contig 13164 bp, 11 predicted proteins | sample Soicark_Litter_5_FD_111474 | JGI IMG/M metagenome (GOLD analysis project Ga0170475, IMG submission 111474) | Avena fatua rhizosphere microbial communities from Hopland, California, USA. Combined Assembly of 48 SPs | reverse complement strand
CCTTGCCGCCCGAGTTTGCCGGATTGGTGGTGGAAGACTCGGCGAAGATGACCACCGAGGGCGTGTCCCTGGTGTTCAGCGCCGTCGAGGCGGACGTGGCCCAGGAGCTCGAGCCCAAGTACGCGCGCGACGTGGCGGTCATCTCGACCGCGTCGGCCTTTCGCTACGAGGACGACGTTCCGATCTTCCTGCCGGGCGTGAACTGGGACCACGCCGCGCTCATTGAGACTCAGCGGAAGAACCGCGGCTGGAAGGGTTTCATCACCCCGGGGCCGAACTGCACAACGGTGGGCCTCGTTCTCACACTGAAGCCGCTCGCCGACGCCTTCGGTATCGGCAACGTCATCATGACCTCGATGCAGGCGCTCTCCGGCGCAGGCCGCAGCCCTGGCGTCTCGGCCATGGACATCCTCGACAACATCGTTCCTTACATTCCCAAGGAAGAAGAGAAGGTCGAGAAGGAGACGCTGAAGATTCTTGGCAAGGTGGGACCGACCGGGACCATCGTGCCGGCCAACGTGAAGGTCTCCTGCACGTGCACCCGGGTGAACGTGCTCGAAGGGCACACGGAATCGGTGTTCGTGGAGCTCAAGAAGAAGGCCTCGCTCGGCGAGGTCAAGGCGGTCTGGCGCAGCTTTGGCCGCGAGCTCGTCGAGCTCGGTCTGCCCTCCGCGCCGCAGAACCTCATCACGGTGCGCGACGATCCGTTCCGTCCCCAAGTGCGTCTCGATCGCGATACGGAGGGCGGCATGTCCACTGTCGTCGGCCGGCTGCGCGAGGACAACGTGCTCGGCGGCGTGAAGTACATGTTGGTCTCGCACAACACCCGCATGGGCGCCGCCAAGGGCGCAGTGTTGGTGGCCGAGTACCTCGCCAAGCAGGGCACCATCAAGGGCACGATCACCGCGAAGTAAGTAGACGCCAGGCGCGAGAGCGGGGCGGCGCTACGGTTTGAACGCCTGCAGCGCTGTCAGCAGCGCTCGCAGGTGGGCGGACAATCGCGGGAAGCCATCCGGACGCAACGCGAACGTGGCTTCATTCATATAGAGGTCGCGGCGCAGCTCGATCTGGATGGCGTGGATGTCGTCGCCGGGCCGGCCATGATGGGCGGTGATGAAGCCGCCCTTGTACGGCTCGTTGAAGGCGACGCTGTATCCGGCGTTGCGAAAGTGCTCGCCCACCAGCCGCGATAGGGCGGGTGAGCACGACGTGCCATCGCGATCGCCAGGCACCACGTCGGCACGCTCACGTCCAGGATCGCGGTGCTGGGCGCGGCCCACCGAAGGCATCGAATGACCGTCCAGCAGAACCGCGAACCCGAAGCGCTCCTTCGCACGCCGCAGGGCTTCGGCGATCGCCCCGTAGTAGGCGTCGTGAATCGCCCGTCGTGCCTCCCATTCGCCGAGCGCGAGGGGCCGGGTCAAGACGGGGGTTCCCGAGGTGTTGACCTTCCAAAGAAAGCCGCGCCCATCCTGGTTGCGGGGGGCCGGATGGCCGGGGACGACGTCGGGCGACACATCGTCGGGGTGACGGTTGAGATCGCACACGAACCGCGAAAGCGTGGCGACCACGAAGGAGCCGGCGGGAAGCATCGCAGGGACGGCCGCCTGGTGCACGCCGTAGAGCTCGTCCACCGCAAAGTCGGCGTCGCAGCGAAGGTCCATGGCGGGGTCGATGGGACCACCCAGATTGGCGACGGCCGTTCCCGCGTGCGGCACGCTGAGAACCACTGGCGTGCTCGGAACCTTGACCAGCCGCGCCCGGAAGCCGAGTGGCACCGAAATGAGCGTCGAGGGACCCTTCACCTCGCCAGCATATGCCTTTTCACCATCGAAGGCGGTATCCCGCGTCTACCGCCAAGCCGAGGGAGTTGCCGTCTACTCTGTCGCCGCTGGACACGCTTCCGACCCGCGCCAAGAGGTAACGAACGCCGAGCAGGGCTTCGCCGCCAGCGAGGAAGTAGCCGAGCTCCCCGGAGCCCTCGGCCACAGGTGCCAGGGTCTTGCCCTCCACCTCACCATACAGGGGGCCTTCGCTCTTCGTTCGCAAGACGGCGAGCTCGAGACCCGCAGCACCCGCCACCCTGAGCTCGAGGGCGCCCGCGAGCGGCACCCGCCGGCTCACCCGGAACATGACGGGGAGTTGAAAGAGGTCAGCAGAGGTCGACGACGCCAGCAGCGGCGTCATGGGACCGTCGTTGAATCGGAAGGCCAGAAAGTACGCCTCCACGCCCATCCTCCACTCTGCGTCTTGTCGGAGAATGGCAGCGTTCCATTCGGCGGCCACGAAGGGTGCGAACGACGCGCCGAAGTTGGAGATGACGCCGGTCCGCAAGGCGACCTCGCCGCGTTCGGGGCGGGGGTCGACCGGCAAGCGCAAGTGTGCGGTGAGCTCCGGAGACACCCCGATGACCAGGTGGGTCGTCGCCGGCCGATCCACCGGATCGGCCACGAAGGTAGCGCTCCAGGCGCTGTCATTGAGCGCCGTCCAGGGCGAAAAGTGCCCTCCCTTGGCCCTCGCCTTGATGCTGAGTGCCCGCGCGGGGGCAGGGGCACCGAAGCGATCGGTGGTGCGCACAAAGATGCGGACGCCGGGGGCTTCCTGGGAAAGGCGATCGCGCTCGGCGGTGATGGAAAGGTGCTCGGGTCGTTCGCCCTGCAACAGGATGCGAGAGAACGCGTGCAGCTCACCGAGCTCGCCCTCGACCACGATGCGATCGTGACGTCCGATGTGCGGCGGCGAAGTAACGATGAGGGTCGCCACCCGGCCGTCGACAATGGGTGTCGTCGGCACGCCGTCGACGGAGACCGACAACCCCTGCAGCCCGGCCAGATTGCCGAACGCGTCGCGCGTGAAGATGGCCACGCTGGCAAAGGTGGACTGCCCGACTGTGAGGCGGACGTGGTCGGGGACCACGTGAAGGGACCACGGCGGACCTGCCCGTAAGGCCACAACGGGGCCGCTTTCGTCGCTGCCGTTGGGGAGGAGCACGTGCAGATCGATTGGACCTTCCTGGACATTGGTGGGTGCCCTGAGGGTGAACCTCGCGATGCCAGGCTCGCTGATGGTGGGCTCGAGGCGTTCTCCCGGAGCAAGGAGCGCGACCGTCGCCGGGTTCACCAGCTGACCGGCGCCGTCCACCGCTGCTACGAGGGCCGTGATGTCGCTGCCGGGCTCGACGCTTTCGGCTGCGAGAGAGACCGACTTTGCAAAAGGAGGAGGCGAGAGCTCGACGGCGGTCTCGCGCGTGTTGCCGTAGCGATCGATGGCGCGCGCGATCCCCCCCGGGATGCCTGGCGGCACGTCGAGGGGCAGGATCACGCGCCCTTCCCGATCGGCGCGAACGGGTCCAAATGTGTCGGCTCCGATGGTGACGGTGACGGTGGCGCCCGACGACGTGCGGATGGGAAAATTCGTTCGTGCGCGCAGCGGACAACGCCACAGAAGGTGGCGGGGGGGGCCGGCGGGAGGCAGCCACTCGAACAACGCCAGTGCCACCTGAGGAAACGCGGTGGCCGGCGGCAGATAGGTGGCGAGAACGGTGGTCGGGGAAATCCGCTCGATGGCGACAATCTGACCCACCGAGACGGCCACGCGACCGAGTTGCGCCTGCTCGGCGCCCGGGCCTACCCACTCGATGACCAGATCGATACGATCGTCGACTCCCAGGATGGCTTCAGGCTTCTCCGCGCCGAGCCGAGCGATCAAGCCCTGCGAGGGAGCTGACAGAGTGTCTGGCGGCGGCGGGGTTTGGGCGCGCGCACCTGCGCCAGCGTGAGCGATGACGAGGCAAGCGACGACGAGACTGCCGGCGAGCCCTATCGCCAACCTCGGAGCGCACGCGTTTGGCCGCGGCTTGGGCATGGGCCGGAGGTCAGCCTTCTGGGGGAAGGTCTGCGGCGGGGGTCGAAGGAGACGCCGAATCAGAAGAGCCGCCCGCAGCCTCCTCGCCAGACGCGACCGGAAGAGTCAGGACGAAAATGGTTCTGCTCGGGCGTGCGAGACCGTGTCCATCCGTTTCATTGTCGGGCGCCAACGTCAGGTCTCCCCCGGCGGCGCGAGCAAGGTCGCGACTGACGGCCAACCCGAGGCCGGTGCCGGTGTCGTCTGTCTTGGTCGAGAAGAACGGCTCGAAGAGACGAGCCCGGGCCAGCGCATCGATGCCTTTGCCACTGTCGCCCATCACCAGCTCGACGGTGGGTGGGTGGGCGCCCTCGTCCGAGGTCGTCGGCGAGAGGCGAGCGCGCAATTGCAGCAACCGCTCAGAACGCCCGGAGGACGACAGCGCATCGAGGGCGTTGGTGGCGAGGTTGATGAGGATCTGCTGCAGGGCATCCTCCGCGATGGTCGGGCGCGGCAGTCCCGCGTCGACGGTGACGCTGACTTCCGGGCCATTCTTCAGTCGGGCGGCGAGGAGGCCCATGACCCTGGCCACCACCGCCGCCACGTCGGCGCTGCGTAGCGCTTCGGCGGGGCGATGGGAAGCTGGCAACGAAAGGGTGCGCAGGTGGTTGACGAGGGTGCCCATTCGTTCCGCCTGCTCGACGATGCTGCGGGCGAATTCGCGGGTCTCTCCCGGGTCGAGAGGATCGTCTCGATCGAGAAGAAGCTGCGCCAAGCCCTTGATGGCGAAGAGGGGTTGCCTCAACTCGTGGTTGAGCTTGGCGGCGTAGCGGCCGAATTCCGCGAGCCGGGCCGCTTCGCCGAGCAGGCGGCGCAACTGGGTGTTCTCTTGCTGCCACTCTTCGGCAGAGCGCTCGGCAGGCTCGGCGCGGGGGGGCGCGGCAAGGTCGGGGTCTTCGGTGGCTTTCGACAGGTCTGGCATTGCGGTCACTGTGGCCATATGACCCCGCGCTCTGGACGAAGATCGGGTGGTTTGGTGGGTCTGCGGAACACTTGCCCGTTGGTCTCCTTGGATCGACCCGCCAGATCCTCGGCTTCCACTTTGATGTTGTTGACGCCATCCCTCAGCGGAACGGAGGCGCTGAAGGCTCCGTCGCGCGCGACGTCGGCGGTGACACCATTGACCCGCACCAAGGCGCCTCCCGAGACCCGCCCGGTCAGGGTGGTGCGATCAGCGTGCCGTTCGCCCACCGGCCAGACCACCGACAACAAGACCGACTCCGGGATCTGCTCGGGATCGGTGGGACCCTGGTCGGGGTCGGCGTGGCTGGTTTTGCCGCGATCGACGGAGATCTCTTTGCCCGAGGCTGCAAAGCGGACGGAGCCTTCGGTGGTCGCCACCGACACGCGACCGCGGTCGTCGTTCTGAACGACGAAGCGGGCGGCGCCCACGCTGGTGGTCTTGGTGTTGCGCGCGCTCACCGAGAGGCTCTCGTGGCTCTCGCCGACCCGCGCCACCAACTTGCCGTGCCGAAGGTCGAGGTTGGCGCCGGCGCGCGAGATGCTGTCGAGCCTCACCTCGACCCGCTCGCGCAGCTCGATCTCCGACGACCCCAGCCGCAACACGGCCCGCCCGGTGCCGGTCCTCACCAGATCCTGCAAGGTGAGGAGGTCTCCTGGCTCGACCGGAATCCAGCGCCCTTCCCGAAATGCTTCCACCCGGCCCTCGGCGGCTTCCACCTGGAAGAGATGGCTCTCCACCTCGGGCCCGCTGCGGGAATGCACCGGCACCGAGGCGGCCGGCACCGCCCCGGGCCCCGGACGGTCGAGGAGACGATGCGACACGCGGTAGGCGGCAAACGCCAAGCCGGCTGACGCCGCCAGCACCAGGACGTAAAGCAGGCGATGAGGTCTCGAGGCAGTGGGCTGGCTCGCTGTCACGCCAAAGCCCCTTGCGCGTTTTGCGCGGGAAACGTCAGCCAGAAGGTGGTGCCGCGTCCGGGCTCGCTCTGCACCTGGACCTGACCGCCGTGTTCCTCCACTGTCTTGTGCACCAGGGTGAGGCCCATCCCGGTGGGCGACCAATCGTCCTTGGTGGTGAAGAACGGATCAAAAATGCGCGGGAGGTTCTCCGGAGGAATGCCGCGCCCTGTGTCGCCAATGGCGACGCGCACCAGACGAGAATCCGGGAGCGTGGTCTCGATGGTCAAGGTGCCGCCGCTGCCCATGGCGTTGCGGGCGTTCTGAATCAGCTGAATGAAGGCCTCCTGCAGGCGCGTGGCGCTGCCGCGGATGAGAGGCAGCCCTGGTAGATAGTGGCGCACCACCTGAATGCCCAACGTGGAGAGCTCGCTCGGTCCACAAAGCTCGATGGCATCGTCCAGCACCCGACTCACTTCCAGCGGCTGGAAATCCTCGCCCGCCTGGCGCTGAGCGAAGCGCAGCAGGTTGAAGACGATCTTGCGGATGCGCAGGGCCTGGGCCTCGATGTCCTCGACCATCGGGCGAGCCGGGTTGTCGGGAGACAAGTCGGCGAGGACCAGCTGGGAAAGGCCCAGCACCCCTGCCAAGGGATTGTTGATCTCGTGGGCCACGCCAGAGCCGAGCTCGCCGAGGGCCGCCAATGAGCGCGAGCGCAACAACATCTCTTGGGCTTGTCGCAGCTCGCGGGTGTTCTCCTCCACGCGCTTTTCCAAGGTGCGGTTCCACCCCAGGATTTCGTCGTTCTGCTCGACGATCTCCGCGTGAGCTGCTTCGAGCGCGACGGCCATCCCGTTGAAAGTATGCGCGAGCTCGCCAAGCTCGTCGCGGGAGGTGTCCGAAAGGCGCGTGGAAAGGTCGCCTTCTGCGATCGCGCGCGAGCCAGTCGCCAATCGTGCCACCCGGGCGGCGAGCCCGCGCGCGAAGATGCGCGCGACCAGCGCACCTGCCAAGCTGCCGGCCGCGATCCACAGCAGCGTGGCCCAGCCGATGAGGTTGACCGGAAGCAAGGCTGACCGCTCGACGGTCTCCACCACCACAGCGAACGGCGAGGGCGGGCTGGCGGAGAACGCGCCAATCACAGCAATGCCGTTGCTCTCGTAGCTGGCCACGAACGGTGCGGGTGCCGGCTCACCTTGCACCAGCTTGGGCACATGCGACGCCTGCAACCGGGCGTCGGCTCCCAGGTGACCGGACGCGATCACGTGCCATCGTTGATCCAGGAGTTGAACGTCCTTCTCCGGACGAGAGGCGGCTCGGATGTAGTCGACCAGCGGGCGCAAGGTCACTTCCGCCGCGAGCAGCCGCCGCCCGCCGCCCAAGGACGGATCGAAGGCGACCGCCAGTACCACGTGAGGGACATGGTTCGGGCCGCCCAAGAATACCGGCCCCACGCCGACGCCGTCACTGAGCGCATTGCCGAGCGGGGCCATGAGCCCCACCGCTTCGACGTCGGTGGGCCGCATCGGCTCATGGTCCTTGAACGCCGGGTAGTGCTCAGGCGCTTCCATGTACGCGGGTTGTCCGAGCGGCGCGCCGTGCTCGTCGAACATCGCCACCGCCGTGAAGCTGTCGCTTTGGTGGTAGACGAATTGCAGGAACTTGACCAGCGCTTCCTCCGACGGAGCCTTTTCGCCGGCGCGGGTGAGATCGAAAATGCGCGCGTCGACCCGCAGGGTGTCGAGCATGTGGTGCACTTCGTTGCCTACGTAGCTCGACACTTGGCGCGCCACCATGAGCTCGTTCTCCTCGATGGCGCGTCGGACGGCACTCCTGCCGATGGTGGTGGAGGAGTAGCCGGCGATGGCCAGCGGCACGGCCGACACGCCGAGAGACAGGAGCGTGAGCTTGGTGTGGAACCTCATGGGCAGGGGCACTCCGGAGCCGCCGTCACATTTTGCGGATCGTCGGGCTCGAACGAAAACGCTCCATCGAGTCGCGTCGAGCCCGCGCTATCCGACTCGAGGAAGAGAGAAACAGGGCCGGCTCCCCATCTCGTTCCCACGCACAAGCTCGCCAGTAACCCAGAGGGATCGAGCGTGACGCCGTTGATGAGAACGCGATCCTCCGAGTCGTGTCCCATGAACCAGCTGGCGTGCATCGGCAAGTCATTGCCAATGAGGCGGAGGATATGACATCCGGTCGTAGGTAGCGTGGGGGGAACTGCCGTCTTGATGAGAGGCGCAGGGAGAAACGAGAACGCAGGCAGATCGAGGGTGCCCGAGGCGCTCTTCAGGGTGACCCGTACGGGACCAGGCGCGTGAGGAGGGGTCCATCCGCGTATCGTCGTGCCATCAGGGGTGTGCTCGCCGCCTGCCGGCAGAAGAGCAAGACCATCGAAGAAGACCTGCCCTTCTGCAGGGAGCCACGCTCCCCGGATCACCACCGACACACCTCCGGTCACCGAACCCGAGGTCGGCGACAGGTGCTCGACGACCGGCCGATGAACCACGCGAAAGGAAAACGCGACGTCCTTGCTGTTGCCCGCTCCGTCGAACGGGGTGGCCATCACCGTGTACGTCATGAAGGACTGATCGTCCTCCAGTCGGGGCATTTGTCGATCGAAAGAGCACGGCAGCGGACACAGGAAGGATCGCGGAGGCTCGAGGGGATCGGTGCTGGGGGCGCCGTCGATCCTGACGTTGAGAGCGAGCGGACCCGAAGGATCGTCGACAGTGAAGGCGAAGGTGGTCACCGTCTCGCTGAACACGTCGGTGGTCAGCGGCGAAAGCAGTCTCAATGTCGGGGGGGTGACATCGGGGCCAAGAGATTCGAAGGCGGCGGGCAATTCCACGCGATGCCCACGGCTATCGGTGAGGGTCATGGCGTAGACGTTCTTGTCCAGCAACCTCGGTGCGGTGGCGGTGAGGGTCGACTCCGAAGTCTGTTGCACCTCCGTGAGCGGAACAGGGGGGCCGCCCGCCGAGGGCACGAACGCGAGAGAGAAGCCCGACCACGACTGATCGGACAATTCCCCCGAGGACGCAGAGAGAGCCAATCGAGGGCGGAAGCCCGCTCCGCTCACCACGAGGCTGATCTCTCGATTGTTGTACGCCGCGGCGGGAGACACGCCGAGCAGCACTGGGTCTCGTCCGGGCTCGGTGCAACCGAGGCAGAATCCCACCACGGCCTGGACAGCCACCCCCCAACGCCAGGGCGCAGACATTGCCAGGTATTTCCCGCGGTGCATGGCGGTCTCAGTGTTGCCGTCGGTCGGTTGGGCCTTGGTCAATCGAAGAATGCCTCGGTCCGGATCTGGGTCTTCCGGTTCACGCCTTGCGCGACCAGGCCCCCTTTGGCTTCCACAATCATGGCGCCGTTGCCGACGAGATAGAAGGTCGCCGTCGACAGTGAGCTGTCGGATGGCACCTCTGCCAGCAGGGGCTGGCTGATCCTTCCTCGACCTCCCGTCCAGCCTGCGGGGGGATCGCTGAGGTACGTGCGGAGCTCGGCCCGCGCTCTCGCGCAGACGCTCTCGACCTCGGCGCGAGCAAAGAGATCTTCTTCGCGGCGCGCACCCCAAAAAACCAGCCGGCGCCCGCCGATGGGTTGGCTCACCAATGCTTCGAGCATGGGGAGGAGAGCTGCCATGCCCGTTCCCGTGGCGCCAAGGATGATGTCTCCCGCGTGCTGGGGCGCCAACGTAAAGAACCCGTGAGGGCCAGTGAACGTGAGCTCGCTGCCAAGGGGCAGCTCCTCGAGCACGCGTGAGCCGGGCCCTTGTGGCACCAGGCGAACGATGAATCGGAGCTCGTCGGTCGGCGACAGCGCCGAAGCCAGCGAATAGCTACGCTTGAGGGTGACGCCCTCGGCGCCCGCCCCAGGCAGCAGCATCGTGAGGAACTGGCCAGGTTGGAAGGCGACCCGCGCAGGAGCGCGCACCGTGAAGCGCAGATCCACGATACCCGGAGCCAGCGATGTCCGCTGCGTCAGCAGGGCTGGGAAGCTCCCCGAGAGCAGCGGAATGACGGGTGAGGGCTCCGGCATGGCAGGCCGCATGTTACCGCGGAAGGTGGGTACGTTGTGTTAGTGTCGGCGCCCCATGAACGCCAGGGTCAAGCGTCGTTTGTCCTCGGTCGGCGCCCGTTGGTGCGCCGTGGTCCTGCTGTCCGGCGGCGGGCTTGCCGGTTGCTCGAAACGGGACCAGGACAAGCCCGCAGGGTTGCCCCCGCTGTCGGGTTCAGCAGCCCCCTCACCTTCGCCCACGCTTCCCGCGCCTGCGCCTGCGCCAGCGCTTCCTCCTCCCGCTCCCGAAGCATCGGCGCCCAACGGACCTCCCATCGAAGGCGTCCTCGAGCTGCCGGCGGCGCGCAAGAAGGACGTGGCACCGACGGACATGCTCTTTCTGTCGGCGCGTGCGGTCTCCGATACGCCGGGTGTGCGCGGATCGCTCGTGGCCGTGAAGCGCTTCCCCGCCACGAACTTTCCCATTCCGTTCTCCCTCGGACCCCAGGACATGATGATTCCTGGCGGGTCTTACGGGGGCGAGCTGACCATCACCGCTCGCATCGACAAGGACGGCGATCCCATGACCCACAAGAAGGGCGACGTGGTGGGCGTAGCCGACCACGTCAAGGTGGGCGCCAAGGGCGTCAAGGTCGTGCTCGGGGATCTCCAGAAGGAGGACGAGTCGTTGCTGGGCTCGACCACCATGCCTCCCCACGGCGCCCCGCCGAATCCGGGTGTACCGGGGCTTCCGCCCGGCCATCCCTGAGATTCCCGCACCCGCTGGCGTTCCCGCTGGGGTTCGCCAATGCTAACGTGCGCTCCCTCCGGTCGTGAAGGCCGAGGACCAACGACAGCGACAAGCGAAGCAAGGAGAGCAGCCAGAATGCCCGATTCCAAGAAACTGCGCGACATGGTCAGCCACCGCGTGACGTTCGAGTACGACACCGGCGCGAAGATCGTCGGATACGTCGCCTCGTGTGCACCGGCTCAGGGGGCCGTACAGCTCCTCGTCTTGTCCAAGGTCGAAGTCTTGGACGCGAGCAATGGCGTCATGGCTCGCTACGCCGAGCTACCGATGGTGCCCAACAACATCATTGGACTTCGTCTGAGCGAAGGCCCGCTCTAGATCGAGAGCGCACGCATGAAACGGCCGAGAGGCGCGGTGAAGGCTCTTGCTCGCGCGCAGGCCTGCGGGGCCCTGCTCGTTGGGGTTGTTTCGTGCGCCGGACCGGCCACGCAGATCGTCTCGGAGACGCGCGAGCTCTCCGAGTCGACGCACTCGCCGTCGATTCGTTCGGTCGAGGACATTGGTCCTTCCGACGTCCTCTTGAAGTCGCCCCTTTCCCCCCAAGCAAGCGATGGCGTAGCGGTCATCGGGGAGCTCTTGTGGCTGCATGGCAGCGACTTTGGGCGGCGGCCCACGGTGCTGGTTGCGGGCGAGTCCGTGCCGGTGCTGGCCCGGACCCAGGACGAGGGCGTGGTGGTGCGGGTACCCCCGGCGGCTCCTGCCGGTCCACAGACCGTGGTTCTTTCCAATGAGCATGGCGAGGCCCGCGCGCCTCTCACCATCGTTCGCCGGATCATCGTCCAGTCCCCCTCCGATGGGCGCATCGTCGCCCTCACCGAAGGCGCTGACGGTCCCGAGGGGCCCGTCCAGCCACTGAACGAGCCGGTCGCTGCGTTCGCTGCCAGCGAAGAAGGGCGTGCGATCTACACGCTTGAACAGCCGGCCAACTCGCCCGCGCACGTGTCCGTGGTGGCTTTGGCTGCGCAAGGAGGAGGACGCACCGTCGCAGCGGTGGATCTCACGGGTGCTTCCCAGCTGGGCGCTGCATGGGCGCTGGATGTGGCGACCTTCGAGGGTCACCCGGCGCTCTTCGTTCTGGGGGAGAAGGGGCTGGCGACCTTCGATCTCTCGAGCCCGCTGCGACCGGTGAGCCGTGGTCAGGTGTCGCTTTCATGGCCGAGAGCGCTCGGAGCTCGTGCCCTGCGGCGAGTTGCGGTGTCCGGTGATGGGCGGTGGATCGCTCTCGCCGATGGCGCCGACAGCGCGGTGACGCTTCTTGCGCTCGGCCAAGCAAATGGCTCGGGCGAGAGCGCGACCGTGGCGGGGACGGAGAACCCGCTGCCTGACCTGCGCGCCAATGCCATTGCCGCTCTGGCCTTCGCGCGCGATGGTCGCCGCCTGTTCGTCCTGGCGGGACCGACCGCCGACGGGGCGCGCGTGGGCAATCCCGAGCCCACGCGCTTGTTCACGTTGACGCTCGCTCCCGATCGCCGGCGTTGGGCGCTCTCCGGCAGCCTGCCTCTCCCAGATATCAAGTGGCCGACGACGCTGCGCGAGGCGCGGGTTCGTCATCTGCAGAGCGGCGCCAGCATTCGCCGGCCTTCGACCACACTGCCGCTCTTCGTTGGCGGGCAGAGCGTCGAGGGGCGCGACCACGCGGTGGTGCTGCGCATCGACGGTGAGCAAATCAAGAGCGTCGCGACTTTCCCCGGTTCGGTGGCGGGTCTCGCCGACGCACCCGATGCGCGCTGGCTGGTGGCCACCGTGGTGGATCACGCCAAGGGGACGACGGCCACAGCGAATGCGCGCTTGGTGGGCTTCGTGGTCGACGATCGCCCGGGCGCCACGCGTACCGTTCCGCTGGGCGGTGCTTTGGCGACGCGCCCGATGGGCCAGTCAGAGGATGAGGCGCCACGCCGGCTCTCCGTCGAGGTGCAACCGTGAAGCGCTTGGAAGCCGTGGTGCGTGGGCGGGTGCAAGGGGTGGGCTTCCGCGCGTTCGTCGCCGAACGAGCGAAGCGACTCGGTGTGCGCGGGTGGGTCAAGAATGAATGGGACGGCGGGGTGAAGGTCGTCGCCGAGGGCTCGGAGCAGGCGCTCGACGCGTTGACGACGGCTTTGCGCGAGGGGCCCTCATTGGCGCACGTGAACAGCGTGGCGATCGATTGGGAAGCGGACCAAAACGAAGCTTTGCCCCCCTTTGAGATTCGCTGAGTAACCAGAGAGAAAGGACAGCAGCCATGAGTGAGGCGAAGTCAGGTGATGCGTCCGGCGTGATCCAGTCGATGTCGCGCGAGTCCCGGTTCTTTCCTCCCTCGGAGGCCTTTCGGGCGCGGGCACGGATCGGCAGCGAAGCCGAATACCAGCGGCTGTACCGCCAGTCGATCGAGGAGCCGGAGACTTTCTGGGGAGAAGCTGCGCGCCGGGAGCTGACCTGGTCGAAGCCCTTCACCAAGGTCCTCGATTGGCAGCCGCCGTTTGCCCGCTGGTTCTACGACGGCGAGCTGAACCTCTCGGCGAACTGCCTCGATCGGCACCTCGCCACCCGCGGCGACAAGACGGCAATCATCTGGGAGGGTGAGCCCGGCGAGGTGAAGCACATCACCT
>Ga0170475_132647370_pt1 | contig 13166 bp, 14 predicted proteins | sample Soicark_Litter_5_FD_111474 | JGI IMG/M metagenome (GOLD analysis project Ga0170475, IMG submission 111474) | Avena fatua rhizosphere microbial communities from Hopland, California, USA. Combined Assembly of 48 SPs | reverse complement strand
GGTGACCGGCACGTCGGAGATTTCGGCCTTGCCGAGAGCCGGGTCGTCACGGGCTCCCTCTCCCAACCCACCGACCCGCAAGAGATCGCGCGGCTGGCCCGCGATCTCGGGATCAAATGGCCGCCCGGGTGAGACTGCAGGATCTCTGGCAATGCGGCCGGCAAGGCGCCGCCGAGAAGCTGATCACTTGAAGGCCTGATCGACGCGGACGTAGGTGATCGTCAGGCCTAGCGGATTGACAGGGATCGCCGTGTTGGGAACGTGGTCGCGGAGGACGAATGTCACGTGGGCGACGCACGTTTCGCGAGCGTGCTCCTGGCGACTTCCAATCGCGTAGTACAGGCGCTCGAATTCCACGGTCGCGCGGTACGGCGGGTCCTTCAGTTCGTCCAAGGTGACGTTCTTCACCTGAATCTCGATTTCGTCCGAGGTGTCGGTGAGGAACTTCTCGAGCGTTTGTGTTTGCCGGTCGTGTGCGATGGTGGCTTCGGCGAGCGATGACTCGAGGAACAAGAGGGACTCGGCGTATTGCGTCTTCAGCGTCGCGCGCAGGCGGCCGTAGTGCTTGGTGATGAACTGCACGAGGAAGTACTTCAACTCAGGCGCCTGGCCGGCAGGCTTGTAATTCAGTGCGTCATAGGTGATGGCCTGCGCGCGGCCGATGTCGTCGATGCGGATGACGAGAGGCTTGACGCTGGCGTAGCGCCGCATGGTGTAGACGTTGAGCGCGACGAGGCCCGCAGCGACGAGACAGAGCGCGAGCAGCGCGATCCGAAAGTAGGCGTTCAGCACGAGCGCGGAGCCGAAGAGCTCGACGTAGTGGCGCTGTGCGTTTGCCAGCGGCGGCACGGGATACGCCGCCGCCGGGGTGCCGTGAGACAGCGGAGATGTATTATCAGGCATAGGTCACCACGACAGTCGGCCCGGAAGAATTGATTCGCCAGAGCGCCCAGAGAAAATCGAACTGGTCAACGACGGCACGAGCAGAACGCCGACGGTGAAGGTGAGGAGGATCATCACGGCGTGGATGCCGTAGAGGAGCTGGTCCTCCAGGCGCATCCCGGAGGGTAGCGTCTGCAGGTAGCGGCTCAGAAAGCGCTCGAAGACGAAAATGAACGCGTTGGCGACGACGGGCATGAAGGAGTACTGGACAAAAGCCTTCAGCCAACCCCAGAACAGCCACTCCATGCTGGGGACAATGAAGAAGGGGATGAAGAGGGGGCCGAGCAACGCGCATACAGCGGAGGCCACCATGCCGAAGGAAACGACGAAGAGGACCGCGAACTGCGCGAGGCCAATGACGATCAGCAGCGTCCAATAGAGAAGATTGGCCAGGATGGACCAACTGTCAGGCTGCTCGAGCGCGTTCCACAGACCGACGAGGGACTCCTGAGCGTTCTGAATCGACTGGGCACTGAGGACACTTGCGAGGAAGCTCGCCTGGTCGGTGATGAGATTGGAGAAGGAGGACCCAATTCCTGGGATGGGCTCCTCGTAGAACACGATCATCGCGTCACCGAAAGCGATCAGCAGCAACAGCTTGGCGAACCCGTAGACGCCGCCGGCGGCCCCGTCGCCCGCTAACATCCAGCGGATGCCGTACCAGGCCAGCAACACGACGGCGAACGACATGAACACGCGCGTGCCGATCGCGAGGAAGAGGGGCTCGTTTGTGTTGAGCAACGAAACGATGGCTTGCTGGACAGTACCGATGGGATCGTAGCCGGAGGCCGGAGGCATTGGCGGACTCCCTTCTCGTGCCGTCGAGAACAGGCTGCGGATTGCGTCGCGCGAAGACGATAGCGTCCCTGGCAAGCCGGCGTCCTCGGGGCGACAGACAGTGTGCTGTAACACACCTTGTGGCCTTGAGGTGGGATGAACATGAGGAGGCGGCCCGCGCACGATGCCGCCGTTCACGGCAACGACATGGAGTCGAATAGTCGGTCCGCGAAGCCTATCGCATGCAGGCGAAATCGGCTGGCGTGCGCGAGGTCGCGAAGGAGGGCTTGCTCAGCCCTTCAGTGACGTATTCGTCGGAAGATCGTCCGGGAGCATCCCACTGGTCGGCGCGAAGCGCTACCCCTCAGTGTTTGACTTCGACGATCGGATAGACTTGGGTCAAATACAGATAGAAGAACGCGAGCGACACAACCAAGATCATCAAACCGATCACCGGCGAGCTCACTTCAACGCCTTCGCGCGAGACCTTCATCTTTCCGCCGCCGCCTTTCCGGCCCTCGTAGAAGTGAAGGAAGGACATCCACAGCCCTAAGCCGACAGCAGTGATGACGAGCACAAAGATGATGATGCTCGCCCAAAACTGCCATTCGTATGTGCGCTGGGCATGGAGGAGCGCGAATTGATCGTACGCCAGCCGCGCGGCGGCGTACTGTTCTGTCGCGGAACTGTCGGGACTAGCACTCGCTGACGTATTCGAGTCAGCAGCGGCGGCGGCGGCTGAGAAATCGACCCGCGATTGCGCCGACAGCAGTGACGCGGCGAACAGGACGACGAGCGCGACGGTGGGGATCTTCATTTCTGCTTTGGCAGCAGCTGTTTTGCGACGTCAAGGTAGTACCCGAACGCCTTTCGGTCACAGTCCTTCGGCTCCTTTTTCTGGAATTCGTTCCATTCGGGCGCCGTCAGCGCTTTTTCGAGCGACGTTTTCAGCTCACGCGATGCCTGAAGCGTCCACTGGGTCAACGTGCAGCCATCCGGAGGATCGATTTGCGACATGGTCTGAAGCGGGTCCCTGGGCGTTAGCCACGTCTGCTTCCCGCCGTTGAGATCGATCGTCGCGCATGTCGGACATTGTTTTTGCACATCGGCGACGGCCTTCTTGAGCGACGGGGACATCGCTACAACGTCCGGTCGGTCGATTTTTGGCACGTTTGCCTGATCGAGGGTCACAAAGATCAGTACGAGCAGCAACATCGCGGCGCTCCTATCGGAAGCCGAAGCTCAACCCACGCAACGAAGCCGCTCCATTCTGCTCAGCAGATGGCTCACCGTCAAGGAAAACACGACTCGCAATGACCGTGTTCCATCGGCTACTCGACGGCGCCTTTTTTGGCTGCGGTTTGCCCGCTCCTCGTCTTGGTAGACGCTGGCCACTCAGCGCCGCTCGATCACTCCACTGGCAACGGCCAACGATTTCATTTGCGCGGGTGCGGCCGATTCGCCCTCCCGGCAACAAATCGGTAGCCGTCACCATTGAGGTTCAATACAGGCTCTAAGACTTGATAAGCTGGAGCGCTTTCTCGCAGCCACCAGGCGTGGTGACGATAGTCGAGTACATCCCGGTGAGCTCGCGTACCACTCCAACAGGCAAGATACAGTCCGCCATAAATGAGAAACAAAAACCCCAGATATGATGCTGGTCCCCGCCATGAATAAGCAGGCGCGACACCACTCTCTGCACGATAGCCTTGTAGCATCAGCGTCGCCACGACCGCGGCAAGTCCGAGCCCCCCGAGCGCATCGAGCAAGAAGTGCTGCTTCACCGTGCATACGGACACGCCGATTGCCACTACACCCACAAAGGCGATCGCACCGTATGGCTTGGCGGCCTTCCAGGCAGCGACGGCCGCAAGCGCGGCGATCGAGAGATGCAGCGACGGAAACAAGTTGTACGGCGGATCGATGGCATACAGAAGGGAGACGGCCCAGTCAGCAGGACTCGAGATGTCTAGCATCGCTGATGGTACGCGGAGGCGCGCCGAGGTGATGGGAAAGGCGGTAAAGCACAGAACGGAAAGAGCGATCGCTGCGGCGTAGGCAAGAGCGGTACGGCGGAACAGTCGAGGGCACCGTACTACAAACAGTGGAATTAGTGCGGCTGGAAATATCGATAGATACACCCAGATCGACTGCGCGATGAATGGAATAAGCCGATCGAGGGGCAAGTCAAGCTGCCGTGCCCGAGCCGGGTTGGTCGGGGGGCCTACGCCAAAGTACGCAGCGATGAAGAACGTCGTCAGCCCCGCAGTCAGCGCGGCTCGCTCCAGGATGGCTCGCGGTACGCACCAGTCACGGTTCACTTCTTCACAGCACCAGAGGGCTGGCCGCGTCGCCGGTTAACATTGGGAACACAGACAGACCGGCTGATTATCGGTGGCCCATGCATCGGCTCTCGCCTCGAGTGCGCCTACTCGTCGCCACCGTGAGCAGCCCATCGCGGACCATGTTCGTCATCAGATACGACACCGTCTCCCTGAGCGTCGGGTCAGGGCTGGCAGTACCGGCCAGTTGTCTGGCCTCGCGATACCCATCGTTGTTGTAGCGCTTGTGCTGCATCGCGACCATTTTCATGTGGGACCGGATAAAGAAGCCCAGCAAAGGGTAGAGCGGGTCGCTCTGTGCACAACGTCGTTTCATCTCGGTAACGAAGCGGGGGATATCGTAATATACAAATGGGAAGCCGTATTCGCGTGTAATCACCCGGGTAATGTCCATCAGACTGTAGTATTCGTCGACTGTCACGTGCAGAGTTCGTCCGTTGGCCTGTCGCTGCGCGAAGATACCCGCAATATTATTGGCGGCGATGTCGGCTGGGAGGAAGCTGATCTGGTTGTGGGCATTGACGGCGATTCCCTGGTTGATCATGAACGCTAGAAGCCGAATCACGATATCCTCACCGCTTCCCACGCCGTCGGCGGACGCGGTGAGGAACGAGGGGCGATACACGCGCACCGTCAACCCTTGCCGCGCGGCGGCGAAGACGAGCTGCTCGGCTACCCATTTGCTCTGGGCATAGCCAAAATCCAAGGCCTCCATCTCGTCGTTGTTGTCGGTTTCCAAAAGCATCCCCTTGACCGTCCAACCAAAAATGACGGTGCTGGAGATGAAATGAAACTCCTTTCGCGTGCGGGCGTCCGAGAACCGTAGCAACTCCCTCGTACCCTCCACGTTATGAGGTTTCAGCGCATCGTAGTTCAGCACGTAGTTTACGAGCGCCGCGTTGTGCACAACCGACTGGACACGGGAGGCGAGGTAGCGCCACTGCGCGGCGTCCAAGCCGAAATTGTGCTGGGCGATGTCTCCCGGCACGACGTGGATTCGTTGGTTAAGCTCTTCTTCCTCTCCTGGGGTCCAGACATTCGCGCGACGCAGCCCCGCCCGGATGCGGTCCATTCCGGCAACCGGGTCGGTGGCGCGCGTGATGACGTAATAGGTGTACGGGGTGTGTCGTAGCAGGCTATGCAGCAGGAAAGGGCCGAAGAAGCCCGTCGGACCCGTCAGGAGAACGTTGGTCAGCGGCTCGGCGTCGGCCAAGACTTCGACGCAGTGTCCCGGCTCGAGCTTGGCGTCAGACCGCATGCACTCCCGCTCGTACTGCTCATGCTTCTGCCTGACCCGCTGCAGGGCGGATCGCACTGTCGCGATTGGGTCGCTCGACCCTGTTGCGAAGTGCTCAAGGAGAGTGGAGAATTCAGCGACCGTGAGCCACTGCAGAAACCGTCCGTCCACCAGGCAGACCAGATCGGTCGCGCCATGCTGCTCGAGCAGCTGCTCGAGGTCCATAAGAAGCGTTACCAGGGTGAGAGAATCGATTCCGATCTCCGCAAGTGTGCTGTCCTCGCACCCCTTGAGGTTGTACGACTCAAGTAGAGACTGAAATCGCGCGCTCAGATCAGAGCAGCCGGACGAAGGTGCGTTCTCTTTGATCCTGGCGGCGTGAACTGCGATGGCCGACAGCTCGCCAGCGAGCCAGCGTTGGCGCGTCAAGCCGCGCGCGATTTTCCCGGAGCTGGTCTTCGCGATCGTGCGGGGGCGTACGAAGACGATGGTCTGAGGTTCGGTGCCACAGCGCGCCCGAATCGTCTGGGCGATCTGAATCGGATCGGGAATATCGTCGACGGTCCTGACCTCTATCATGACGACAAGCGTCTCTTGGTCGTCGTCCCCAGTAAACGCCGCAACACCACCACGCGCGATCTTGTGCGAAGCCGACTCGACTACCGTCTCGATGTCGTGGGGGTAGTACTTGACCCCGCGGATGATAATGAGGTCCTTCCTTCGCCCACAGACGAACAACTCGTCCTCATGTAAGAAGCCCAGATCGCCCGTGCGGAGGTATACATGACTGTCCGCGGGATCGTTTGCCACGACGTTAGCGAAGACTTCGTTGGTCAGCTGTGGGCGCCGCCAGTAGCCTTGGCATGTGCTGTGCCCGGCAACCCAGATCTCCCCGATCTGTTTGTCGCCCAACCCGGTGCGCGATTCCGGATTTACGATTCGTACACGGATTCCGTCCAGAGGTTGGCCGCAGCTTACGAAGCTCATCTGATTGTTATTCGACGGCTGCGGGTTCTCGAAATGTAACGTCCCGTTCTGCAGAAGCCGCTTGTTCACGGTCACGATGCGCCGACCATAATGCGTCACCGCCAGCGTGTTCTCGGCGAGCCCGTATGCGACGACGTGAGCCTCCGGCCGAAGTCCATAAGGGCGAAACCTGTCCAGGAATTGAAGATACGTGGCGTCGCGAACCGGCTCGGCGGCATTCATCAGCACTCGCAACGAACTGAGATCGAGGCCAACGAGCTCTGCCGACGCGACCTTATCCTCGCGGAGGCAATACTCGAACCCAAAATTCGGTGAGGACGCGTAGGTCGCGCGTACGCTACTCATCGTGCGGAGCCACGCGATGGGCCGTTTGAGGAAGTCCATTGGCGCGAAGCCGTAGGTTGTGCCGCCCATGATCATCGGGAACAGGTAGTACCCGATCAGTCCCATATCGTGGTACTGCGGCAACCAGGAAACGCCGATTGGAGTATGGTCGATAGTGCTCCGGGCATTGTGAATCACGTTTTCGTGAGACACGACGACACCCCTTGGATCGCTGGTCGATCCGGAGGTGTACTGAAGGAACAGGACGGACGCCGTCTGGTTCCGAAAGCTATTCGATGCCTCTCCTCTGACGTTATCTGTAGCGATCCACTCCAGGCGGGGCAGGGCGGGAATGCTGGGCGGCACCGAGCGGGACCCGTGTTTAGCGAATGGCATCGTGTAGGAACGGGAGAGCGCAACTGTCGTCAGCGCAATTGTCGCGTCACAGTCGCGGGCGATGAAGGTGAATTTCGCCAAGTTTCCCTTGACGCTCATGTGGGTCGGAGCGGGGAGGGGTACAGGGATCACCCCGATGCGCACGCACGCGACGAACGCCACGATGACCTCGAGGCCGGGAGGGTAAACGAGGAGCGCCCGGTCGCCTCGCTTCAAGCCGCTCTGTTTCGAGAGGTATTCTGCAAGGTGGCGAGTGCGCTCGTGAAAGAACTTGTAGGTGTAGGTGTCTCCCGCCCTACCCTCACTATCGAGGAAGCTGCAGAATAGGCTGTCCGGCTGGACCATTGCCCAATGTTCCAGGAAGTCAATAATGGAGTTCATCTGTGTGAAATGTGCGTTCCCTTCACTAACACGGGTTTGGTTGACCTCATCGTCTATGTCAGATCGCCATGATCCTTGCTCCTATTCGTTGCCGGCCTTTTGCGAGATGAACCCGGTGCGCTCGAGCGCGCCGGCGGCGTCGGGCCACGCGGCTCTCAGCCGGTCACCGAGCTTGAACCGCGCCGTCGGCTTGAAATCGAAGAAGCCTGCGAGCACCTCGAACTCCATATCACCTACGTGTGGGTCGCTGGGCGGAGCCAAGGCTTCAAGAGGCGCCGCTGCCAACCACTCGGCCACTTGGTCCGCCAGATCGACGCCGTGTGTCGCCGAACGCCATAACCGGCGAAGCGGATCAAGAATTGCCCATGACCCGAACCGCAGGCGTGTCGCCGCTTGGAGCCGGGGCGCGAACTTCGCGAGGAGTGGATAGCTATCCGGAGGGAACATCGTGCCAGCGCCGATTGCATCCAGCAGCGTCATCATCGAGGCGCCGGCGAAATCCTTTGGGCATGCGCTCAATAGTTCGTCGGTTGCGTGCTGGACGGCTTTTGCGTCGGCGTGCTCGAAGGCAAGGACCCCGGCTAGGGAGTACCACGCGAGCAGCGGGCGCACGATGGCACACCGCGCGATCTGCCGGGCAATCGGGTCCTGCTCCAGCTCGACGGCAATTGGCGGGCTGAACTGCACATAATCGCGATAGATCAGGTCGACGAGCTGGTCGCCCAACCGTGACACGGCAGCGACCCGATCGCGCAGCTGTCGCAGGCGTCTAACCTCTGCTGATTCCGCGGATCCGGTCGCGGCGGAAACGATGAAACACCCACCAGCAGAATTTCCGCCATGGCCTGTTGGAGTGTCAGGATTGTCCGGGTCCGTGCCCTCCGGTAAATGAGCGAGGCACGCACTCTGAATAGTGTTGTTTTGCGTCTTGTTCAGACTCTTGTTTATACCGATGAACGCGTGAAGCGTAACTTTGACGATGAAACTGGATAGGGAATCGTCCTTGGTATAACTGACACGCCCGTTCGCGTCGGTAAGCAGTGTCGTACTCGTGGTGCCATCGAGAACAGCTGCTCCCGAAAGCTTCGTCGAGAGCGCACCACAATCAGCGATCTCAAGAGTGACCGTCCACGGCATGGGTGAACTCCTTGCAGATTTGAATCGACGTGAGGCGCATTGCCGCCGCCTGGTTCAGCGAGGATGAACAAACGTTTCGCGGAAGCAGGGCGGCATCCCGCCATCGAACACAAACGGTGAATCAAAGCGACCGCGAACCCCTGGGTTTCCTCTCGGGACACGCTCATCATGTTTCGTCGTCGGTCACGTCAGACGCCGTGCGGGATCACTTTGCCGGCCGCAGTTCCAGCGCAACTTAGCGTGCGATTCGCCACCGGACCTGTGCGGTCGGGTTGGCGCAGTGCGCGTCGCCTTCGCAGGTTTGACCACGTCGGCGACGCTGGATTGCTCGCGTGAGCACCACCGATCCGGTTCCGGGAGGCTTCATGCCGGCCTGGTGTCTCGCCGATCCGCATGACCGCCAGGATGCGCAACGGTGGGGCGCGGCCACGGGACGCCCGCCAGCGGCGTCCCGTGGCCACCTCCACACTACCCAGGCTGCCTGGGATCATCCTTGGGAATTTTCGGGAGCGGCGGCATGTCAATCCGCCTCGGTTTGTCACACGGTTCGTAGGTGCACGCCGGTTTGGGCTGTTCCGGCGGGCAACAACGCTCGATGTCGGCACGAAGATCCGCCAGTCGGTGCCGTTCAACCGCCGCACTGGGATATGCCGATTCCCCAATGTCGCGGAGAGCGCGCGCGTCGTCGCGAAGCGTCGTCTGCAATTGCGTCTGTATGGTGACCTGGGTCAGTATTGCGCAGGTGTTCTGCGAGATGTGCTCAAGCGCACAGATCATCGTGTCCGTTTGCTGCGTCAGGTAAAAGAGGAGCTTCACCGCCTCGACGTCAATCTGCGCAATCGTCTTTAGCGCGTCGACTGTCGCCTTGAACCCGTCGGTGAGATCGCCATCGAGATTGTTGATCGCGTTTGCCTGCCCAAAGGTGTTCGTGTCGATCTGATCGAGCTTTCCGTTCACCAACACCAGTTGGTTGAAGACATCACCTACAGTTGGGTCTGCCATGATCACTGCTCCTATTCATTGCCGCGCGTTTGTGAGGTAAACCCGGTGCGCTCCAAGGCGTTGGCGGCGTCGGGCCATGCTGCCCTCAACCGATCACCGAGCTGGAGCCGCGCCTTCGGCTGGAAATCGAAAAAGCCAGCCACAACGGCGAGCTCCACATCACGCATTTGTGGGTCGGTCGGTAGACCCAGCGCCTCAAGTGGCGCCGCGGCCAACCACTGGGCCACCTGGTCCACTACATCGAGGCGGGCTGCTGCCGAGCGCCACACCCGGCCAAGTGGATCAAGGATCGCCCATGACGCGAATCGCAGGCGTGTGGCCTCCTGGAACCGAGGCGCAACTTCGCAAGCAGAGGGTAGGTGTCTGGAGGCAACGTCTCCCCAGCACAAATCGTATCCAGCAGCGCCAGGATCGAAGGCTCGCCGGTAAACCCTGAGCATGCGTCCATTACATCATCGGTCGCGTGTTGGATCGCCTCCGGGTCGGCGTGGTCGAGCGCGAGCACACCGGCGAGCGTGTACCACGCGAGCAGCGGGCGAACGATGACCCACAGGGCGACCTGCCGGGCGATCGGGTCCCGCTCAAGCTCGGAGGCAACCGCGGGACTGAACTGCGCATACTCGCGATAGATTACGTCGACGAGTTCGCCGCCCCAGCGTGATACCGCGGTGACGCGATCCCGCAATTCTCGCAGTCGGTTGACCTCTATTGAGTCGGAAGACCCCGTGGTGGTCGAGACGATGAAACAGCCCGTGCCACCGCCGCCGGTTCCTGGAGTCGGATTGGGAGCCGGGTTGAGGCAAACCGCCTGAACCATTCCGGCGCCACTCTTATTGAGAGTAAAATTCTTGTTGATGTAGCCGTTTGCAGCATGGACGGTAGATCCGGTATGACTAATCTGGACGATGTACTGCAGGATGCTGTCGTCAGCTATTCCATAGATCAACTGCCCATTCGCATCTGTAAACCCAGTCCCCAAGGTTGTGTTGTCGGTAATTCTGGCGCCTTCAATCTTGAATGCGGGCACGGCACAATCACTGATCTCCAGAGTAATAGCCCAAGCCATCACAGACCTCCCTTCTTTGGCGGGTTGAGTGACGAACCCACGCCGGCAAAAACAATGGGTGTGGCCGGGCGCCTTCCTGGTTCTGGTTGAACAGTGCTCGCAAGAATCGACCGGACGGACGGATTTGTGATCGGGACGGACCGGGAGTGTCCGAGGGCCAGCGCGCTCTGAACTCCCGCGCTCAACTTTCGAACCAAATCGCCAACACTGTGTATAGGGAAGAGATCGTTGCTAACATAGGGCGAAAACATTGCCAGAGACAATCGATGTTGGCCTATGACGACTTCACCCATCTGTTCGGTAATGCGGTCGAAGGATTCGATTGGAAGATGGGAGGTCAGTTGGCGTGCGAGTTCAAGAGTAATCCGGGCTTGCGGGTTATTCTCGATAACCAGATCTTCCAGAGTGGCTTTGTCGGATTTTGTCATAGAGATGTCTCCTTCTTGCGCATGATCAGGTGTCCCTAAATGGACGTCATGTCACGTTGACGCAGCTTTGCGGAGCTCGTGACCCGTTCGTCGCAGAAGTCGCGATCGGGGGTCGCCGGCAGAACGCAGGCGTCGACGATGAGATCGACGATGCGTGACCAGGGTTTCGCTGAGCTCGCGCAACTGCCACGTATCAATTGTGTCGAACCGTGGGATAGACCGTCACCGGCCATTCCGCGGACGGCGTGCAGCCATTGATCGGCCGACAACCCACTGCTCTCGCTGCGGGTTATAAAATCCGCGATTGCGTCGCTCGTCGCCTCCGCGCGCACGTAAGGTTCCTGGAGAGGGTCGCGACGATTTCAGTACGGGCGAAGGGACTTATTAACCATGTCAGAACCTGTTTGTCAACGACTGTTATCGCGCTGTCTTTCCCTGACGACCGGAACTGCTGTCTTCGGCGACACAAACTGGTGCTGGTTACCATCACGGCGTTACATGATGGCGGAAGATCGGCCGGAATAACTCGAGGTCGTACTCGGGCGAGTGCACGGGTAAATGAAACCCAAACGTCGGCAAAGTGTTGGAAAGAAGGTATGTCAGAGCTCCTACGCTGGAACGCGGCAGGAAAAGGCACAGCGGACGTCGAGCCGCTCCAAGCCCGCCACTACAGCGGAGGAACGCTGGCGATGTGGCGGGCCGGTTTGGCACAATGTGCCACGGCCAGCCCGGACGTGTCCGTCATTCGCGGAAATGCGCCACTACCTACTCTCGGCATCGTCAGTGTGGGGCGTGCTGCCGATCACAGCAATGAGCCACTATTGCATCGCCAGACGAGGTGGTCTAGTGTCGCCGCTAGACAGCTGAGCGCAGTTCGGCAAGATCGACCGCGGCCATAGGTTCATGGCCGACGTTCTGGTCGTAGCGTCGATCGGAACCAGGGTGTCGATCATGCAGAGTTGCATTAACCGCTATGAGCGTCACACGGAGAATGAATCCATGTCGATTCCGCTACTCAGCAACTGAGGCATGACGATTATTTCTGGCTCCGCCGACACGACTCGGAAGGGTCACCTCTCGCGGCACGGGATGGTCATTCTGGCGCTGCTCGTCGCGACGGTCGGCTATGCGGTCTGGTTTCAGCGGAACACACCGAAAGGCGCGGCGCCCATCTCGGCGATTGAACTGAGCTTCACGCCCGGAGCTTTCTCGGAGGCGGTGTCAGGATGGGTCGCCACGAGTGACGAGAAGCGAACCCAGTGGATAGTGGATGGTTCGTTGTTGCGCGGATTCCGATGGCGCGGAATCGGCTCCGACTTCGGGTTTATCGTTCTCTATGTCGGCGTGCTGCTGTTGGTTTATCGCCGACTGGAAGCGACCACAGGGCGATCCCCTCTTGTTCTCCCGCAGGTGGCCATCGCCGCGGCTGGTTTGCTCGACATTCTCGAGAATGTCGGCATCCTATCGCTGACGTGGCGCCTGGCGGACAAGGAACTGCTGTCGGCGAGATTGTTTCCGCCCGCGCTGGTGCAGGCGACCTCGACGGTGTCGGCCCTGAAGTGGGGCGCGCTTACGTTGACGGGTGCCTTCATCATTCGCGCGCTGTTCAGCGGCGAACGGCGACAGGTGCTGGTGCTCTGCCGCTACAGCCTGATCTCGATCGGTCTCGGGACGGTGCCGCTGGTCGTGACGGCACAGGGCCGAGACCTGCTGGCAGCCCTCGCGGAAACCGACGGTGTCGCGCACCGGGCATTCTTCCTCTCTACCCTAGGGATCTGGGGCCTGAGCGTTTGGTACTGGTCAAGGGTGCTGCTGAACGCGGCGTTGCCACCCGGTCCGGAGCATCGGTACGTGGGGCTGCCGCGGCAACTGCCGCGCGTCTTGGGTGCCATCACGTTGCTCGCACCGGCGGGTCCCCTGTGCTTCGCGGATGTGCATGGTCCCGCAAAAGTACTGCTAGTCGGCGGCTGCGTGAGCCTGACGACGTTATTTGGCGTCTTCGTGTTCTGGCGACATCGGTGGTTCCGGGGCGCGGCGCCGACGGGACCGATTGCCTTCAATACGCGGCGGCTGACCTCCGCGGCTTCGTTCAGGGTGGCGGTCGTTTCGGCGGCCGCGTCCCTGGCTGTCTTCTCGGCATTCGTGTG
>Ga0170475_100841663_pt1 | contig 13178 bp, 24 predicted proteins | sample Soicark_Litter_5_FD_111474 | JGI IMG/M metagenome (GOLD analysis project Ga0170475, IMG submission 111474) | Avena fatua rhizosphere microbial communities from Hopland, California, USA. Combined Assembly of 48 SPs | reverse complement strand
CGCGCAGGCACCGACACGGCGCTCGCTCGCGTGGTTAAGGTCTTCGGCAGCGCTCGGCCTCATCATGCGTACCTCTTCGCCAACCGGAGGGCGAATCGGATCAAGGTACTCGTGCATGACGGCATCGGGATCTGGTTGGCGGCGCGGCGCTTGCACCAGGGACGCTTCGTCTGGCTCAACGAAGGCCAGGGCGACCAGCGTGCGCTGACACATGCCCAGCTCGAAGCGCTGGTGCTGGGGCTGCCTTGGCATCGCATCGGTGATGAGGGGGCGATTGGCCTGGTGTAAGGGGGCCGGGCCGGCAATCCGTGGGTCTGACAGTGTGCGAGCCACCTGCGTTTGGCGAAACTACGGCCCATGGTTGACGCCCCACCGATCAGTGCCGCCGAACTCGCTGCCCTCCAAGCCGCGGGCCTGGGCGAACTCGGCGCTAGGCTGCTGCAGCGCTTCAAGCACGACCGCCACGAAATCGACTGGCGCGACGCCAAAATCGAGAAGCTCACCTTCGAGATGGCGCAGCTCAAGCGCGTGAAGTTCGGCACCAAGAGCGAACAGCTCGATGCCGGCCAGAGGGCGTTGTTCGGGGAGGCGGTCGACGCCGACTTGGCCGCCCTGGAGGCGCAGCTCGAAGAGTTGCTGGCCGCATCGAAGAAGCCTCGTGAGCCGGGAGAACGCCCAAAGCGTGCAGCCCTGCCGCCGCAACTGCCTCGCGTGGAACACCACCACGAACCCGAGAGCACTACCTGTTCCTGCGGATGCGAACTCAAGCGCGTCGGCGAGGACGTGAGCGAGAAGCTCGACTACGTACCGGGCGTGTTCACCGTCGAGCGCCATGTCAGAGGCAAATGGGCCTGCACGCAGTGCCGCACCCTGATTCAAGCCCCGGTGCCTGCCGAGATCATCGACAAGGGAATCCCGACCTCGGGACTGCTCGCACAGGTGCTCGTGGCGAAATATGCCGATCACTTGCCGTTGTATCGCCAGGAGGCGATCTTCGGCCGTGCCGGCCTGGCGTTGCCGCGCTCGACACTCGCCTCCTGGGTTGGCGTGTGCGGGCTGCGGCTGCAACCGCTGGTCGATGCGCTCAAGGCGCACGTACTGGGGCGAGCGGTTGTGCATGCCGACGAGACGCCGGTGGCGATGCTCGCGCCCGGCAGCGGCAAGACACACCGGGCTTACCTGTGGGCCTACGCCAGCGGCGCCTTCGAGCCACTGCGCGCTGTGGTGTACGACTTCACCGAGAGTCGCGCCGGCGAGCACGCCCGGGCGTTCCTTGGCGGCTGGCAAGGCAGTCTCGTCTGTGACGACTTTGCGGGCTACAAGGCGCTCTTTGCGCGTGGCGTCATCGAAGCCGGGTGCATGGCACATGCCCGACGCAAGTTCGTTGAACTGCACGTGGCCAACAAGAGCACCATCGCCGCCACTGCGGTTGACCTCATCGGGCAGTTGTACGGCATCGAGCGCGAGGTGAAGGAGCTTGCGCCGGAGCAACGGCTGCACGAGCGACGAACGCGTGCAGCACCCGTTGCCACAGCGCTGCACGACTGGCTCATCGCGCAGCGCACCAGGATCATGGACGGGACCGCCACGGCCAAGGCGATCGACTACAGCCTCAAGCGCTGGGTTGCGCTCATGCGCTACCTGGACGATCCGGCATTGCCGATCGACAACAACTTCGACGAGCAGCAAATCAGGCCCTGGGCCACCGGGCGAAAGAACTGGTTGTTTGCCGGAACGCTGCTGGCTGGACAACGGGCCGCGGCCATCATGAGCTTGATCCAGTCGGCCAAGCTCAATGGGCACGACCCGTATGCCTACCTGAAGGACGTTCTGGCCCGACTGCCTACCCAACTTGCTCGTGACATCGACGAGCTGCTGCCGCATCGCTGGGCACCAGTCTCATAGGATCTGCGCGCGCGTCAACCTGTGTTCCCTGGGCGCTTACCTTGCACCCACAAGAGTGCGCCCGTGCTGGGCACACCAGCAAGCAAAAAGGCCAGCAAATGCTGGCCTTTTTGCGTATCCACCTGGTCGAAGATTATTCTGCGGCAGCTGTGTCTTCTGCTTCGGTGGCTTCTGGACGGTCCACCAGCTCGACGAAGGCCATTGGCGCGTTGTCACCGACGCGGAAACCCATCTTGAGGATGCGGGTGTAGCCACCCGGACGGGCCTTGTAGCGCGGGCCCAGCTCGTTGAACAGCTTCGTCACGACGTCGCGGTCGCGGGTACGGTCGAATGCCAGGCGGCGGTTGGCCAGCGTGGGTTCCTTGGCCAACGTGATCAGCGGCTCGACAACGCGACGCAGCTCCTTGGCCTTCGGGACCGTGGTCTTGATGGCTTCGTGCGTGAGCAGCGAATTGGTCATGTTGCGCAGCATCGCCAAGCGGTGCGACGAAGTGCGGTTAAGTTTGCGGAGGCCGTTACGGTGGCGCATGGTGCATGTCCTTCTGAGTTTGAAACCGGCAGCCGTATCAGGTACTGTCGGGGCACCGGATGGCACGAGGCCACCCTGGAAATCAACCCCGCCGAAACGAGGTCGAGAAAGCGATTATCGCTTGTCGAGACCTTGTGGCGGCCAGTTCTCGAGGCGGGCGCCAAGCGTCAGCCCGCGCGAAGCCAGAACTTCCTTGATCTCGTTCAACGACTTGCGGCCGAGGTTCGGGGTCTTCAGAAGTTCGGTTTCGGTGCGCTGGATCAGATCGCCGATGTAGTAGATGTTCTCCGCCTTGAGGCAGTTTGCCGAACGCACCGTCAATTCGAGCTCGTCCACTGGACGCAGCAGGATGGGATCGAACTGGGTACTGCGCTGTGCAGGCTGGTCGAACGCAGCAATCTCGCTGCCTTCGAGCTGCGCAAAAACGGCAAGCTGTTCGACAAGGATCTTTGCGGAAGCGCGAATCGCCTCCTCCGGCGTGATGGGCCATTCGTGGCAATTTCCATCACAAGTTTGTCGAGGTCGGTGCGCTGCTCGACACGGGCGCTTTCGACCGTGTAGCTCACCCGCGACACCGGCGAGAACGAGGCGTCCAGCACGATGCGCCCGATCGACTTGGTGGGTTCATCGCCAAAGCGGCGCATGTTGCCCGGCACATAACCACGGCCCTTCTCGACCTTGATCTGCATGTCCAGCTTGCCGCCTTGCGACAGATGGGCGATCACGTGGTCCGGATTGATGATTTCAACGTCGTGAGGCGTCTGAATGTCGCCGGCCGTGATGGGACCTTCGCCTTCCTTGCGCAGCACCAGCGTCACTTCGTCGCGGTTGTGCAAGCGGAACACCACGCCCTTGAGGTTCAGCATGATATGGACCACGTCTTCCTGGACCCCATCAATGGTGGAATACTCGTGGAGCACACCCGCGATGGTGACTTCAGTGGGCGCATACCCGACCATCGACGAGAGCAGCACGCGGCGCAGCGCGTTGCCCAGCGTGTGACCATAGCCGCGCTCGAACGGCTCGAGGGTGACCTTGGCGCGGTTGCCGCCGAGCGGCTCCACATTGATGGCTTTGGGTTTGAGCAAGTTTGTTTGCATGAGGTCTTTCTTTCAATACCCTCGGCTCGTTACACCGATAAGGCTGAGGGACCAACCGAGGCAGCTGGCACCGCTGTCGAACGAGGAAAACACAATCGGCCGCGTTCCGCCGCCTCTTTCCAGAGGCAACGAAAACCGCGGCCAGCGCCAAAGATCAGCGCGAGTACAGTTCGACGATCAGAGCTTCCTTCACGTCGGAAGCGAATTCGTCACGATCCGGCGTTTTCTTGAACACGCCTTCGAGCTTGCTGGCATCGACCTGCACCCAGGCAGGCATGCCGTGCGATTCGGCAAGCTTCACCGCGTCGACGATGCGCAATTGCTTCTTCGATTTCTCACGCACAGCCACCACGTCACCCACCTTGACCTGGTAGGAAGCGATGTTCACGACCTGACCGTTGACGGTAATCGCCTTGTGCGACACCAATTGACGACCTTCGGCGCGCGTGGAGCCGAAACCCATGCGGTAAACCACGTTGTCCAGGCGCGATTCCAGCAGCGACAGCAGGTTCGCGCCGGTGTTGCCGCGGCGGCGTTCTGCTTCGGCAAAGTAGCGGCGAAACTGACGTTCCAGCACGCCGTACATGCGCTTGACCTTCTGCTTTTCACGCAGCTGCAGACCGAAGTCCGAGGTGCGCGAGCCCGAAGTGCGGCCATGCTGGCCGGGCTTCGCTTCGAACTTGACTTTGTCACCGATGGGGCGGCGAGCGCTCTTCAGGAAGAGGTCGGTGCCTTCGCGGCGGGCGAGTTTGCCAGTGGGGCCGAGATAACGTGCCACGTGAATTCCTTTTTCAATCTGACGCGAAGGCCGGCCAAGGTCGGCGGTTCGCGCGAGTCTGGCGCGTGTTGTTGTGGTCGCTCAGACGGTGGGCTTAGTGAAACCTTTCGGCTTCAACGGAAACCGCCGGCAAGCACGCAAGGTGATTGCCGGCGTAGGGAAACGCAGACCGCTCAGATGCGGCGACGCTTTTGCGGACGGCAACCGTTGTGCGGAACCGGCGTCACGTCCGAGATCGAGTTGATCCGGATACCGAGCGATGCCAGTGCACGAACAGACGACTCGCGACCCGGGCCCGGGCCCTTGATCTTGACGTCGAGGTTCTTGATGCCTTGCTCCTGCGCAGCCCGACCGGCCACTTCGGCAGCCACCTGGGCTGCAAAGGGGGTTGACTTGCGCGAGCCCTTGAAACCCTGACCACCGCTGGAGGCCCAGGACAAGGCACCGCCTTGGCGGTCGGTGATCGTGATGATCGTGTTATTGAACGAGGCGTGAACGTGAGCGATGCCGTCTGCAACGTTCTTGCGGACTTTCTTGCGCACGCGTTGAGCGGCGGTGTTCGGTGCTTTAGCCATATCGACCTTCTCTCAAATCACTTCTTGACCACGCCAGACTTGCGCGGGCCCTTGCGGGTACGAGCGTTCGTCTTGGTGCGTTGGCCACGAACGGGCAGACCACGACGGTGGCGGAAACCACGGTAGCAGCCGAGGTCCATCAGGCGCTTGATGTTGATCGACATCTCGCGGCGCAGATCGCCCTCGATCGTCATGCGACCGATTTCTTCACGGATCTTTTCCAGATCAGAGTCGGTCAGGTCCTTGACCTTGCGATCAAACGGAACGCCGCATTGGGTGCAGATCTTCTGCGCCGTGGTGCGGCCAATCCCGTAGATGGCGGTCAGACCGATCTCGGTGTGCTTCTGGGGCGGAATGTTGATACCAGCAATACGTGCCATGTGCGTCCTCTATTCGCGATGTCGACGGCGGTCAGCCTTGGCGCTGCTTGTGGCGCGGATCAGTACAGATCACACGGACCACACCCTTGCGACGGATAACCTTGCAGTTCCGGCACATCTTCTTGACTGATGCAGCAACTTTCATGCTCTTCTCCTAGGCCTTTTCAGACCGCTTCAACAATTCAATACGTGTGATCCGCAGGCGCCCAGCCCAACCGGATCACCTGGGGGCTCACTTCGCCCGAAACACAATCCGCGCCCGACTCAGATCGTACGGTGTCAACTCCACCGTGACCTTGTCGCCCGGCAGGATCCGGATGTAGTGCATCCGCATCTTTCCCGAGATATGACCCAGTACCACGTGCCCGTTTTCCAACTTCACGCGAAACGTCGCATTCGGCAGATTCTCCAGAATCTCGCCTTGCATCTGAATGACGTCGTCTTTCGCCATGCGTGTTGGTTCGTTGTCGTCGGTACTCGATCAACTCACTGTCGCCTGAAAACGCTCGCCTTCAGCTCGACTTGAAACTTGCCTTCTTCAGCAGAGACTCGTACTGCTGACTCATCACATAAGACTGCACCTGCGCCCAGAAATCCATCGTCACCACGACCAGGATCAACAGCGACGTGCCGCCGAAGTAGAACGGAACGTTGTACTTCAACACCAGGAACTCAGGTAGCAAACAAACTGCAGTGATGTACACCGCGCCTGCCAACGTCAGGCGGGAAAGAATTCGATCAATGTGGCGTGCCGTCTGCTCCCCGGGCCGAATGCCAGGGATGAACGCACCGCTCTTTTTCAGGTTGTCTGCAGTCTCGCGACTGTTGAACACGAGCGCCGTATAGAAGAAACAGAAGAACACAATCGCAGCGGCATACAGCATCACATAGATCGGCTGCCCCGGCGAAGCATCCCCGCGATGTCCTTCAACCAGCGCAGGCTGTCGCCCGTTGCAAACCAGCCCACCGCAGTGGCCGGGAGCAAGATGATCGACGACGCGAAGATCGGCGGAATCACGCCCGACATGTTCAGCTTCAGCGGAAGGTGCGACGACTGGCCATACACCTTGTTGCCCACCTGGCGCTTCGCATAGTTGACGAGGATTTTGCGTTGGCCGCGCTCCACGTAAACCACCGCATACGTCACTGCCACCACCAACACAGTGATGAACAAGAACACGGGCGAGCTCATCGAACCCGTACGAACCAGCTCGAAGAGTCCACCGATCGCACCGGGCAGCCCTGCCGCAATACCACCAAAGATGAGGATAGAGATTCCGTTACCAAGACCGCGTTCGGTGATCTGCTCGCCGAGCCACATCAGGAACATCGTGCCGGCCACCAAGCTCACCACCGCAGTGACACGAAAACCGAAGCCCGGGTTGATCACGAGCCCCGCTGATCCTTCCAGCGCCAGTGCAATGCTCAGCGATTGGAACAGTGCCAAACCGAGCGTACCGTAGCGAGTGTACTTAGTGATCTTGCGGCGACCCGCCTCACCTTCCTTTTTCAGCGCTTCGATGCTGGGTACGACGTAGCCCATCAATTGCATGATGATCGACGCCGAGATGTACGGCATGATCCCCAGCGCGAAGACGGTGAAACGAGACAGCGCCCCACCCGAAAACACGTTCAGCAGGCTCAGAATGCCGCCTTGCTGCCCTTTGAACATCTGCTGCAGCGCGACCGGATCAATGCCGGGCACGGGGATGTGCGCACCGATGCGATACACCACCAGTGCGAGCAGCAAGAACACAAGCCGGCGACGCAGGTCGCCGAACTTGCCACTCTTGGCCAGCTGATTGGGGTTGGTTGCCACTGAAGCAGGTCCTGTGGAACGCGATTAAGCCAACGAGCCGCCGACGGCTTCGATCGCCGCCTTGGCACCCGCGGTGGCACCAATGCCCTTGAGCACGACTTTCTTGGTCAGTTCACCGGTCTTGATGACCTTGACGACCTTGGCGATTTCACCGATCAGCTTCGACTGCTTCAAGACCAGCACGTCGACTTCGTCGAGACCCAGCGCTTCCAGATCAGCCAACGTGATTTCAGCGTTGTACTTCAACAAAGCCGATTTGAAACCGCGCTTCGGCAGGCGACGCTGCAGCGGCATTTGACCGCCTTCGAAGCCAACTTTGTGGAAGCCACCCGCGCGGGACTTTTGCCCCTTGTGGCCGCGACCCGCCGTCTTGCCCAGGCCCGAACCGATCCCGCGACCGACACGCCGCTTGGCGTGCTTGGCGCCAGCTGCCGGCTTGATGGTATTGAGTTCCATGTTCTTTTCTCCGATCAGAGCACTTGGACCAGGTACCGGACCTTGTTGATCATGCCGCGAACAGCAGGCGTGTCTTCGAGTTCCGACTCGCTGTTGAGCTTGCGCAGGCCCAGGCCGCGCACCGTGGCACGATGTGATTCGCGGGTGCCCGCAATGCTGCGCACCAGCTTGATCTTGACGGTGGCGCCGCTCTTGGCGTTTTGTTTGTCAGTCATTGCAATTCTCCGGACGGGCCGCTCAGCCGAGGATTTGTTCGACTGTCAGACCACGCTTGGCGGCAATTTCCGCCGGGGTGTGCGTGTTCTTCAGTGCGTTCAGCGTGGCGCGAACAAGGTTGTACGGATTCGGCGAACCGAGGCTCTTGCAGACGATGTCCGTCACGCCCATCACTTCGAAAACAGCGCGCATCGGGCCGCCGGCGATGATGCCAGTCCCTTCGGGAGCCGGCATCATGAGGACGTGCGAAGCGCCGTGCTCACCGACCACCTTGTGGTGAATGGTTCCGTTCTTCAACGACACCTTCACCAGGTTGCGGCGAGCCGATTCCATTGCCTTCTGAACAGCGACGGGAACTTCCTTCGCCTTGCCCTTGCCCATGCCGATGCGGCCATCGCCGTCACCGACCACGGTCAGCGCAGCGAAGCTCAGCGTGCGACCACCCTTCACCACCTTGGTGACGCGGTTCACCGCGATCATCTTTTCCTTCAGGCCGTCGTCGTTGCCTTCGGCCTGGGCACGGGGTTGAAACTTTGCCATTTCGAATTCCTTTAGAACTGCAGACCGGCTTCACGAGCGGCGTCAGCCAGGGCCTTGATGCGGCCGTGGTAAGCAAAGCCTGCACGATCGAATGCAACCTTCTCGACGCCGGCAGCCTTCGCCTTTTCGGCGATGCGCTTGCCGATCACTGTGGCAGCGGCCACGTTGCCACCTTTGCCACCTGCGCCCAGCTCCTTGCGGACATCGGCTTCGGCGGTGGAAGCGCTGGCGAGCACCCGGGCGCCGTCATCGGAGATGATGCTGGCGTAGATGTGCAGGTTCGTGCGGAAGACGGTCAGGCGAACGACGCGTTGCTTGGCAATGCGCGCACGGGTCTGGCGGGAGCGGCGAACGCGCTGATCTTTCTTGTTCAACATGTCATGCGCTCCTTACTTCTTCTTGGTCTCTTTGATCGTGACCTTTTCATCCGCATAGCGGATGCCCTTGCCCTTGTAGGGTTCGGGAGGACGAATCGCACGGACTTCGGCAGCGATCTGGCCCACGACCTGGCGGTCGGAACCCTTGATCACGATTTCGGTTTGGCTCGGGCAGGCGACCGACACGCCAGCAGGCATGTCCTTCGCGACCGGGTGCGAAAACCCGATCTGAAGGTTCAACTTCGAACCGGCAGCCGCAGCGCGGAAACCCACGCCAACGAGCGTCAGCTTCTTCTCGAAGCCTTTGCTCACACCCGTGACCATGTTCGCCACGAGCGCACGGTACGTGCCGGACATCGAATCGGCTTCGACCGACTCGTTGGCCGGAGCGAACAGCAGCTTGCCGCCTTCGCTCTTGATCGTGACCAATGAGTTGACCGGGCGCACGAGCGTACCGAGCGAACCTTTGACACTGATTTGTTCAGCCGTGATCGCCACGTCCACACCTTGCGGCAGGGCGATCGGCATTTTTCCTACGCGGGACATTCTTTCTACCCCTTCCTTAGGCGACGTAGCAGAGCACTTCGCCACCGATACCGGCCTGGCGGGCTTTGCGGTCGGTCATCACGCCCTTCGGCGTGGTGACGATGGCCACGCCCAGACCGTTCATCACGTTCGGGATGTCGTGGCGACCTTTGTAGATGCGCAGGCCTGGACGGCTCACGCGCTCAATGCGCTCGATGACAGGTCGACCGGCGTAATATTTCAGCGCCACCTCGAGCTCCGGCTTGGCCGGCTCGCCGCGCACGGCGAAGTTCTCGATGTAACCCTCGTCCTTCAGGACCTGGGCAATGGCCACCTTCAGCTTCGACGACGGCAGCCGCACCGTGGCCTTTTGGACCATTTGTGCGTTGCGGATGCGGGTCAGCATATCGGCGATAGGATCACTCATGCTCATACGGATATCTCCTGATCGTCGTGCCGATTACCAGCTGGCCTTGACAACACCCGGAATGTCGCCCTTGAAGGCGAGTTCGCGGATCTTGTTCCGGGCCAGACCGAACTTGCGGAACGTACCGCGCGGACGCCCGGTCAGTTCGCAGCGGTTACGCTGGCGGGTGGGGTACGCATTGCGGGGCAGCTTCTGCAGCTCGAGACGGGCAGCGTAACGCTCCTCGTCGGTCTTCTTGGCGTCGTTCGCGATGCCCTTGAGTTCCGCGTACTTCTTGGCGTACTTGGCAACAAGCTGGGCGCGCTTTTCTTCGCGCTGAATGAGGGAAGTTTTAGCCATGGGCTGCCTCAGTTCTTGAACGGGAATTTGAAGGCGGCGAGCAGTGCCTTGCACTCCTCATCGTTCTTCGCCGACGTCGTGATGCTGATGTTCAGACCACGCAGCGCGTCGACCTTGTCGTATTCGATCTCGGGGAAAATGATCTGCTCTTTGACGCCGACGTTGTAGTTGCCACGGCCATCGAACGAACGACCCGAAATGCCGCGAAAGTCGCGAACCCGCGGCAAGGCAATCGTCACGAAGCGATCCAGGAATTCATACATCTGAACGCCGCGGAGCGTGACCATGCAGCCAATGGGCACGCCGTCACGAATCTTGAAGCCTGCGATGGCCTTCTTCGACTTCGTGACCACGGGCTTCTGGCCAGCGATCTTGGTCAGGTCGCTCACGGCGTGCTCCATGACCTTCTTGTCCGAGACCGCCTCGCTCACACCCATGTTGAGCGTGATCTTGGTCAGGCGCGGCACTTCCATGCTGGACTTGTAGCCGAACTTCGCAGTGAGGTCGGCCACCACTTTGTCGCGGTAGAACTGTTGCAGACGAGCCATGACGGACCTCTTATGCCTTGATTTCTTCGCCGCTCGACTTGAAGACGCGAACCGCCTTCTCTTTCGTCTTGCGGGACTGCTGGTCGGCGTCGCTCAGCAACTTGAAACCGACGCGATCGGCCTTGCCAGTCGCCGGGTTGTAGATGGCGACGTTCGACTGATGGATCGACAAAGTCTTGTCGACGACGCCACCGGTCGTGCCCTTCATTGGGTTTGGCTTGACGTGCTTTTTCACGACGTTCACGCCATCGACGACGATGCGCTCTTCGTCGACGCGCTGCACGACTGAGCCGCGCTTGCCTTTGTCGCGACCTGTCAACACGATGACTTGGTCGCCTTTGCGAATCTTGTTCATAAGCTGTCCTTCAACCGGCTCGATGCTGACCTGGGGCCCGGCGAATTAGAGAACCTCGGGGGCCAGCGACACGATCTTCATGAAGCGCTCGGTACGCAGTTCGCGCGTAACCGGGCCGAAGATACGGGTACCGATGGGCTCGAGCTTGGCATTGAGCAAGACGGCAGCGTTGCCATCGAACTTCACCAGCGAGCCATCCTGGCGACGAACGCCCTTGGCGGTGCGCACAACCACTGCGCTGTAAATTTCGCCTTTCTTGACGCGACCACGCGGGGCAGCTTCTTTAATGCTGACCTTGATGACATCGCCAATACCGGCGTAACGACGCTTGGAACCGCCGAGCACCTTGATGCACATGACGGACTTCGCACCAGTGTTGTCCGCGACATCAAGCCGCGATTGCATTTGAATCATGTTCAGTCCCCAACTTGGCCACAAACGCTTTCATGACCATCATGAAAGCCGCTGCGATCAGTCTTGGGCCCGTCAGATCACCCCGATGGGGCTCACTGCTTGGGCGGAGCCGAGGCCAGCATGCACCGCACGCGGGGCAAGTACAGCAGCCCAACTGATGCAGCCGGAAATTCGGCGAAGCTTTAGATTGTGCATTGCCGAGGAAGTACTGTCAATAGCCTTTCTCGGCCCATGCGACGAAGCGTGCTCACGACGCGCCTCGCACCGAAGTCAGCCCTTGAGGTCTTTCACCTGCTTGAGAATGGTGTCGGCATCGCTGACTTCGAATTTGCCAGGCGCTTCGACGTTCAGCGTCCTGACAACGCCATCGACCACCAGCATGGAATAGCGTTGCGAGCGCACGCCCATGCCACGCCCGGTCAGGTCGAGCGTCAAGCCCGTCGCTCTCGTGAAATCGGCGCTGCCATCGGCCATCATGCGCACCGCACCGGCCGCCTTCTGCTCACGCCCCCACGCGCCCATCACGAATGCATCGTTCACCGAAATGCACCAGATTTCATCCACGCCAGCCGCGTTCAACTCAGCCGCGCGTTGCACGTAACCCGGCACATGTTGAGCGGAACAGGTCGGAGTGAATGCCCCCGGCAATGCGAACACGGCAAGGGTCTTGCCGGCCGCGGTCTTCTCGACATCGAAGCTATTGGGGCCCAGCGAACAACCATTGCCCTCGACTTCGATGAACTCCTGCAGCACCCCTGCGGGCAGCTTGTCGCCAACTTTCAACACGGTGCTCTCCTTGAGTCAGAAATGAAATACGGCCGGGACACCGATTGCTCGGCGTTCCGACCGTTTCGATGCGCCGTCCGCAAGAATCTCTCGGGGAGAGCTTCCGCGGACAGACTTCGATCAGACCTCGCGGGCCTTCTCGACCAGACGCGTGACCGTCCAGGCCTTGGTCTTCGAGATCGGACGGCATTCCGAAATCTCGACGACGTCGCCATCTTGTACTCGCCCTTTTCGTCGTGGGCGTGGTACTTGCTGGTCTTGGCAACAATCTTGCCGTACAGCTCGTGCTTGGTGCGACGCTCGATCAGAACCGTGATGGTCTTCGCGCGCTTGTCGCTGACCACGCGACCGATCAGGGTGCGCGTGTTCTTCTCAGTGGCTTGCGTGGCGCTCATTTCGCGGCCTCCTTCTTCTTCTGGGCCAGAATGGTCTTGGCACGCGCGATGTCACGACGGGTGTTGCCCAACGTCGTGTGGTTGGTCAACTGTTGCGTGGCCTTTTGCATGCGCAGGCCGAAGTGGGCCTTCAGAAGGTCGGCGACTTCCTTTTCGAGGCCGGCGACGTCCTTGGTGCGGAGTTCAGATGCTTTCATGTCGTTCTCCGTGCGGGCTAAGGTGCCCACTTGGCGGGACACGAAGACCGTGCTCAGCGGCAGCTTGGCCGAAGCCAGCTTGAACGCCTCACGAGCCAACTCTTCAGGCACGCCGTTGATTTCATAGAGCACCTTGCCGGGCTGAATTTCAGCCACGTAGTACTCGGGGTTGCCCTTGCCGTTGCCCATCCGGACTTCAGCAGGCTTCTGCGAAATGGGCTTGTCCGGGAAGATGCGGATCCAAATGCGGCCGCCGCGCTTCACGTGACGCGAAATCGCGCGACGAGCTGCTTCGATCTGGCGGGCCGTGATACGGCCGCGCTCCGTGGCCTTCAGGCCGAAGTCGCCGAACGACACCGCTGCGCCACGAGTGGCGACGCCGGTGTTGCGACCTTTCTGTTCCTTGCGGAATTTTCTGCGTGCGGGTTGCAGCATGCTTATTCTCCTTTGCCTTCGCCGCCAGCAGCGGCGTCAGGGCCCGGGGCCTTGCGCACGCGCTTGACGGCGGCGGTCTTCG
>Ga0170475_131399267_pt1 | contig 13182 bp, 14 predicted proteins | sample Soicark_Litter_5_FD_111474 | JGI IMG/M metagenome (GOLD analysis project Ga0170475, IMG submission 111474) | Avena fatua rhizosphere microbial communities from Hopland, California, USA. Combined Assembly of 48 SPs | reverse complement strand
GGTCGCGGTCGTCGCGGCGCGGAATCGGCAGCCCGAAGCGGGTGCCGTTCACGCCCAGGGCGACGAGGTCGCGAGCGCGCATGCTGGTGTCCGGCGGCAGGGGCCGCTGCTGGGGCACATAGCCGATCCGGCGGTCACCGCGGCGGGCCGGCCGGTCGCCGACGCGGATGCTGCCGGACGAGAGCGGCTGCAAACCGAGGATGCTGCGCAGCAGAGTGGTCTTCCCCGACCCCGACGGACCGAGCACGGCGAGGAACTCCCCTGGCGTCACGTCGAGGTCGAGGCCCGACCACAGCTCGCGGTCGCCGCGGTGCAGTGCTGCTCCGCGGATCTCGAGGATCGACGCGGGCTGAGAGCTCTGCCGGGGGCCGCTCATTCGCCGAAGGCGGCGGCGAGGTCGGAGATGGCGGCGCGCATCCACTCAGCGTACGACTGATCGGCCGCGAGCAGCTCACTGAACGACAGCACCGGGATGTCCGCCTGCGCGGCGGCATCCGTCACCCGGTCGGTTTCGCTGCCCCCCGTCTGGGCGGTGGTCAGAACCGCGCGCACCGTGCCGTCCTCGACGAGCGAGAGCGAGTCGAGAAGCACCGACGGGGCGACCTCGTTGCCCTCTTCGACCGCCGAGGCGAATCCGTTTGGGGCGACGTCGTCGAGTCCGGCGGCGGCGGCGAGCAGCCCCGGCAGCGGCTCGGTGATGAACACCGGCGTGCCCTCGAGCTTCTCGTGCAGCGTGTCGAGCCCGCCCTCGATGCCGGCCAGCTCGGTGGCGAGCTTCTCGGCGGCGGCGGCGTACTCCGCCTTGCCGGCGGGATCGAGCTCGGTGAGATCGGCCGCGATCTGCTCGGAGAGATGCGAGACGGTGTGCACGTCGAACCAGACGTGCTCGTTGAATCCCTCGATGTGCGAGTGCCCCTCGTGCTCGTCGTCGTGCTCGTCGGCGTGCTCGTCGACGGTGGCGTCCGGGTAGTCGTGCGAGAACTCCGCGGCGGTGATCACCGCGGCATCCGATCCGTCGATCAGCTCCTGCATGAACGCGTCGTAGCCGCCGCCGTTCTCGATCACGAGGTCGGCCTTCTGCACCGCGAGGCGGTCGCGGGCGGTGGCCTCGTAGCCGTGCGGATCCTTCTCGGCCGAGTCGATCAGGCTGGTGACGTCGACGCGGTCTCCGCCGATCTCGGCGGCGAGCTGCACGTAGACATTGGTCGACGCGAGGACCTGAAGAGCGTCATCGTCGGCCGGCGCGGCTGCAGCCGAGCATCCGGTCAGCGCCAGGGCGGAGACGGTGGCGAGCACGAGGACGGGAAGACGCTTCTGCATATTCCCACTCTAAGCGTTAATGATAACCATTCTCAACTTGAGCCTCCCGGCGTCGCGGAAGAAACCGGAAGCGCACCTCCGACCAGCGTTTCGGAGGCGCGCTTCCGATCTTCGCGCGAGTGGTCAGGCCCTCAGCCAGGCGGTAGCCTCACCGGGCAGCGCCCCGTCGCGCAGCGGCTGGGTGGTCAAGACCACGGCATCCGCCTCGGCGCTCAGGTCGAACGGCGCGGTGCCGAAGTTGGTCACCACCTGCCAGCCGTTCGGGCGGGCGAAGCGCAGCACGTCGGCACGGTCGGTCTCGCGCCACTCCAGCGCCTCGTCCGCCTGCAGGTCGCGGCGCAGGCCCAGCGCCCTGCGGTAGAGCGAGAGGGTGGATGCCGGATCCGCGGCCTCGACGTCCACCGCGTACTCGGCGAACCAGGCGGGCTGCGGCAGGTGCGCACCGTCGGAGCCGAAGCCGAACGACGCCCCCTCTGCGCTCCACGGCAGCGGCACACGGCATCCGTCCCGACCGAGCCCGTCGAACTCGCCACCGCGGAAGAACGCCGGGTCCTGGCGCTGTTCGGGCGTGATCTCGGCCACCTCGTGCAGGCCCAGCTCCTCGCCCTGGTAGAGGTAGGTGCTTCCGGGGAGACCGAGCAGCAGCATCGTGGCGGCCTCGGCACGACGCCGCCCCTGCGCGCGGTCCAGCTGGTCTTCCGGTCCGCCGGCGCGCACCCACTCCACGCCCTGCTTGACCGCCCGTCCGTCAAGCGGCGGCAGCCCGTAACGCGTCGCGTGCCGGGTGACGTCGTGGTTCGAGAGCCCCCACGTGGTCGACGAGCCGCTCAGCGTCGCCTGTGCGAGGTTGTCGGCGATGATGCGGCGGAACTCGGCCGCATCGAAGTCGGCGACCAGCAGGTCGAAGTTGAAGGCCTGCCCGAGCCCCTCGGCCGACGCGTACTTCGCACGCCGCTCGGGCGTCGACACCCACGCCTCGGCGACGGCGGTGCGCGGCGGGTCGTACGAGTCGAAGACCTTGCGCCATTCGGCGTAGATCTCGTGCACGTCGTCGCGGTCGATGAGCGGGTGCGTGCCGTCCTGCGGCAGCAGGGCGAGCTCGGCACTGCCGGGCAGCGGCTCGCTGAGGTCCTTCGTGAGCATGTGCGCCACGTCGATGCGGAAGCCGTCGACACCGCGGTCCGACCAGAAGCGCAGCGTGGTGAGGAAGTCCTCGCGCACCTCCGGGTTGTCCCAGTTCAGGTCGGGCTGCTCGGTGGCGAAGTTGTGGAAGTACCACTGCCCGTCCTCGACGCGCTACCACGCCGGCCCGCCGAAGACCGACACCCAGTCGGTCGGCGGCAGCTCGCCGTTCTCGCCCTCCCCCTCGCGGAAGATGTAGCGATCGCGTGCGGCAGACCCCCGCCCGGCGGCCAGCGCCTCCTGGAACCACTCGTGCCGGTTCGACGTGTGATTCGGCACGATGTCGATGATCACCTTGATACCCCGCTCGTGCAGGGCCGAGACCATGGCGTCGAAGTCGTCGAGGGTGCCGAGGCGCGGGTCGACGTCCCGGTAGTCGTCGACGTCGTAGCCGCCGTCGGCGAGCGCCGACGGGTAGAACGGGCTCAGCCACACCGCGTCGATGCCCAGCTCCGCCAGATAGTCGACTCGAGACAGGATGCCCGGCACGTCGCCGATGCCGTCGCCCGTAGCGTCGGCGAAGCTGCGCGGATAGATCTGGTAGACGGCGGCCTGGCGCCACCACGCGGCGTCGGTGGACGGGCTGGTCTCGGTGAGGGTGGGGTCGGTCATGGAGCTCCTTGTCCGGGATGGGTTCGGGATCGGTCGGTGTGCGGGCGTCAGCCCTTCACGGCACCCTGGGTGACGCCCTCCATCACCCAGCGCTGCGTGAACAGGTAGGCGATGATCGCGGGCGCCATCGCCATGAGGTACGAGGCGAAGGCCACGTTGTAGTTGTTGCTGAACTGGTTCTGGAACAGGTTCTGGCGCACCGGCAGGGTCTGCAGGTTGGGATCGGAGATGATCAGCGACGGCATCATGAAGTCGTTCCAGGCGTACAGGAAGGCGAAGATGCCGACGGTGGCGCTCATCGGTGCGAGCAGCGGGAAGATCAGCCGCCAGAACGTCTGCCAGGTCGTGGCACCGTCGATGCGGGCGCTCTCCTCGAGCTCGAGCGGGATCGAGCGCAGGAATGCGGTGAACAGCAGCACGCTGAAGCTGAGCTGGAACATCGTGGCGAGGATGACCACGCCCAGCGGGTTGTCGAGACCCACTCGGCCGGTGAGCTGGATCTGCGGCAGGGCCACCACCGGGAAGGGGATGAACATCGCCGCGAGCAGATAGAAGAAGGAGTACCGGAAGAACCGGCGGTCCCAGTTGCGCACGATCGCGTACGACGCGAAGGCTGCGAGCACGATCGTCGCGATCACCGTTCCGGCCGTGACGAGCATCGAGATCGCCGCGCCGACGGGGAACTTCGTCAGGGTCCAGGCCTGCACGAAGCCGTCGACGCTGAACGGCGCCGGCAGCGAGAACGCGTTGCCGTCGACGGCCTGGCCGGTCGTCTTGAACGCCATCGAGATGGTGACGTACAGCGGCAGCAGAACGGTGACCGCGCACAGGATGAGGATGATGGTGCCCGACCAGTTGATGCGCTCCATCGGCGTGCGGGAGGGCTTGGTCGGTGTGCGCTCGGTCAGTGCGCCCGGGGTGGCCGAGGTGAGAGCGGGCTGGGTGGTCATGAGAGCGCATTCCTTCCGCGCGTCAGCGAGAGCTGGAGCAGGGAGATGAGCACGGCGACGATGAAGAAGATCGTCGCGTTCGCCATCTGGTAGGCGTAGTCGCCGCCGTTGAAGCCCGCGATGATCGTCATTGCGACGCTGCGGGTGGCGGTGCCCGGGCCGCCGTTGGTGAGGCCGACGATGATGTCGTAGGCGTTCAGGAACCCCTTGAAGCCGAGGATGACGTTGATCACCACGTAGCCGGCCACCAGGGGCACGGTGATGCGCAGGAGCTGCTGGGTCTTCGTCCCCCCGTCGATCGACGCCGCCTCTAGACGTCTCCGGGCACCGAGAGCAGACCCGCGATGTAGATGAGCATCGTGCCGGGGATCGCCTGCAACGCCGTGACGATGACGATGGCGACCCAGGCGAGGTCGGGGTTGGCCAGCAGGCTGGTCTGCAGCCACTCGATGCCCGTCGCGGCTCCCGCCGCGGGGATCGAGTTCGAGAAGAGGAAGTTGAAGACGTAGGCGATGATGATGCCCGAGATCACCATCGGGATGACGAAGATGGTGCGCAGGCCCGTTTTGAACCGGATGCGCGAGGTGAGCCCCACCGCGAGCAGGAACGCGACGATGTTGACGACGATCACCGTGGCGATCGAGAACCCGAAGGTGAACAGGTAGCTCTGCAGGATGGCCGGATCGCTGAACATCGCGATGTAGTTCGTCAGGCCGTTGAAGCTCCAGTCGCCGAGGCCGATCGAGTCGGTGAAGCTGAAGAAGATGCCGATCACGCCCGGGACGGTGATCGCCAGGGTGAACAGCACGAGGGTCGGGACGAGGAAGAAGTAGTAGATCGGCTCGACGCGGCGATGGCTGCGTCGGCGGGTGCGATCCCCCTGCGTGATGATCGTGGACGTGGTGCTCATTCTGCCGACTCCTTCGTCTGGCTGGTGGGCGCGGGGGCGCGGAAGGCGATGCGCGCCCAGTCGGCGTCCATCGTGCGCAGGATGTCGTCGGGATCGGACCCGAGCACCATGGCCTGCGCGTAGTTGAACACCGGGATCGTCTTGGGAACGAGAACCGAGGGACCCTGGTAGATGCGGGCCTCGTCGTAGTACTCGATCATCCCTTCGATGCGCGGATCATCCGGCGCGGCGGCGTCTTCGAGCGGAGTGAAGCCGAGCTGCGATGCGTTGTACTCCTCGATGTGCTCGGGCTGGTAGAGGTACTCGAGGAAATCCCGGGCCGCCTCCTTGTGGCGAGACTCCTCGGGGATCATCGCCGCGAGGTCCATGTTGACGCGCACGGCGAGGTCGTCGGGGTCGTCGGTCATCGGCAGCGGGAAGGTGCCGAGCTCCAGGTCGGGGGCGGTCTTGGCGATCTCGCTGAACGCCCACGGCCCCTGCAGGTACATGGCCGCCTCCCCCTTCGAGAAAGCGAGGTTGCCGTCGCCGTAGCCGCGGCTGGGAGCATCGTCGTTGGTGTAATCGGTCGCGAGCGTCAGCATCCGGTCCATCGGCTCGGCGAAGTCCTTCTGGAACGAGACCTCCGACTCGGGGCCCACCTCGGTGCCCTCCTTCGCGAGGGCGTCGAAGAAGTCGAGCACGTCGAGCGACCCTCCGACCGAATAGTCGTACCAGCCCTGACCCACCGTCCAGTCGTCTTTGAAGGTGCCGTAGAACGGGGTGATTCCGGCCTCCTTCAGCTGATCGGCGACCTGCAGCAGCTCGTCCCAGGTGCGCGGGACCTCGAGGCCCTGCTCGTCGAAGATCTGCTTGTTGTAGATGACCGATGCGGCCATCACCGAGTAGGGCAGCGCGCTCGTGCGCCCCTCGCACGACCCGTACTGCTCCATGAGCGGCTGCAGATCCTCGCGCACGCTCTTCGCGGCGTCGGTGCCGCCGAGATCGCTCAGCGCGCAGCGCTGCACGAAGCGCGCGACCTCGTAGTTGTAGTTGGCGAGCATGATGTCGGGCGGGTTGCCGCGCACGAAGCTGGCGGAGACGACGTCGACGCCGGATGTGTCGATCTCGACGCGCACGTCGTCCTGGGAGGCGTTGTAGTCGGCAACGAGCTTCGTCATGAACTCGATCGCCTCGCGCTTGCTGAAGGTGAAGCGGATGGTCTCGCGGCCGTCCGACGAGCAGCCGACCAGGGCCGAGCCGAGCAGCGAGAGCACCGCGGCGCTCGCGGCGATGCGAACCGCGCGGGAAGATTTCGAAGACACCGTCGTCCTTCCGATCTGAAGATCCGGAGAGTAAATCTAGTAACTAGATTTAGTCGCTTGCCGGTACTCTCTCAGAGGGAAGGGAAGAGGTCAAGAGCTGTGAGCGATATCTCCGCAGATCTCGGCACCGGCAGAGCCAGCGTCGGAGCGGTGCTCGAGTACGCCTGGACCGCCGGGGAGTTCACGGCGACCGACGTCATGGCATCCGCGGCGATCACCCGCTCCACCGCCATCGAGGCGCTCGCGACGCTGGTCGGCGCCGATATCCTCGTCGAGCTGCCGAACGCCAGAGCCGCCGGCGCGTACCGCGCGGGGCGGCCGGCCCGCCGCTTCACGCTTTCCCCCGACCTCGGGGTGGTCGCGGGGATCGATGCGGGCGACACGCATCTCGCCGTGACGATCGCCGATCTCCTCGACACGACGCTCATGCACCGTCGCGTGGAGCTGAACCCCGAGCAGACGCCGGCTCAGCGCCGCGCGACGATCCTGGATCACCTCGAGCAGTCCCTGACCGAAGCCGGCACCACGCGCGACTCGCTACTGTCGATCTGCGTCGGGGTGGCCGCTCCCGTCGACCGCGACGGCACCTCTCCCCCGCATCCGCAGGGATTCTGGGAGCGCACCAACCCGGGACTCGCGGCCGCGTTGGACGACTGGGCCCCCGTGGTCGAGGTGAAGAACGACGCGCTGCTCGCGGCCGTCGCCGAGGGCTCACTCGGTGCGGCGATCGGATGCCGCGACTACGTCGCCCTGCTCGCCGGCGAGCGCTTCGGCGGTGGAGTGGTCGTCGATGGGCACCTGCTGCACGGCGCGCACGGCGGCGTCGGCGAGGGCGTGGTGTTCGACCACATCATCGGGGTGGGCTCGGCCTTCGGCCTCAGCTACGCGGTGCAGGACGAGGTGCGCGCTGCCGTGACCCGCGGCGACATCGACTGGCGCGGCCAGGTCGGCCGTCTCGCGGACGCCGCGCGGGTAGACGCCCGTGTCGTGCTCGCGGCGGCCACACAGGGCGACCCCGACGCCCTGCTCATCTGCTCGCGGGTCGCCGAGAAGCTCGCCCGTATCGTCGGCGTGCTCGGCAGCATGTACGACCCGGCGCGCGTCATCGTGTGCGGCGCGATCGCCGAGAGCATCGAGCCCGTGATCACCGCCGCCCGCGCCATGCTGCCCGCACAGATGCACCTGCCGGCCCCCGAGGTGCTCGCGTCATCTCTGGGGGCGGAGGTGGTCTCGCTCGGCGCCGTGGCGACCGCGCGGCGCGCAGCGCGCGAGCGCGCCGTGCCGCTGCTCGCGGAGCGTCGGCTCGCCACGGTCTGAGTGGGGAGTGGCGGCCGAGTGGTCGTTAGGCTGGAGCGCAGGGCTCTGGCACGCAGAGACGGCCAGCACAGAGGAGGACGACGATGGAATGGTTCGCGCTGGTGACGGTGGGCACCTGGGTCATCTACCTCGTGGCGATCGCCTGCGTCCTGTACGCGATCGTCCGCTTCGCGGTCGTCCACGCACTTCGCCAGGCGCGACACGAGGCGCGGATCGAGCAGCAGGTGCCCAACGCCGCCACCTGGCTCAAGGGCGACGAGCGCAGTCTTCTGGAGATGTCGATCAGCTCAGCACGAGCTCCCCGCGAGCGTTGAGCTGCTCCATCATCTGCGCCAGCCGCTCCGGCACCACCTGAGGCGGCGGCTCGACGTCGAACTCGACGACGAGCGGAATGCTGGGATGCATCCACGCCGACAGGCGGCCCGCACCGGGCTCGCGCGGGAGCCAGGTCATCATGAAGCTCTCCTGACGACGCAGCTTCGTCGAGATGAGGATCTTCACGTGCGCGAGCGTGTCATCGTCGATCTCGATCGCCGGATGGGAGCTGTTGTACTCGAGCTTGCCCATGTCAGAGCTCCGGATCGAAACCCGAGTCGAGGGGCCCGTCGAACCCCTCGTCGTCCGCCTCGGGGCGCCTGCGCGGGTAGAGGCGGTGCGAGCGCATTCGCGCGGCATCCTCGGAGAAGTCCGGATCGGCTCCATCGGATGCCTGCGGGCCGACGAGGAGATCGTTGCCCACGCCCACGAGCAGGTCGGCACTGTCCTTGGCGCCGTTCACGACGACCGGGATCTGCAGCGCCTCGGTCTCACCGTCGCGTGCGATGGCGGCCGCCAGCTCCACGAGTGCGTCGGCGACGTCGTCGGTGGTGAGCAGCTGCTGGCCCGCGTATGAGACAAGTTTCATACCTGAAGGATGACAGAGCCGAAGACGCTCGCACTCTGGGTTGCAATTGCTCCTGCCGTGCTGTACTCGGGATGCCTCTCAGCGAGACCGCGCCGACTCCGCGATCAGTCGACGAGCAGTGCCGGCTCCTCGAGGATCGACGCGACGTCGGCGATGAACCGACTCATGCCATCGCCGTCGATCACGCGATGATCGAACGAGCCGGCGACGGTGGTCACCCAGCGTGGGCGCACCTCGCCATCGACCACCCACGGCTTCTGGGCGATCGTGCCCATGGCGACGATCCCGGCCTCGCCCGGGTTGATGATCGGGGTGCCCGCATCCATGCCGAAGACACCGATGTTCGTGATCGTGATGGTGCCGCCCTGCTGATCGGCGGGGCTCGTCTTGCCTTCGCGGGCGGTGAGCGTGAGCCGGTTCAGCGCGCGGGCGAGGTCCTTCATGCTGAGGTCCTGCGCGTCCTTGATGTTCGGCACCAGCAGGCCGCGCGGGGTCGCCGCAGCGATGCCGAGGTTCACGTAGTGGCGCACGACGATCTCGGCACCCGAGTCGGCGTCGACCCAGGCCGCGTTGACCATCGGGGTGCGCCGGGCGGCCCAGATCACCGCGCGGGCCATGATCAGCAGCGGCGAGACGCGGATGTCGGCGTAGTCGGGCGATGCCTTCAGCCGCTTCACCAGCTCCATCGTGCGAGTCGCGTCGATCTCCTTCCACACGGTGACGTGCGGGGCGGAATACGCGCTCTGCACCATCGCCGACGAGGTGGCCTTGCGCACGCCCTTGACCGGGATCGACTCCGAGCGACCTTCATCGGCCTGCGGCCTGACCGGCAGCTTCTCTTCGCGCACCGCGCCCCACTCGGGCGTCTGGATGTTGCGGAACACGCTCGCCTGCTCGGCGTGCTTGAGCACGTCCTCCCTGGTGACCTCGCCGTCGGCTACGGTCGCGGCGACCTCGGTCAGCTCGACCTTCAGGTCGCGGGCGAGCTTGCGGATCGGGGGCTTGGCGATCACCCCGACCGACGAGCGCACCTGGCGCTCGGCCGGCTTGCGACGCCGCGAGGTCGCGCCTCCCCCGGTGCCGTAGCCGACGAGCACCGACCCGCCGCCCTCATCGGTCGACGGCGGCGCGGCGGGATCCGTCGGGTTCGGGGCGATACCGGCATCCGCCACCTCGGCATCCGACACGAAGGTGATGATCGGCGACCCGACCTCCACCGTCACGCCCTCGGCGACCAGCAGCTCGCCGACGACGCCGGAATGCGGCGAGGGCAGCTCGACCAGCGACTTGGCGGTCTCGATCTCGCAGATGACGTCGTTGATCGCGACGGCGTCGCCGGGGGCGACCTTCCACGCGACGAGCTCGGCTTCGGTGAGGCCCTCGCCGACGTCGGGAAGAGAGAAGGTTTCGGTGGTCATGAGAGATGTCCTCCGGTGTCAGTAGGCGAGGGAGCGGTCGACGGCTTCGAGGATGCGGTCGGCGTCGGGCAGGTAGGTTCCCTCGAGCTTGGCGGGCGGGAACGGGGCGTCGAAGGCCGACACCCGCAGCACCGGCGCCTCGAGGGCGTAGAACGCGCGCTCCATGACGGTCGCGGCGATCTCGCTGCCGACGCTGGTGTGCGCCGGCGCCTCCTGCGCGTAGACCATGCGGCCGGTCGAGCGCACGGAATCGAGGATCGGGCCGTAGTCGACCGGCGAGAGCGAGCGCACGTCGACGACCTCGCAGCTCGTGCCCTCGGCCTCGGCGAGCGCAGCGGCCTGCAGCAGAGTGGTGACCATCGCCCCGTGGCCGACGAGCGTCACATCGCTGCCGCGGCGCACGATGCGCGATGCGTGCAGCGGCAGTGCGGATGCCTCCAGCTCGACCTCGCCCTTCTGCCAGTAGCGACTCTTCGGCTCGAGGAAGATCACCGGGTCGTTCGAGCGGATCGCCTCCTGGATCATCCAGTACGCGTCGTTCGGCGTCGACGGCGCGACCACCCGCAGGCCCGGGGTGTGGGCGAAGTACGCCTCGGGACTCTCCTGGTGATGCTCGACGGCACCGATGTGCCCGCCGTACGGGATGCGGATGACGACCGGCATCGACAGGGCACCCTCGTGCCGGCTGGTGAGCTTCGCCAGCTGAGACGTGATCTGGTCGAACGCGGGGAACACGAAGCCGTCGAACTGGATCTCGCAGACGGGGCGGAACCCGGCCATGGCGAGGCCGATCGCGGTGCCGACGATGCCGGATTCGGCGAGCGGGGTGTCGAGCACCCGGCGGTCGCCGAAGTCGCGCTGCAGATGCTCGGTGATGCGGAAGACGCCGCCGAGGCGACCGATGTCCTCGCCCATCAGCAGCACGCGCGGGTCGTCTTCCATCGCCCTGCGCAGGCCCGCATTGAGCGCCCTCGACATGGGCATCGACTCGATCGTCATGACGCGCTCCCCTCGAACGATGCCTCGTAGTGGTTCAGCCACGCCTTCTGCTCTGCCATCAGCGGATGCGGATCGCTGTACACATGATCGAAGATCAGCGACCGCTCGGGCGAGGTGAGGGTCACGGCGCGGCTGCGGAGGTCTTCGGCGGCATCCGCCGCCTCGGCATCCACATCCTCGAACAGGGCTGCAGCAGCTCCCCGCCCCTCGAGGAAGGCGCGCATGCGCGCGATCGGGTCGCGCTGCGCCCACCGCTGCTCCTCATCGGAGCCGCGGTACTTCGTGGGGTCATCACTGGTCGTGTGTGCGCCCATCCGGTAGGTGACCGCCTCGATCGCGCGCGGGCCGAGCCCGCTGCGCGCCTCATCGAGCAGTGTGCGCGAGACGGCGTAGCTGGCGAGCACGTCGTTGCCGTCGACGCGCACCGAGGGGATGCCGTAGCCCGCTCCGCGCCCGACCAGCGGAACCTTCGACTGGGTCTCGACGGGCACCGAGATGGCCCAGTGGTTGTTCTGCAGGAAGAACAGCACGGGGGCGTCGTAGCTGGCGGCGAACACCATCGCCTCGTGCACGTCGCCCTGGCTGGAGGCCCCGTCGCCGTAGTAGGCGACGACGGCCTCGTCGTGCTCGACATCACCGGTACCGGTGCGTCCGTCGAAGGCGAGGCCCATGGCGTAGCCGGCGGCGTGCAGGGTCTGCGAGCCCAGCACCAGCGTGTAGATGCGGGTGTTGCCGTTCGCCGGGTCGGTGGGGTTCCACCCACCGTGCGAGGTGCCGCGCATGACCTTGATGATGTCGAGCGGGTCGACGCCGCGGATGCGGGTGACGACGTGCTCGCGGTACGACGGGAACAGGGTGTCGTGCGCGCGGGCGGCGCGGGCCGAACCGACCTGGGCGGCCTCCTGGCCACGGCTCGGCGGCCACAGCGCGAGCTGGCCCTGGCGCTGCAGGTTCGTGGCCTGGGTGTCGATCGCACGGATGACGACCATGTCTCGGTAGAACTGCTCGAGTTCGGCGTCGGTCAGCGCGTCGATGAGGGGCAGGTAGCGCTCGGCGTCAGCCGTGGGAGCGTAGCTGCCGTCGTCGGCGAGGACGCGAACGAGAGGGGCTTCGATCGGGGTCACCCGACCCACGCTACCCACGGCGGCATGCCACGTCACGCATACCTAGGGGCCCCTAATAAGTGCCCGGAACCTGGACTTCTGCTCTCAGAGCAGCGACTTCGCGACGGCCAGCACGCGATCGATCGACTCCTCCTCGCCGACGGAGATGCGGATGCCGTCGCCCGAGAAGGGCCGCACGATCAGGTCGGCGGCGTCGAACGCGGCGGCGGCCTCGTCGGTGCGCTCACCGGTCGGCAGCCACACGAAGTTCGCCTGCGAGTCCGGCACGTCCCATCCCAGCGCGCGCAGCCCGCCGAGCAGGCGCGTGCGGCGCTCGATGAGCACCGAGACCCGCTCGCGCAGCTCGTCCTCGGCATCGAGGCTGGCGATGGCCGCGCGCTCGGCCGCGCCGGTGACCGAGAGCGGGATGCCCGTGGTGCGAGCGGCGTCGAGCAACCGCGGGTGTCCGATGGCGTACCCGACGCGCAGGCCAGCCAGGCCGTACGCCTTCGAGAAGGTGCGCAGCACGACGACGTTGGGGTGTCGCTCGAACAGCCGCTCAGCCAGACCGTCGACCGCGTCCGGAGCGGTGACGAACTCGGCATAGGCCTCGTCGAGGATGATCAGCACATCCTGCGGCACGCGGGCGACGAAGGCGGCGAACTCGGCGCCGGTGACGATCGGGCCGGTCGGGTTGTTCGGCGTGCACACGATCACCACACGGGTGCGCTCGGTGATGGCATCCGCCATCGCGTCGAGGTCGTGTCGTGCACCCGAGCGCAGCGGCACCTGCACGCCGGTCGCGCCCGCGACCAGCGGCAGGCTCGGATACGCCTCGAACGAGCGCCAGGCGTAGACGACCTCGTCGCCGACGGACGACGTGCCGAGCACGAGCTGGTGCAGGATCGACACCGACCCGGCGGCGACGTGCACCGCGTCGGGCTCGACGCCGTGCTTCTCGCCGAGGCGGGCGCGCAGTGCCGCCGCGGAGGCGTCGGGGTAGCGGTTGATCGGCGTGGCGTGCTGCAGCGCATCGACCACCGAAGGCAGCGGATCGAACGGGTTCTCGTTGCTCGAGAGCTTGAAGGCGTCCGGTCCCGCCTGCTTGCCCTGGCGATACGGCGGCAGGGCGGCGATCTCAGGACGGATGCGGGGCAGGATCGGCT
>Ga0170475_110607968_pt1 | contig 13182 bp, 20 predicted proteins | sample Soicark_Litter_5_FD_111474 | JGI IMG/M metagenome (GOLD analysis project Ga0170475, IMG submission 111474) | Avena fatua rhizosphere microbial communities from Hopland, California, USA. Combined Assembly of 48 SPs | reverse complement strand
GTACAAGCCACGTAAGCGAGGTAGCTGCGTTATGTCGGATACATCTGGTTATGACCAGAACATGCAGCAAGAGCTTGAAAAGATCCAAGCCTACCGTAAAGCACTAGAACAGGAATTCGGTGGCGATCTAGACCCGAACGATCCCGCGAATATCGCTAATGCTCGTAGACAGCTTCTTGTTCTTATTCCCGAGGCTGGCGAGACTATTCGTAGGTTGATGGTTCATGCTCAGAGTGAGAGTGTTAGAGCAAATCTTGCTAAGTACGTGTTCGATCAGGCTATGAAGGATGCTGCCGCTGGTAAGGCTGATGACGAGACTCAGAAGTTGTTGAAAGAACTTGGACTCGTCGACGCCTAGTAAGAAGATTTACATGACAGGTGCTCCAACGGGGCTTACTGTCGATGAAATAACTATTGACCTAAATAAGCCTTATACTGGCTGCCGTGTTTGCGGTGCTTTGTTCCAGTCGGCCGTCGATAGGTACGAAGGACCATACCCCGTTAACTTGCTCTGTCAAAGACTGACAACTGAGCTAGAACGGGTTTTCTTTGCTATGACGATGCGTAAAACGTGGTCTAAAGCACACGCAAAGAGGCATACAGATAGAGAGCATTTGGAGTTGGCCCATAGTGGTATGTGGGCTACTCCGCAAGCTGCAATTGCGTTGGCTAGCTACGGAATTATCGCCTTGAGCGATATGGTGCTTAGTGATGAGTCCGAGGATGCTTTGCGTAAAGCTAGCCCTATACCTGTAAAGGAGGTGGAGGGTGTTCTACGAAACAATTTTTGAGAATGGCTTGCATACTGTCGCTAGCTACGATAACGACGAAGAAGCATTGCGAGCTATCAAAGAGCATCATAGAAGGGCCGTAAGTGGAGAAACTGGTGGCCCTGCTGGTCATCCCGCAGAACGCATTAAACGTGTATTGGTGTACGAGAGGCACCCTGACGATTACGGACAAACCGGCACGGTTAACGTGAACCATCTCAACGAAGCTGTGGCGGTTTTTATGGAGGAAAAGGCGCTCGGCGGCCTAGTTAGTGTAAATGAGGCCGCCGCGATGATTAGGGATCTAAGTGATCCTGTTGTCGATAGCTCACCGCATGAGAGTAACTATCTAATGACTGAAAGTCGTGAATTGTCACCTGACGGTTGGTCATGGGGCGGTGAATAACGTGTTCATGCACGAACACCATAAGTACGAGCCTGATACACCGGCCCATGCAGAGTTTAACGCTGTTATTACGTTCCAGCGAATGTCACAGTTGGTCAGTGATTACGTACTAGGTAACAGTGGTTCGATTACGCCGCCCGCATCGTGGACTCTCGGTTTGAGTTCTACAGCAGTTGCAACAATGGCCCGGAATAGTGCTTGGAGTGCGTCTGTCTCAGGAACTAACGTTAACGAGATTGGCGCAACTACGGCAAGTGGCTATGCTAGGCAGACTATCGCTAAAAGCATTGCCCAGGCTGGAATTGACTGGGGTACGTCTACTTTCGATAACACCCTGTCAACAGGTGGTCAGTCAACAACGGCCGATCAGGTCACGTTTGGAGCGTTTAGCGGTGCTCCGTCTCCTAACGGTGCTAACTCGTGGGAGTTGACTGATGGATCTACGCTAAATGCTGGTCAGTTGTACGTAGCAGGAGATACTGCTGCTCAGCGGAACTTTGCTAACGGAGATACTGAAAAGGTGACGCCGACAGTTAAGGCAGGTTAAAGCTTATCCCACAAACCCCGGCTCTGTCCCAAGGTTAGTGCAGCCCTCGCTTGCCGCGCATGAGACACTAATACAGGATTATCCGGGGTTTTACTTTAGGAGTTAAATGGCTACTGAACAGGTATTGTTTACGGGTCAGACAATTAACGCTGTTACTCGAACTTTCACAGGGGACTTCCCTGCTGGTACAGACGCGGTAAAACTAGAGATTGATGCTACTTTTGTTAGTGGTGGCGCAGGAGAACTTGATCTAACAGTTACTCTGTATGACAGCGACGACGGTGTTAGCTACCGTTGGATGGGCGAACTAGAATGCCACAGTGGTAGAAGTGGTTCGGCATTTGTCGCTAGAAAGCTTAAGCCCCATTACAAGGTAGATTGTCGAGTAGGTACTAGAACGACGGTTAATATGCTCAAAGTGACATACTACCAGCCTGGAGAGATTATCCAGTAATGGCTATAACGCTGGTTGACAGTAAAACTGCGTTTGTCAACACCAGCGGTGGTAGCTTGGTATTTAACTTTAGCGGGTCTGGACTGGCAGATGGGGATGAAATTCTGTTCTTTGCCGGTAATGACGCAGGTACAGCAGGCACACTAACTCCGCCGGCGCCTGTCTCGTTGGTAAGAGACGATAACGACGGGGGAGGCGTTACACAGAGGGTTAGATGCTACAGTGATGCTTGGAATACAGGCGATGGTACTAGTTACAGCTTTACAGTCGGTGGTGGGGTAGCAGCAGTAGGTATAGCAGCCGCTTTTAGGGGTATAGACACAAGTAACCCTGTTGATACAGCCGGATCAGGAAACCAGGATAACAGCGGTGACTTGGTGATTGAGACTAACTCTGCTACTCCTACCGCATCAGGCGATGTAGCTGTAATGATGGCTTTTGGAGATAACTTCTCACTTAATACCGCTGTCACTATTTCTTTGGAAGGGTCTTTAACGCCTATCCAGCAGAACATTCGACCTTCTACGGATACTCAAGTTGTAATGTCACTAGGGTATAAACAGCTTGTAGGATCTGGTGCAACAGGAACGCTTAATGGCAGCTTCTCAGGAGGCTCGCTCGCTTCTATTGGGCAGATCATCTTGCTCGGAGCAATACCAGATCCAGATGTACCGCTTATCTATACATCAAAGCGTATGCGGAAGAGGTCATAATGCCAACTAGGGGAGTCGGTGTAACCGATAACGCTAATGCGTCCGGCGTTGTTGAAATTGACGTTGTAGAACGAGCGTCTGTTGATATCTTCACTACTACAACTGCCGATCCTGGGTCTGGTGGAACCTCTCTTGCTGTAACACTAAGGGATAGGTTCCCTCAGAGCGGTAACTTCAAGATCCGTGTTGAAGCTGAGGTTATGCTCGTTACTGCTGGTCACGGAACGGGCGCAGGATCTTTTACAGTTACACGCGGGCAGGATGGAACCACAGCAGTTGCTCATACAACTGGTGTAAGAGTTGCTCAGGTAGTAGGAGTGCAGCGGGTAGAGCCTGTTGGCGCAAGTAAACAGGTTAGTTACATGGGACGTGCGGCTGCATTCGTTACGCCCGGTAGAGCAGGAACAACGGGTCAGAAGGTTTTTGCTATTCACAACGCTACGGGCAGTAAGGTGATTGTCGATGTAGACAAGATAACTACCGACGTGATGCAGACTGCGGCTAAACTGATTCAGCCTGCTAAGGTGAGAGCGCAGAGGTTTACCGCTGTACCAACTAACGGCAACTCTATAGGAAAAGTGCCAGAAGATACAAGTCTATCAAGTGATGGTTCTGTCACTGTTTGGGGTGATGCCTCAGCAGACGGTACAAGTTCAACTACTGCTCTTACAGTTACCTTGCCGGCTAACCAGGTAGTAACACAGGAATGGGCCGCTAGAGCACTTACGCTGGTCGGATATGAGCAGTTCGATAAGACGTACTTCTTCGATAACGAGAACGAAGTGATTACTCTACGTGCTTTGGAGGGAATCGCTGTTTTCCTAGACTACACAGTTGCCGGAGCTAACCCCATTACTGATATGTGGCTCGTTTCAGCACGCTGGACAGAGTATACAGTTGCTTAAGGAGAGAAATGACTGAACAAGAGAAAATCCAGGAAGTCAACAATGAGATGTTGGAGTTGGGTTACGATTGTGATGAGAGTTTGGTTCTAGAGGTTCTCAATTACCATAGACGCAATCCTTTGAAGAACAATGCGGCTTTGGCAGCTAATATCCTAGCTCACCTTAGTGAGAAAGGCGTTGATATCGTCGGATGACGCTCGTTCTTCTGTTTAACCAAGATACTGCCGCAGCGTTTACTGATGCTGATACTGCTATCGTCAGTATCTTTCCGAGCGGCTCTGATGTTGAAGCTGCTGTAGATGCTAATACAGCTAGCGTCAAGCTGACCCCATCTAGTGCTGACGTCGAAGCAAGTGTAGATAGCGGCACTGTGGGGGTTTTGATTAGTCCGTCGAGCGCCGATATAGAAGGGGCTGTAGATGCCGCGACAAGTCGTGTCAGTATTAGTTCTAGTTCTACTGATGTTGCTGGTTTGGTTGATTCTGCCAGCACTACCGTTAGTATTGTGGGTAGTTCTAGCGATATTGCTAGTTTTGTTGATTCTGCGACTGCTCAGGTTACTGTAACTCCATCAGGTACAGACTCCCAACAGAAAGCACCTACTGTAGATGCCGACACGGCGCAAGTCACAATTACCGGATCGGGAGTTGACCAAGCAGCTTACGTTGAAAGCGCAACTGCTCAAGTGGTCGTTACCTCGTCATCTCAAGATACCGCGCAGACGGTCGAACAGGCGACCGCCAACGTAGTTATAGTAGCATCGGGGGTAGATGTTGCACAATTCGTGGACAGTGCCTCAACGAGTGTCAGTATCACAAGCTCTGCCAGCGATATCAGTGTTTACACCGAATCCGCAACTACAAGGGTTGTCCTTACAGCATCAGCGGTCGATGTTAGCGACTACTCAGACAGCAACACTGTTAGGGTCGGATTACTACCTAGTGGTGTGGACACAACTCAATTTGCCGAGACGCTTATTGGTCAAGTTAGTATTGTCGCATCCTCTACGGACGTGGCAGCGTTCGTTGATGCGAATACTGCGATTGTTACTTTAACGCCTTCCGGTACAGATACCTATTCCGGTACAGGCGTTTACACGGATGCCGGATCGGCATTAGTTGCGATTTCGTCGGCCGCAACGGAGTCGTATGCTGGTGTCGATTCCGGCATTACTACTGTTAAGTTCACTCCTTCGTATGCAGAGGTAGCACAGTATGTCGATTCCAGTACAACAGTTGTTGCCATTAGCTCACTTTCGACCGACACCCAGGCAGGAATTGATGTTGGAACGGCCAGGATTGTTTTCTCTCCTAGCGGCACAGATGTATATGCGGGGGCGGATTCTTCCACCACTAGGGTTGTTTTCAGTCCCTCCGGGCTTGAAACACGCGAAATCACAGATGCCGGGACAACTAACGTTGTTCTGACTCCTACTAGTACAGACGTTGCGGTATACGTCGATAGTGCAGTAGCAGCAGTTGTTGTTGTTAGTGCTGTCGAGGAACAGCATATTGGTCAGAATCTAGTTTACATTCATATCACTCCGCAATTGCTTTATAGCACCGTTGGTGTGCTCTACGTGCGATGGATCGTAAGACTCCGTTCGGCGCGGGAGCAGGCCAAGGAGGCTAGAAGGTTTATTGCTAAAGCCGCAAGACCTAGGTTCTCAACAGGTATCCCATACAAGGGGTAAACATGGAGAGCATTACTGTAGGCACAAAAGAGACTCTGATCGTTGATGTTACCGATCGTCTTGGTAACCTCACAGACCTTAGTGCTGCTACTCCTCGTTTTGACGTTAAAGACAAAAACGGGGTTTTTAAGCAGCAAGATCAAGTGCCTGTTGTAGTAGGAATGCAGGCACGTTGCCTCATTGATACTACTGCTGGTGGTAGTTGGACTCCGGGACACTACTTCCTTTACGTAAGGTTCACGGCTGCACCTGATAGCCCTGTTCTTGGGCCGTTGGAGTTTAAGGTGAACCCATGATGATTACACAGCTAGAAACCCGTGTAGTGATTAGGGACAACGAACCTACTCATCAAGCTGAATGCCCTGGTTGTGGTAATTGGGCAGATATCGACGAAGAACAACTTAACAACAGAGTAAGTCTTGTTTGCGAAGAATGTCAATGGCACGGTTACATAGACGGTAGATTAGCGTGACGTCAATCGGTCATTTTTCGCAAGAAGAGTATGAGGCTAGTTTCCCTATTGATCTAGGTGAAGGTGTAAGAGCGTGTTACATAGGAAACGTCGATGATCCGCCTGGATTGATAGTAGCTCATATGGAAGGAGATCAAGTTTGTGCCGCTAGCATGTTTTGGCGCAAAGCCCCTCCTATCGCTATGTGGACTGTTCACTCTCTAGACCCTCTACATCTAGAACCTTCGCTTAAATGTAGTTGTGGTCATCACGGATTCATTAGAGAGGGTAAATGGCAGCCCGCCAATTTCTAGACAATCTCGAAAATCATCTATTTTCCAGGAACGTGGCGGTCTTTACTGGTTGGACCGCTTTTCTTGCTCCTATCCCTACATGGCCTATTACTTCCATTACCGTCTTTAAGGATGAACCACAGGGAGTGCTAGGACTCAGTTGGGCTGCAATTATGTATGGTGGTTATCAGATTCTACAGAACCTCCATACGCATAAGGAGATTAAAGATGGAGGAAGCTAGGATTAGTAAGGAAAAGCTCTTTGAGAAGTGTGGCTATACACCGCACGCTTATCAGGAGCCTTTTCACAATAGTACGGCTAGATTTCGTATCCCATGTTGCGGTCGTAGATTCGGTAAGTCTCAGATGGTCGGACACGACACAACACACAAAATGTTTGTGCCCGACAGTTACATCTGGATCGTCGGTCCGACGTATAAGACTGGTGAGAAAGAGTTTCGCGTTATCTACAACGATATCATCCGTAAGCTTAGGTGGCCGAAGGTAAAGAAGTCTTACAACGTCAAACAGGGTGATATGAGGATCGAAATGCCCTGGAACACGATCCTAGAAGTAGTATCAGCAGAAAGACCTGACTCGCTGGTAGGTGAAGGTCTTGTCCATGCTGTCATGGCTGAGTCGGCTTTGCATCCTAGACACATTTGGGATCAGTATATCGAACCTGCCCTTTCGGACAATCTAGGTAGTGCTGACTTCCCTTCCACGCCTAGAGGTAATAACTGGTACAAGGGTCTTTGGATGATTGGTCAGATGGAGCAAGAGACTGAGTATCAGTCTTGGCGCTTCCCCACTTGGTATAACGGAGTCAAGTACCCAGGTGGGTTTGACATGAAGTGCAAGAATATTATCAATGGCCGGCACGAACCTATCTTCGAGTGTAAGTGCAATAGAGAGCTAGCTCGCATTTTCAACAAAGTAAGTGAGATGTATTGGTTGCAGGAGTATGGTGCTGAGTTTACTGCTGTTGAAGGTAAGATTTACAAGGATTGGGATGAAACAATCCATGTTAAGAAAATTCGGTACAACCCCGCATGGGAAAACTGGCAGGTTTATGACTTTGGGTTTGCTGATCCCTTCGTCTGTCTAGATGTTATGGTTGATCCTATGGATAACGTTTATGTATGGAGAGAGTACCAGAAGAGGTACCTAACTACATACGAACATATTCATATTCTTGCTGGTAGAGATCAACCAGATGGATACCATGTAGATCGTGTAGCAGCAGACCCTCGTGGCGCTGATGAGATCGCAACTATTGAACTTCTCACTGGAATGTACGTAGAAGCTGATGAAGTTGGTTGGAGTCACGGTGTTGAAGCTGTTACTAGGTGGATGAAGGTTCAGCAGGATGGTAAGCCTAAACTATTCATTGATCCTAGTTGTACTGACCTTATCAGGCAGATCGGTGAATTGCATACTCCCAAGGCTAAGCGAGAAGTCGAGAAAAATATCCAGTTTAACCCCAATAAAAGGGCACAGCACGATTATGACGATCATGGACCTGATGCACTTAGGTACTTTTTCGCGCAATGGGAGGTTTTGCGAGGGGGTAGCCTAGCTGACGTTCAGAATGGCGACACGTATAAGGGTAGTGAGGCAGAAAGCTTCGTTAGCCTACATACTCACGCAACGCTAGATGACGTCATTGGGTACGGAAGTAGGTAATGGCACCTAAGCTCCCTGTACTTAGGAAAAAGGATACAACACCTGCTAGGCAGGTAACGGGTACTAGCTACCGCGCTACCGGCGCTCCTGCTGTTCAACCGCCGGATTTCAGTGAGATTGGTAGTTCTAAAAGTACCCCTATACGCGATCCTGTTCCAGAACTTACCAATAGGCGTCAAGCCTCCCTAGTCTACAAACGTATGGTTAGGACGGACGCCAGTGTCCGTGTCAGTCTTAGGGCTGGTAAGACTCCTGTTCTCGCGGGCGACTTTTACATAGATGCTTTCGACGAGCAGGATCAAAACCAGGCTATCGCGGAATTTGTAGATTTCAACCTCTACCACGCGATGACGACTCCGTGGCTACACGTACTAGAAAACATCTGCCACTTCTTTGAAGATGGGTTTGCTATGTTTGAGCCTGTTTACGAGCTAAGGGAGTGGGCACCGAAAAAGACTTCTGCTGGCGCTAATAGACGTCAGTACACTATGCTACGTAAGCTGGCTGTCAGGCCGGCTTCTCAGTTGGCAGAATTCCTGTATGATGATAATGGTGGTCCAACTGGTATTAAGTACAATGCGATCGACAGCAACAATAACTCGAAAGAAGTCGAAATCCCGATTGAGAAGTTGATGATCTTTACGTTCGATCGGGACGGTGGGAACCTTGAAGGTAACAGCATTCTTAGAAGTGCTTACTCTCATTGGTTCTATAAAGACCTGTTCTACAGGATTGACGGTATCCAGAAAGAACGTCATAGTCTTGGTATTCCCAAGATTAGGCTTATGGCTGGTTACAAGAAGAAGGACGTAGATGCTGCCTGGGAGCTAGTAACTAATCTCCGCACTAACGAGAAGGCTGGTATGGTCTATCCTCCAAATATGGAGGTAGACTTTGCGGAGATTCATGGTAACGTTACTGATCCGCTAGAAAGCGCGAATCACCATGACAACATGATTATGAAGAATGTCATGGTTCAGTTCCTTAACATGGGAATTGAGGGTTCTGGTGGTGGACGCGCTACTGGTGCAACAGCAGCGGATATGTTCTTGAAGTCGATGCGCTACATTGCGAATCTAATTTGCGAGTGCTTCAATCTCTACCTGATTCCCAATCTAGTAGCATACAACTTCCCAACCGATCAGTTCCCCAAGATGCGTGTTAGGAACATTGGTGAGGTCAAGGACTTGCAGATGTGGGCAACGGCAATGGCGAACCTAATCACTTCTGGTGCCATTACTGTTGACTTGGAGACTGAGCAATTTATCCGTAACATCGTTGACTTTCCGAGTAAGATCGGTGACCGTCCTGAGTTTACGCCTCAGCAGGTTAAAGAGAATATCTTGCTACAGGGCATTGCTCCCGGTCAGACACAGAAAGCACTTCCGCCAGGACAGACTAGTCCTGGTGGTGTTGTTCTTCCTCCTGGGGCTGGAACGAAGCCTAAGGGTACTACGGATAACAAGACCAAGAGTGGAAATATTGGTAAGTCCCCGACAAGTGGGGTGTAGAGTATGCCTACTACTAAGTACAAGATCGTGAAGAAGGGAAACCAGTTTTGTGTTGCTGATGACTCCGGTGACCCTATTCACGGTGGTAAGGGCTCTTGCCACACTAACCGTGATGATGCTGTGAAACAGCTTCGTGCGGTTTATGCAAATAAGGGTAAGAGTTTCAGTGAGAAGTGTATTCACTCGCAGGTCACGTCTTTCTCGTCTCTTCTTGAAGAGGCAAAGGATGACAAGATTTGGATTCACGCAATTCCGTTCGGTTTCTGGCCTCATCCCGTTTACGGTGATACTCATGTAAATAGGGAGCGCGCAGCTAATTACGTCAAGAACTTCAAGGAGAATGTTCGTAGACAGGATTTGCCTATTGGATACGAGCATGGACTTGATAAGGCTAAGGGCGATAAGGCTGCTGGTTGGATTCGTGATATGGAAATGCGTGAAGATGGTACGTGGGTGCAGGTTGAATTTACACCTACAGCTACGAAGGAACTTAGTGAGAAAGAGTGGAAATACTTTAGTCTAGAGTTTAACGATCTATGGCTTGATCCCGAACTCGATGTTACATACGAAGATGTAGTCGAAGGTGGGACTCTCACTAATAAGCCATACGCAAAAGATATGGTGCCTATCAACTTCTCGGAGGCGGTGCTACAGGAAGAGACTATCAAGTTCAAGTGGAAGGAAGGTAAGTGGATTGTTAGTGAGAACGGCGGAGAAAGCTGGCGTAACGCTACTGTGGACGAAGTTGCAGACTTGGAACACAGTGAGCCTGGAACTGGTAATCCGCCTGAGCCTCGCACCGATGAAGAAGATAAGTCTGGTGATAAAGACGGGCAGGGTATACGGAGAGATACTCCTCCCCCACAAGATACAAAGGAGGGTAGTAAATTGAAGCCTGAAACTCTTAAGTTGCTAGGACTCCCTGAGGATGCAGATGAAGCCGCAGTTGAGGAAGCAATTAGTACTGCGTTCACTGATCTTCCTGAGCTTAAGGAGTTTGCAGAGAAGAACCGCAAGAAGAAGCAGTTTGCGGAAGAGTATCCAGAAGAGTATGCCCGAATGCAGAATCACGAAGCAATCATTCTGGATGGTGAAGCAAAGCGCTTCTCTGAGAAGTACAGTCGTATTACTAAGACGACTGGTGAAGGTGATGAGCGTAAGACTGAAACTACTAAGCGTGGTTTCAGTGGTCTTGCTATTCAGCGCGTTGCAGATATGCACAAGGCGTTTGCTGAGGGTAAGGCAGATCAGAAGATGTTCTCTGAGTTGATGGATACTCTCAGCGATCAGAATGCGATTGTTGATTACGGTGAGGAAGGTTCTTCACGTACTTCTGAGGGTGAGGAAGTTCCTACGGACGTTACTTCAATTCGCAGGAAGTTCGCAGAGAAGGTTATCGAAGTTCAGACAGAAGAGGGTGGCGTCGAGAAGTGCAGTTGGGGCGACGCAATCGCCAAGGCTTCGCATAAGTACCCTGATCTTGCTAGGGCTTATAACGAAGCTGACCTTCCGAGCGCATAGAAAGGGGGTTATAGTTAATGCCTGCCATTCGTAACTTTATTCTCGATAAGGGTTTTGACGCAGACGCAGCGATTACTATTTATCGCGCTGTAAAGGCTGGTGCTAGTCCTGAGTCTGTAACCCCTTGTACTGTTGCAGGTGAGGACGGCGTTGGAATCTCGCAGTTTGGAGTTTCTGCTGCTGAACTTGCTAAGGGTAAGGGCGCTTCCGTTGCGGTACATGGCTCGTCCGAATGGGAAGCTGGCGGTGTTATCGCTAGAGAAGCAGATGTAACTGTTGATGCTTCCGGCCGTTGTGTTGCTGCTGCCGCAACTAACCGTGTTTGGGGTAAGGCACGACAGGCCGCTTCTGGTGCTGGTGTTCGTATTACTGTTGATCTTGCCGCCGTCAAGTACATCAAGGCATAGAGGGAGGTGAACTAGTCTAATGTACGATCCCGGTACACTTTATTCAGATCCGATTCTTACTGGATTCAGTACAGGATATCAGGAGCAGACTTTGTATGCCCCTCGATTGTTTCCAATTACTCCAGTAGCAACTAAATCGGGTCGATTCCGTGTGTACGATCGTTCTAACTGGATCATCTTCCCTTCGAGGCGTGAACCAGGAACGGTTGCTAACGAGGTTCGTGGAGGTAAGTGGAGCGAGGACGTGTTCTTCGTTAAGGAACACTCGCTACAGTCTGCTATCCACGATGAAGAGAGGCAGGAGCTTACTTCTCAGGGTGGTCTTGCAAACGCTGTGTTTGGTGGCGATTTGCAGATTGATCCTGAAAGGGATGCTACAGAACTCGTTACCCGTAGTATCATGTTGGAGTGGGAGCAGAAGGTTGCTAACGCAATGCGTAATGCTGCTAACTACCCCGGCAACCATACTGTAACTCTGGCCGGTGCTCAGCAATGGTCAGACTACACTGGTGGTACTGCATCAACTAGCGATCCTGTTGCTGCACTCCGTACCGCTTGTTTGAGGATCTATCTTGATACGGGTCGTTGGCCGAATACGGCTATCTTCCCGACGGATTCTCTCGGTGTTATCGAGGGTCATCCTCGTGTCGTTGATCGTTTCAAGAACTTCTCACTTCTACAGCCTGATGCTTGGAAGGCGCTTCTCAATGTTCCTGCGCCTGAGAACGTTTTCCTTGTTGATTCCAAGTACAATGCTGCTGACAATATTGAGGCAGCAGAAGTCATTACCTCGTTTTGGGGACAGGACGTATGGGTTGGACTTGTTGATCCTACTCCTGGTCAGAAAACTAAGACGTTTGGTAAGACGTTTGCTTGGACATACCCTGATGGTACTGTTCGGCCTACCGATAAGTGGCGTGAGGAACCCCGCAAGAGTGATATCGTGAGGGTTAGCCAGAATTACGATCTTAAGATCGTAAGCAACGTTGCTGGCTATCTCATCAAGAACGCTGTTGTGGCTGTCCCGTAGGAAGGGAGGTTAAACTAGAATGGCGAATGATACTTACTACGCTTGGGGGCCGATTCTTCTTGGTGAAAAGGCTTCTAAGGATGAACCGGGACAGACTCAGACAATTAAGCCCGGTGAAACTGTAGATCCTGCTGCTCTCGATCTTGATAAGGCTGCATGGGATCAGCTTAGGGAGAGTGGTGCTGTAAGGCAGATGCCTTATCCTAACGTTCCTGATACTTGGCAGGGTAGTCCCGTTGATTACCTCCGAAAGCAAGCTAATATGGCTGCTGAGGGTGCTCTTACTGGTGCAGAACAGTCAGAAGAGAATATGCAGCTTATTCAGCTTGCTAATGCTGCATCAACTGGTACTGCAATGCTGCCTGGTGTTGAAAAGTCAACTGGACCTAGTGAAGAGGCGACTCCCCCCGCCGAAACGCAGAAGCAGGGAGGTAACGGGTCGTAATGGCATCAGAACTGCTAGCATCGCTTGAAGATATCAATACACACTTGCCTTCTGATAAGGCGCGAATGCAGGATTCAGATGATGACTCTTTGCAAATTGATGTGTTCAGATATGTAAGAGCGTTGCTTGCAGGATTCTTTCCCGTTACTACTCTCTCTGGTTGGAATACGCCGGCTAACACCCCTGAGATTATCAGGGGTGTTGCCGGTCGTATTATTGCGGCTAAGTGGTACGCAACACTTTACTCAGAAGATATCGAAGGTGCTAGCGAATACGCTCAGGCTCTATACAAAAGAAGAAAGAAAGAAGCCGAAACATTAGATAGAAAGAGAGAAGAATGAAAAAAGACG
>Ga0170475_108412046_pt1 | contig 13182 bp, 7 predicted proteins | sample Soicark_Litter_5_FD_111474 | JGI IMG/M metagenome (GOLD analysis project Ga0170475, IMG submission 111474) | Avena fatua rhizosphere microbial communities from Hopland, California, USA. Combined Assembly of 48 SPs | reverse complement strand
TGAGAAGAAGCTCACGCAGATCAAAGAGCTCGTGCCGCTGCTCGAAGCCGTTGTGCAGCAGAGCCGGCCGCTTTTGATCATCTGCGAGGAAGTCGAAGGCGAAGCGCTCGCCACGCTGGTCATAACAAGCTCCGCGGCACCTTCAACTGCGCCGCGGTCAAGGCCCCGGGCTACGGCGACCGTCGCAAGGCCATGCTCGAGGACATTGCAATCCTCACCGGCGGCCAGGCGATCTTCGAAGCTCTCGGCGTGAAGCTCGAAAACCTCACGCTCAACGACCTGGGCCGCGCAAAGAAGGTGATCATCGACAAGGACAATACGACGATTATCGAAGGCGCCGGCAAGAGCGACGACATCAAGGGTCGCATCGCTCAGCTCCGCCGCGAGATCGAAGCCAGCACCAGCGACTACGATCGCGAGAAGCTCGAAGAGCGCCTCGCCAAGCTGTCCGGTGGCGTGGCTAAGGTCAATGTCGGCGGCGCGACCGAAAGCGAAGTCAAGGAGAAGAAGGCCCGCGTTGAAGACGCCCTGCACGCCACCCGTGCAGCCGTCCAGGAAGGCATCCTTCCCGGCGGCGGCGTCGCCCTGCTGCGTGCCTCGTCGCAAGTGAAGGCCGACGGCCTTAGCCACGACGAAGAGGTCGGTTACAACATCGTTCTCCGATCCTGCCGCAGCCCGCTTACCATGATCGCCCAGAACGCGGGCGAAGATGGCGGCATCGTCTGCGAGCGGGTCATCGAGAGCAAAGGCAATCAAGGCTTTAACGCCCTGACGAATCAGTACGAAGACCTCGTCAAAGCCGGCGTCATCGACCCCACCAAGGTCACCCGCACCGCTTTGGCCAACGCCGCCTCTGTCGCCACCCTGCTTCTCACCAGCGACGCCCTCATCGCCAGAAGCCCAAGGACGACAAGCACGGACACGGCAAGAAATCCGGCCACGGCGGCGACTACGACATGTACTAGTCCGCGTGGCCGACATTCGTGTCTGCCAAAGCCGCGACCGTTGATCGCGGTCTGCGTATCGAACGGAAACGCGCCCGCCGATTTCGACAATCGGCGGGCGTTTCCTTTGTTATTCGCCGCTGACCCGCTTCCCGCCCACATATGTCGTCAATACTTTCGCATCCTTGATGTCATCAACCGGGCACGTCAACAAATCGCGATCAACAACGATTAGGTCAGCCAGTTTGCCCGGCTCCAGCGACCCGATCTTGTCGTCGAGAAACACGATGTACGCATTGTTGTTGGTGTAGAACTGAATCGCCTGCTCGCGCGTTAGCGCCTCCTCAGGATGAAGCTGGCCTTCGAACCAGCGGGCACGCCGAGTGAGTGTGACCCACATGCCCAGGAACGGGTTGTACGGATTGATGCTCCGCAGCGAGCCGATCTTTTGCATGTGGTCTGATCCGCCGCCAACGATCACGCCGCTGGCGAATAGCGATTTAAGCGGCTGGAAGTAGCGCAGCCGGTCGTTGCCAAACTGAGCCCTCAGCGTGCGGGCGTCGAGATACAGCCACGCAGGCTGAATGTCCGCGACAACGCCGAGCTTGGCCATTTGATCGATCGCCTCGCGGCTCATGAAGTTGCAATGCGTAATACACCCGCGCGTCGGCCGCACCGGCGTGGCCTTGTTCGTCTCTTCGTAGGAGGCCAGCAGCGTATGCACCGCGCCGTCGCCCACGCTGTGTGCCGTGAATTGCAGCCCCGATTCAACGGTTGTCTTGACAATCGCGTTGAGCTTCTCAGGCTCGATCATCAACACGCCGCGATAGCTCGCATCGCGAATGAGATAGATATCCGACAGACCCCACGGCTGCCGCATATAGGCGCTGCCCGTCAGCATGCCGCCATCCAGAAAGCACTTGATCCCGACAATCCGCAGCCACGGATCCTCCTTCCGCAAGGGATGCTGGGCGATGCGTTGAATATCCTCCTGAACCGTCTCCAGCCGTCCGCCTCCATTGACCGCATGCGACAGCATCATCCGCACATTCAGTCGCCCCGCCGATTTGAGCTGCTGATACTCGCTAATCGCGTCGGGCGAGGCATTGCGATCCGCCACGCATGTGAGTCCAACTGAGTTGTAATCACGAAACAGCTCCACCAGCCGATCGAGCCTCTGCTCCGTCGTCGCCGACTTCGTGGCAGATTTGCTCTTCACCGATACCGCGCGCAACAGGCCCGTCGGCTCGCCCGTCTTCGGGTCTTTCTCGACCATGCCCGCTCCCGCCGGCTTGTAATCGTTGTCGATGCCGTTTTCCTTCATGGCCAGCGTATTGAGCATCGAATCGGGCCCGGTCGAGAAGACTACCGGATGATTCGGCGCGACCTCATCCAGCTCTGCTCGCGTCGGATAGCGCTGCTCCTTCAGCCGCGTGATAAAAATCTGCCGCACGCTGATCCACGAGCCCTCCGGCAGCGCCGCCGCTCGTGCTTTTGTGTAGGCCAGCACGTCAGCGATCGTCTCCATGTCGGGCACTGGATGATCGAACTCGTGCATCGCCGCACCGGTCGGATGCGTGTGGCTGTCGATCAATCCCGGCAGCACGAATTTGCCTCCGAGGTCCACCAGCTTGGTCGAATCGCCCTTCGTCGCCAGCACTTCCTCGTTTCTGCCGACGCGTACGATGGTCTCTCCGCGGATCGCGATCGCCTCGGCAATCGAAAATGCCTTATCGACGGTGGCAATCTTGCCGTGATGCAGAATCATGTCGGGCGATTGAGCCAGAATCGGCCGGTTTGAAGCCAGAACCAGTAGCAGAAGCCATATAGCACGCAGTGAAAGTCGTTGATGAGGCATGGCGATTATTCTCCTGGACGAAATCCTATTCTCCTGGACGAAATCCGGCCGGCATTTTACCGCGCCGCGCAGCATCTGGCAGACAACGGCCAGTGAACGGAAAAGGGGATAAATAATTGACAATTGCCATTGGCCAGCTTAGAACAAACGGCGGTTTATTCGCCTATTCTTCTTTTCATAGTTGCATTGGTCTCATAGGTCTGATTTGCATTGGATCGGGTTGCATTTGGACTGGTTTTGGTGAGACTGAGTTGCGCCTGAGGCAGCAGCATAGGACGTGCGACGGTGTGACTCGGGACGGAGGCGGCCCGGAAGGTCGCTGCACGCGGGTTGGGATGGCGCTGCGCCCCGCTGGAAAGAGGCAACGATGAACCGCGACTGGCTCTCGCGTCAGGTCCGGCACCGACGACCGCCGTCACTTCAATCTGGCCTGCGCGCCAAACGACTCGTTCTGCGCCGCTTTACTGTAGAGCTGCTCGAGGACCGTCGCCTGCTGACCGCAGCCGGCGACGTCTCGCCGCAGCTCGCATTCGACTCCAGCGAAGCGCCGACCTCTCTGCTGGTGCAGTACCGCGACGATGCAACCTACGCCAGCACACTGGCGGCCTACCAGGCGGGTTCAAACCTCGATGAGCAGTGGACCATTGCGCCGTCGATGCGCGAGGTGAAGCTGATTGCCGGCGTCGATCTGGCCTCGGCCCTGGCGGCGTATCAGAACGACGCCAACGTGGTTTTCGCCGAGCCTGATTATCCCGTAAAGCTTGATACGCTGATTCCTACTGATCCGCACTTTGACGAGCAGTGGGACCTGAAGAACACCGGGCAAAGCAGCGGTTTTCCGGACTGCGACATCCACGTGACGCAAGCTTGGGATGCTACCTTAGGGAGCTCCTCAGTGGTCGTTGCGGTCATCGATACGGGCGTCGATTATGATCATCCCGACCTCTATCAAAACATCTGGATCAATCAGAGGGAGATTCCAGCCAGCCGTCTGCAAAACCTCGTTGACATCGATGGTGACGGCCAGATCACGTTTCGTGACTTGAGTGATCTCCAAAATCAAGGTGATTTCAAGATCACGGATGTGAACGGCGATGGGCGTATCGACGCGGCGGACATTCTCGCCCCCATGGTGAAAGATTCGCTAGGAAAAGACAACGGCGCCGGTGGCTGGGCCGACGGAGTCGATACGGAGCGCAATGGCTACGTGGACGACCTGGACGGCTATGACTTTGTAAACAGCGATAGAGATCCCGGAGATGACTATTTCCATGGGACGCACGTGGCGGGCACGATCGCGGCGATGATGAACAACGGCGAAGGCATTGCCGGCATCGCGCCCAAGACCCTGATCATGCCGCTTAAGTTCCTCGATTCAAAAGGCTACGGGGTGACGAGCGATGCGATCGCGGCGCTGAACTACGCGGTGGCCAACGGAGCAACGATCTCGAACAATAGCTGGGGTGGCGGCGGATTCTCGCAGGCATTCCAAACCGCGCTCGCCAATGCGCAGGCTCACGACCATATCTTCGTCGCGGCTGCCGGCAACTTCAGCGAGAACACCGATGTTACTCCCTATTATCCAGCCAGCTATGCCAACGCCAACATTGTCTCCGTCGCAGCCACCGATCCCGGCGATTACATCGCCTACTTCTCCAACAAGGGCCTGCACTCTGTTGATTTGGGTGCTCCAGGTGTAGGCATCTTGAGCACGCTGCCGACGATCGAAACGCCCGGCATGCTCGATCAGGGATTGGTCCCCAACTACGGCACGCTTGACGGTACTTCCATGGCCGCGCCACACGTCGCGGGCGTCATCGCGCTCGTTCGCGCGCATCATCCCGAATGGTCGGCGCAGCAAGTGATTCAGGATGTTCTCAGTACCGCCGATCCTGTGCCATCGCTCAAAGGAGTGACGGTCACCGGCGGCAGGCTGAACGCCGCAGCCGCCTTAGGGCAAGGTTCGGACACGACGGCGCCGCATCTGGTCCAGATCGAGCCCACCGGCGTGAACACGGGTCCCATCGACCACCTGCATCTGACGTTCAGTGAGGTCATCGATCCAGCCACCCTGGATTCGAACGACCTCGTCAGCTTCATCGGACCGGACGGTGAACCGATTGGAATCATGGGTATCTCGCCCGCGGGCGGCAATGGCCGCGAGTTCAACGTGACTTTCCCTGCTCAATCTGCGGTCGGCCAGTACACCCTGGTCCTGGGGCCGCACATAAGTGACACGACGGGAAACGAGCTGGATCAAGACGGCAATCGAACCGGCGGCGAGGATCCCGACGACGATATCACGGCGAACTTTACCATCGTGACTTCGTTCGTGTTTACCTCGAGCGATGTTCCGATTGTCTTTTCCGATTTCGACGCCGTCAGCTCGTTGTTGACTATCGACCAAGATCTGCCGATTGGCGATATCAACGTCGGTATCAATCTCTCCTTTCCGCAAGCGGGGAATCTCTCGATTTGGCTGGTTTCGCCGGCGCAGACCGTCGTTCAGCTGTCCTACAGAAACGGCGGAGCCGAGGCCGACTTCACCGATACCATCTTCGATGATGAAGCCGACACGGCCATCGGTTCTGGAGCCGCTCCTTTTACCGGTTCATTCCAACCCGATGAAGCACTGGGTGCGTTTCAATTGGAGAACGCCCGAGGAACCTGGCAGCTTTTCGTCCAAAACGTATCGGATACCCCGGACTTCGGCTCAATCAATGCCTGGTCGCTCGACATTACGCGTGCCGAAGGTACCGGCTGCTGCACTTCGAATAAGCCGCCGACGCCGAAAGACGACACCGTTACCGGCGTCCAAAATACGCCGCTTGGGATTAGCGGCGCCGCGCTATTGTCCAACGATTCCGACCCCGATGGTGACAAGCTGACGATCGTTTCGGTGACGAACGCCGTCGGCGGGACAGCGGTCCTTAAAACCAATGGGAATATCACTTTCCTACCAAATCTGGGAGTGTCGCAGGGCAGCTTTGATTACGTCGTATCCGACCGCCAATCGACGGCCTCCGCTCATGTGACTTTGAAATTGCTGCCGCAATATCCGCTGCATAACACCACCAATGGAAACGACGTCAACAACGATGGTTACGTTGTCGCCTACGACGCACTGCTGATCATCAATTGGCTCAATGCCTTTGGCCCAACCGAAATCCACCAGATTGGCGCGGCTGCGCTACCCAATCTCTTCTACGATACACGGGCCGATAATTTCATCGCGGCCAGCGATGCTTTGGCCGTCGTCAATTACATCAACGCTCACCCAAACCAACCGAACTTCATTAGTGCCGATGGGGCCGAGGGAGAAGGCGGCAGTAACTTGGCCGATTCACTCCCAGGCGATGCGGTCCCATTCCTTCCAGTTGAGCAATCAGTCGCGGACAATCAGCAGCCCGCGCCGACTCAATCCATGGTTCTCGTACCAATGGCTCCGTTAACTCCCGATTCGTCATTGCCTCTGCGACCTATAGCCACGGCGGCCGACAGTTCACCGCTTGATCCCGGCGCAGTTGATCAATGCCTCCAAATCGAAGAGCCCAATTCCAGTGGCAATGACGTGCGTCTTTTGATGGACGCCTGGCACTAATTCTGTTTCAGCAATTCGCCGCGGGCGATCGCTGGCGCCTCGATGGCCTTGACCAACGAAGCCAATAGCTCCCTCGTCGGCTCATCTGTCGCTTGGCCGCCCACTTTGGTCGCCGAGGCCGCTTGATATCGGGCAAGTTGTTCGGCAACTTGGGGCACCGTCAGTCGCAGGCCGTGTGATTTCACTGCGCTCGCAAAAGCGACGGCGGCTGCCTGTCGGTTTTCCAGCGGTTGGCTGCTTTGGGTCGCAAAATTGATGAGGGCGGCTTGGGCCCGCGGCGTGCCGTATAGGGCCAGGAGCACTGCGGCTTGCCTGCTAAGCACATGGTGATTGAGAGCCCGAATGATCTTCGTCTCATGATGGAGCAAATCGTACTCGGCGAATGTCGCCGGATTCCTGGCCAACATCGTGAGTGCATCGATGGAAGCTCGGCCCTGGGCCATACGCTCTTCATCGCGGACCAGGTTGCGGCCGGCGATTGCTTTCAATTTTTCAACTTCAATAGCGGCTATATCGGTCGAATGAATCCGGGGAAAGACAGTCGTAAATGGGTCGTCGCGAAAAGCGTCGCGGATTGAATCGAATCGTTCGCCGCGAGCCATAATACCGATTGGTTGCCGCGCCGTGCGAAAATCACGCCGTAGCCACTGGACCAGCTCCAGAACGGGTGGCTGATCAATGGAGTCGGCAATCAATAGAAATCGATAGTCTGGATTGGAAAAAGCCCGCTCAGCGAAGCCGCGGCCCACATAAACGCCCTCGCCCTCATAGCCCACCGCACTCATGAACCCGACTAGCGATTGAGCGTCTTCACCGCGCGGATGGCCAATGAGCACGACATCCCTGCCGTTGGTCTCCAGGAACCATGCCAGCGTTTCGGCCACGCGCCCCGCGCCGGGAAACAGCTGTCCCGGCGCGAGCTTCACCGCACTCAGTGCCGCGGCGAGGCGGACTCGACGATCGGAAGACGTCATCGCGTCCGCCAGCGGGCTGCTTCCACCTGGCGGCGCTTGCAATATCGAAGAATCTCCGCATAGCCCGAGGACTTCCGCCGCCGCAATGGCTGCGGCGACTCGCCCTTCACGCAGCGCTTCGGCCAGCAGCTGCTTGACAACTCGTGGTCCCGCTGCCAATGCCGAAGCGCCAGCCGTCCCCACATCGACGGGCAGCGGTCGCTCGAGCCCGTTCAGGACCTTGGCCAGTTCCAAATTGGTAAGCAGCATAAGCCGCAAAGCCGCTTGGTCATCGGGCCGAAGAGTGTAAAGATCGTTTGCCAGTTTGGCCGCCAACAGCATGCCGGCGTCGAGCCGCGGAAGAACTGTCGGGGTGACTTCCTGCGTGGCCGGATTCCACTGCCATAACCGCACGCGGCCATCAATATCAACGTCGCGGGCCAAATCACCATTCATAAACCGGGCGATTTCGCGCGACAGATATTTTGCAGCTTCATACGCATCAGGCCGCGCGCCGGCGATGCGAAACAGCGCTGCGGCGGACAGTTGCCGCACGTCGGCCGGCGCCGCAGAATCGAGAGCGGGCCGCATCAGGAAAGCGGCTGCCCGCGTCGAGCCCATTCGGCCTAAGATGCTCATCACCTGTTTTCTTAAATTCACATTCGGCGAGTCGAGCGCAGCAATTAGCGGAAGCTCTGTTGACCGGCCAAGCTGCACGAGGGCCGTGCGAATGCTGGCGTGCTCCGCCTCGCGATTAGAATCAGCCAAGGCGTGCAGCATCGGGTTCACAGCGTGGATGCCGGCGAGGTCGAGCGCCTCAATTGCGTCCTGCCGTGCTCTGGGCTGCGATGAGGAAAGTTGGACAATGGCCTTGGCAATCCGGTCCGGGCTTTCCACGACGCGGCGGGCGGCAGAGTAAATGAGCTCGGCGACTTGCTTGCCTTCTGGCTGCAGGTCTGCGGAGCGATCGAGCTGCAGCAAGAAATCAGCAAATCGAGCAGTTAGCGTGGCAAGATTCTCGTCCGTCGGTTTATCAGCGAGCAACTTCGCCAGATAGCGCTTCGTTTCGTCAGGCCGGCCATATTCCAAGGCAGATTGAGCGGCCTGAAGCAACTCCCGAGGCGTGGTTGGATTGCTGGCTCTCAGTAATTGGATTGCCAACGGCTCGGGTTTGGCCGACTCGGTTGAAACGGGCGCTTTTGGCGCTGCGGTGTCCGCGGCCCGTTTCGGCGCTGCGCCAAATGGGTCCTCTTGCGCAAGCGATGCGGTGGTCAGTAGCGCCGTCGCTACCGCCAATCCAGTGGAGCGTATGGAGGTCGCTATGGGTCGTTTCATGGCGCAATTGGCGTCAAGTGGCTGCAGCCAGGGTTTTTTTCCATTGCTCGATTTGCTTTCTCACTTCTGCGGGCGCAGTCGAGCCATAGCTCTTGAATGCATTCACGGCTTTTTCGACGCCGAGGATTTCATACACGGACTTGTCGAGCGATGCGTCGGCTGTTCGAAAATCATCTAACGGCAAATCCGCCAGCCGGCAGGCGCGCTGCATCGCCTTGCTCACAAGCTCACCAACGAGTTTGTGGGCCGTCCGCTGTGGCGTGCCACGCTGAATGAGCCATTCCATCAAGGTTGTCGCGTCAAGGTAGCCGCGATCGAGCTTTTCGACGATCGCGGGGCGGTTCAGCGTGGCGCCCGCCACCAGCGGCGCGGCCAACTCCAAGCATAATTCGACTGTGTCAAAAGAGTCGAAGATTCGCTCCTTGTCTTCCTGCAAATCGCGGTTGTAGGCCAGCGGCAGCCCCTTCACCAGCACCAGCAAAGCCTGCAAATTCCCTATAACGCGAGCCGTTTTGCCGCGTGTCAGCTCCAGCACGTCTGGGTTGACCTTTTGCGGCATGATTGAGCTGCCCGTGCAATACTCCTGCGGCAGCTTCAGGAAATTGAACTCCGCGGTGGACCACAAGATCCACTCCTCCGCCCAGGTGCTGAGGTGCTCGCAGATTACAACCAGAACAAATGCCGCTTCCAAGACGAAGTCGCGGTCGCTCGAAACATCGAGGCTGTTGGCTGCCACATCGGCGAAGCCAAGTCGCTTGGCCACGTGCTGCCGATCGATCGGCAGGCTCGTCCCGGCCAGCGCGGCTGCACCGAGGCTCGAAACATTGCCCCGCTTGCGGCAGTCGCCTACGCGCTGACGATCGCGCTGCAGCTTTTCGCAGTAAGCCAGCCAATAGTGCGGCGCGAGCACGGGCTGAGCCCGCTGCAGGTGTGTGTAGCCGGGCAGAACACAATCGAAATCGGCATCGCAGCGGTTCACGAAGGCCCGCTGCAAATCCAACAGTCGTGCATCGACGCGATCCAGTGCATCGCGCACCCACAATCTCAAATCGGTGGCTACCTGGTCGTTTCGGCTACGTCCTGTATGCAGCTTTCGCCCGATATCACCCAGGCGCTCGATCAGCGCCTGCTCGATGTGCATGTGGATGTCTTCCAGCTCCGTCTTGAACGGAAATTTGCCTGCCTCAATCTCGCCGCGAATAGCTTGCAGCGTGCTGCAAATGTCCGCGCACTCTTGGGCGGAGATCAGGCCGACCTTCGCCAGCATTTCGGCGTGGGCGATCGATCCTGCGATATCTTGTTCGTACAGCCGGTGATCGAAGCTGATGCTTTCCGTGAAACGTTCGACGCGGCTATCGGCCGCCTTCGAAAAAACGCCGCTGCGAGATGGGCTGGTCATCGAGAGAGCAGCGGTCGGTGGGACTAATGAAGTTGCACTTGATTAGTACATAGTAACTTGAGACAGCCGGCGGTTTAAGGTTCACCTTCCAGCAGGTTCGCTACAACGCTGCTACCACTAGATCGCCCACTTCTTTCGTCCCGTATCCCATTTTTCCCGCCGACTGACTCTTCATTTTCGTCCCGGTAACCTGTTGGATCGCCTTCATGATTCGCGCGCCGGCGGCGGGCCGGCCCGATTGCTCCAGCAGCATGCTCATCGCGGCAATCGCGGCAATTGGGTTAATGACGTTCTGGCCGGTGTATTTAGGTGCCGATCCGCCCATCGGCTCGAACATGCTCACGCCGCCTTTATCGGGATTGATGTTGCCGCCGGCGGCCACGCCGAGGCCCCCCTGAATCATCGCTCCCAGATCGGTGATGATGTCGCCGAACATGTTCGTCGTGACGATCACGTCGTAGTATTCCGGGTTCTTCACCATCCACATGCAACAGGCATCGACGTGGTTGTAATCAGCCTTGACGTCAGAGTATTCCTTGGCAATATCCTGAAACGCTCTCCACCACAAATCGTGGCCGTAGGTAAGGACATTCGTCTTGGCTACAAGCGTGAGCATTTTGCCCTTCGGATTGTTCCGCTTCCGCGTGAATTCGAACGCCCAGCGAATGCACCGCTCGCATCCCTTGCGCGTATAGACGGCCGTTTGCGTTGCCACTTCATCGGCGGTGTTCTTCTTCAGCCAGCCGCCGACGCCGGCGTACATGTCTTCGGTGTTTTCGCGAACCACCACGAAGTCGACGTGCTCCGGCCCTTTGCCGACGAGTGGACATTCCACCCCGGGGAACAGCTTCACCGGCCGCAAATTGATGTACTGATCGAGCTGGAACCGCAGTTCAAGCAATAATCCTTTTTCCAAAATGCCCGGCTTCACATCCGGATGGCCGACGGCTCCAAGATAAATCGCATCGAACTTCCGAAGCTGCTCAACTCCGCCTACCGGCAGGGTTTCGCCCGTCTTGAGATACCGCTCGCCGCCCCAATCAAAATGCTGCGTCTCGAAAGTGAACTTTTCGAGCTTGGCAACGGCGGCCAAGACCTTGAAGGCCTCGGCTGTCACTTCGGGCCCCGTACCGTCGCCGGGAATTACCGCGATTTTGAGTGGATTTGCCACAGAGGTATTCTTTGCGCTCGGGAATCGAAATGCGTTGGAACGAGTTTATCGGTCGCTGAAAACTATCACAAGGACGAGCGTCGCGCCGACCACGTCCAATGCCGGTCGCTTGTTTGATGAACGCTGTCAGCAGGAAAGTCTAAGGAAGCTATCAGGCTGCGGATTTCGTCGAGAGAAAGGGCCGCATGCAGCGATTCAGCAAACATTCGCTGCTGATGCTCGTTGGCGCCCGCCGTGTACGTGACGACAAATTGTTGAAGGCATTCCTCCGTTTCTGGACGAAGCAAATCGCGGAAGAACAACAGTCCGCCGGGCTTCGCTACGCGGATGGCTTCACGCAGTACGTGAATCGGCTCGGGAATGTGATGGATGATGCTGTTGGAAATCACGCCGCCAAACGTTGCATCTTTAAACGGCATCCGCTTGGCATCGACGTGAGCCATCTCGATTCGGTTTGTCAGACCGTTGACTTCGACGTGGTATCGCGCCACTTCCAACATGCTGACCGCGGCATCCACCGCCATCACGCGGCAGTTAGCGAGTCCTTTGCACAATTCAATCGGAATCAGGGCCGTGCCAGTGCCAACATCGAGAATGTCGATCGACTCGACTTGTTCCGCACCCGGATTCCCAGGCTCCGCGCCCATGGCCGAGAGCAAATCATTCACAAACTGCCGATTGACGTCGCCATGGTCCATTGCGTCGTAATCGGCTGCCTCTTCATCCGAATCCATCACTTCCGGTTCAAGAATTCGCTCAAGCGGCATCGCTGTGATCTCCTGGAAGCAGGATGTCGTCGCCGAAAATGGGCCGGATGCCGCGTGCTTTCAATAAGCATCCCCAAACGATGAGCAGCCCAGCAACCAGGGTATAGCCGAGCGCATAAGAGTAAACGAGGCGTTGAAATTCCATGTCGAGCTGCCAAGGCAAAAATAGCGGACTGCCTGGCGCGGGCGAATGAATAATGCCAAACAGGGCGCAGCCCGCAGCGAGACCGAAAAAGCTGCTGGCCCGCCAGAGGCGCCGGTCGATAATTGCGGCCAGCGCCGAGGCCCACAGCAGGCTTGTCACGATAAAACCGCTCGATAGCATCCGCACCGTTTGCAATTCCGCAGCCATCGGCGGTGGCAATTCACGGCTAGCCAGAGGCAACAGCTTGTCAATGAAAATGAGTGCCAACTGCGCCAGCGCCGGAACACATGCGAGGACGACGGCCCGATAATGCCGCACCGGCGTGGCATGAAAGCTCTGCGCGGCAATCTCCAGACCAATGAAAATCAGGATCGGATAGACGGTGACCTTGGGAATGATGACATACAAATACCCAAAGTAGCCCAGCACACCCGCGCTGCCGACAAATAGCGCCGTGGCCAGGACGTAAGCCGCTCGGCCGCCCATCGCTTTATAAGCTGGGTGGCCGATGTAGGGCGTCGTTTGAATGACGCCGCCGCAAAGACTCGCCAAAAGCGTCGCCAGCGCCTCGATCGCGATCACCTGGCCCGTGTCATACTCATCACCAACCGCCGCGGCGCTTTCGGTGCAGTCGATTCCGCCGACAACCGTCGCCAACGCAAACGGAATCACGATCGGGAGGTAATGCAGCGACTCGCGGAACGCTCCCACCCACTCGAACCGAAATGCCGTCAGCCACTCGGTCGGCAACAGGCCCTCAGCCGGATTAATCGCCGGAGGCTCAAGCGGCAACGACAGTACGTCAGGCAAATAGCCTCGGCTATGGCCTTCACGCATGGCGTAATACAGTACGCCGCCAATGAGCACCGAGCCAACCGCGCCGGGGATCTTCCATGGCAGCTCAATGCGAGCTACGAGGGTCGTGAGGACCACCGCCAGCGACACAATACCGACAATCGGTGAATGCAAAATCTCTAGGAGCGGCAGGAAGCTAATTAGCACCAGCGCT
>Ga0170475_110640629_pt1 | contig 13183 bp, 15 predicted proteins | sample Soicark_Litter_5_FD_111474 | JGI IMG/M metagenome (GOLD analysis project Ga0170475, IMG submission 111474) | Avena fatua rhizosphere microbial communities from Hopland, California, USA. Combined Assembly of 48 SPs | reverse complement strand
TGGGTGGCGGCGGCGCCGGCGACGCCCAGCGCCAGCACGAACAAGGCCACCAACACTTCAACGAGCGTAAATCCGCCAACCGCAGGCCATCGCACAGCATATCTCCACGGGAAAGAAGGCGAAGTCCACGGGCGGCTATGACCGTGCCCGCTTGCCCGGGGTGGGCAGCATCGCGCGAGCTGTGACCTTATCAGGCGAGCCGAGGCCAGCCATGCGTTGGCTCAAGCGTACGGCATAGGGGAACTACTTGCGCGGATGGCCGACTTCGGCCAGCGCTTCCTGGAACTCGGCCAGGTCTTCGAAATTCTTGTAGACGGAAGCGAAACGGATATAGGCGATCTTGTCGAGGCGCTTCAGTTCCTGCATCACCAGCTCGCCGACGTAGCCGGTATCGACCTCGCGCCGCCCGCTGGTGAGCAGCTTTTCCTCGATCGAGGCGACCGCGGCGTCGAGGGCCTCGGCGGCCACCGGGCGCTTGCGCAGGGCCAGCATCAGGCTGCCGCGCAGCTTGGAGGACGCGTATTCCGTGCGGCTTCCATTCTTCTTGACGATGATCGGCATCGACAGCTCGACCCGCTCGTAGGTGGTAAAGCGCTTGTCGCAGCGGGCGCAGCGCCGCCGGCGCCGGGTGGCGTCACCCTCCTCCGATATGCGGGTATCGAGGACCTGGGTATCTTCATGCTGGCAGAACGGACATCTCATGGGCGCCGGGTGCTGCTGAAAAGGGGCCGCCGGCATCGCCGCCGGCGGCCCGCGGGTTGCCGCGGCTTAGGCGGCGTAGACCGGATACTTGTCGGTCAGCTTCTTCACCTCGGCCTTCACACGCTCGATGGTGGCGGCGTCGTGCGGGTTGTCCAGCACGTCGGCGATCAAGTGGCCGACCAGCGCCGCTTCCTCCTCCTTGAAGCCGCGGGTGGTGAACGCCGGGCTGCCCAGGCGGATGCCGGAAGTGACGAACGGCTTTTGCGGGTCGTTCGGGATGCCGTTCTTATTGCAGGTCATGTGCGCCTGGCTCAGGATCGCTTCGGCTTCCTTGCCGGTCAGGCCCTTCGAACGCAGGTCCACCAGCATCACATGCGACTCGGTGCGGCCGGAAACGATGCGCAGGCCGCGCTCGGTCAGGGTCTTGGCCAGGACTTCGGCATTCTTCACCACTTGCTGCTGGTACTCCTTGAACGCGGGCGAGAGCGCTTCCTTGAACGCGACGGCCTTGGCTGCGATGACGTGCATCAGCGGGCCGCCCTGGATGCCGGGGAAGATCGCCGAATTGATCGCTTTCTCGTACTCGGCCTTCATCAGGATGAAGCCGCCGCGCGGGCCGCGCAACGACTTGTGGGTAGTCGAAGTGACGAAATCGGCATGCGGCACCGGGTTCGGGTAGACGCCGGCGGCGATCAGGCCGGCGTAGTGGGCCATGTCAACCATCAGGTAGGCGCCGACGTCCTTGGCGATCCTGGCGAAGCGTTCAAAATCGATGCGCAGCGCGAAGGCCGAGGCGCCGGCCAGGATCAGCTTCGGCTTGTGCTCGCGCGCCAGGCGCTCCAAGGCTTCGTAATCGATGTCTTCCTGCTCGGTCAGGCCGTACGAGACCACGTTGAACCATTTGCCCGACATGTTCAGCGCCATGCCGTGGGTGAGGTGGCCGCCTTCGGCCAGCGACATGCCCATGATCGTGTCGCCAGGCTTGAGCATGGCGAAGAACACGCCCTGGTTGGCCTGCGAGCCCGAGTTCGGCTGCACATTGGCCGCTTCCGCGCCAAACAACTGCTTGACGCGGTCGATCGCCAACTGCTCGGCCACGTCGACGAACTCGCAACCGCCGTAGTAGCGTTTGCCCGGATAGCCTTCGGCGTACTTGTTCGTCAGTTGCGAACCCTGGGCCTGCATCACGGCCGGCGAGGTGTAATTCTCGGACGCGATCAGCTCGATGTGGTCTTGCTGGCGGGCGTTTTCTTTCTGGATGGCATCCCACAGTTCCGGGTCAACCTTGGCGAGCGTGTGATCTTTTGCAAACATGAAAAACTCCAATCGATTAGAAACCAGGCAACAGGCAACGTTGGATGACGAGGAAGCCGGCAGCCGAATGGGCCGGCGCGTCACAACGCGTATTATTTGTAGCTGCCCAGGCAAACGGCGGACGGCATCTCACGTTCCCCTGAGGGTCTCCACTTCGCCGCACACCGCCTTTCGGGATCGCACGCGGTTTTTTCGCCAGTTACGTGAGACGCAAATGGACTCCAGATTGTATGTGAAGTCCCTTATTAGAGCAAGGAAACTACCGCCGCCGCCGCAAGCGCCGGGCGGCGGAAGTCATGACTGTTTCAGCTACAATCCCAAAGCTTACCCTGCTTGAAAGGACCATATCATGATCGTCTTCATCACCGGCGCGTCGTCCGGATTTGGCGCCGCGATGGCGTGCACCTTCGTCAGGCACGGGCACCAGGTGGTGCTCGGCGCACGCCGCAAGGAACGGCTCGATGCGTTGGCGGAAGAACTGGGCGAATCGGCCCTGCCGGTCGCGCTGGACGTGACGAGCAAGGAATCGATCGGCGAGGCATTGTCGATACTGCCCCCGTCGTGGCGCCGGATCGACGTCCTGATCAACAACGCGGGACTCGCGCTCGGCACCGCGCCGGCCCACGAAGCGCCGCTCGACGACTGGGAAACCATGATCGCCACCAACTGCCAAGGCTTGGTGACGATGACGCGCGCGCTGCTGCCGGCGATGGTCGAGCGCGGTAACGGGCTCATCATCAATATCGGCTCGGTGGCGGGCCGCTACCCCTACCCTGGCGGCAATGTCTACGGCGCGAGCAAAGCCTTCGTCGAACAGTTCACGCTGAATTTGCGCGCCGATCTGGTCGGTACGGGCGTGCGCGCGACCAACATCGCGCCGGGCCTATGCGGAGGCACCGAATTTTCCAAGGTGCGCTTCCGGGGCGACGAGGCGGCGGCGGCCAAGGTCTATGAAGGGACAAAGCCGCTGACGGCGGAAGACATCGCCGAGACCGCGTACTGGATCGCCAGCCTGCCGCCGCACATCAACGTCAACAGCATCGAGCTGATGCCGGCCTGCCAGGGCTTCTCCCCTTTCAACATCCGGCGCGCCTGAATGCCGCCCCGTATGCGGAGCGGGGTCGGCAATAATTGCCGGGAAGTGCTACAATGATCGGCTATCCAACCGCGTATCAAGGTTTTGTCGCCGGGGTCAGTTAAGTACCGGACACATCGTTTGCTTGCCCGCCCGGGCGCCGGACCGGACGCTCGCATGTTCGCTAGCGCACATTCATCGCCAAAAAAATGGCGTAAAATGTTTCCTATTTTCACTTAGGGCAGATGAAATGCCTTCCGTTTTCACCTGGCCGGTGCGGGTCTACTATGAAGACACCGACGCCGGCGGCATCGTGTTTTACGCCAACTACCTGAAGTTTTTCGAGCGTGCGCGCACCGAATGGCTGCGCGCGACCGGCCTCGGCCAGCAGGGCCTGCTTGAGCGGCAAGGGGTCATCTTCGTCGTCAAGAACGCCAACATCGACTTTCACGCGCCCGCCCGCCTCGACGATGAACTGACCGTGACCACCATCATCGAAAAGCTGGGCCGCGCATCGGTCCAATTCACCCAACAGGCATGGCGCGGCCAAGTGCTGCTCGCCAGCGCCAGCGTCAAGGTCGGCTGCATCGACGCCGCCTCCATGCGGCCGCGCTCGCTCCCGGACGATGCCGCTGCTAAAATGCGTGCCGCCTGAATGATTACCAAAGACAAGCCTACCCAATGAACGCAGTTCAAGACCTTTCCTTTATTGCCCTGATCAGCAACGCCCACCTGATCGTGCAGCTGATTATGGTGCTGCTGTTCGCCTTATCCCTCGCCAGCTGGACCTACATTTTCCGCAAGATGTTCGCGCTTCGCGCCGCGCGTTTCCAGACCGAGAAGTTCGAGCGCAGCTTCTGGGCCGGCGGCAACCTGCATACCTTGCACCAGAACGCCAGCAGCCAGCGCGACCAGAACGGCGCCCTGGCGCGCATCTTCGAGGCCGGCATGGGCGAATTCATCAAGGGCAAGCAGGCTTCGCGCGATGCGCTCGACATCGGCGCCGTGCTCGACGGCGCACGGCGCGCGATGCGCGCCGCCTTCCAGCGCGAACTCGACGCGCTCGACACCCACCTGAACTTCCTGGCCTCGGTCGGCTCGGTCTCGCCTTACGTTGGCCTGCTCGGCACCGTGTGGGGCATCATGAATGCATTCCGCGGCCTCGCCAACGTGCAGCAGGCAACGCTCGCGGTGGTCGCGCCCGGTATTGCCGAGGCGTTGATCGCCACCGCGATCGGCCTGTTCGCGGCGATTCCGGCCGTGGTCGCCTACAACCGCTTTACCTACGACATCGACCGCCTCGCGATCCGCTTCGAGAGCTTCGTCGAAGAGTTCTCGAACATCCTGCAGCGCCAGTCGCGCTAGGCGAGAGGAAACGAGATGGCCTTTTCCAGCAGCCTGCGCAGCGGACGGCGCCGCAAGCTCAAGTCCGAGATCAACGTCGTGCCCTACATCGACGTGATGCTGGTGCTGCTCATCATTTTCATGGCGGTGCCGAGCAACGAGAACCCGAACGTCATCAACCTGCCGCGTGCGGAAAAATCGGCCCTGCCGCCGGATACCTACATCCAGGTCTCGATCAAGCCAAACGCGCAACTGTCGATCGGCGTGAACGGCAGGCCATCGGTCGCGGCCGAGGACATGCCCGACCGCGCCGCCCTGCTCGCGCGCCTGCGCAGCCTGCACGAGGAAAACCCGGACTACCCGGTCTTGATCGCAGGCGACCGCGACAGCAAATACGAGGAAGTGATCCAACTGATTTCGGAAGCAAAAAAGATGGGCATCAACCGGGTCGGCCTGGGCACGAAGTGACGGCGCCATGTTTGCAATGAAGCCTGCCACCGCCGGCGTACCCTACCGCGTGCCGCCGGAACCGAGCCGCTGGTCAGCGACCCTGCTGGCCGTGGCGGTGCACGCCCTGCTGCTGGCGTTCCTGTGGTTCGGCATCAGCTGGCAGAGCACGGAACCGGTCGCGGTCGAAGCCGAAGTGTGGGACATGAAGGTCGACACGGCCGCGCCCCCTCCTCCGCCGCCGGAGCCGGAACCGGAACCGGCGCCGCAAGTGGCCGAGCCGCCGCCGGCCGAAGCGCGCCTCGTGTCGATGCCGCCCGACATCAATCTTGAACGCGAGCGGCAGCGCAAGGCGGAGCAACAGGCGCGCGAACGCGAAGAAGCGCCGAAAAAAGTCGCGGAAGAGAAAGCGCGCGAACAACAGAAAGCCAAGGAACTGGCTAGGAAGGCAGCCGAAAAGAAGAAGGAGGCTGAACGGATCGCGGCCGAGAAGAAGGCCGAGAAACTGGCCAAGGCCAAGGCCGCTGCCGAGGAACAGAAAAGGCTCGACAAACTGCGCGAGGCTGACTTGCGCCGGATGGTCAGCGCGATCGGCGCCACCGGCAGCGCCGCGAAATCGGCCGCGCCAAGGAGCGACAGCGGCTACATCGCCAGCATCACGGCCAAGATCAAGAGCGCCACGACCTACGGCGGCAGCACCGACGTGGCGGGCAATCCAAAGGCGGTGTTCCGGGTCGAGCAACTGCCGACGGGCGAAATCATGTCGGTGAAAAAAGTGAAGAGTAGTGGCGTGCCGCAGTTCGATGACGCCGTCGAAAAAGGCATTATCAAAGCGTCACCACTCCCCAAGAAAAAAAGATGGTACGGTAGAGCGATCCCTCGAGGTCGATTTTTCCATGAAAGATCTTAACTGATCACAGTCGACCCAATCTTTTCTGTGAGACCTATGAAAAAACTACACTACCTGCTCTTTAGCGCCACCCTGCTGATGGGGTCAGCGGTCCATGCCCAACTGCGCGTCGAGATCGCGGGCGTCGCCAACAACCAGATCCCGGTCGCGGTCGCCGCGTTCGCCGACGAATCGGTGGCGCCGGAACAGGTGTCGGCCGTCATCAAGGCCGACCTCGAGCGCAGCGGCGTATTCAAGGTCATCGATGCCGGCCAGGCGATCGGCGAAAACGCGGGCGTCGACTACAACGCCTGGAAGGAACGCGGCGCCGACGCGCTGGTTGTCGGCAGCGTGGCGCGGCAGCCGGACGGGCGCTTCGCGGTGCGCTACAAGCTGCTCGACACGATCAAGGGCGGGCAGCTGTCGGCGCTGGGCGGCGAGGTCCAGCCGAAATACACGCGCCTGCAGGCGCACCGCATCGCCGATGACATTTACGAAAAGCTGACCGGCGTGCGCGGCATCTTTTCGACCCGCATCGCCTACGTGAAGGAAAACCGCGCCGCGCGCGACTACGGCCTGGTCGTAGCCGATGCCGACGGCGAGAACGAAATTACCGCGGTGCACGGGCGCGAGCCGATCATTTCCCCGGCCTGGTCGCCGGACGGCACCAAGGTCGCCTACGTGTCGCTGGAAGACCGCAAGCCGGTCATCTACCTGCAAGACCTGATGACCGGCGCGCGCCGCATCATCTCCAACCAAAAAGGCAACAATTCGGCGCCTAACTGGTCGCCCGACGGCGAAACCCTCGCCATCGCCTTGTCCAGGGACGGCAACACGGAGGTGTATACGGTGCGCGTCAACGGCGGCGACCTGCGCCGCCTGACCAACAACAACGCCATCGACACCGAGCCGCAATTCTCGGCCGACGGCCAAAGCATTTATTTCACCAGCGACCGCAGCGGCGGTCCGCAGATCTACAAAATGAGCGTGACGGGCGAGAACCCCACCCGCGTGACGTTCAATGGCAATTACAATATCAGCCCACGTGTGTCGCCTGACGGCAAAACCCTGGCCTGGATTTCCCAACGCGATGGCGGCTTCTCCTTATACGCGATGGACTTGGCCAGCGGCCAGGAAATGCGCTTGGCCGATGGCGCCACCGAACCGAGTTTTGCGCCTAACGGCAAGTACATCATGTATGCGAACAAAGGCGGCGGGCGAACTTCGCTGGCCGTGGTCTCGGTCGATGGACGGGTCAAGCAGCGCTTGACCACCAAGGCGGGAAACATCCGGGAGCCCAACTGGGGTCCTTTCATGAAGTAACTTTTTATTAGACCAGGAGAAAAATCATGCGCAATTTTAAAAGTGTAGCCTTCATCGTATCGGCCGCCGCCCTGCTCCGCTTGCTCGTCGCCAGTGAAACTCAACGAGACTCCGGTAGTCGAGAAGGCCCCGGAACCGAAGCCGGCACAAGCCGACGCCCGTGACATCCGCCCGGTCGAAACCGGCGTCGTCGATCCGTTGAACGATCCGAAAGGTGTTCTGGCGAACCGTAGCGTGTATTTCGACTACGACCGCTTCGTCGTGCGCGACGACGGCAAGCCTGTCGTGGAAAATCACTCGGGCTACCTGACCAAGCACAAGGAGCGCAAGGTTCTCATCCAGGGCAACACCGACGAACGCGGCGGCACCGAGTACAATCTGGCGCTGGGCCAGAAGCGCGCCGAAGCCGTGCGCCGTTCGATGTCGACGCTGGGCGTAGCGGAATCGCAGATGGAAGCGGTATCGCTGGGTGAAGAAAAGCCGAAAGCGACCGGCAGCAACGAAGCGGCTTGGGCGGAGAACCGCCGCGCTGATATCGTTTATCAATAATTTGTCGGAAACGGCTAATTGACAGCGGGGCGGGACGCAGTGCAGACTGCAGCCCGCCCCGTTTCCCATTCAGCCGCAACCGGTTTAGAGAGAGCTACGACATGATGAAACTGTCCCCGACCCGCCTTGCCTGCCTGGTCCTGGCAGCCTGGATGCCGCTGCAAGCCAGCGCCGGCCTGCTCGACGACGACGAGGCACGCCGTGCCATCATCGACTTGCGCGCCAAGGTCGACGCCATCTCACGCGACCTGAACGCACGCCTCGACGCCAAGACGGACAAAACGACCCAGCTCGACATGCTGAACCAGCACGAGCAGACGATGCAGGAAATCGCGCGCTTGCGCGGCCAGATCGAGGTGCTGGCCAACGAAGTGGCCAAGGCGCAAAGCAGCCAGAAACAGTTTTACGCGGACCTGGACACCCGCCTGAAGAAGCTTGAGCCGCGCCAGGAAACCATTGACGGCCAGGCTGCCCAGGTGATGCCGTCCGAGAAGGCTGCCTACGACGCCGCGATGGAGCAGTTCAAGTCGGGCGACTACAAGGGCGCGATCGCAGCGCTGCAAGAGTTTGTGCGGCGTTATCCGGAATCGGCCTACGCCGCGAATGCGCAATACTGGCTGGGCAATGCCTACTATGCGCAGCGCGACTACAAGAACGCGATCGCCGCGCAGGAAGTGGTGACAAAGACTTATGCCGGCAGCCCCAAGGCGCCGGACGCCATGCTCAACATCGCCAGCAGCTATGCCCTGCTGAAGGACAACAAGAACGCCAGGAAATCCCTGCAGCAGCTGGTATCGAAGTTCCCGGACTCGTCGGCCGCGCAAGCCGCCAAGGACCGCCTGGCAACACTTAAATAGGTGCTCGGGATTTCTCGGGGTGCGGCCATTTGACAGAATTGCGGCGCGCACATATAATTTTGCTTCTTTCGGGTCGTTAGCTCAGCTGGTAGAGCAGCGGACTTTTAATCCGTTGGTCGCAGGTTCGAATCCCGCACGACCTACCACGAATTTTAGCTGTACAGAACAGGGTTAGTGAGCCTCGGCTTCCTAACCCTTTTTTTGCGTTTATAAGAAAAATATTACCCACTTGGGTAATATTTCTTGAAAATGCGATTGTGGGGTGGTGAGCATTTTGACACCGGGTAACAAGTGGGCAAAAAGGCTTGAAAGCCAGCATCCATGCGGGTTTAGGCAGATTTCGAGGGGAAAATTTTTTTGGCACCGAAGTTGCAAAAATGGGATCTTTCTGGCCGGATTTGCACCGTTTTTGGCACTGAAACGGTCCGAAAATGAGCGGGGAAAAACAGGGCTTGGGATCGCCACAGATGGCCGCTGTGAGCGAGCGGAACATATATGCAGGCGCTCCGGGCTCAACGGACGTGCGCCAAAAGCTGCTGTCGAGACATCTTTAAGAAACAACCCTTCTCGTTGAGTTGTTTCCTGTGTCCGCCACTTACAATTTGCAGCTCCAATAAGTGTCTGTCGGCTTCGCCGTGCAGCAAGAGCATCGCCTTAATGTGGTCCAGCAGCGCGCTTTTCTCCGGAGGTCCCAACGCTTGGTCGCTCGCCAGTTCGCCCTGGCGGCAGCACAGCGGCCGTAGCCGGCCTATTCACAACGGTAGCTCTCAAGGTCGTTAGTTGACCGATAGATGAACGTGATCGTGGTGACCAGCAACATTGTATGGCTGGCCTAGCTTCTTCTTGAAGTGAGGTCCGAAATTTTCCCGCTTTTGCGAGCACCCTTCGAACGCATCCTGAATCGCGTCGACGATGGCCTTCACCGCTCCGCCGAGCGGGTAGCCGATTGCTATCTTTGTTCCGTTTATACGCGAGACATCTACAGCCTTATGCTGCATGTGGCGGCTAGGCATCTGGTGCGAATCAAGGGCTGAGGACACGAAGATGCTGGTAAGCATATAACCTTCAGCGATCTGACGCTTGATACACTGCCTGAGACCATCGATCAATCGTTGATCAACATTGTTGACGACGCTCACCCCGAACTGCACGGTGACACCATTTATCAATGTCGGTATTTGCGGCATTTATTGCCCTCCTTGTATCGGATTCTGCGCTTGGGTCAGTTCGGATTTATTTCGCTTTTCAGCAAGCTTGATTTTATTGCTAAACGGCTCCCCAGACGTTTACTGGAAGATCAAGAGCTTGGCGTCTTGCGCTTTCTTCCATGCGACCTTCGCCTTTTTCATCTCCGCTTTAGACGCTTTGGGCGAAATGAAGCCCGGCCAACTGGTCTCAATATCACCACTGTGGTCGGATGGTTCGTAGTAGACCAGCTGCGAAAGTCCTTGATAGCATACGATTCCGAGGGCGACTGGCTTGCCGTCCAAAACTGATGCCGACGTGGAGGTGTCATCAAGACACCCGATTAGGACTCCGACTGCATGCTCGGAAGGGCTTTTTGAAAGAATGACCTCCAACTCGGCCTTGGCAGAGTAGTCCCACCGATCGAGGTCGCCACGCCATGTGTACACGCCATGGAGCTGTTCGATGGCTCGCTTTAAGCCCTCGTCATCTGGCGTTTGTGGTTGTCTGACGCCCCCAACGGCCGATCCGAGCGCGATGAACAATGTGAAAAAAAGCCAAGCGTAAATACCTCTTGACATCACTCCTCCTTTGCCAAGCGCAGCTAACGTAGAGCTAGGCGGACGGCTCGCCTTGAGCGCCATACCGTCACCTTGCTGAGCAATCAGGTTGTGGATTTATTCGTTGCCAAATCCCAGCCACCAGCCGTGTTCCCGCCGACACCGCCGCCTATCTTCTGCTGGGTGTACTTCTCACTGATTTTGGTGAAATGCAGCGTGAACTGGTCAACTATCAGGCCAGTGCCTCCGAAGGACTTTTTATTACTGGACACCAGCACATTTTCCAGCACCATCTCGTAATATTTAACCGCGTTGCCACCGTCCGCGCGGAAGAATTCGATCCTGACTTTCGGGATCGTCTTACCCTGGGCCGCCAACTCCATGAGCTTTGGAGAGGCGAGATCGACTGACTTCGTAATCCGAATCGCATCGAAGACGGCACGCCCGATTGTGTGGCCACCAGCGGTTGACACGGTGCCCGCAGCCGGCTGAGTGACGCCCCAATCGATGGTCTCGAGCTCCATCCATCCCTTGTGCCTCTCATCGTTAGATTCACCGTTGATGCCCTCAATTTGCAAATAGACGTCAGCTGCCATGATTGCTCTCCTTCAGGGTTGGGGGGCGAATGCCGCTCAGGGAGGCAGTCAGAAAGATTGTCTCGAAGATATTTCCATGAAGGATTGCGCGAAATCAAACCCTTGTCCGTTTGAGTACACCCAAACGGGACAATTTGGCGATACGAATTTCTTGTCTCAATAGGGTTGTTTTTCGCTTTTTGACATGGTAATTTTGACATGTCTAAAGCCTAACGAGACGCCCCCTACTATGGCGCTCTACGGATAGCCCTCGGAAAGGTCGGCGGGCGGTGTGTTAAGGATGCGATCTCCATCTAGCGCCTCCACTTCCTTCGAAAGTCTAGCGTTCCAGTCCGCTAGAAAATCAGCTAGGTCATGGGTGGAAAAGAGGTAGCCGGAATCCTTGTCTACGAATCTGAGCATTGGTTTATCCCTTAGAGTCAACTTCCTGCCGTTAGGCAATTTGAAGGGATTGTATGCGCAGTCACGGAGTAGGCAAATCCTTACAGTCTTACCGTCGCTTTGGTCAGGCATCGTTGCCGAGAGCTGGGGAATATTCGCGAGCTAGCTTAGAGCTTCCCAAGGAAAAATGACGGAGAATCGAATAAAATATTCCCCACGGTTTTCGCTGAAAGCTAGCATCCAAGCGGGTTTTCGGACGAAAGCGGGACGGACTTTTAATCCGTTGGTCGCAGGTTCGAATCCCGCACGACCTACCAAGACAAAACGAAAAAGCCAACTTTCACGGGTTGGCTTTTTTGTTTTCTGGCCCATATCAAAGCACGCTATTTGTAGGGCGGCGGCGTTTGTTTTGGCACGTTCGGCGCACGACGCCTCCCCCGCCGCAGGCGAGTCCATGCCTTCGGGTCTAGCCGCCCAGTTTTTTCAGCAGGTGCACCCAATGATCGACATTGTCGTCGAGTGCCTTGACCGGCAGCCGCTCGTCACGGCCATGGGCGCGCAGATCGACCGGTACGATGCTCCAGCCTCCATCGACGCCATACACCGGGATGCCGGCTTCGCGGAACGGCCGGGCATCGCTGGCGCCTGTGCTCATTTCGGGGAACACCGGCACGCCCGGATGATGCGCGTGAACCGCGTCTGTGAACGCGTTGACGACATCCGCACGCAACGGTGAGGCCAGCGACGTGACGTATTGATCGGCGCGGGTGACAACCACGCCCGGGTCCGCGACGACTTTTTCCAGTTCGGTCTTGATCGCATCAGGCGACACGCCGGGCATGATCCGGCAATTGACGGTTGCCTTCGCGGTCTGCGGCAGTGCATTGTCCGCGTGACCGCCGGACAAAAGCGTTGCGACGCAACGCGTGCGGGTCAGGCCGACTTCCCCTTCATCCGCCTCGATGGCGTCGGCTGCCGCACCATCGGACGGGCTCTTTAACCAGGCACGCATCGCCTCGCCAAGCGCCCCTTTCTCTGTCTTTTCCCGGCCCGAGAAATAAGCGCGCGTGGTCTCGTTCATGACAGGCTCAAAGCGATAGCTTTCCAGCCGGTGAAGCGCATTGGCCAGCTGGTAGATCGCGTTATCGGGGCGCGGCTTGGACGAGTGGCCACCGCGGTTGCGTACGGTGAAGATGTAATCGGCAAAGGTCTTTTCGGCAGTCTGCATCGTAAATCCAAGCGCGCGTCCATCCTGCGCAAAGCCGCCACCGCCGCCGTCGGCGTTCAGGCCGTATTCGACGTCGAGCAGGTCGCGCCATTTGGTTGCGCCGAGCACCGCGCCAATGCCTGCCGTTTCCTCGTCACCGGTATAAAAGACGATGATGTCCCGCTTGGGTTTGAATCCGCTGGCCTTCAGCTTGAGGATCGCGGCAGTGGTCGCCGCAATTCCAGACTTGATATCCGTCGTTCCCCGGCCGTAGTAATAGCCATCCTTTTCCGTGAATACGAACGGATCGGTAGCTGACCAGTCTTCCCGTTTGGCCTCCACGACATCCATGTGCGCCATCACCATGATTGGTTTGGCCGCTGGCTTGCCCTCCGCACGCCAGCGGACAATCAGCGCAGCCGTTTTCTCATAGGGCATGACCCTGATGTCCGCAGCGGGAATTCCCGCCGCCCGATATTGATCAGCCAGATACACCGCAAGCTCGGGAACCCGGTCGCGCCCCGCGACGGTGGGTATGTTCACGGCATGCTCCAGCAATGCGCGCGCCTTGGCGTGCCACTGATCGTTCGCGGGCGTGGCGCATGCCACTGCAGGAACGGTTAGCAGAAGTATCTTGAGCAAATGACGTGCGACCATCAGATTTCCTTTCGCAGAGGAATCAATTGACGAGCCTGCCACGTTATCACACTAGTCGACCTCAGGACAGTTCCACAAAGGCACATTATTTGCGTGG
>Ga0170475_131020375_pt1 | contig 13184 bp, 16 predicted proteins | sample Soicark_Litter_5_FD_111474 | JGI IMG/M metagenome (GOLD analysis project Ga0170475, IMG submission 111474) | Avena fatua rhizosphere microbial communities from Hopland, California, USA. Combined Assembly of 48 SPs | reverse complement strand
GGACCGCATGCTCACCACCTCCGCCTGCAACGGCCTGGGCTGCCCGCGAACGGCAATCGAGCACACTTCTCCCAGCACCGCATCGGGCCCGTGCGCTTCGATGACGAGGCCGGACAACTGCTGGACCACGCCGGTCCGCACGGTCAGATCGGCCTGGGCCGTGGCGGCGGTGAGTGCGCGTAACATCGCTGTCAGCCCTCCAGATCTGGCGCCTGCGCCGCGGCCAGCCAGACATCGCGCAGCCGGGTCAGTTGACGGTCGAGCCGCGCGTCGAGCGTGCCGCGTTCGGTGTCGAGCAGGCAGCCGCCGGCTTGCACGGCGACGTCGGCGATCCATTGCACGGCCGGGTGGCTCCTCACGAGTGCGTCCCTGCCGAGCACCGCCAGGTCGTCCGGATGCAACCTCACCCGCAGCAACGTGCCGCCACGCAACTGGCCCATGGCCTGCTGCACGAGGCGCGAAACAGCGGCGCGATCGGCGTGCGTCTCGCCCATCAGTCGGCACACGGCGGCAAACGCAAGTTCGATGGCCTCCGGCTCCAAAGCATCGAGTCGCTGCGCCCATGCGTCCGCCAGACCATCGAGGGTTTGCGCCAACCGACTCACCTTCGCATCGTGTTCGCCCTGCAACCGCTCCTGCAGTTCGTCGGTCTGCGCCTGCAGTTTCTGGGTGGCGGCGCGCATGGCGTCATCCAGGCGACGCTGGGCTTCGGCAAGGCCCTCGCGCAACCCGGTCTCGCGCGCAGCCTGCAGTTCATCGGCAATCGACTTCGCGAATCCGTCGGGTTGTGAAGGGGAAGGCGCCGCCGGGGTGACCACCGGAGGATGGCCCGCTGCCGGTCGGATCGGCAACGGTTTGGTTTCCACGCCCTGTCGGCGACGTGGCAGCGACCGCGATTGGCCAGTCACGGCCACATCACGCAGCACCGCAGGTTTCGATCGTTGGCTCATCGCGAGGCCTTCCATGACCGCCAGGTGTCCTGCAAGCGGTTGCCCCAGGGCCGCCGCGCAGTGAGCGCAAATGGGCGGCTTGGACCGCGCCCTGCGCCTTGCTCGGCGCGGGAGCACAGCACATCCAACAGCGCCAGGTCGAGCGCATTCCACGCAACAGCGGTGAATTCCGAAGACAGGTGTTCTTGAATGCGCCGCCGCCGCGTGGGCCCGAGGTGATCGAGCAGGGCTTCGCGCCAGGGCCATGGCGCCAATCGCAACACTCTGGCCACCAGCCCATCAGACTCGGATTGCAATACCGCGCCGATCGACCGCGACGGAAGTTCACCCAGGCGATGAATCAGTCGCTCCTCCTGGGACGAGGGCACACGTCCGGGCTGTGCCGCCTGTGCGAGCACCTGGTTCAGCAACGCGGGATCGGCCGGAATGCCAAGCGCAACCAGTTCCGCGAGCAGTTGCTCCGTGCCGGCCCGTTGCGACGGAGGCAATTGTTGCAACAACCACCCTCGGTCGCTTTCAGGCATCGTGTGCAACAACAGTGCCGCCTGGCGCGCGCTGGCCGGCATGTCGAACGCGCTGACGGCGCCCTCGAAGCCGCTCATTGCCTGCCTCCTACTGACCCGGGATCGGCAGCCAGCCATTGACGCACTTGGACGAGGGCGGCCTGACGTTCGGATTCGCTCATCGCACGACGTGCGCCGGGGCGGCGGCGTTGCAACAGCATCCAGCCCGACAATGCCGCCGCCACCGCACCGACCAGCACGATCAGCGAGACCACGACCGGCGGTCGCGGCGAAGCCGCCTCGGCCGCTTTGGGCGTTGCACCAGATGGCACCCGGTCCGCCGCCGCAGGGCTGTCTGGGAGCACGGCAACGGCATCCGCCTCCTGCCGGTTCAGCCCATGCAAGCCACTCAAGGGCTGCACGATGACCACGTCACCCCGCTCGCGCGATGCCCCAACCGCAGCGGCGACGAGCGACTTGGTCTGCTCGATCTGGTCCGCGTCCAATGGCACCTTGATGACCGCCAGTACCTGGAGGCTGCGCACCGAGCCGGGCTGGGACACCACCTGCTCGACACGCCGCCCCACCTGGTAGTCGGTCTCTCGCTGGGAGTTGCCGCTGCCGGCCCGCGCTCCGTCGTTCGATGCGACCTGCACGGCGTCGCCCTTGAACGTTTCCCGCTCGCGGATGATCACCCCGGTCACGGACTCGCCGGGCTTGACGGGAGGCGCCACGACGTCCTCGGTCGTCGTGCGCACTTGGTTCATGTCGAGCACCACGTCCACGCTGGCAAGGGCTCGGCCGGGCCCGAACGCGCGGTCCAGCACGTGGGCCGCCTTGGCAGCAAGGTGTTGCTCGATGTCACGCTTGAGTTCGAGTTGTGGCCCGACCTCGGCCTGGCCTTCGCCGGAGCCCCCCGCCACCCGGGTCAACGCGACGCCGGTCTGGTCGACGATGGTCACATCCTGAGGGGTCACGCCAGCCACCGATGCGGACACCAGCCGCTGGATGCCCTTCACCTGCTCGGAGCGAAGCGTCTGACCATGCTTGAGCGCCAGCGTGATGGCCGCCTTGGCCTTGCCTTGTTCGCGCTTGAACAGACCCTCCTCCGGGAACGCGAGGTGCACCCGCACGGATTCCACCTCGGCCAGGGACATGATGGTGCGCGTGATCTCGCCCTGCAGCGCCCGCTGGTAGTTCACTTTCTGCGCGAACTCTGTCATGCCGAAGTCGGTGTTGTTGAAGAGTTCGAACCCCACTGCACCGTGCAGCGGAATGTCCTTGCTCATCAGCTTCAGGCGCGTCTGGTGGAGGGTCGCCTTGTCGACCAAGATCGTTGTGCCGTCAGCGCCCAGCACATAAGGCAGCTTCATGCGGTCGAGTTCGGCCGTCATGGCCGCGGCATCCTGGGCGGACAGGTTGCTGAACAGCACGTCGCGTTCGGTGCGAAGCAACCACACCGCCATCGCCACCGTCACGGCCACGATCGCGACGATGCCCGCAACCAAAGTCACCCTGGCTGCCAGGCTCAGGCCTTGCCAAAACGTTTTCAACTTTCATTCCCCAATCATTCTTGTTCGGTCGATGTCGCCTGAAGGGCACGCCGGGTTACACCTGCATCCGCATAATTTCCTGGTAGGACTCCAGCAGCCGGTTGCGCACCTGCAACATCAGTTGGAAGGACATCCGGCTCTCCTCCATCCGGAGCATCACCTGGTGCAGGTTCTCGACGTTGCCGGTGGCAAGCGATTGCAGGTCCGCCTGCGTGACGTTCAACTGCGCGCTGACCTGCTGCAGCCCATTGGAGACCAGGTTGCCGAATGACACGGGCGCCGTGCCACCCAGGGCCGCCACACCGGCGGGCAGCACCGCCTCCAGCGCTGGAGGCTGGATCGCCGTCACTGGCGGGATGAAAGCGGCGGTCACGAGGCACCCCCTATCTCCAGCGCCTTGATCGCCATGGCGCGGGCAGTGTTCATGGCGACGACGTTGGCCTCGTACGCGCGCGATGCGCCGAGCATGGTCATCATCTCCGTCGCCGGATCCACACCCGGGTAAGTCACGTAGCCTCGCGCGTCGGCCTGCGGGTGGCCGGGATCCAGCACGGCGCGCACTGCCTTGCCGCTCGGCTCGACCATGCTGGTCGGGCCGGCCAGCCCTTGGCCCACCAGGGAAGCGAATCCACCTTCGTCCATCGCCTGCGCGCTTAGCACGGATCGAGCGACGACCCGCAGTGGCTGGAAGCCTTTGCCATCGGCCGACAAGACAGTGTTCGCGTTGGCGATGTTGAGCGCGGCCACCTCGACGCGCAGGCGTTCGACGTCCATGCCGGTAGCACTGATCGCAAAGGATTGGGAGTAGTTCATCAGCGTCGTCCTCGTTGGATCAGCGTTTGCCTTCGGTGACCGCGCTCGCCAGGATGCCCAGGTGGCGGCTGAGCCCACGCACCAGCGCCTGGTAGTGCAGGCTGTTCTCGGCCATCGCCGCCACTTCGTTATCGACGTGAACGTCGCGCACTTGACCGCCGGGCGTCAGGTCGAGCTCGATGCGCACTTGCAGTTCAGGGGCCAACGGGCGCGGTACCCCCTGGGCGATGCGTTGGCTGTCTGCCAGATGGGCTTCGAAACTGGCCCGCCGCGGCACGAAACCCGCGCTGCCGGCGTTGGCGATGTTCGCGGCAATGACCTGGTGGCGCAGCGTTGCCGCATCGAGTGCGAGCGACAAGGAGGCGGTCGTGATGGCTTCCACGCCTGAATTCATGATGAGAAGTCCTTTCGGGATGGAACGATCACTGGACCACGAGGTCCGCGTGCAGGGCACCCGCGGCCTTGACGGCACGCAAGATGGAGATGATGTCGCGCGTGCTGGTGCGCATGCGGGCCAGCGATTGAACGAGGTCGGCCACCGTGTTGTTCGCCGTGACGAAGCCGGCGCCGCCGCCTTCGACCACGTCGAGACGGCTGTTGGTGACCGCAGCTGTCCTCACGCCAGACGACGGACGGTTGAGCAACGCGGGCTGCGACACGGTGGTCTCCGCGTCGATGGAGACACGCAGTTCGCCATGCGCCACCGCCACTTTGGAGATGCGCACATCGCCGCCGGCCACGACGGTTCCGGTGCGTTCGTTGATGACCACACGCGCACGCCGGTCGGGGTCGACCGTGACGTTCTCGAGGCGCGACAGGAACGCCACCGGGTGCCCCCGCTGCGCATCGGGAATGCGTACGTCGATGCCCGAGGCGTCTCGGGCCTCGGCCAGGTTGGCGCCCAATTGCGCATTGATGGCGGTGGCCACGCGGTTGGCAGTCGTGTAGTCCGCATCGTGCAGCACGAAGGTGACGTTCTGCTGCTCATCGTGCGAGGCCGTGCGCAGCCCCACTTCGACGGTGGCGCCACCCGGCACCGCGCCCACCATGGGGTGGTTCTTCTGGACGACATTGCCGTTCGCGTCGTAACGGTACCCGCCCACCGACAACGGCCCCTGTGCCAGCGCGTAGATGCGGCCGTTGGCAGCCTTGAGCGGCGTGAGCAGCAAGGTGCCCCCGACGAGGCTGCGGGCATCGCCCGCCGACGTGACACCGATGTCGAGCGTGTCGCCCTCGCGCGCGAAGGTGGGCAGCGCCGCGGTGACCATCACCACCGCGACGTTGCGGCTCTGGACCTGGTCGGCCGATACCGACAGGTTGAACTGCGACAGCACATTGGCCAGTGCCTGCCGAGTGGTGCGGTTGGTGGGCGAATCGCCCGTGCCGGCAAGCCCCGTGACAACGCCGTAGCCGATGAGTGCGTTCTCGCGCCAGCCTTGGATTTTCCCCAAATCCTTGACGCGAATGGCCTCGGGCCGTCCGCCGGACGGCGTGGCGGCGGCGCACGGGAACGCCACGGTGGCGGCCAGCAACAGCAGGCAGGCGAATCGTTGAACGAAGGTATTCATCACAGTCCCAGGAAGTCCAGCGCCTTGCGCCACCAGGCAGGTTTTTGCCGTTCGGCGAGTTCACCCTCCCCTACGTACGTGATCTTCGCGTCGGCGAGCCGGGACGAGACGACCACGTTGTTCTCCGCAATGTCCTGCGGCCGCACCCGCCCCTCAACGTTGATGCGCTGCTGCTCGTCGTTGATCAGCAGCAGTTGCTCGCCAGCCACCTGGAGATCCCCGTTGGGAAGCACCTCCTTGACAGTCACCGTGAGCTGCGCGAGCAGCTTGCCGGAACGGGTCGTGCGGCCGCCGCCATCGAACTCGCCGCCCGCGCCGATGCCGACGTTGACCGTCGGGATGTGCGCCCGCGTCAGGTCCGCGCTCATCTCGTTCTTGCGCCGCGTCCCGGTGTCCGCGTTCGCCGTGGCGGCGGAGTTCTCGAGCACCTGTATGGTCAAGGCGTCGCCGACGCGGTAGGCGCGCGTATCGCTCGCCAGTGCGCGGTAGGATTTCTCGTCGTAAAGGCTTTCCGACGCTGCCGAGGCGGCGAAACCCGCCAGCAGCAAGGCGGCAAGGATCCGTCGGTTCTTCATGGCTTCAGCTCCACTTGATTCATTCCGGTCACCCAGGCCGAGACCGGCTCTGCGGCGGCCGGCACTCGCACCAACACCTGCTGCCCCTGTTCGCCGTCCTGCAGAGCCTCGGCGGAGGTTTCGAGCGAGATCGCCCCGGAGCGGCTTCGCAGGCGGACACGCTGGCCACGGGTGACCAGCGGCTCCGCTTCGACATGCGAGGCTGTCAGCACCTGGCCTGCCAGCAGCGGCCGGCGCAAGCGCAACCCGGCCGTAGTGACATCCCCGGAAAGCGGCGCTGCCGGCAAGCCAGCCAGTTCCGCATCGCGCAGTTCGAGCGTGTCGTCGTCAAGGCGCTGCTGCGCCCGCACGTCGCGCCGCGCGACCCACGCGCGGCCGGTCACCACAACCTGTACCGCCACCGGCACCGAACGGGCGAATGTCCCACCAGTCCAGATGTCCACCGGCACCTGCATGCGGCGCTCGGGCCGCTGCCCTTCTGCGAGCGCGGCGCCTTCAGTTCCACACGCCCGGGAGGCGCCGCCCACCCTGCCGTGCCGCACACCGGCGTGACCTGCACAGTGCCGCCGAAGGGGCGCAACCCATCCAGCACACCGTCCCGTGCGACGCGGCACACCTCCGAGGCAGGTACCCATTGGCTGGCCCGCTCGATCCGGACAGCGCCGGCTCCCGACCACTCGAAAATACCGTCCCGGCCGTCGGCGCGAACAAGCCAGCGTTCGATCTGGCTCCGTTCCAGCGTGAGCACCTCGCCGACACGGGGACTCGCGCCGAGGCTCAACGCGGCGGCGGCCTGCACTTGCCGAGGATCATCACCACGAACGCGGGCGAGGTCACCCAGCCGCACGTGAGACGCTTTCACCTCGGCCCGCGGCAGCAATTCCACCTGCAGGCGCGCCGGTGACGCCGACGCGAGCGCAGGCAGAATCGCCCAGGCCAGCGCGGTGGCCGGCAATGACATCGGGATGGCAGACATCAACGCCGGAGGCTGTTGACCATGCCCAGCATCTCATCCGATGCCTGCACGACCTTCACGCTCGCCTCGTACGCCCGCTGGGCCACCATCAGGTTGACCATTTCGTCGACCAGCTTGACGTTCGATCCTTCGAGGTAGCCCTGGCGCACGGTCCCCATGGCGTCCTCGCCGGCCCGTCCGGAGATGGGCTCTCCGGATGTGGCCGACGCCCGGTACTCGTTGTCACCACGCGATGTCAGGCCGGACGTGTTCGTGAACCGCACCAGGTCGAGCTGCCCCAGTTCGACGGGGGCAGCCTGGTCCGGCATGCGCACAAGCACCTTGCCGTCCTGGGTCACGGTGAGAGACTGCGCGGTCTCGGGAACGGCGATGGCTGGTTTCAGCGGGTGCCCGGCCTGCGTGGCAAGCAGGCCATCAGCCCCGACCTTGAACGAGCCGCCACGGGTGAACGCCGACGTCCCGTCGGGCAGCGTGACCTCGAAGAAGCCTTCGCCCGAAATGGCCAAGTCGTAGGCCGAGTCGGTCTTCTTGATGTCCCCCATCTCGAACACCTTCGTGATGCCCACGACACCGACGCCCACACCCGCGCGCGACACTTCGTCGACGGTGGAGAGCAAAGGCGCGTCGCCGGCCGGTGCGCGGCTGGCCTCCCGCGCGATCAGATCGACAAAGCTGACCCGGGCGCGCTTGTAGCCCACGGTGTTCACGTTGGCAAGGTTGTTGGCGACAGCGTCGACATTCATCTGCTGGGCATGCATGCCCGTCGCGCCGATGTACAGGGAATCGAACATGGAGATCCTTCAGGAGTTCGTTGATGTTGGCGCGCTCAGGCGTCGCCGAGCTTGCGGATGGCTGAGCCGACCAGATCGTCGTAGCCCTGCACGATGCGCTGCATGGATTCGAAATGCCGCATGGTCTGCATCAACTCCACCATCTCGCGGGCTTGCTGGACATTCGAGTTTTCGAGGAACCCTTGCCGCACATCGATCTCGGCGTCCGACATCAGCGAAGGGTTCTGCCCCTCGGCGAACAAGCCCCCGTCGAGCGGCTTCAGCGCCTGGCCCGGTTCGAACGCCACGATCTTGAGGCGATCGACGACCCGTCCGCTGTCGAGAACGTTGCCCTTGGCGTCGATGGTCACGGCGCTGCTGCTCAACTGGATGTCACCGGCCTGGCCCTGCACCGGCAAGCCCTGCATGGTGACGAGCCGTCCGCGCGCATCCAGCTGGAACTCCCCTTGGCGCGTGTACGCCGGTCCCCCGGGCGTCTGCACCTCGATGTCCCCGCCACCGGCGAGCGCCACATCGAGGCCCCGCCCGGTCGCACGCAATGTGCCGGCGCGCATGTCACGAACCAGCTCGAAAGGCTGGGGGCTGCGTGGCACGGGCACGCCTTCCGGCGCATCGGCCGCGCCCATCATCGCCTGCGCGAACGACGGCACGAGGGCATGCTCGACGCGGCTCACCAGCAGCTGTCGCTTGTAGCCCGGAGTGGTCACGTTGGCCAGGTTCGTGCCGACCTGTTCGAGGCGGGTGACATCCTGCTGCATCGAACGCAGGGCTATGGCCAGTACTTCTTGCATTTGGGTTCCTGAATGGGCTCGGTGGTCAGGCGCCGACCACGGCGTAGGATTTCAATTCGATCGTTTGCGGCACCTCGGTCATCGTCAGGATGCGCAGATGCGGCAGAACACGTTCGGACAACGCCCGCAGATGACGGCGCAGGTCCGGCGAACACAACAGCACGGGCAGCAGGTTGTGCTTCATCATGCGTTCGGCGTTCGCCACCAGGCGGCCCATGAACTGCTCGGCCAGCTTGGGGTCGATCACGAGGGGCTGCCCCGCATCGGCCTGGCGAAGCGTGTGCATGAACTGGCTCTCCATGGCCGGGTCGAGGGTCATCACCTGCAGCGCCATGGCGTCGCCGAGCAGGCCCTGGCAGATGGCGTGGCCCAGGCGGTGTCGCACGCGCTCGGTCAAGTACCCGATGTCCTTGCTGGCGCGGCCCGCATCGGCCAAGGTCTCCAGGATGGCCTCGATGTGGCGGATGCTCACCTTCTCGCGCAACAGGTTCTGCAACACCCGCTGCACGTCGGTCACCGACACCACGGTCGGAATGAGTTCCTCGACCAGGGTGGGCTGCGCTTGCCGCACCCGCGTCAGCAGGCGCTCGACCTCCGAACGCGTGAGCAAGGTGGCGGATTCGCGCCGCAACACCTCCGTCAGGTGGGTCATTAGCACCGTCTGCGCGTCCACGAGGGTATAGCGGGCGGCCACAGCTTCTTCGCGGCGGGCAGCGTCGATCCACAAGGCAGGCAGACCGTACGTCGGATCGCGGGTCGCCTCGCCGGGCACCGCGGTCACGTCCCCGGTGGGATGGATGGCCAGCAGCTTGTTGGCGCGCGCTTCACCGCGTCCGGCGATTACGCCGTCGATGTGGATCTCGTATCGCTCCGCGCCTAGGCGGGCCAAATCCTTGAATCGGACACGCGGCAACACCAGGCCGAACTCCTGGGCGTGTTGCTTGCGGAACGCCGAGATGCGCTCCATGAACAGACCGTCCGCCTGCGCAACGAGCGCACTCCACCCGGACCCCACCTGCACCTCGATCGGCTCTACCGGCAGCAGCGCATACGGATCATCCCCGCCCTTGGCGCCCTCCGCATCGGCCTCGGCCGGCGGTGCGACGTCCGCCTTCCGGGCCGCAATGCCACGAACGCACCACCAGACCCCCATCACGGCGACAAGCAAGGTCAGCGTGGGCATCACGGGAATACCGGGCAGCAGCAAGAGCCCGCACAACGCCGCCGCCACCAGCAGCAGCGTTTTCGGAAACGAGGTGATCTGGCGCAGCACCTCCTGGCTCAGGTTGCCATCCGACGCGGAGCGGGTCACGATGATGCCGGTGCCGACAGCGATGACCAGTGCCGGCACTTGCGTCACGATGCCGTCGCCGATCGTCAACAGCGTGTAGGTCTGCAGCGCTTGCCCCCACGGCAGGCCCAGTTGCATGACCCCAATCACAATGCCACCGATGATGTTGATCAGCATGATGATGATGCCGGCGATGGCATCGCCCTTCACGAACTTGCTGGCGCCGTCCATGGCACCGTAGAAGCCCGCTTCCTTCTCGAGGTTCTTGCGCCGCCGCTGCGCTTCCGCCTGGTCGATGAAGCCCATGTTGAGATCGGCGTCGATGCTCATCTGCTGGCCGGGCATGCTGTCCAGCGTGAAGCGTGCTGCGACCTCGGAGACACGTTGCGCACCGCTCGTGACCACGACGTACTGCACCACGATCAGGATCAGGAAAACGATAAGGCCGATCACATAGTTGCCGCCCACTACGTACGACCCGATGGCCCCGATCACTTTGCCGGCGCTGGCTTCGGAGAGGATCAGCCGCGTGGCTGCGACGTTCAGAGAGAGCCTGAACAACGTGGCGATCAGGAGTAACGAAGGAAAGGTCGAGAATTCGACGGGCCGCGCCATGTAGAACGTCAGCAGCAGGATCAGGAACGCGAAGCTGAAGTTCGCAAGCAACAGGAAATCGAGCACGCCGGCCGGAATCGGAGCGAACAGGATGACCAGGATGCCCAGCACGAGTGCCACCATGGCGATGTCGCTGTGCTGACCAACGATGCGTCGCAGCGCGTTCATGCACGGCCTCCGGCTTCTCGTTTCTGGCGCATGGCAAGGATCCAGACCATCAACCGGGCCAGATCGGCGTAGAGGTGGTGAGGCACCTGCTGCTCGATCTCCATGCCGTGGTAGATGGCCCGCGCGAGCGTTCGGTTCTGAACCACGGGAATCTGCTTTCTCGCGGCAATCTGCCTCATGGCGGCGGCCATGCCGCCCGCCCCCTTCGCGAGCAGCAACGGGGCCTCCATCTCACCGTGCCGGTAACGGAGGGCCACCGCCAGGTGCGTGGGGTTCGTGATCAACACATCCGCCGCGCCCGTCTTGCGCAGCGACAGACTCCGCTTGAGCATCTCCCGGCGCAACTCGCGAAGGCGGGCGCGGATGCGCGGATCGCCCTCGCGGTGCTTGACCTCGTCCTTGAGCTCGCGCTTGCTCATGCGCATCTTCTTCGCGAACTCGCGCCGGCTAAACGCCAAATCTAGTGCGGCAATCACGGCCAGGGCCAGCGCGAGCTTGAGACAGAGCGACGCGACGTCTTCTACCAGCAGGCGGGTGTAGGCCAGTGGCGGGCGGCCGGCCAGCTGGTGGAACTGAGGCAACAGCGACTTCAGCGCCGCAAAGACCACCAACAACAACACCACGAGCTTGACGCAAGCGCGGAAAGCATCGAACAAAGTGCGCATCGACATCACCCGCTTGAAGCCCGCCGCCGGGTTGATGCGCTGCCAGTCCGGAATCAACGGGTGGCCGGTGAACACCGGGCCCGTCTGCAACACGTTGCCCAGCACGGCGGCCAGCATGATCGTGGCCAGAATGGGAATTAGCAGCACGAACGTCGCGCGCACGCCATGCTGGACCAGTTGCCAGAGGACCTCCGGCCGCGTACCCGCACTGGCCGCCCGTTGGAACATCGTGCCGTCGAAACGGAATTGAGCGCTGATCACGTCCCAGCCGCGCGCGTAGAAGTACACGACGGCGGCCGCGAACACCAGCGCAGAAACCACGTCGGCGCTCTTGGAGACCTGGCCCTTCTGGCGCGCCTGTTCGAGCTTGTACGGCGTGGCCGCATCGTTGCGATCGAGATCTTGTGCCATTACCGGAACACTGCCTCCCATGTCTTGAAGACCGAACCGTTGACGCGCCCGATGACACCGCTGAGCGCGACAAACGATACAGACAAGGCTGCAATGCCGACAACCACCTTCACCGGGATGGCGAGGATGAACATGTTCATCTGGGGCAGGTTGCGGGCGAGGACGCCAAGACCCACTTCCACCAGGAAAAGGCAGAACACCACCGGGGCGACCATCGCGAAGCCGAGCGAGAACATCGAGGAGGCCTGCTGCATCAGCGGCAAGGCTGCTTGTTGCAGCAGCCAGGGCGAGCCCGGCGGAATGGCGTCCATGCTGAGTGCCAGGCCGCGCAACACGTTATGGTGCGTGTCGGTCACGAAGAACAGCACCATGGCTAGCTGGCTGAACGCACTGGTGATCACCGGCGTTTGTTGCCGGGACACGGGGTCGAAGACCTGGCCTATGCCAAACCCAGTCTGCACATCGAGCAGACGTCCGCCGATCGAGAATGCGGCGAATGCCATGTTGACGCCGAGCGCCAGCGTGGCGCCCAACGCCACTTCGCACAGGCCGGCGAACAGCAACGGCCCCGGCGCCAAGTCAGGGGCAAGAGAAACCGCCGGCAGCGCCGACGCCAGCACGATGGCGAACGCGATACCAAACAACAGCCGCACGGTCGGTGGCACCGCCATCGACGACAGCGGCGCGGCCACCAGCAACAGGCCGGCCACACGCAAGCTCAACAGGCACGTACTCGCAAGCCAGCCTTGCACGGCTGGGAACAACTCGGGCGGAACCATGTTTCACTCAGAACATGGAAGGAATGCCGGACCAGAGGCGCGTCGAGAAGGCGGCCAGCGTACGGAGGATCCAGGGACCGAAGACGATGAGGCTGATGGCCGCCGTGACCAGCTTCGGCACAAACGTGAGGGACATCTCCTGAACTTGCGTCACGACTTGCAGCACGCTGATCAGGACCCCGACCAGCATCGTAAGACCCAGAACCGGCAAGCACACGATCAACCCCGTCCAGAACAATTCCGCAAGCATGCGCAACGCCAGATCTGCGTGCATCGCCGTCCCCCTGACTCATATTGGATACGATTGTAGGGCTTTTGCTTCAAATTGAAACGTACGGAAAGCCACCTTAGGCTGTTATCGGCTGTAGCCAGATCGCTTTGAATCGGAATTCGTCGGTCAACGTTGCGGTTCTGCGCATTTTTCCCCCCATGCGCTATAGCGATGAGGACATTGGTGTTGCACTCACACAACAAAAGCGACAAAAACGTAACAACAACCAGGCAAGCCATTGCGCCGCCCACCTGACGCCTCAGGCGGACCTTTCGACGTCCGTGATGGCAAATACGCGTAGCCGACGCACAGTGCGCGATGGAGGGCTGGCGCCGCCTCGCATGAAAAAATGTTGGTCGGATCTGTTCCGATTCCAGCGAATGAACCGGTCATGCGCCTCCCAGGGAAGGCGCAACCGGACTGCATCCTCGTCAGGCCGACGTCTCCGCTCCCGTGGAGGCCGT
>Ga0170475_105251381_pt1 | contig 13184 bp, 11 predicted proteins | sample Soicark_Litter_5_FD_111474 | JGI IMG/M metagenome (GOLD analysis project Ga0170475, IMG submission 111474) | Avena fatua rhizosphere microbial communities from Hopland, California, USA. Combined Assembly of 48 SPs | reverse complement strand
GCCAGCGCGGTTTCACGCACATTTACCTAAAGACACGAGCGGCTGCGAGTGCAAGCCCGAAGCGAAGCGCAAGTGCGACAGCGCGCGGCATCGAGAGAAGGGCGCAGCCACCATTGATTTCTGAAATTTCCCAAGGAGGCCTCAATGTTTAATAGGGTGATACTGTTCGCCCTGCTCAGCACGTTCATTCTTTCATTGCCCGGTTGCGACGGTGGACAACCAGCGCAGGAAACCAAGCCCGAAGCGGCCGCACCCGCACCTGCCGCTGCGCCTGCCGAACCCCAAAAGCCCGAGACCGTTTATGAATTAACGAAGGATGATATTACATCCCATACGGACTGGACTAGCCGCAACATCAGCTTCCTCGGCATGAAGCTCGGCGACAAAACCAACAACTTCACGAAAAATCTCGGCGATGTCGAGAATACTCGCACACTTCCTGAGGACTACCTGACCGTTCATCAGCGGCAAGGACTGTTTGTGTACACGTTCAAAATCACTGGGAAAGCCCGGAAAGTCGAAGTCTATGAGCCATTCGCAGCCAAGCTTGCGGACCCGAAGTTCAAAAAGCTGCTTACGGGCGGCGATCTGAAATACATGCGCGAAGCTTTCGGTATGGAAGAAGGTCCTGCCGTTGAAAACGCGGAAGACATGTCGACCGAATACCCATATACCAGCAAAGGATTCAGCTTCGTGAAATTCAAGGTCGGTGGAAAAACGATCAACGCCCTTCGGTTCGTGGAGCTCAAAAAGACGACGTAGTATTTAAGCCGCGAATGTGAAACCGTAACGGCCGTTTATAACCGCCGGATATGTCGAAACCCACGTATCCTCGGCCGTCATAGACCGCCGCTACAGTTCCGCATTCGCGGCTTAGAATCCCAGAATCACTGCCTGCCGCGCCAAACTGATAAACGGATCCGGATAAATCCCAATTAAAATCGTGAAGATGAAAGCCACGCCCAGCGCCGCAACCAGCCCGGGTGAATAGACAAGGCCAGTCTTCTCTGTCGGCTCGCGCATGAACATCGCGACGACGATGCGCAGATAGAAATAGATCGATACAGCTGCATTAAGCACCGCAATCACGGCCAGCGCGTTATGACCGGTCTCGATGGCTGCAGCAAATAAATAGTACTTGCCGATGAAACCGGCCGTCGGAGGAATACCGGCGAGAGAAAGCAGAAAGATCAGCATCAGAATCGCCGCGCCTGGATTCTTGAAGAACAATCCGCTCATTTCGTCGATATGCTCGCCGATCACATCACGGCGCCGCAACGCAACAATCACCGCCCACGTCCCAATGTTGGTGAACGTATAGATGAGCAGGTAGAGCGGTATGGCCGTTAGTCCCGTCTCGTTACCGGCAACGAAGCCGATCAGAATGTAGCCCGCATGTGAAATGGACGAATACGCGAGAAGCCGCTTCACGTTCGACTGGGTGATTGCTGCAATATTTCCGATCGTCATCGTGAGGACAGACACAGCTGCAATTATAGGGCCCCATTGGGGCCGCAGCGGATGGATGGCCACCATGAAAACACGAATCATCATCGCGAAGGATGCGGCTTTCACGGCTACCGACATGAATGCGGTTATCGACGTCGGCGCTCCTTCATATGCATCCGGTGTCCATTGATGGAAGGGAACCGCGGCAATTTTGAAAAATATGCCGGCGGAAAGCGTAATCATCGCCATCATCGAAATGGGATCCGCTGCAGGGCGATCCGAAAGCGCCTGGGCGATCTGAATGAATCGCGTGGATCCGGCGATTCCGTACAGTAGCGACATTCCGTAGAGGAGAATTCCCGAAGAAAAGGCTCCCAGCAGGAAGTACTTCATGGACGCTTCATTCGATCGCTGGTTGCTGCGGAGAAAGCCGACCAGAATGTACGTTGCAATCGCCATCGTCTCCAGGCCGATATACAGCGTCACGAGATCCATGGCACCGGCCATGAACATCATGCCCATCGTGGCGAAAAGAATCAGTGCGTAATATTCGCCGTGGTTTTCCCGTTCAATATCGAGATACTTCAGCGAAAGCGCGATCGAAAGCGCCGCGGCAATAAGAAATACGAGTTTGAAGAATGCCGAAAAATGATCGATGACCAGCGCGCCACCATAAGCGGAAAACTCGACTCCGCGCAGGCGCAGGAGGAACAGTCCGGAGAATGCCAGACCGATAAGCGCTACGAAACCGAGAGTCCGCTTCTTTTCGACCACCAGATCGAGGACCAGCACAATCATCCCGAACATCGCCAGATACAGTTCGGGACCAATCGCGCCAATATCCTGAATGTTGAAGAACTGAGCCATTAGCGCCGATCTCCCTCGGCTTGAAGCCGCGGCGTGGCCTGGAAGTAGTCCGGGCGAACCTTCGCCACAATCTTGGTCACCGGCTTATCGAGAGCCCGGAAGAATGGCGCCGGATATAAGCCAATCCAGAACGCCATCACGATAAGGGGAACGATCGTTGCCAGTTCCCTGAGGTTGATATCGATCAATTTCTGGTTCGCTGGGTTCTCAACTTTGCCGAACATGGTCCGCTGGTACAGCCACAACATATATGCCGCGCCGAGCACGATGCCCGAGCCTGCGAAAACCGCCCACCACAGGTTTTCCTGCAGCGCGCCCATAACAATGGCGAACTCACCGATGAAACCATTGAGCAGCGGCAAACCGATCGACGACATCGTCATGATCAGAAAAACGATCGCGTAGACTGGCATGACATTGGACAATCCGCCCATCTGCGCGATATCACGCGTATGACGTCGTTCGTAAATCATGCCAACGATCAAGAAGAGAGCGCCGGTAGAGATACCATGGTTGATCTGCTGAATGATGCTGCCGTTGAGCCCATTCGGATTCAACGCAAACATGCCGAGCATCACGAAACCCATGTGGCTCACGGACGAATATGCGACCAGCTTTTTCATATCCGGCTGCATCATGGCGACAAGCGCGCCGTACACAATTCCGATGATCGACAGCGTGATCATCATCGGAACGAAATGCTTTGTCCCGTCGGGAAGTATCGGAAGGCTGAATCGCAGAAAACCGTACGTTCCCATCTTCAGCAGTACGCCGGCAAGAATGACCGATCCCGCAGTAGGCGCCTCGACGTGAGCGTCAGGCAACCACGTGTGGAACGGAAACATCGGAACCTTGATGGCGAAACCTACAAAAAATGCCAGGAATACCCACCATTGGAAGTTGAACGGCAAATACGCACCGATCGCCTGGAAGGCGAGAATGTTGAATGTGCTTCCTTGCCCGAACTGCGCGGCTATTTCGGGATGCTGCGCCGCGATGGATGGATAAATGAAGTAGAGCGCCAGCAATCCCAACAACATGAGCACCGAGCCGACGAGGGTGTAAAGGAAGAACTTGATTGCGGCATAAAGTTTTCTGGCTCCTCCCCACACGCCGATGAGGAAATACATCGGCACGAGCATGACTTCCCAGAAAACGTAGAACAGGAAGAAGTCGAGTGAAACGAAAACGCCCAGCATCCCGGTCTGAAGCATCAGCAGGAACGCGTAGTATTCCTTCAACCGGTCGTCAATCGCGCTCCATGATGAAAGAATCGCAAGCGGCCCGAGCAGCGTGGTGAGAAGCACGAGTAGAAGCGATATGCCATCAATACCGACATGGTAGTGCGACCCGAGCGTCTGAATCCACGGCACGTCCTGCACGAACTGCATCTGGTCGGCATTCGCGAAGTCGAACCAGAACCACAGCGGCAACGAGATCAGAAAACCTACGACCGCCACCAGGTTCGCCCACCACTTGATGAGGCTCTTGTTCTGTTTATTGAACAGGAAAAGGACGGCCACGCCGACGAGTGGCCAGAACGTCACGATGGTCAGGATATGCTGACGAAAAAAGTCCATGTTTACTCCAAGAACAACGGGACGGGATTTGGGAATTCGGATTTCGGAATTCGGATTTTTGCGGCTTCCCGAAATCCGAAATCCGATATCCGAATTCCGAAATCCCTCACGGTGTTCCCCACAGTACGTAACCAATAAAAATCAGAACGCCGAGAATCATGACAAGGGCATAGTTCTGCGTATAACCGGTTTGAACGAGACGGACAGGCCAGCTGAATGTCTTGATGAAGCCGCCGACAAATCGCACCGTGCCGTCAACGATCCATCGATCCCACCAACTCGAGCCGTCTGCGCTCCGCTTGGTCAGTCGCGCCGAACCATTCACCAGACCGTCGACAATGTTGGAATCAAATCGCCACAGCGATTTTCCCGCACCTTTCGCCCGATTTACGAAAAGAGCGTCGTACAGTTGATCGATGTAGTACTTGTTCAGCAGGACAGGATAGGCCGCTCCATACTGCCGAATCTCACGTTGTTGTTCCCAGCTGCGCCTGTAGTACTTGAAATAGGCCAGGCTGAAACCGATCAATGCCACTGCTACGGAAACCGCCGCCATACCGGCTTCCGCAAGATTGCTGTATGCGATGGCGGGCGCATGCGGAATCGGAAGCGGCTCGAATATCGGTTCGAGGAAATGTTCGAACGCATTTGTTCCGCCCAACCAGACAGGCCATCCGATCCAGCCGGCTACGATCGATCCGATCGCCAGAATGATCAACGGCGTTGTCATGGACGCCGGAGATTCATGGATGTGCTGGGCCGTGTGATGATCCACCCTGGATTCACCGAAAAACGTCATGAACAGCAGCCGGAACATGTAAAACGACGTCATTCCGGCGACAGCGGTACCGAGAAGCCAGAGAAGTACGTGACCTTGACTGCTGGAGAATGCTCTCCAAAGAATCTCATCCTTTGAGAAGAATCCCGCCAGCGGTGGCGCTCCAGCAATAGCGATGGTTCCGACCAGCATCGTCCAGAATGTTTTTGGAATTTTTGTTCGAAGTGCGCCCATCTTCCGCATGTCTTGCTCGTGGTGCATGGCATGGATGACGCTCCCCGAACCAAGGAACAGCAACGCTTTGAAGAACGCGTGCGTCATCAGGTGAAAGATGCCTGCCGTGAATGCGCCGACACCCAACGCGAGGAACATGTAACCGAGTTGGCTGACCGTCGAATATGCCAGGACACGTTTGATATCGTTCTGGACGAGTGCAATCGATGCCGCGAAGAATGCAGTAATCGCTCCGATGACCGCAACGACCGCCATCGCCTGCGGCGCCAATTGGAAAATGAAATTGCTGCGCGCCACCATGTACACACCGGCAGTCACCATCGTTGCCGCGTGGATCAGAGCGCTCACGGGAGTCGGACCTTCCATGGCATCAGGCAACCAAACATATAAAGGAATTTGCGCCGACTTCCCTGTTGCTCCAATGAACAACGCCAAGGCAATCCCGATAAACAGGGGGTCGCTGACGTGGAAATCGCCTCGCATAACCCCTTCCCGAATCGCTTCGCCGACCTTCGTGAATTCAAGCGAACCCACCGTTACGAAGATCAACATAATACCGATGGACAAGCCCCAATCCCCGACGCGGTTCACGATGAACGCCTTCTTCGCAGCATCACCCGCGCTTCTCTTGTGGAAGTAGTACCCGATCAACAGATAAGAGCAGAGACCCACGCCTTCCCACCCGATGAACATCATCAGGTAGTTGTTTCCCAGCACCAGCGTGAGCATGGAGAACATGAAGAGGTTGAGGTAAGCAAAGAACCGATAGAAGCCGTCCTCTTCATGCATGTAGCCGGTGGAATATACGTGAATCAGGAAACCGATTCCCGTCACGACCAGGATCATCACCGACGACAACGGATCGAGCAGGAAACCCCAATCAACGGAGAAATTCGCCAGTTCACCGCTTTTCGTATGCGCGGCGCCGAGGGCGATCCATTCATACAGCTTCAGGGTGAACGATCGATGTTCCGGCTCCAGTTGAATGAGCTGGAACACGGCACCGGCAGAGACGATGAAAGACAGCAAAACGGCTCCGGCCGCGATCGTACCCACAACCGTCTTGTGCATCCGCTTACCGAGCACGCCGTTGATCACAAAGCCTGCAGCGGGAAACAACGGAATCAACCAGATGAGATTTAAAAAATTCATGGAGTGTCTACCACTTCATCAGATCGATCTCGTTGATGTTCATGGTTTCCTTGTTCTTGAACATCGCGATCACGATTCCAAGGCCGACCGCGGCTTCAGCCGCGGCGACGGTTATGACAAAAATGGCAAAGACCTGACCTGCGATCTGTTGAAGATGATTCGCAAATGCGATCAGGTTAATGTTGACGGCATTCATCATGAGCTCAATGGACATCAGGATGACCATGATGTTCCGGCGTGTGAGAACTCCAATGATGCCGATGGTGAAGAGTGCCGCTGCCAGAATCAAATAATAGTGTGTAGGTACCATGTCACTCCGCCTGCGTCCGCTTCTTCGACAGGACGACGGCTCCGACAATCGCCACAAGCAAAAGAATGGATGCGATCTCAAACGGCAACAGGTACGCCGTATAAAGCCCGGCTCCAACCTGCTCCGAATTTCCCCCGAGCGCTACCGCCGCTGCGGCCGCTGCTCCGACACGCGGCAATAGAAATGAATCCTTGCCTTTGTAGAGGCCGTAGGCGATCTCAACAATCAGGATCGCAGCGACGAGCAAAGCAATCGTCCACTGCCGGTTGAACTGGCGTTCGTGAACGTTCCGTTCGACGGCAATCAACATGATCACGAAGATGAACAGCACGAGAATGCCGCCCACATAGACGATTACCTGGACGCCCGCGAGAAATTCTGCGTGCAGGGTCAGGAACAGTCCGGCAACTGCGAAAAGAGTGGCGCCGAGGAATGCCGCACTGTGCACAACATTGCGGCTGCTGACGACGAGAATCGCCGAAGCGACTGCTATGACCGCGAAGATGTAGAAGAGTAGAAGTTCGACGCTCATTTGGTCCCGCTGGTAGTCCCCTCCTCCAGGGGAGGGATGGCTGCGTGATCAAGAAAAAAATGAGAAGCTACATTAGAACGCGCAGACGGGGTCGTCCGAATAATTGGACCACCCCGTCCGCGGACTTGAAAGGAAGCCTTCGGCGAAAGCAGTTGGTGTCGCTGCCATCTCTTCTCCGGAGGAGGGAAATCGCAGCCCGAGCTCGGCGGTTGAAGATTCATTTCGTATACACCACCGGCTGGTTACCTTCTTCGAGCTTCTGTCGATCCCACTTCATATCTTTGCGGCCGTAAAGACTCAGCTCGAAGTCCTGCGTCAGCTCCAGGCACGGTGTGGGGCACGCATCTTCACACAGCCCGCAGAACATACATCGCGAGAGGTCGAATATATATGTCGTGAGAACCTTCTTCCCCGCAGCATCGCGGTCCCACCCGACTTCAATACAGTGCTCCGGGCAAGCCAGGGCGCACAGGTTGCACGCGATACAAAGCGTTTCGCCGTTCTCGGGATCGTTGTTCAATCGCGGCGCGCCGCGAAACCGTTCGGCTATCTTGGGTCGAACCTTTGGATACTGTTCCGTGTAATTTGCTGAAGGACGCTGGTATGAAAATGTGAGCAACAGTCCCTTGATCAAGTCCACGAAGAAGATCTTCTTCAACAGACTGAGTTCCGGACGTTTGACCTTCATAGTTTTTATCCCTTACTAAAAAAAACAATAAGGATCGCTGTGACTACGACATTTGCAATCGATATCGGCAACAGAATTTGCCAGCCCAACTTCATAAGCTGGTCGTACCGGTATCGCGGCCAACTCGCGCGGAACCAGAGATAGAAGTAGATGAATACGACGACCTTCAGCGCGAACCACACAATGGGTGGAATGATGTCGAGGAATCCGAGAACCGCAACGTTTGGGAAAGGCCGCAGCCACCCCCCGAGGAACAGCGTGACCGCCATTTCCGATACTGTAATCATGTTGGCATATTCGGCCAGAAAGAACAGGGAGAACCTGAAACCGCTGTATTCGGTGTGGAAGCCTGCGACCAGTTCTGATTCCGCTTCCGGCAAGTCGAACGGGGCGCGGTTCGTCTCAGCGACACCGCAAATAAAAAAAAGGATGAACGCGACCGGCTGATAAAAAACGTACCAGACTCCGGCATTCTTCTGCGCTTCTACGATGCTAACCAGACTCAGCGTGCCCGCGAGCATCAAGACGCCAATGATCGAAAACCCGAGCGCCACTTCATAGCTGACCATCTGGGCCGCAGATCGCAGCGCACCCAGCAGCGGATATTTACTGTTGGATGCCCAGCCGGCAAGAATGATCCCCAGAACACCTACCGATGAGATCGACAGGACATACAGGACGCCGATGTTGATGTCGGTCACATAAAACGTGACCGGTTTGCCGAGAATGTTCACGGCCGGCCCGAATGGAATCACGGCAAAAACGATGAATGCCGGAATCAGGCAAACGACCGGAGCAAGCATGAAGATCCACTTATCGGCTTGAGCTGGAATGATGTCTTCCTTGAGCAGCAGCTTGATGGGATCGGCAATCGGCTGAAGCAGCCCCCATGGACCGACGCGCATTGGGCCCAACCGCACCTGCATGAACGCGATGACCTTCCGTTCCGCCAGCGTCACTGCCGCGACAATCAATGGAAGGATCGCCATGATCAGCGCGATCTTGATGGCCGGGATCAGGATGTAGTCGATTAGAAATTGCATTTATTAGTCGTTATGGCGGACTGCGATTTGTGAAGCACTTTAATTCCCGGTGCTGCCGACATTCGCCATCCGCAATTCGCCATCCGCAGTCTTCTCTTCACCTGTCTATCTCACCCAGCACAATATCCAGCGTGCCGATAATTGCAACGACGTCCGCCACCATGTGTCCCCGGACCATCTTCTTCAACGATTGAAGATTCACAAATGATGGAGGCCGGACCCGCGCCCGATATGCCTGCGTGCTGCCGTCACTCACGATGTAGTAACCCAACTCGCCTTTCGGTGCTTCGATGGAGTGATAAATATCACCGACAGGTGGCTTGATGATCTTCGATAACTTCGCCATGAGTGGTCCGTCAGGAATCTTGTCCACACCCTGTGCGACGATACGTGCCGATTGCCGCATTTCCTCTATTCGGACCATATAACGATCGTACGTGTCTCCGTGATCACCCACCGGAACGTCAAACTCGAAATCCGCGTATACCGCGTATGGGTTCGCTTTCCGTAGATCCCACTCCACGCCGGAACCGCGCAACGACGGACCGCTCAGACCAAGGTCAATCGCATCCTTCGCCGAAATCACCCCGACACCGCGCGTGCGGCCAATCCAGATACGGTTCTCGGTGAGGAGCGTCTCGTATTCGTCGACTTTCTTGGGAAAGTCATTGACGAATGCCTTCACCTGCGCCTGAAAACCTTCGTAAAGTTCGTACTGCGTTCCGCCGATGCGGAACATATGTGTGGTGAGACGCGCTCCGCTGTAGTTCTCAAAAATCTTCAGGATCTCTTCGCGCTCGCGGAAGGCGTAGAGAAACACAGTCATGGCCCCGATATCCAGGGCGTGCGTTCCCAGCCACAAAAGGTGGCTCGATATACGATTCAGCTCCGTGAGAATGACCCGAATGTACTGCGCCCGCGGAGGCGCCGTAATGCCGAGCAGCTTTTCGATCGTCTCGCAGTACCCGAGGCAGTTCGAAACCGCGGCAATGTAGTCCATCCGATCCAGAGTCGGAACCCATTGCCCGTAGGTCTGAGCTTCGCCCAGCTTCTCCACGCCGCGATGCAGGTATCCGATGACGCATTCGGCGTCGTCGACACGCTCACCATCAAGCCTCAGCTTTACCTGAAGCACACCGTGCGTTGACGGGTGCTGGGGCCCCATGCTGACCGTTATTTCACTCGCATCAAATAGCGTTTGTTCCGTTGACATATTCCTTTTGCGTCCTGCTCCACTGCAGCGGCGCTTTATGACCGCCGACAGCCGTGCAACTTGTCAGATCTTCAGCGGTGATAGACCGCCGATACAACTTATCCCGATGGGGTCTCATACCCGCGTTCTTCAGCGCTGGCTTCTCCCACGTAATATTTCTGCCCGGATTCGATACCCAGGTGCTTGCGCACCCATTCGACATCCTGGAGCCGTATGTTGTAGTCCTTGCGCAGTGGAAAGCCTACCCAGTCCTCCGGCAGCAGGATGCGCTTGAGATTCGGATGATGCTGATATCGAACCCCGAACATGTCATAAACCTCGCGCTCCAGCCAGTCCGCCGTGGTCCACACGGAAACGACACTATCGATGTTGTCGAATTCCTTGATTCGCGTTTTGATGCGCAGATATTCGTGTTTCTCCAAGGAGTAAAGGATGTAGACGATCTCGAACTCTTCAGTCTTCGGCCAATGAACGGCGGTTTCATCGGCGAGATAGTTGAAAGGCATGATCGTGTTGTCTCGCAGGAAGGTCATCACTTCAACGATCCGATCCTTCTTCAACTCGATCTGGTTCTGTGCGATGAAGCTGAAGGATTTCACGAATTGGTCGCCGAATTTTTCCTTGATAGCATCCACAAGGGGGCTCGTCCACGGCTCTTGGACCGGGCCCTTCGGTTTCGCAGGTGCCGCCGGGGCTGCAGGCTTAGCTGCAGGCGGTGGGGGTGGTGGTTTAGGAACGGCGGCTTTTGGTTCTCCGGACGTCGCAGCCGGTTTTTCAGGTTGCTGGTTCTCTTTTTCGTCAGCCACTTTATGGATCCCCTGGCGCTTGAAGCAGGGTTCGGTTAGAAGAGCGGTTCGTTACACAAAGACGTGGATTTGACCACATCGGTCGCACCCTGTCAACGCCGCTCTGGCGTGTAACATTGCATCTTAACTTATTGACCGCACCCGGCTCCATGCTTAACATCCCTGCTCGTGTCTCTAAGGAGAAATGATAGTGCAATTAGTTCTTTTAATGCTGGCCCTGGGGCTTGCTATGCCTGGCAGGACCGAGATCGACTACACGACAGCCCGCCTCGAACGACGCATTCAGTCCACGAAAGTCAATGAAACGATCGCAATTGATGGAAAGCTCAACGAACCGGGTTGGGCGAATGCGCCGATCGCAAAAGACTTTCTCCAGAGTGAACCGAAAGAAGGAGAGCCTTCGGCGGAGCTTACTGAAGTTCGTGTTCTCTATGACAATGAAAACATCTACTTCGGTGTCCACCTGTACGACTCGAGAGCACGCAGTGTCATTGTCACCGACCTCAAGAAAGATTTTTCGGGCGACGGCGGCGATATGTTCGAGTTGATCCTCGACACATTTCACGACGAGCGCAACGGGTACATCTTCTCCACCAACGCGTCAGGCGCAAAGGCCGACGCGCAGATGATCAACGAAGGCCGCGAAACCAATACCAACTGGGACGGCGTCTGGTACGTCAAGACAAGCAGCCTTGACGACGGGTGGATCGCCGAAATTGCGATTCCTTTTAAAACGCTGAAATTCCGCGAGGCCGAGATGCAGACATGGGGTGTCAATTTCCACCGCAATCTCCGCAGCGGAGCCCGGAATGAAGACAGCTTCTGGGCGCCCATACCGCGTATATATGCATTAAACCGTGTGTCACTCGCAGGAAGCCTCGAGGATCTCGAAGGAATAAAGCCCGGATCAAACGTGCGATTGAAGCCATATGTGAGTTCAAGCTACGCACAAAATAAATTGACGGGTACGAACAAGAAGGACGCCGACTTCGGATTCGATGCAAAGTACGGAATCACCGCCGGCCTGACATGGGATTTCACCTACAACACGGACTTTTCCCAGGTTGAAGCCGACGAACAGCAGATCAATCTCAGCCGTTTCAGCCTCTTCTTCCCGGAAAAACGCGAATTCTTTCTCGAAAATTCGGGCATCTTCAGATTCGGCGGCAACGAACCATTTGGCGGAAACGGCGGTGTGAATGGCCGAATCAATCAGGCACCGGCCGATGTGTTTTTCTTCAGCCGCAACATCGGACTCTCCTCGACAAATGACGCCGTTCCCATCCTCGGTGGCACGCGCCTGACGGGCCGCACTGGATCATTTGAAATCGGGTTGCTCAACATGCAGCAGCGTCAATTTGGAACTTCGCCAGCAACCAACTTCACGGTCGGCAGATTGAAACGGAACATCCTGGCGAATTCGGATATCGGCGTCATGGTTATGAATAAGGAGTTGAAGGATTCGCCGGCCTTTAATCGTGTCGCCGGCGCGGATGCGAATCTACGTTTCGGGCAATACACGACCGTGAATGGATACGTCGCGAAATCGAGTTCGCCGACGGTGACTTCGGGCAATACCGAAGGAAAGGTCGCGTTCAGCTATACGGATCGAAAGTATCAGGCAAACGCGTCGTATAACTGGATCCAATCGAACTTCATCAATGAAATGGGTTACACACCGCGACGCGGCGTTCAGCGGTTGGGCGCAAGTTTCCGACGCGCCTACCGGCCGCGGAACAGCTCGATCCGTCTAATTCAACCGCATCTCGTCATTGATTATTTTGCGGACGCGCAGGGTAACTTTGACAGCAAGTACGTGGACTATCACTTCCCGGTAAATTGGCAGAACGGCGCCCAGATCGAAACGGGAAAGAACGCAACCATCGAGGTTCTCAGGAAATCATTCACCTTGAACAACGGCAGGAACATAGTCCCGGCCGGCATCTATGACAATCACGATTACTTTTTCTTCTTCCGCCCGGACACATCCCGCCGCTATGGTCCGTCGTTCCGCTGGGGGATCGGCCCCTTCTACACCGGATATAAGCACACGTACACGGTGAACCAGGCTCTTCGGCTAAGCAACAGGTTCAATGCGTCGGTGAATTTCACACACAACAACATCAGCCTCGCCGACGGCCATTACAAGACGAACCTGGTCGGGACACGCGTGAACTACTCATTCTCAACGGCGATTTTTCTGAATGCCCTCGTGCAGTACAACAGCGACGCACGGCAGTGGAGCTCGAACATCCGTTTCAATGTCATCCATCGCCCACTAAGCGATGTGTTTGTCGTATATAACGAGCGGCGGAATTCGCTGACCGGTGATCTCCAGGACCGTTCGCTGATTGCGAAAGTGACGTATATGATCCAGCGATAACCTGTCGCCAGGGCATGAAACGGCCGAACTGCTGCGGTCCGGTCTTGGGTATTCGCCCAAATGGACTGCACGGTCCGCGCTGTGGCAGCTAGTCCCCTCCTCAGAGGAGGGATGGGCACGACCTCAAACAATATCGCCGGAGACATCGG
>Ga0170475_108900474_pt1 | contig 13189 bp, 12 predicted proteins | sample Soicark_Litter_5_FD_111474 | JGI IMG/M metagenome (GOLD analysis project Ga0170475, IMG submission 111474) | Avena fatua rhizosphere microbial communities from Hopland, California, USA. Combined Assembly of 48 SPs | reverse complement strand
GCTCGGCTCTGCGTACCGGTCGTCGACACGGCCAGTATCGCTCAATGTTTCGGGATGTGACCGCACCCTTGCATCGATTCATGCGCCGCCCGCCACGAAAATGCAGCGGCACGGGTTCGCTGTCACATATCGCGCAGATCGATACAATCGACGATCAACCAACCTACTGAAGCGGCTTTTCGGCGGCTTCCCTGCCATGCCTTCGAACGAAGCCGATCCGTCTGCCCTTCCCGTGGTAATCGTCGGTGCAGGGCTGGCGGGCTTGACGGTGGCGCTCCATCTCGCCGATCACCGGCCCGTCGTGGTCCTGGCAAAGCGGAGCCTCCACGAGGCGGCCACCGCATGGGCGCAGGGTGGGATCGTCGGGGTGCTTGGCAGTGATGACAGCATCGAATCACACGTGCGCGACACGCGGGAAGCCGGGGCCGGCCTCGTCGATGAACAGGCGGCCCGCTTCATTGCGCAGCACAGTGCCGCGGTGATCGAGTGGCTCGTGGCGCGCGGCGTGCCGTTTTCGCCTGATCCGGACGGGCCGCTCGGCCTGCACCTGACTCGCGAGGGTGGCCATGCCGTGCGCCGAATTGCACATGCGGCCGATGCCACCGGCAAAGCCATTCACGACACACTGCTCGAGGAAGTGGGCCGCCATCCGAACATCCGTTTGCTCGAACGCTGGATGGCGCTCGACGTCATCACCTCGCGGCACCTGAAGCGCGACGAACCCGCCCGGTGCTACGGCATCTATGCACTCGACATCGAAACCCAGCGTGTGGAAACGCTTGCGGCATCCGCCGTCGTCATGGCCACTGGCGGCGCCGGCAAGGTGTACCGCTATACGACAAACCCCGAAACGTCCACCGGCGACGGCATTGCGATGGCATGGCGCGCCGGCTGCCGGGTGGGCAACATGGAATTCATCCAGTTCCATCCGACGTGCCTGTACCACCCGCAGGAGCGAAGCTTCCTGATCACCGAGGCGCTCCGGGGCGAGGGGGGGCGGCTGTTGTTGCCCGACGGCACGCCATTCATGCTGACGCACGACGCGCGCGGCGAACTGGCGCCGCGCGACATCGTCGCCCGCGCCATTGACTTCGAGATGAAAAAGCACGGTGTCGATTGCGTGCTGCTCGACGCCACCCACCTCGGCGAGGTGTTCCTGAAGGAACATTTCCCGACGATCCATGCGCGCTGTCTGCAACTTGGCATCGACATCGCCCGCCAGCCCATTCCGGTGGTGCCGGCCGCGCACTACACCTGTGGCGGTGTCGTCACGGACCTGCTGGGCCGCACCGACCTGCCGGGCCTCTACGCGGTGGGCGAGACCACCTACACCGGCCTTCACGGTGCCAACCGGCTGGCCAGCAACTCCCTGCTCGAATGCGTCGTGTTCGGCCGCACCTGCGCCGGCGACATCCTTTCGCGGCGCACGGGCCCGTACCCGGCCTTGCCGGCATGGGATGAGAGCAAGGTGGAAAACGCCGACGAGCAGGTGGTCATCGCCCACAACTGGGATGAGTTGCGGCTGCTCATGTGGAACTACGTGGGCATCGTGCGCACCACGAAACGCCTCGAGCGGGCCTTGCACCGCATCTTGCTGTTGCGCGGCGAGATCCAGGACTACTACGCAAATTTTCGCGTCAGCCGTGACCTGCTGGAACTCCGCAACCTGGTCGATTGCGCCGAACTGATCGTGCGTTCCGCGCTGATGCGCCATGAGAGCCGCGGGCTGCACTACAGCCGCGACTTCCCGCTCACACTGCCGGTGAGTTTCCCCACGGTGCTGGTGAGGCCTGCGGCCAGCGGTGCCATCACACACCATTCGGGTGGCAAGCGGCTGCCGGACGGTTTGTTGTCCGGCTGGGGAAACTGAACCTGCGCGGCGTCAGGTGCGGGCGCGCATCGCCACGCGAGCCTGCACGAACTGGTATGCGAACGACACCGAGTCTCGAATGGCCGCGTCGATCTCCTGGCGCTCCTTCTCGCTGAGATAAAACGAGAAGTCCACGCTGTGGCGGATGTACCGCGGCGGCAGGCGGTTCAGCGCCACGCACGCGATGTCGGCCAGCAGCGCGCTGCCCGCGAGGTGAGGGTGGTCGGGCAGGGCCGCCATCACCGCGTCCATCACGGCGTGTTCGTGGAAGTTGTGGATGGATTCGAAGTCGGTGGTGCTCATGGCGGAACGGCTTGCACGGATGCCTTCCACTGTAGGCGGACCGGCTGGCGCGTTGGGCGTAAAAGCGTGACGGCTGCCACGCAGGTGTTCTCGGACAACAAAGTTCGCAACACCGTCCCCGTGCGCATCGGCGAGGCTTTCGCAGCGAAAGCCTGCGACGGGTCGCCAAGGCTGCCCCCGGCCTATGGAATCGCGGCAATGAAGTCTGCGACATGAGCAGGCCGTCCGCTGCCCAGCAGTCCTTCCGATCTGCGCGTCGACCGGCTGCTGCCGACCCGTTGCTGCCGGTGCCAGATTCGGGGCGAGCGAGCGCTGTGCAGCGGATGCTGACGGTCGCTACCGACGGGCGTGCTCACACTGACTGACTAGCACCAAGCAGTCGTTGGGCCCGGCACCTGGCCCGGGCTCGAATGGCGGCGTCAGCCATTTCATCGAACGCCGCATTCTGATACGGGTCATCCGGCTCGTTAGCCATTTTCTGGCGCAAACTTTCAGGGGCTTGGGGGCCGACGCTCAGGCCACACCGGACTTCAAAAAAGGCTGGATGTTCTTGCTGTGCCGGTACGTCACCTGCGTCGAAAAGAAGCCGCCGCACTCCGACTTTCTTGCGCAGCCGTCGCATTGCGGAAGGTATTCGTTCTTCCAGTCCGAAATGGACTTGCGGTACACGGCCTCGACGTCGCGGTTGACGAGGCATAGTTGATGGTTGTAGACGGAACAGTGCATTCCGTACGCCCTGAGAACCTCGACCGCTTCGGAAAGCGAATCCCGGTAGTCGTGTGGGTCGACCCACAGAATGTCCAGGTTGGCGCGGGTAAAGCCCGTAATCTCCAGGCCCATCAGGGCTACATGGTCGACGAACAGCAGATTGCGGGTGATGAACTCGCAGGTCTGCACTAGGCGAGGGAGCGTCTGCTGATGCACCACGACCCGGATTTCGATCCGGACCCCGTGACGCTTCAAGTTGAGGATGCCTTGGAGGGTTTCGTCAAAGGCGCCCTTGGACTGCACGACATAGTCGTGTCGCACGGGGTCATCGGAGTACAGGGGGATGCCCAGCTGCAGGTCTGGATGCTTCACCCGGCCAAGTTTGGCGGCGTAGGCCTCATTCTTGAAGGAGCGGCCATTGGTGAGCACATCCACGGCTGTCCCGGGCAGGCTCAGCTTGGCTGCCTCCACGAGTTCGACGAACCTGTCCCCGTACGTGGTCGGCTCCCCGCCGGTGAACCCGATGTTCTGCGTCCCCTGGGGAATCATGCGAATCAACTCGAACGCGTCGTCCATCAGCCACGAATCGGCGATGTCCTTCGGCGGCTGGCTGCACATCAGGCACAGGTGATTGCAGCGCTCTGTGAGCAATATGGAGTTGTTCGGCGCGTGCTTGCGAAACAGCGCAGCAATGCTTTGCCCAGCGGGATTGAGTCGGACGATGTCTCCCTCATTCAGGTAGGCGTAGTCGCTGGGCAGCAAGTAGACGTCGCAGACGTCATGGCCCACATCCTCCAGGGAAATCAGCTTCTCGTCGGACCCGCAAAGGAGCAGCGCCGCGAAGGGTTTGGTGCTGCGCAGCGACGCCACGAACTCGGCCTTGAGCTTCTGGAGGTCAGGCCCCTTTAGCAGGAGCGCTGTCCTTTCGCGCAGTGCGCCAGGAAGACTTGCGTTTCGAGTCACATGAACCAGACGGGGTTGCGACGCAGTGAGGTTGAGCGTCTCGACCTTTCCTCTGAGCTTCAGCATGTGTTGGCCCACCTGATGAACAACCGCCGCACGAAGGGGTCGGCCTCCATCCTGTGGATGAGGCCCCGGAAGATGTGCATGTTGCGCTGGCAGAACTCGCTCTCAGGCTTGCGTCCGACCATGTCCCGATGCTGCCCCCAGTGAAAGACGGGGTCGGAGCCGCACCACGGTTCGAACGCGCAGTCGTTGCACATCGGCGCTGAGTAGGCAAAGCTCTCGTCCAGTGCCTGGAGGAAGGTTTCGTTGGTAAAAAGCGTGTGGAAGCTGTCATCCACGGTGCCGAGCTTGAACGTCGTGTCCTTCATCTCGGCCAGCATGCGGGCCTCGTCGCTCGCGTAGACCGCGCCGTCATAGTTGTAGACCACGGCGCCGAGGCCAATACCGGCCGGAGACATGAGGTCCACGTAGCCTGGGTCCCGGCACGTGAGCATCTTGGTCAGCAGGGTGCTGGCGTAGTACTCGCGAAACTCGACGCCTTGCCGGTTCAGATCAATGATGTAGTCCAGTGCTTCGTCGTAGAACTTAAGCCACCGCTCGACGGTGTACGCACGGTAGAACTTTGTCTTCAGGGCAAAGCCATACGGCGATAGTGGCCGCATGAAGATGCCGCTGAAGTCGTGCGCCAAGTATTCGTCGACGATATCGCGGGCCTGCGGAAGGCTAGCTTCCGTGGTCGTCATCAGCGCGCTGACCGACCGGCGGCCCAGGCGCAGGCGGGCCTGGGCAATACCAGCAATCGTGCGCTCGTAGGAGTCGCCGCCGGGGCGTGGTCGATTCTTGTTGTGCAGCTCGCACGGCCCGTCCAAGGAAGTCGAGATGCCAATCTCGTGCTCTACGCAGAAGTCCAGCATCGCGTTGGTGATGACCGCCAGGTTGGTCGCCGCGATGAAGGTCAGGTCCTTGGGTCGGGCAAGCTTGCTGTTGGCAGCCTTGGCCGTCAGCACCACGCGCTTCATCAGCTCGAAATTCAGGAACGACTCGCCGCCCTGGAACTCAATCTTCACGCTCGGATTGGGCGACTGCAGGACCAGGTTGACGGCCTTGTCCGCATGCTCGTCGCTCATGTCGAAGGCGCCCTTGCTCTGGGACTGCCTGGACACCTGGCAATAAGGGCAGGCATGCTCACACCGGAGCGTCAGCACGAAGATATGCAGACCTGTCCAGTTGGCCAGCTGCTCGTGGCGAGTGCGGACCTTAATCGCCAGCAGGTCCGGCGCCATCCTGGAGTGCTCGTCCGCCAGGAAATGCTTGGCGCGCAAGTCCACGTAGAGCGGCTCTTCGGCGCGCAGCTGCTTGCTCACCAGGCGCTGAAGAGGCTCACGCGCGATGAGCGTGTATTCGCCAGCAAGGTTCGTCGCAACGTATCGCGCGCCGTCCAGTGCCGTGAAGCGAAACGGCAGCAACTCGTATTGCGCGGGCTGGCTCACGGGCGCGCGAGTAAAAAAGGTGATCGGCTGGAACTTGCTCATGCAGACCTCAGGCTGCGGGGGCTGCGCCATCCGGGGCGATGAGCCCGGTTCTGGAGAACGCGTGCGCCAGGACGAGGTTGCGCACCCCTTCCGTTTCCTCGCGAATCTGCTCCCGAAGGCATTGGTCCAACGCTTCGTTGCGAACCAATTTTCCGAGGTGCTCCAGGCCGTCTTCCGACTTGGCAGCAAGCGGGCGAGCCGTCACGAGGATGATGTCCCCGTGGGGGCGCTTGAGGCGCTGTATTTCGAATGAGGCGATATTCGTGAACCGATAACAAGCCTTTTGAATCGTCGAAAGTGGGTAGGCCACGGCGTCGAATTCAAGGATCAGAGATTCTTTCAAGAGAAAACTCCCTGGCGGTAATGGCTAAGTAATTCACAGTCTGTAAAAGCAAACGCCCCAGATTTCCAGGGCGCTTCTTGGAGCAGGAAAAAGCGTTCAGTTGCCGGAGCGATGGCTGTAGTGGCTACTGTGCGAGGAATGCGACGAGTGAGAGCTGTGCCAAGCGAGGACCTCGCCGGAGGCGGTCGGCTTCATCATCAGGGAATGCAACTCGCCCTCTTTGATGTAGAAGGACTCGGTTAGGCCCAAAGCTCGGCCGCTATCGGCCGTCGTTACCTTGTCCGTGCCCATGGACGTCGCCGTGTCGGTCGCCTTGGCCGCCACTTCACCGCTGAGCGCGGCCGCTGCCATCGCGACGGGAATAAGGAAGGAAAATTTCCGCATACTGGCCCCTCATGTAAGCAAGTTTTTTGAAGTCTACGCAATAAACAACGTCAAGTCTGAGGGAGCTTCAACTGCGGCACCTCTGGCGGAACTACTTCACCAAAATGACCGGTAGTTCGGAATGCAATGCAGGGATTGAGCGAATGCGGACGTCGATAGCTCAGGCGATTTGTCGTCAGCGTTGCACTTTTCCACTGCCCTCCAGCCCACAGGACTGCCCCTTCAAACGCCAAGGTGGGTTACACGTCAAGCACAGACCAAGGCAGTCGCGGCTCGAAGGGGCCCACCTAGGAGTATTGCCGTCGAAAGTCCGATGAATGATCGCCGCGGCCGCTCGGGAGTGACTCTGTTCAGCCTTGACCTGCCTCTCAGCCCCGCGAGATGAAGGACTGTTCATGGCCGGGACCGCCTGCTCACCAAGCTCGCCGACAGCTGCCGCTCGGCAACCAAGCGTTCGCATCGAAGGACCGCTGTCGAGATCTACCGCGAACTCGCAGTCCCGGTCATCAGCTGTCGACCGATGGAGGCGAGCGAGTGGCTGTTCAAGACTGGGTGCAGCCAGTCAGGATTCGCGGGCGAATGACCGCGGGCAACGATACCTGACTTTGGCCGGTTCGTCGGGCGCTGACCGCTGCACCTCGGAACTTGCCCTTCTGCGGCGGCTGGGCGGACGGGCAGGTAAACCATCTGGTCGCGATGCCCGGCCAACGACTGCTCCCGTTGACGGCGAACTGGGACTTTCGACCCGTTGCTGCCGTTCCCAGATTCAGGGCGAGCGAGCGCTGTGCAGCCGGAGCGGACGGCGGGCCTTCCCAGCGATACTCGTCGGAACAAGCGGAGGTAACGTGTTCGAGGTTCCCGTGGACGAGCGCTTTCAGTGGATAGAGAAGTTTCGTGGCCAGCATATCCCGGACGTGCTGCGGCTACTGGCCCAGACATACAGCATCGGACGTCACGATCTGGGCTTCGCTATTGCTGCCCTTGCTCATGACGTATCGACCGCTCATGTGCAAGCGGTCTGGCACTGGGACATCGAGCGATGCGGCCGTGGCCTCTCCGACGACGAGTTGATGAACGAGTTGGCGAACCTGCGATTCTGATCGGGGACGAGGATTGCCCTCTCTAGTTGCGGCCTGCGCAACGGCCGCAATCACCCTTGACCTGCCTCTCAGCCCCGCGAGATGAAGGACCGTTCATGGCCACCAGTGTGAGTACGAGGCGGCGCCAGGAAGTTGACGCTCAAGGCTTGAGCACCGTTAGCGAAGGTCAGCCATCTGGCTCCAGCCTACAGAAGCGTCGAAGGCTGGCGGAGCCCTTCATAATTTAGACCTGCCCCCCGCTTGTTCGAGATGCCTACCTTTTTCGTCATGGATAAATTCTTGCTGCAGCAGCAGGTGCTGGAACGGCTCGCCGAAGACCTGCTGCAAACCGAACAGGCAGCGCGGGCGGCCCATGAAACGGCGACTCACGAAGAAAACATCGCCGAAAACAAGTACGACACATTGGGACTCGAAGCCGCCTACCTGGCCACCGGCCAAGCTCGTCGCGCCGAAGCCATCCGCCAGGCGATGGCCGATTGGCGCCAGTTCCGCCCGCGCCCCTACGACGCCAGCAAAGGTATACAGCTCGGCGCGCTGGTCTGCTTAGTCGATTCCGACGACAAGCAGCAACAGATCTTTCTCGGCCCGGATGGGGGCAGCATGAAGTTGGTCAGCGGCGCTCAGCTTGTTCAGGTCATCAGCAGCCAAGCCCCTTTGGGCAGGGCCATGCTGGGTAAATGCGAGGGTGATGAGGTGTCGATACAGGTCGCTCCAATCCGACAGCAGTTTGAGGTACTGCGGGTTCATTAAGCCGCCAGCAAGTTCATGTCGAATTGGCCGAGTTCAGCAGACGTTCAAGCGTTACGAACGTACCGGCTGGCTGGCAAGGTCAGCAGTAAGTTGAAACCGGCCACTCGGTCCGAGATGTCACTGGCGCATGAATGACCGCTGTGTGGCCCAGACCGTGAACTCAGGGGGCCGACATCACCGGCAGCAACCGCTGCGTCGCGGCCATCCACTGCGGCGAATCGAAGGACAGCAACGGGTCGGCAGTGCCAGGTCGCTCGCTCGACCTGCAGACGTTCGATAGGCCTTCGATGTTAGCTGGCTCGACCGGATCCTCGGGGGTCCGCTCTGGACGTTTGGCCGCCGAAAACGAACGACAGGCTACGTCTGCAGTACCTTGATGCCGGTCGTTGGCGCCGCAACTTTCTGAGCGCTTGGATGACTGGAAGTGGCCGCCTGCCGCCATCGATGGAAGTCCCTGTAAGGGTGGCTTCCGCTGCATGGCGGTCGTTCCGGCCGGATCACCTGCCTCGCATCTCCCACCGAACAGTCAGAGGAACGGAGCGTCACGTCGCAGACTTTATTGCCCGGAACAGCAGGCGCCCTGTCGTCAGAGGCGTTCGAGGACGCGCATCGAGTAATCGGTGGCCCGGACGTCCTTGGTCAGGCGGCCGATGGAAATGCGGTCCACCCCCGTGGCCGCGATGCTGGCCATCTGCTCGAGCTTGACGTTGCCCGACACCTCGAGCAGCGCCCGCCCGGCGGTCACCGTCACGGCCTCCACCATCATCGGCGGCGTGAAGTTGTCGAGCAGCACGCTGCGGGCGCCAGCGCCGAGGGCCTCGCGCAACTGATCGATGGATTCCACCTCGACCTGGATGTCCACGCCGGCGTCGAGCGCCTGGGCGTTGCGCAGCGCCGCGGCCACGCCGCCGGCCGCCGCGATGTGGTTTTCCTTGATCAGGATGCCGTGCCACAGCGCCAGCCGCTGGTTCTGGCCGCCGCCCACCCGTACCGCATATTTCTGCGCCTGACGCAGGCCCGGCAGCGTCTTGCGCGTGTCGAGCACGGCGCAGCCGTTCGGGTTGGTGGATGCGGTGCCCATCGCGTCGACGTACTGGCGGGTGACCGAGGCGGTGCCCGACAGCAGCTGCAGGAAGTTCAGCGCGGGGCGCTCGGCCGTGAGCAGCGACTGGGCGTCGGCCTCGATGTGGCACACGAGCGTGTCGGCGGTCATGCGCGCGCCTTCGGCCACGTGCCAATCGATTCGGGCACGCGGATCGATCGCGGCAAAGCAGCCGTCGAACCAGTCGCGGCCGCACAGAACCGCGTCCTCGCGCACCAGCACGCGGGCCCGCACGCGTTGACCGGCCGGCACGAGTTGGGCGGTCCAGTCCTTGCGGCCGATGTCTTCCATCAGGGCGTCGCGGATGTTGCGGGCACGTGCCTGCTCGAGGGATTCGTTGAAGTCGAACATGGGAAAGGGCAGCGCGGCTTCAGGCCGCGCCGATGTTTTTGACGAAGCCGGGCTTTTGCACGCTCGCCGGGTTGGTCTTGACGAAGTCGAGCATGCGGTCGATGCAACCGAGCGCATGCGTGCGGATGGGTTCGTCCACGGTGATCTCGCCGGTGCCGCGTTCGAGGCAGTCGACGATGCCCTGCAAGGCATTCATGGCCATCCACGGGCAGTGCGCGCAGCTCTTGCACGTGGCGCTGCTGCCGGCCGTGGGCGCCTCGATCAGCGTCTTCGTGGGGGCGAGCTGGCGCATGCGGTGCAGGATGCCGTTGTCAGTGGCCACGATGAAGGTCTGCGCATCCATCTGCACCACGGCGTTCAGCATCTGCGACGTGGAACCCACCACGTCGGCCTGCTCGACCACGCTCTTCGGCGACTCGGGGTGCACCAGCACCTTGGCCTCGGGGTACTGCGCCTTGAGCAGGTCGAGTTCCACGCCGCGGAACTCGTCGTGCACGATGCACGCGCCATTCCACATCAGCATGTCGGCACCAGTCTGCTCCTGGATGTAGCGGCCGAGATGGCGGTCGGGCGCCCACAGCACCTTCTTGCCCTGGTCCTTCAGGCTTTGCACGATGGCCAGCGCACAGGAGCTTGTCACCATCCAGTCGGCGCGCGCCTTCACGGCGGCACTGGTGTTGGCGTAGACGACCACCACACGGTCAGGATGGGCGTCGCAGAAGCGGGTGAATTCGTCGGCGGGGCAGCCGAGGTCGAGCGAACAGGTGGCGTCGAGGTCGGGCATCAGCACCCGTTTCTCGGGGCTCAGGATCTTGGCCGATTCGCCCATGAATCGCACGCCGGCCACGATGAGCGTGGTGCTGGCATGGTCGCGGCCGAACCGGGCCATTTCGAGGGAGTCGGCGACGCAGCCGCCGGTTTCGAGCGCGAGGTCCTGCAAGTCGCCGTCGACGTAGTAGTGCGCCACGAGCACCGCGTTGCGTTCCTTCAGCAGCGCCTTGGCGCGGGCTTTCAGCGCGTCGCGGCGGTCCGGCGACAGGGGCTCGGGCACTTTCGCCCACGCATGGGCGGTGCAGGAATCACCGCTCGAATACTGCCTGGTGTAATCGAAAAGAACTTGGTTCATGGGGAACGACGGAAGGCAGGCCAAGCGCCCGCCGGTGCACGATGTTAGCCGAGCCACCAAACCATGCCTGCCGGAGCGCAGCGAAGCACCCGGGGACCGGCCGTTCACAGGCTTTGTTCGGCCTCCATCAGCTTGTAGCGGACCAGGGCCAGGTTCGCACGCCTTTTGTCCAGCAGCGCGAACAGGAAGAGGCCCTTGTGCCGTGCCACGGCGCGCAGCACATGGTGCCGGTTGCCGGCGCTCGTCATGATTTCCTCGATGTCGTCGTCGAGGCCCATGTTGGTGGACGCCTGTTGATGCGCGCGCAGCACCTGGACGCTGCCGGCGGCGGCCAGTTCGACGCGCACCGGTTCGCCCTCGCGGCCCTGGCTGGCGAGCGTGAAGCCGGTGGCGGCATCGACCACCGCGCAGCCGAGCAGGCCTTCGATGCCGGCCATGGCAGCCACGGCGCGGTCCGCCGCTTCGGCGGCGAGCGGCACGCGAGCGGCATGGCTTTCGACGATCGCCGGCGGCACGGACGGGCGATCGAAGTCGGCCACCTTGATGGGGAAGCCGTCGATGCTGCGCTCATCCGGCGGCGGTGGCGGCTGCCACGTCGGCACCGTTTTCACGCGGTTCCAGATGCCCAGCAGCGCGTTCCAGACGGCCGAGGCGCTGGTCAGCGCTTCGTTCAGCACCTGCACCTTGAGTGCGGGCGGCCAGTCGTACATGGCGATCTTGTTGGCGATCCACACGGCGTTGGGCGGCAGCATGAACAGCAGCGTGGGGCAGCGCCAATCGGCCTCCTGCACCGCCTGCTGGAGGTTCGCGAGCAAGTCGTCGATGTCGTGGGGCGACATGGCGCCCACGATGACAGCCGTCAGGTGGCTGCATTCCATCAGGGCGGTGGGAATGGCGGCGTTGCCGGAACCCGGGGCACGCACGTCGGCGTGGTAGATGCGCAAGGCGTTCTCACTGCGGCGGTCGACCGTGGTGCGTTCGATGACGGCCAGCGTGCGCAGCGTGCCCTGCTCGCGCAGATGCAGGCGTTCGATGGGGCGGCCAGTGGCGTCGGACAGCGCCTTGATGACCGACGAGGCCGACACGCCGGTGGGATCGACCAGCGTGATCTGCCGGTTCGCGGTGTCGAGGTCGGCGCGCGTGGCGGCGAAGTGGTCCCGGATGGCATGGGCGGGAGAACCGACCACGACCAGGTCCTGCTGGTGGTTGTCGACCATCTGTCCCAGTTCGTTGACCTCGGTGGCAATGCGCTCCATCAAGGCCGTGGCGGCAAAGCTGCCGTCTTCATCGCCATGGGCTGCGGGGCGGTGGCCTCGCATGGCCCGGAGATCTCCGAAAAGGGACGAAAGCATGTGCAGGTTCCTCCAGCGTGTGCGTCCCGCAGTTTGAGCACTTCGTCACGAAAGTCTAGACCTTGAACGTGGTGGGGCCCAGCGGGTGTTTGCAACGAAAGGTTTGAGGTCGCGATAACCGTGGAGGCCGGGGCCCGGCCACTGAAGAAGGCGCAGCAGCTTCGCTTTGGCTGGGTGGCCCGGGCCTCAGCCTGCGGTCTCAGTCCGTCTGCGCGGCGCACTGCCACGACGGCGTCCTCCAGATCAATCACGCTGCAGCCGACGCAGTTCCGCGAGCGCCTTGTCTGCAATGTCGGGGCCGTCGAATGCAACTGCAATGAGTTCAGCCATAGAACCTCCGGGATCTTTGCGTCGGGGCGCCATATGGCGCGGCTCACTCGTGCCGGCAAAACTTATTCCTGTCACGGGGGCTCAGGTGAAGAAGCGGCTCGGCGGCGCGCCGACCGAGCGGCGGACCATTGCGGTGAAGGCGCTCGCGCTGGCGTAACCCAGTTCGGCCGAAATGACCGCCATCGGCACCTTGTGGGCGGCCATCGCGAGTGCTTTGGACAACAGGACCTGCTGGCGCCACTGCAGGAACGTGGTGCCCAGCTCGCTGCGGAATAGCCGTGCAATCGTGCGCGGGCTCGCGCCGGTGCTGCCAGCCCATTCATCGAGCGTGCGCCAGCGGGACGGGTCGTCGATGACCGATTCACACAAGGCGAGCAGGCGTTTGTCGTGCGGCAGGTCGACGCCGAGGGGGATCGACTTCGCGTGGCGCAGTTCATCGAGCACCAGCATGCTCAGGTGGTATTCGCGGTCGCTGGGGGGGCGCTCGCCAGGCTCCACGGTGAGCTGCAGGACGAGTTCGCGCATGAGGTTCGAAACCTCCAGCACCCGGCATTCGCGCCAGGGGGAATCGGGCGGTGCTGGGCCGTCCGGGCCGCAGTGGTCCTCGTCCTGGAAGAGGTAGACCGCGCGCAGCTCGGCATCTTCGACCACGCTCACGACGTGTTCCACGCCCGGCGGGATCCACACCGCCCGCGACGGCGGCACGATGTAGGAGCCTCTGCCTGCCTGCACGCGGATCACGCCCGTCATCGAAAACGCCAGCTGCGCCCAGGGGTGCTGGTGTGGATCGATCGACGTGGCCGCCTTCAGCTTGCGGCTCTTGGCCCGAACGGGGTGCTCCGGGGTGGGCATGAACTGGTCCGGGTCCACCGGCGGCACGCTGGCACGGCGGCGGTGGGGTGGGGCTGCACGGGTCATTGGCAGGATCTCGATAGAAATTGACAAGTTATCGTAACTCCGTCGTTCAAGGGG